>OLOX01003633.1_pt1 | contig 11395 bp, 9 predicted proteins | sample 1672091 | NCBI WGS metagenome assembly OLOX01 (sample SAMEA3136644, study PRJEB25190) | human gut metagenome | reverse complement strand
CGCGCGGCAGACTGCAAAAACTTGTCGGAAAAGCCCGTAAGGGGTTTTTCGACAGCCTGATGGCTCCCCTGAATGGGGAGCCATTTCGCATTTCTATAGCTCTTTTCCGTTGGTTTTTGCCACATGGGCGTACCAATCAGCGCTGTCCTTATAGATGCGCGTTCCGGTGGGAAAATCCACATACACCAGGCCAAAGCGCTCGCCGTAGCCGCTGTGCCATTCGAAGTTGTCCGTCAGGGACCAGTGGAAGTAGCCTCGCAGGTCCGTGCCGTGGGAGAAGGTGTTTTTCAGGCACAGGAGATACCGGTGCAGGAAATCCTCACGGTTGGGGTCGTGGACCTGGCCGTCCAGGCTTATCACATCGTTGCAGCTCAGGCCGTTTTCCGTGATGTAGCAGGGCAAGCCGTACCGCCGCCAGAGGAAAGCCACGCCCCAGTCCAGAACCTCGGGCGTTACGGGCCATTTCAGGGCCGTTCTTGGGAAGCCTTCATAGCGGGGAATGAAATAGGGTGCCCCCTGGGCTTCCCGGACGCACCAGCCGTTGTAGATGTTAAAGCCCAGGAAATCCGGCTTCCGGTGGATGATCTCCAGCTCCTCCGGTGTGACGGCGGCCATCAGGTCCCGGAGCTGCCCCGGGGCGCAGTCCTTGGGGAATGCGCCAAAGCAGATGGGGTCCAGGGCCATTTGATGGGTGAAAAGCCAGTCGTTGTCGAAGACCTGGAAGGTGGCCTTCTCTGCGGCGGCAATGTCGGCTTCCGTCTCCGGATAGCACAGCCGCCCGGTGGTGGCAATGCCGATTCCGGCCCCACCATCCACGGCCCGGATGGCCTGAGCAGCCAGACCGTAGGCAAGCAAAAGATGCTTCCAGACAAGGAAGACCTTGCCCATAGGCTCCTGCCGCCCGGGGGCGTGGATGCCGTTTCCGTAGCCCAGGGCAGCCACGCACTGGGGCTCGTTCAGCAGAAAATAGTGCTTTACCCGGCCCCGGAAGTGCCCGGCCATCATCCCGGCGAACCGGGCAAAGGCCTTGGGGGTCTCCGGATTCAGCCAGCCGTCCCTGTCCTCCAAGGCCTGGGGCAGCTCCCAGTGGTAGAGGGTCATATAGGGCGCAATGCCCGCCTCCAGGCAGAGATCGACCAGACGGTCATAGTAGGCAAGGCCCTTTTCGTTCCAATTTCCGTCCCCTTCCGGGTCGATTCTGGCCCAGGAGGTGGAGAAGCGGTAAGCGGAAAGGCCCATGTGCTTCAAATTTTCAATGTCCCATTCCGGGTGGGCATAGCTGCGGCAGGCGGTGTCGCCGGTATTGCCCTCAAAGGTCTTGCCGGGGGTGTGGGAGAAGGTATCCCAGACGGATTTTCCCCCGCCGTCGGCCAAGGGGTCCCCTTCGATTTGGTAGGCACTGGAGGCAGCGCCCCAGACGAAATTTTTTGGAAATTTGTTCATCCCAAGGTTACCTCCACGGTGACGCTGCTGCCTGCCGGGGCGATGGGCAGCACATTGCCGGTGATGGGCTTGCCGTCTACGGTGACGGCAGCCACGCCCTTCTGAACCCCCTTGGGGTTCTCCACATGGACGGTGTACTCCGCCCCCCGATAGCGGCGGTGGAGGGTGAAGCGCTTCCAGTCTGCCGGGACGCAGGGGTCAATGCGCAGACCGTTCAATGTGGGCTGCATACCCAGAATGCTCTGGGAGATGCTCAAAAACGTCCAGGCAGCGGTGCCGGTGAGCCAGCTGTTTTTCGCCTCGCCGAAGCTGGGGGCGTCAATACCGGCCACCATCTGGCTATACACATAGGGCTCGGTCCGGTGGATCTCGCTGATGGCTTCCGTATAGGCGGGGCAGGTGCGCTTGTACACCTGGAAGGCCCGGTCCCCGTGGCCCAGCTCCGCCTCGGCGCAGACGATCCAGGGGTTATTGTGGCAGAAGATACCGGCGTTTTCCTTGTATCCGGGAGGATAGGAGCTGATTTCGCCCAGGTTCAGGTGGTATTCCGTATAGGCAGGCTGCAGAAGCACAATTCCGTATTTGGTGTCCAGCCGGGCTTCCACGCTCTTGAGCGCCTTGGCGGCCTCGCCGGTTTCCTTGCCGATGCCCGCCATGACGCACATACCCTGGGGCTCGATGAAGATCTGGCCCTCCTTGCACTGCTTGCTTCCCACGGGGGCGCCGTAGGCATCGTAGGCCCGACGGAACCATTCCCCGTCCCATCCGGCAGTGAGCACGGCCTGCTCCATGTCTGCCACGGCGGTGGAAATCTTATCCGCCTCCTCCGTATGGCCCAGGTGGCGGCAGAGCTCGGCATAGGCTGCGCCATACTTGACGAACATGCCGCCGATGAAGACGCTTTCGGCCACGGGGCCCTCGCTGGGGCCGGTGATCTGGAAGCTCTCGCCGGGGTGGGCGGAGAAGCAGTTCAGGTTCAGGCAGTCGTTCCAGTCCGCCCGGCCGATGAGGGGCAGCTTATGAGGCCCCAAGTGGGTCATGGTGTAGGTAACGCTGCGGCGCAGGTGCTCCATCAGGGGCTGGGACAGGCTCTCGTCATTGTCGAAGGGCACCTGCTCCATAAGGATGGAGAAATCGCCGGTTTCCTTGATGTAGGCATCCGTACCGGCAATGAGCCACAGGGGGTCGTCGTTGAAGCCGGAGCCCACGGCCAGATTGCCCTTCTTGGTCAGGGGCTGGTACTGGTGGTAGGCGCTGCCGTCCGGGAACTGGGTGGCAGCAATGTCCAGCAAACGCTGCCGGGCCTTTTCTGGAATCATATGCACGAAGCCCAGCAGGTCCTGGCAGGAATCCCGGAAACCCATGCCCCGGCCCATGCCGCTTTCAAAATAGCTGGCGGAGCGGGACATATTGAAGGTCACCATGCACTGGTACTGGTTCCAGATGTTCACCATCCGGTCCACCTTTTCATCCCCGGTCTCGGCGGTGCAGCCACTGAGCAGATCGCCCCAGAACTTCCGCAGCCCCTCCAGGGCCCTGTCGAAGGCGGCGGGGGAGCCGAACTTTTCCATCATGGCGTGGGCTTTTGCCTTGTTGATGACCCCGGGGGAGACGAATTTTGCTTCCTGGGGATTTTCAATACAGCCAAGGCCCAGAACCAGCTGCTTTTCCTCGCCGGGGGTCAGCTCCAGGTCAAACTCCATGGCGCCCACCGGGGCCCAGCCGTGGGCGTGGGAGCCGGTGCAGCGGCCGTTTAAGACCGCTGCGGGTTTTGCGGGGCTGCCGTAGACCCCAAGAAATGCATCCCGGGCGGTGTCGAAGCCGTCGTAGGGCCTGTCAGACCACAGGAATGCATAGTGGTCCCGGCGCTCCCGGTACTCGGTTTTGTGATACAGGGCGTTCTTTTCAATTTCCACCTCTCCTGTGGAGAAATTCCGCTGGAAATTGGAGCTGTCGTCCATGGCATCCCACAGGCAGAACTCCACATAGGGGAAGAGGCTCACTTTTTGCGTTTCCGCCGATTCGTTGCGGACCGTCAGTTTCAGCAGCAGGCAATTGTCACCGTTTGGCACCAACATGGCCTGCTCTAAGGAAATGCCGTCCTTTTTGCCCTGGATGACGGTATAGCCCAGGCCGTGGCGGCAGCGGTAAAAGTCCAGCGCCTGCTGGGTGGGCTGCCAGCCGGGGTTCCAGACCGTTCCGTCCGCCATGCGGACATATACATGGAAGCCGTCGGCATCCAGGGGGCTGCCGTTGTAGCGGTAGCGGGTAATGCGCCGCAGGCGGGCGTCCTTATAGAAGCAGTAGCCTCCCGCTGTATTGGATACCAGGGCGAAGAAGTCTTCGCTGCCCAGATAGTTGATCCAGGGCAGCGGCGTCGTGGGGGTATCGATCACATACTCCCGGAGCGCATCATCAAAATGACCGTACTGCATAGGGATCCTCCTTACATATTTTCAACTTATTCGTTTTCTGAAAACGTTTAAGTTAAGATATTCTCTTTTTTAGGATAGCGCATCTTTGCAAAAAACGCAACTTATCTTTTCAAAAACTTTGATTTTCGTCAATTATGTCCAAGAGAGAACGCCCGTTTCTGTGCGATTTTGAAAACAGGGCGAAAAATGCGAAAGTTTTACGTTGTCAATGTGCCCAGATTTTCGCTGTGCTTTTGTGGAAACCATTCAAATTTCACGTTCTGGTCAAAAAATATGAAATTACCTCTTGCAATTTTAGGAAAATTGCGCTATGCTTTGGTTACGAAAACGATTTAGGAAAATCGTCGAAAGGAGTGGAGCCGATATGGTCAGCATGAAGGACATTGCCCAGCGCTGCGGCGTTTCCGTTGCCACGGTGAGCAAGGCCCTAAACGGCCAGCCGGACATTGGCCCCGAAACCAGAGACCGGATCTGTGCAGCCGCCGAGGAGATGGGCTATGTGACCAACTCCGCCGCCCGAGCCCTGAAGGCCAACCGGACCTACAACATCGGCATCCTCTTCGTGGACGAGCAGAACAGCGGTCTGACCCATGAGTATTTCTCCTCCGTGCTGGAAAGCCTGAAGGTGGAGGCCGAAAGCCGGGGTTACGATGTGACCTTCATCAACCGCAATGTGGGCCGCCGCACCACCTATTTGCAGCACTGCCGCTACCGGGGTGTGGACGGGGTGATCATCGCCAGTGTGGATTTTTCCGATCCCCAGGTGCTGGAGCTGGTGAATTCCGAGCTGCCTGTGGTCACCATTGACCATATCTTCAATAACCGCCTGGCCATCGTCTCCGACAATGTCCAGGGCATGGAGGCCCTTGTAAAATACGCCTACAGCCAGGGCCACCGGCGCATCGCCTTTATCCACGGCGAGCGCACCGCCGTTACCGAGAACCGGCTTACGGGTTTCTACCGGGCCTGTGAGGAGCTGAGCTTCCGGGCGGATGAGGCCATTGTCCGCCAGGGCCTCTATCACGAGGCCAATACCTGCGCGGAGATCACGAAAGAGCTGCTCTCCCTGCCCAACCGCCCCAGCTGCATCTTCTTTCCGGATGATTTTTCCGCTCTGGGCGGCCTGAACGTCATCCGGGAGGCGGGGCTGCGAATCCCGGAGGATATTTCCGTCATTGGTTACGATGGGATTCCTTTGGCAGACATTCTCTCCCCACGGCTTACCACCTACCACCAGGATACGAAAGCCATGGGAACGGCGGCCGCCAAAGGCCTCATCGATCTCATCGAGCACCCCAAGACGACGCTTTTAGACCGGATCGTCATTCCGGGCAGCCTGCGGGTTCGGGAATCCGTGGCAAAGCTCAGATAAATTCGGTGTTATCCGCAGAAGCGGTACACATAAAACAGTTATCAATTTAAGGAGGAACATACAATGAAAAAGGCGCTATCCATGATCCTTGCGCTGGCCATGGTCTTTGCACTGTGTGCCTGCAGCTCTCAGCAACCCGCATCCACCACCGCGGCCGCAACCACTGCCGCACCTAAGGCAGACGATACCCAGACCGAAGCTCCCGCCGAAGAGTCCTCCGAGGGCAAGGTGTTCAACATCTATGCCTGGAACGAGGAGTTCAAGGGCTTCTTTGAGAAATACTACACCGTTCCCGAAGGTGTCACCGTCAACTGGATCATTACCCCCAGTGACAACGGCGCATACCAGGAAAAGCTGGACCAGGCTCTGCTGAACCAGGAAAATGCCGCCGCTGACGACAAGGTGGACCTGTTCCTGGCCGAAGCTGACTACATCCAGAAGTACACCGGCTCCGACTTCACCCAGGATGTCACCAAGCTGGGCGTTACCGACTTCTCCAATACCTATGCTTACACCGTGCAGTGCGCTTCCGATGCCAACGGCGTCGTCAAGGGTGTCTCCTTCCAGTGCTGCCCCGCCGCGCTGATCTACCGCCGCTCCATCGCACAGGATGTCCTGGGCACCGATGATCCCGCAGAAGTCCAGAAGGCCCTGTCCGACTGGGACAAGTTCAATGATGTTGCCGCACAGGCCAAGGCCAAGGGCTACATGATGACCGCTTCCGAGTCCGCTACCTACCGCGTATTCTCCAACAACGTTGACGAGCCCTGGGTGGACGCCGACAACAACCTGCAGATTCCCGAGGCTATGAAGACCTGGATGCAGCAGGCTAAGGACTTCACCGACAAGGGCTATACCCAGACCTGCGACATCTGGTCCGACGAGTGCACCGCCCAGATGTTCGGCGACGGCAAGGTCATGTGCTACTTTGGACCTGCCTGGTACTACAATTTCTCCATGGGCAACGCACAGGATGCCGAAAAGGGCTGCTATGGCGACTGGGCCATCTGCGAAGGTCCTCAGGCCCACTTCTGGGGCGGCACCTGGCTGCTGGCTCCCACCGGCACCGATAACCCCACCATGGTTGCTGACATTATGAACCTGTTCATCAACGACGAAGAGACCTGCTCCAAGCTGGTTTCCGACGATATGCAGTTCTCCAACAACCAGGCCGTCAACGCCAAGTTCGCTTCCGATCCCGACTTTGGCAACGCTTTCCTGGGCGGCCAGAACGACACCGCGATCTATGTAGAGCTGGCAAAGAACATCGTCTTTGAGAACCACACCATCTACGATCAGCTGATCAACGAAGATATGCAGAAGTGCTGGCGTGAATACTGCGACGGCGATGTGAGCGAGGAGCAGGCAATGGCCAACTTCTACGCCATGGTCTCCGAGAGCTATCCCACCATCGTCACTCCGTAACCTTCATTCTCTTTCTCCTCTCCGGGGCAGGGCCTGCGCCCTGCCCCGGGAATGCTTTCCGGCGTTCCGGGTGGGGAAACCTTCCCCATCCGGAAGACCGGAAAGAAATACGCTCCAACCGTCCCAGCGGGAAGGTTGAGAAAAAAGCTTTCCCTCCGGGGGAGCTGGCTCGCGACAGCGAGACTGAGGAGGGGCGTAGCGGGCGCGAGTGGTGCAAAAAATGCACAGTGCTCTCGCTGGTAAGGCCCCTCTTCCACCACCGCCTACGGCGGCGGTCCCCCTTCCCCGTGGGGGAAGGTTTTAGAGGAAACGCTCTATACGTAAACCAACCAAGGGAGGAAAATCATATGCAAACAACCGTAAAACCCGCCTGTGTCAAGGGGAAAAAGGGCGTAAGCTACGCCAAATGGGGCTACATTTTCATTCTGCCCTTCTTCGTGACCTACTGCATCTTCTCCCTGGCACCCCAGGTGCTGACCATCTACAACAGCTTCTTCGAGAACTACCGGGAGGGCCTGACCCAGGTGGGGCCGAAATTCGTGGGTTTCCAGAATTATGCAAAGCTCTTTACCCCAGATAAGAACGGCTCCATCAGCATCCTGAAATTCACCGCCAACACCCTGCTCATGTGGATCGAGGGCGCGGTCCCCCAGGTGCTCATCGCCCTGCTGCTGAGTGTGTTCTTCACCAGTTACCGGCTGAAAATCAAGGGCCAGCAGTTCTTCAAGACCGTTATCTATATGCCAAACCTCATTATGGCTTCTGCCTTCTCCATGCTGTTCTTCACCCTGTTCTCCAATGTGGGCCCTGTGAACCAGCTGCTCGTTCAGCTCGGCTGGATCGATGAGGCAATTCCCTTCTTCGACAAGCAGATCACCGTCCGGGGCCTGGTCGCCACCATGAACTTCCTCATGTGGTTCGGCAACACCACCATTCTGCTGATGGCGGGCATTATGGGCATTGACCAGAACCTCTTTGAGGCCGCCAATCTGGACGGAGCCAACTCCCTGCAGGTCTTCTTCCGGGTGACCCTGCCTCTGCTGATGCCGGTGCTGGTGTACACCATCATTACGGCCCTCATCGGCGGCTTGCAGATGTTCGACGTGCCCCAGGTCCTGACCAACGGCGCGGGCACCCCCAACAGAAGCTCCACCACCCTGATCATGTATCTGAACAACTTCCTGAAGACCAGCAAGAACTACGGCATGGCCGGTGCGGTCTCCGTGATCATCTTCATCATCACGGGCCTGCTCAGCATTCTGGTGTTCAAGAGCCTGACCAAGGACGACAACTAAGGAGGTGTCATCATGAAATCCAATTCTTCCGACAGCCGCAGGGCCAAGGCCATGCTGACACTGAGCAGGATCGTGGTCTACATCATTCTGATCTTCCTGTCCATTCTGTGCCTGTTCTCCTTCTATATGCTGATCATCAATTCCACCCGCACCAATGCGGACCTGCAGGGCGGCTTCAAGTTCCTGCCCCAGGGGAATTTCCTGACCAACTTCAAAAACGCCTGGAACGACGCCTCCATCAATATCCCCAGAGGCATGGCAAACAGCTTCTTCGTGGCCGCCTGCACCTCCATCCTCACCACCTATTTCTCCGCTTTGACAGCTTACGGCCTCCATGCCTATGACTTCAAGCTGAAAAAGGCGGCCACCACCTTCATTCTGGCGGTGATGGTCATCCCCAAGCAGGTCAGCGCTTCCGGCTTTGTCCAACTGTGCTACAAGTTCGGCCTGACGGACAGCTACATTCCGCTGATCCTCCCCGGCATTGCCGCCCCCGTGGTCTTCTTCTACATGAAGCAGTACATGGCGTCGGTGCTGCCCATGGAGATCGTGGATGCCGCCCGGGTGGACGGCTCCGGTGAGTTCTACACCTTCAACCGCATTGTCCTGCCCATGATCAAGCCCGCCATTGCCGTGCAGATGATCTTCTCCTTCGTGGAGTCCTGGAACAACTACTTCCTGCCCGCGCTGCTGCTGAACAAGAACGAAATGAAGACCGTTCCGATCATGATCGCCCAGCTCCGGGCGGCGGATTATTCCAAGTTTGACCTGGGCAAGGTGTATATGTTCATCCTGCTGGCCATTCTGCCCGTTCTGGCCGTATACATCTTCCTGTCCCGCTTTATCATCAAGGGCGTCACCGCCGGCTCTGTGAAGGGCTGATACAAAACACAGCACCCCGCGTTCCTGTTCCGGAACGCGGGGTGCTTAAATTACACCGGCTCACCCAGATATTCGGAGAGCTTATCCAGGCAGTTCAATCCCTCGGTGTAGCCCTGCCAGTAGAGGGCGCCCAGCTTTTCCAGGTCTCCCTCCACCCGGGATACCCGGATGGGCTTTTCCGGAGCCAGGACAAAGATCCGGCCCTGCTGTTCCAGGGTGTCCAGGCGGTCACACAGGCCATTGTAAACCGTGGGGATCCGGTCCACGTTCCGGGCGAATTCCGGCCAGCGGCGGTATACCGCCTCGGCCGTGGCCCGCTCCTTTGGAGGCTTTCGATAGCCCCGGTGCCGGGTGCGGATGACCACGATTTTCTCGTAGCCCTGGCTCAGGGCCCAGTCGAAGGGAATGCCGCAGCTGCACCCGCCGTCCAGACAGGGCACCCCGTCCACATTCACCATGGGGGTTACAAAGGGCATGGAGGCCGAGGCCTTGGCGGCGGAGAAGATGTCGCACTGGCCCCGCTCCCAGAAGACGGCCCCTCCCGTGCGGCAGTCCGTGGCCTCTGCCAGGAAGCGGCGGCGGGGGTCATGGAACCGGGCCTCATCCAAAGGCTCAATGGCATTGTAGTCGTTCAGCAGGAAGTCCAGGCGGATGAGGCTTTTGCTTTTGCGCAGGGCGTCGGTGCCGATATAGGCCTTGTCATGGCGGTGGCCCAGGTTTGCCCGGGCGGACCGGCCGATCTGGCCGCTGACGTAGCTCACCCCTGCCAGCGCCCCGGCGCTGACACCCAGGGTGCATTGAAAATTCAGCCCCCGCTGCATCCAGGCATCCAGAGCTCCCTGGGTATACATCCCCCGGAAGGCCCCGCCCTCCAGCACAAGGCATCCCTCTACGATTCTGTCCGGTGCGTACCCCGTGGGGATACTGCCCAGCTTCGAATAGATTTCCTGGCCCATACAGCCGCTCCTTTTCCTGTGGTTTTTCCTGCATTTTATCAGCTTTTTTCCGAAAAATCAAGGGAATATTGAATCACCCCGGCCGGTTTCGGTCGGGGTGATCCTGCGTAACAAAGAACAAACAAAATCCAGGCGGCAAGGGGGATCGAACCGCACAAGATGTAGGTTAGCCTCTGCTAACTATTATAGCGGAGAATAGCGTTTTGTCAAGAGGGAATTTTGAAAATTGCTTCAGGAGGAAAAGGCTGGGAAAGCCATAAAGCAAGGGACGCTGCCGCGTAGCAGCGTCCCTTTGAAAATGCGGTTATTCCCCGTAACCCTGGGGATTCTTGCTCTGCCAGTTCCAGGAATCCCGGCACATGTCGGCCAGGGTCTCCTGTGCCTTCCAGCCCAGGACCTCTGCACTCTTGGCGGGGTCTGCATAGCAGGTGGCGATGTCGCCGGGGCGGCGGTCGGTGATGACATAGGGCACATTCACGTGGTTCACTTCCATGAAGGTGTGCACCATATCCAGCACGCTGTAGCCCGTGCCGGTGCCCAGGTTGAAGACCTCGCATCCCTGATGCTCGGTGACGTATTTCACGGCAGCCACATGGCCCTTGGCCAGGTCCACCACATGGATATAGTCTCTCACGCCGGTGCCGTCGTGGGTATCGTAGTCATTGCCGTAGACGCTGAGCTTCTCCCGGCGGCCGATGGCCACCTGGGTGATATAGGGCATCAGGTTGTTGGGGATACCTCTGGGGTCCTCGCCGATCAGGCCGGACTTGTGGGCGCCGATGGGATTGAAGTACCGCAGCAGGACCACGCTCCATTCGGGGTCGGCGTGGGAGATGCCGGAGAGGATCTGCTCGGTCATGTACTTGGTCCAGCCATAGGGGTTGGTGCAGCCGCCTGTCCGGCTGGTCTCCCGCAGGGGCATTTCGTTGTCGGCGGTGTAGACCGTGGCAGAGGAGGAGAAGATGATATTCTTCATGCCCACTTCCTTCATGACCTTGGTCAGCACCAGGGTGGTATTCAGGTTGTTATCATAGTATTCCCAGGGCTTTGCAACGCTTTCGCCCACGGCCTTGAGGCCTGCAAAGTGGATGACGCAGGAAATCTCGTTCTCGGCAAAGATCTTCTTCAGCAGGGCCTCGTCCCGGACGTCGCCCTCGTAGAATTTCAGGGTTTTCCCGGTGAGCTTCTGAACCCGGTTCAGGCTTTCGGGATTGGAATTGCACAGATTGTCAATGACCACCACGCCATAGCCGTTTTCCAGCAGCTCCAGGCAGGTATGGGAGCCGATATAACCGGCACCGCCGGTCACCAGTACGTTCTTCATGTTGCAAGAACCTCCTTATATTTTCTGCCTTCATTTTAGTACACAAAGGTGGAAAATGCAATGATTCTTTTTGTAAAATATAGTTGATAAATTGGCATAAAAAGGGGCTGTTAGAAAACGCTCTGTCTTTGCGAACCAGCGCGCACGCTGGTGTGGCAATCCCCCGGATTTTCAAACATCTTAGTTGCAAACCTAAGCTGTTTCCATTCAACCGGGGGGCTGCCACACCAGTGACGTCGGTCACTGGTTCGCAGCGACATACT
>OLOX01003631.1_pt1 | contig 11406 bp, 8 predicted proteins | sample 1672091 | NCBI WGS metagenome assembly OLOX01 (sample SAMEA3136644, study PRJEB25190) | human gut metagenome | reverse complement strand
GTTAAGACGTCGCCCTCTCACGGCGAAAACAGGAGTTCGATTCTCCTACAAGCTGTTGTGCTCTGCAGTTGCAGAGCATTTTTTTTGAGAATAAAACCAAACATAAGTTCATAAAACAAGTATAAATGAGTGGAAAGTTCCAATTTGCGGGACATCCCATTCGGAAAACAGCTTGACAGAAAGAATCACTCAATGGTATAAAATTAACGGACATAAGAGATGATTGAGATGATGAGATAAGGAAGGAAATATAGATGGCAAAAAAAGACGCATACAATGCAGACAGTATTACGGTGCTTGAGGGACTTGAAGCAGTCCGCAAGCGTCCAGGTATGTATATAGGAGGCGTATCTGTCTCTGGTTTAAACCATTTGGTATATGAGATTGTAGACAATGCCGTTGATGAGCATTTGGCAGGTTTTTGTAATCATATAGAGGTGACATTGGAAAATGATGGATCTGTTACGGTAAAGGACAGTGGCCGTGGTATTCCTGTTGATCGTCACAAGCTTGGTGTATCTGCAGAGCGTGTTATTTTTACGACGCTGCATGCAGGAGGTAAATTTGATAACACAGCATATAAAACAAGCGGAGGACTTCATGGTGTAGGATCTTCCGTTGTCAATGCACTTTCTGAATATTTGGAGATCCATATCGCAAAAGACGGATGGGTTTATTATGATAAATATGAGAGAGGAACGCCGGTAATTGAGCTAAAGGACGGACTTCTCCCGAAAAAAGGAAGAACAAAGGAAACTGGAACATGGATTAATTTTAAGCCAGATGCTGAAATTTTTGAGCGAACACGTTTTTCAGCACAGTCAATTATGAGTCGTCTGCATGAGACAACTTATTTAAATCCAGGTCTGGAAATTGTCTTTAATAACAAGCGAAGCGGTGAGGAGGAGAGTATTACCTATTATGAGCCAGATGGAATTTCTGCTTATATCCGCGAGCTGAATAAGGGCAAGGAAACAGTTCATGATATCATCACCTATACAGGAATGAGTGATGGAATAGAGGTAACAGTTGCATTCCAGTTTGTGGATCTGTTTGAAGAAAAGCTTCTTAGCTATTGCAACAATATTTACAATACAGACGGCGGAACACATCTGACTGGTTTTAAGACAAAATTCACGCAGGAAATAAACAGCTATGCAAAAGAGCTTGGCATTTTAAAGGATCCTGCAAAATTTACAGGACCAGATACGCGCTGCGGTATGACTGCTATTATTGCAATTAAGCATCCAGATCCTATTTTTGAGGGTCAGACAAAGACAAAGCTTGGAAGTCAGGATGCTTCAAAGGCAGTAATTAACGTAACAGGAGAGCAGCTAGAGCTTTACTTTGATAAGCATGTTGAGGTGCTAAAGAGTATTATTGGCTGTGCAGAAAAATCTGCAAAGATCAGAAAGGCAGAGGAAAAGGCAAAGTCTAATCTGCTGACAAAGCAAAAATATTCATTTGATGGAAATGGAAAGCTTGCAAACTGTGAGAGCAAAGACAGCAGTCTTTGTGAGATTTTTATCGTAGAGGGAGATTCAGCAGGCGGTTCGGCAAAGACTGCCAGAGACAGACGCTATCAGGCGATTCTTCCAATCAGAGGAAAAATCTTAAATGTAGAAAAGGCATCTATTGACAAGGTGCTTGCAAATGCAGAAATTAAATCCATGGTTCAGGCATTTAACTGTGGTTTCTCAGAAGGATATGGAAACGACTTTGATATTTCTAAGCTTCGCTATGACAAAATTATTATCATGGCCGATGCCGATGTCGATGGTGAGCATATCAGTACGCTTTTAATGACATTTTTCTACCGCTTTATGCCGGAACTGATTCAGGAGGGTCATGTTTATATCGCAATGCCGCCGCTTTATAAGGCAGTGCCAAAGCGCGGCCAGGAACAGTATCTTTATGATGACATTGCGCTTGATAAATACAGAAAAACGCATAAAGATTTCACTTTGCAGCGTTATAAGGGACTTGGAGAGATGGATGCGTCCCAGCTGTGGGAGACAACATTAAACCCAGAGAGCCGTTGCTTAAAGCGTGTCGAAATCGAAGATGCCAGACTTGCAAACGAGATGACAGAGCTTTTGATGGGAAGCGATGTTGAGCCGCGAAGAGAATTTATCCATAAGCATGGCCGCGAAGCACAGCTGGATATATAATGCCAAAGGTTTTTAGAATTGCGAGAACTGCGAAACAGTGGAGCGATTCATAGCATTATAATACACAAAATACTAAGAAAGGTATGGAATTTAATATAAATGGCAGAAACAATCATTACAACGGAATATTCGTCAGAAATGCGAAAATCCTTCATAAACTACTCGATGTCCGTTATCACGGCGCGTGCAGTTCCAGATGTCAGAGACGGATTGAAGCCTGTTCAAAGAAGAGTTCTATTTGCGATGGATGAGTTAGGCTTAAATGCAGACAAGCCGCATCGAAAATCAGCGCGTATTGTCGGTGATGCGATGGGTAAATATCATCCTCACGGTGATTCCTCCATCTATGATGCACTTGTTGTACTTTCTCAGGATTTCAAAAAGGGAATGGCACTTGTTGACGGACATGGAAATTTTGGTTCCATAGAGGGCGACGGTGCTGCGGCAATGCGTTACACAGAGGCACGCTTAAAGAAGTTTACACAGGAAGTGTATCTGGCAGATCTGGATAAGAATATTGTGGATTTTGTTCCAAACTTTGATGAGACAGAAAAAGAGCCATCTGTTCTTCCTGTTCGTGTTCCGAACTTTTTAATTAACGGTTCCGAAGGTATTGCAGTTGGTATGACGACAAGTACACCGCCGCATAATTTAGGAGAGATCATAAATGCAGAAAAGTTGCTGATGGAATTTCCTAATGCGACTACGGCAGATTTGTTAGATATTATTGAGGGACCTGATTTTCCGACTGGCGGTATTGTGACAAACAAGGACGAGCTGCTTTCTATTTATGAGACAGGACGAGGAAAAATAAGAATACGCGGCAAGGCAGAGATTGTGCGCGGAAAAAGAAAGAGCGACCGTGACAAAATTGTAATTACGGAGATTCCTTATACAATGGTCGGTGCCAATATTGGAAAATTCCTTAGCGATGTGGCAGCACTTGCAGAGTCGAGAAAGCTTCCGGATATCGTGGACATTTCAAATCAGTCCTCAAAAGAAGGTATTCGCATTGAGATCGAGCTGAAAAAGGGTGCTGATGCAGAGCGTATACTTGCCGGTCTTTATAAGAAAACAAAGTTAGAGGACACATTTGGTGTCAATATGCTTGCTATTGTAGATGGAAGACCAGAGGTTCTTGGCTTAAAGGAAGTTCTGACACACCACATTCAGTTTCTTGTTGATATTAACACAAGAAAATATACAAGTCTTCTTGAGAAAGAGAAAAACAAGCGAGAAATTCAGGAAGGTCTTATTCGTGCAGTTGATGTGATAGATTTGATTATTGAAATTATCCGCGGAAGTAAGACTTTAAAGATGGCAAAGGCATGTCTGTCAGAAGGAATCACAGAGGGTATCAATTTCCGCACTGAAAAATCACGCAGACAGGCTGCAAAGCTTTTGTTTACAGAGGCACAGGCAACTGCTATCTTGGAGCTTCGCTTATCCAAACTAATTGGACTTGAGTTACAGGCACTTTTGGACGAACATAAAAAGACGATTGCAAAGATTGCTTCATATGAGCGCATTTTAGGCAGCAAAAAGGCTATGTATCAGACAATCGAAAAGGAATTAGACAGCATACGTGAACATTATCAGGTGCCAAGACGCACAAAAGTTACAAATGCATCTCTTGCTGTATTTGAAGAAGAGCCGGCTGTAGTGTCAGATGTCGTATTTGTTATGAACCGTTTTGGCTATGTAAAGCTTGTAGATAAGGCGCTGTTTGATAAAAATGAGGAACAGCTTCGCAGCGAAAATGTGCGTTTTGTGCCATGCAAGACAAACTCACGTCTTGCTGTATTCACAAAGGAAGGTATTCTTCATTATTTGAAGGCTGATGCAATTCCGCTTGGAAAGGTCAAGGATAAGGGTGCGCCGATTGACAATTTGTGTAACTACAGCAGTGCTGATGAAACAATTCTCACAGTATTTAGCGATGAGGACATGAAGGAAAAGACACTCCTTTTTGTGACAAAGAATGGTTTGGTTAGAAAGACATTGGGAGCAGAGCTGATCAGCATAAAGAAAATGATCGCAGCGGCGAAGCTTGGAGAAGGCGATGCGCTTGTTGCGATTTTAGATGCTTCAAAAGAGCTTGTCGCAGTTGTGACAAATAAAAAGCATGCAATTAAATTTTCAACAGAAGAGGTTCCGCTTCAGAAAAAAACTGCAGCAGGTACAAGAGCATTGAAACTAGAAGAGGGGGAAGAGGTTGTATTTGCTGATTCCTTTGATGCAAAAGAAAAAGTTTTTGCAGAAGTTCAGGGAAGAAAAATTGAACTAAGCAAGCTTACAAAGAAGAAAAGAGATGCCAAGCCTGAACAGGTAAAGTAAGCAGCAGATGGTTATGTATTGCAGGGCAGCATCAGAAAGGTGAGATTCATGGAGCACAAAAGACCAGAGTATGAGGAAACCCCTCGGATGGCAGAATTTCGAAGACGCAAGGAAAAAGAAATAAAACGTCGTCGCCGCAACAAGCGTATGACAAAAATTGTGTTAGTTATTGTAGTGATTTGGGCACTTATTGCAGTGGCAGCGGCTGCTTTTCATGTGACAAATGGATTTGGCATCTTTGAAGGCAAAAAGCCTTCCTTATCTTCGGCTGAGGAAACAAAGGATGCAATTGAACAAAATGAACAGCAGACACTTGCAGAGCAAAATTTGAAGCAGACTATTGAGAGCGAGAGCAAAAAGGAAGTTGCAGAAAGCGAAGAGACATCTTTAGAGGAAAAAACAGAGGATGCCACAAAGGCTTCTGAGGCAGAAAAAACAGTAAAAAAACATGAAGATCCGCGCGAGGATGTGTGGAATCATTATACGAATATGTTTATTGCATCAAAAGTCAATACGTATCTAAATGTAAGAAATCAGCCAACAACAGACGGTACTATTATCGGAAAGCTGACAAAGTATTCCGGTGGTGAGCTTGTTGAGGATATGGGAAACGGCTGGTGGCACATAAGCTCTGGCGGTATTGATGGCTATATTTGGTCTGAAAATTGTGTGACAGGTGAAGAGGCAAAGGAAGTTGCACTTGAGCACTGTATGCAGATGGTTGAGGTGACAACGGAAAAACTAAATGTCAGAAGCGGTCCTGGTCTTGAGTATGAGGTTTGGACGACACTTAATGCAAACGAAAAGCAGATAGTGGAAGAAAAAGACGGAGACTGGCTGAAAATTGCATTTAACAGTACATATGGTTATATAAATGATGACTATGTAAAGACAGGCTTTTATCTTGTTGAGGCAATTCCGTGGAGCAGCATTTCAGATTGTTCTCCGACACGTCAGCAGATCTTAACATTTGGTGAGCAGTATATTGGAACACCATATGTGTATGGAGGAACGAGTCTGACAGGAGGAATTGACTGTTCAAGCTTCGTACAGCAGTGTTATGCGAGTGCAGGTTTTTCTCTTCCAAGAACATCACGTGAGCAGGCAACAAGAGGCACACAGATTACACTTAACGAAGCAAAGCCAGGCGATCTTTTGTTTTATGCTGATGCAACAGGAACAATTGATCACGTTGTTATGTATCTTGGAGACGGCAAAATTCTTCATGCAGCTTTGTCTCTTGGTCAGGTAACTATCAGTAAATACAATTACAGTACTGAACCTGTTCGTGTTGTAAACATTATTGGAGACTAAAAAACACTTGACCTTTAGGAAAATATATGTTATAAATGTTATATAGGTTTTTATGGTAAAGAGTGGGCTTGCGAGTCCACTCTTTCTATGTAAATACCCACAAGAAAATATAACTATTCAGAGAGTAGTTGCAAAACAGGCAGATACGCTGCAGCAAACGGCAAGAATTAGGCTTGCGGCGGGAAAGGGCAGGAGTATGAGAAGAAAAGAAGAGATTGAAGCATATGCAGAAAATCTGTTTTTGCCGATCACACAGAAGCATGGATTTGAGCTGGTTGATGTGGAGTATGTTAAAGAGGCAGGAAGCTGGTATCTGCGTGTCTACATTGACAAAGAGGGCGGTATCGCAGTAGATGACTGTGAGGTGGTAAGCCGTGAGGCAGATCCTATTTTAGATACAGATGACTGTATTGAAGAAAGCTATATTTTAGAGGTAAGCTCTCCAGGTCTTGGAAGACCATTAAAGAAGGATAAGGATTTTGCAAGAAGCATTGGTGAAGAAGTTGAAGTTCGACTGTTTCGTGCAGTAGAAGGCTGTAAGGAATATACCGGGCTGCTTAACGCATACGACAAGACAACCGTTACCCTTATGCTGGAGGATGAAAAAACACTGGTGCTTGAAAGAAGCAACATTGCGTTGATTCGTCTGGCGCTAGATTTCTAAAAGCAAGGTAACGATTCACTCATATTGCATTGCTTTGTGAAGAGTGGATAAGGAAATAGAGAAAGGAAAGAGAACATAATGAATACGGAATTGATGGAAGCATTAAATGTCCTTGAAAAAGAGAAGAATATCAGAAAGGAAGTTGTCTTAAAGGCAATCGAGGAGTCACTTGTTCAGGCTTGTAAGCATCATTTTGGAAAGAGCGACAATATTGTCGTAAATATGGATTACAATACAGGCGAGTATGAGATCAATATGGCAAAGGAAGTAGTAGAGAATGTAGAAGATCAGCAGACTCAGATCAGTCTTCCTAATGCAAAGATTCTTGACAAGAGGGCTGTTTATGGTTCTACCGTTTATGTAAAGGTAAATTCCAAGGAGTTTGGCCGCATTGCTGCACAGATTGCAAAAGCAATTATCCTTCAGAAGCTGCGAGAGGAAGAAAATCGTGCTGTTTATGAGCGTTATAAATTAATGGAGAGAGATTTAGTAAGCGGTGTAATTTCAAGACATTTTGAGCGTAGAGGCGAGGATGGAAAGTCAACTACAGTAAATGTCAGTGTAAATCTTGGAAAGGCAGAGGCTACCTTAATGGCAGGCGAGCAGATTAAGGGTGAGGAATATAAGGTCAATACCCGAATGAAGTTCTATGTCGTAGAAGTAAAGGATCTGCCGAAGGGACCAAAGATTCTTCTTTCCCGTTCTCGTCCGGAGTTAGTAAAGAGATTGTTTGAGGCTGAGGTTGCCGAGATTAAGGACGGAACTGTTGAGATCAAGGCAATCAGCAGAGAGGCTGGATCAAGAACAAAGATGGCTGTTTGTTCTCATGATGAGAACGTAGATGCTGTTGGTGCATGTGTAGGTGTTAACAGTTCTCGTGTAAATGCTGTTGTAGATGAGCTTGGCGGCGAGAAAATTGATATCATCAATTGGGATGAGAATGCAGCACAGTTTATTGAGAATGCACTCAGCCCATCAAAGGTTATTTTCGTAGCAGTTGATGATGATGAGCATTCAGCGCTTGTTGTAGTTCCAGATAGCCAGCTGTCACTTGCTATTGGCAAGGCAGGTCAGAACGCACGTCTGACTGCAAAGCTGACAGGCTATAAGATTGATATCAAGAGTGAGAGCCAGGCTGAGGAGGAAGGTCTGTTTGATGAGATCGACTTTAGCGCAGCAGAAGAAACTGAGCAGTCCGATGAGACAGCACAGGACAACGAGGTTCAGGAATAAGAGGTGATAGAGTGGCCGCTGTAAAAAAAATTCCGATGCGTCAGTGTGTGGGATGCGGGGAAAGAAAAAGTAAAAAGGAACTGATCCGTATCGTTTGCTCACCGAGTGAGGATCCTGAAAGGGTAACGATTGGATTTGATCTGACTGGCAAGAAAAATGGACGAGGTGCATATATATGCAGTAGTATGGATTGTCTTGAGCTGGCCAGAAAGAAAAAAGCTCTTGAACGAGCTTTAAAAACAGAGGTTTCGCAGCAATGCTACGATGATCTGAAAAAGGAGTTGGAGCAGATTGAACGATAAAGTAATATCCCTTTTGGGATTAGCAGAACGCGCAGGTAAAATTGCGAGTGGCGAATTTGCAGCCGAAAAGGCAGTGAAGACAGGAAAGGCACGTCTGATTATTGTGGCAGAGGATGCTTCTGATAACACGAAAAAGAAGTTTAGTGATATGTGTAAGTATTATCAGGTACCTTTTGCATGTTACTCGCAGAAGGAACTGCTCGGTCACGGAATCGGAAAGGAGTTTCGCGCATCGCTTGCAGTTCTTGACGGCGGTTTTGCGAAAGCAATAGAGAAACAGTTGGACAATAAGTAAAGAAAAGGGTCGGTGATACATTTATGGCAAAACTGAACATCCATGATTTAGCCAAGGAATTAAAAAGAGAAGAAAGTGAAATTATCAGCTTATGCTCCAGCAAGGGTATGAGTGGTGTAACAAGAGCAACTATGCTTCAGGATACAATGGTAGAAGAAGTGCGTAAGGCATTCAAAAAGCCAGCAGAGTCAGCTGATGCTGCAGCTGACAAGGATGGCGCACCAAAGAAGAAGCTTCGTCTGTTGTTTCATCCGGAAAACAGCACAAAGCCAATTTCTAAAAAGAAGCGTCCAGACAGTGCGAAGAAGCCGGAAGGTGACAAGGCAGAAAAGTCTGTCGATAAGCAGGAAAAGGCTGCTGAGAGAACAGAGAGCACAAAGCCGGCAGAAAAAGCACAGGAGATGGCAAAGACTGAGGCACCGAAGGAGACTATGACAAGAGAAAATACAAAAAACGACAGAAATGATTCAAGATCCACAAACGATGGAAATAGAAGAGATAATTCCAGACGTGATGGCGGAAATGGTCAGAATGGACAAAGACGCGATGGAAATGGCCAGGGCGGTCAGAGAAGAGAAGGCGGCTATGGCCAGAGAGACGGTCAGAGACGTGATGGAAATGGCCAGGGCGGTCAGAGAAGAGAAGGCGGCTATGGCCAGAGAGATGGTCAGAGACGTGATGGAAATAATCAGGGCGGCTATGGTCAGAGACGTGACGGAAACGGTCAGGGCGGCTACGGTCAGAGAGATGGCCAGAGACGTGACGGAAATAATCAGGGCGGCTATGGTCAGAGACGCGACGGAAACGGTCAGGGCGGCTACGGTCAGAGAGATGGTCAGAGACGTGACGGAAACGGTCAGAGAGATGGTCAGAGACGTGACGGAAATAATCAGGGCGGCTATGGTCAGAGACGCGACGGAAATGGTCAGGGCGGCTATGGTCAGAGAGATGGCCAGAGACGTGATGGAAATGGTCAGGGCGGTTACGGTCAGAGACGTGACGGTGCAAGGGGCCAGAGAACCGAGAGAGAAAATCTTGATTCTATGGGCACAGGAATGACCAAGAGCGAGGCAAGAGGCGGCAAAGGTCTTAATAAGAAAGAGCGTGAGATTCGCGAGAAGGAAAGACAGAATCAGGAGAAGAATACCAGATTCACAGAGAATACTCGCAATATCTCTAAGATGAAGCAGCAAAACAGTAAGAAGCCAGAGCCACAGCCAAAGGCAGAAGAAGATGACGGAATTAAGACAATTACAATTCCAGAGACTTTAACACTGGCAGAGTTAGCTGAAGCAATGAAGCTGCAGCCGGCAGCACTCGTAAAGTCACTCTTTATGAAGGGCACCATGATGACAATTAATGCTGAGCTGACATTTGAGCAGGCAGAGGAAATTGCATTAGAGTTTAACTATATCTGTGAGAAGGAAGTAAAGGTTGACGTAATTGAGGAACTTCTTCGTGAAGAAGATGATCCGGAAGAGACAAAGGTTTCAAGACCTCCGGTTGTCTGCGTTATGGGTCACGTTGACCATGGTAAGACATCCTTACTGGATGCTATTCGTTCAACTAACGTAATTTCAAGAGAGGCCGGCGGAATTACACAGCATATCGGTGCTTATATGGTTAAGTGCAATGGACAGGATATTACATTCCTTGATACACCAGGTCATGAGGCATTTACAGCAATGCGTATGCGTGGTGCTCAGGCAACTGATATCGCTGTACTTGTTGTTGCAGCAGACGATGGTGTTATGCCGCAGACAATCGAGGCGATTAACCATGCAAAGGCAGCAGGTGTTGATATTATCGTAGCAGTAAACAAGATTGATAAGCCAACTGCAAACATCGAGCGTGTAAAGCAGGAGCTTTCTGAGTATGAGCTGATTGCAGAGGATTGGGGTGGTCAGACCATCTTCGTTCCAGTATCTGCAAAGACACATGAGGGAATTGATACCTTGCTTGAGATGATCTTGCTTGATGCAGAGTTAAAGGATCTTAAGGCAAATCCAAATCGTAAGGCAAGAGGTCTTGTAATCGAGGCACAGCTTGATAAGGGCCGTGGACCAGTTGCAACAATCCTTGTTCAGAAGGGTACACTTCATGTTGGTGACAATGTTGCAGCAGGATCATGCTATGGTAAGGTTCGTGCAATGATCGATGACAAGGGACGCAGAGTAAAAGAAGCAACTCCGTCTATGCCAGTTGAGATTCTTGGTCTGAATGATGTTCCAAACGCAGGTGAGATCTTTGTCAACACTGAGAATGAGAAAGAGGCAAGAAGCTTTGCTGAGACCTTTATTAAAGAGAACAGAGAAAAGCTTTTGGCTGATACAAAGACACAGCTTACTCTTGACAGCTTAAATTCCCAGATTAAGGAAGGAAGCTTAAAGGAACTGAATTTGATCGTTAAGGCTGACGTTCAGGGTTCTGTTGAGGCTGTAAAGCAGTCCTTATTGAAGCTGTCTAATGAAGAAGTTGTTGTTAAGATTATTCACAGTGGTGTTGGTGCAATCAATGAGTCTGATGTATCTTTGGCATCTGCATCAAATGCAATCATTATCGGATTTAATATTCGTCCAGATGCAATGGCAAAATCAGTAGCAGAGCGCGAGAAGGTTGAGATTCGTCTGTACCGCGTTATCTATCAGGCAATCGCTGATGTAGAAGCTGCTATGAAGGGTATGCTTGATCCGATCTACGAGGAGAAGGTAATAGGTCATGCACAGGTTCGTCAGATCTTCAAGGCATCAGGTGTTGGAAACATTGCTGGTTCCTATGTAACAGAAGGTCGTATTACGAACGATTCCGAAGTACGTTTGATCCGTGATGGTATTGTCGTATTTGAAGGTAAGGTTGATTCCTTACGTCGTTTCAAAGACGAAGTGAAAGAAGTTAAAACATCCTTCGAATGCGGTATCTCCTTGGAAGGTTACCGCGACATCAAGGAAGGCGACGTAATCGAAGCGTACTTGATGGAAGAAGTTGCACCTCAAATTTAGGAGGTTACTATGAGTGATGTTCGTGTAAGAAAATTACAAGAATTCATCAAACAAGAAGTAAGTCAAATGTTGATGCGTGGGTTGAAAGACC
>OLOX01003629.1_pt1 | contig 11407 bp, 10 predicted proteins | sample 1672091 | NCBI WGS metagenome assembly OLOX01 (sample SAMEA3136644, study PRJEB25190) | human gut metagenome | reverse complement strand
AGATATAGCGGAAGATTAGCTCCCCCTCACGCCCGGCATCGGTGGCGACAATAATCTTGTCGCACTGGTCGAAAACTTCCTTTATCACTTTCAACTGTTTCAGCACGCCGGGGTCTGCCTTGTAGCCTTTCTCCGCTTTCACCTGACGGGGAATTAGCTGGAAATCGGGCGGCAGTATGGGCAGGCTCTCCCTGCGGAAGTTCGCCACGCCGTAGGCTTCCGGCATGGCAAGCTGGATTAAGTGGCCGAACGCCCATGTCACCATATACCCGTTGCCGGAAAGATAACCGTCATTCTTTTGTGTCGCCCCAATGATGCGGGCGATGTCTTTTGCCACGCTGGGCTTTTCTGCAATGATAACTTTCATATAATTATTGTATTATTCATGTGAATGATCAGATGGATACCCCTTTCTTATCGGCTTTCTGTACCGGGCGATTCCGGCTGACGGCGTTTGCCGGCTTCGTTCCGTCCTGACGGACGGCCGCCTGCTGCGACTGTTCCTGTTTCTTGCTCTTGTCCGGGTTCCATTTGAAGAAATCGAACTTCGCCCGCTCGTGGTTGACACGGACGAAAGCACTGAACAGGTTCCCCTCGTTGTCGGTCATGTCCTTGATGTAGGTCGCCTTGCCCTGTGCCAGTGATGCCTGCTGTTCTTCGGTAAGGTCTTTCCCCTTCAGCCGTGCGGGGATTACCAGCCCACGCTCCTGCTGCCGGTTCTGTTCCTGTTCCTGAGCTGCGGTCTGCTCCTGCCGGCGGGCGATTCCCTTGAAGTCATAGTCGAATCCGCCCTTGCACGCATTGAACTGCAAACGTGCATCATAATGACGCTGCTTTTTCTCCGACCACATGTTTTCGACAAGGACGGACTCGCCGTTTGCGATGCGTTTTCTCTGTTCGTCGGTCAACGCCGTGCCGTTCACCTCTGCGGGAATGGTTATCCCGCTGACCGGTATGTGATGGAGCCGGTTGGTCTTGGGATTGAGCGATACCAGACACGGCTCACGCACGCCTCCGGCCAGTTCGAGTTCCACCACGCAACCCGCATTGCCTTTTTCCAGCAGGTTCTGTTTCACTTCGGGAGTGAACTCCACGTTGAAATACGGCGTGTCCAGTTCCGGATAACGCTTGCAACATTCGATCTCGTTCCGGAGCGTACCGTCGGGATTCTCCGCCAGACGGATGCAGGCGGGAGTTTCAAACTCTATTCCCTCGATAACGGTTTTCAGGGTGAGTACGGCGGATTCGTTGCCGTTGAGCAACCGTCTGAGGCCCGGTTCTCCTAACGTTTCGGGTGTTACCCCCATGCGCTCAAGCTGCTGCCAGTCCACCTGTTCCATGCTCCAGCGGGTGGATTGCTCCGTTCCGCCCCCGCCGGACTGCTGTTGTGCCTGCTGCCGGCTCTGTACGTACTGTTCCGTGTCAAGACGGTATTCGTCCAGCAAGGCAGAATTACTTTCGGGCTGCTTGAACAGGCCGACAAGCTCCTTGGCGGAGGCAAGCAAGTCCGCCGGAAGGTGATAGAAGCGGAAGTCGGACGGCCGCTCGAACTGTCGTTTCATGTTGAGGAAGAACGTTTCGAGTATAGACACGTTGCGGTCTATCCGCATGAACTGATCCGAAGGCTTTGCCCCTGCCAACGGTCTGGTCTTGAGTCCCCCTTCGGGTTCGATGTCCTCCACCACGTGCGGGGTGTTGCCTTCGGCGGCGTTGGTCACCACCAATACCTCGTCTTTCAGATCTTTCAGTTTTTTTCTGAAAAACAATCGTTTTTTTGTAATCGGTTGGTAGATAAGACTTAAAGAGTAGAAAGTTCGGTAGCCGGTAGCGATTTGGTAGCTGTGCGGGTTTCGCTGCATTGCTTCGCTTTGCTCTTGGAACTGATGCAAATATAGGGATTTTGACCGAAAAAGGGAAATGTTTCGGGGGATTTTTTATTTTTCGGAATCACCGGATTACAGGAAAAGCATAAAAGCAGGAGGCGGTGCAAGAAACGAGGTTGCACCCGTGGTTTTACAAAAAGTGTAAAGTGTTGATTTTCAGTGTGTATTTCTGTGGTGCAAGGTGCAGCTATATATATAAATATAGCTGCACCTTGCACCAGCCACACAGAGCTGTTTTGCGGCTTGCATCGAAAACCTTTTAAGTTGTTGTAAATGAATAGGTTTTGAATTTTGATGTTTGTTTCGGGGGAAAGGTGGGATGAACGGGATGTTCCGATAGGGCTTGGCGGCTTCGTGTTTGCCCTGCAAGGGCTTGGCAGGTGGGGTGGCTGGAATGTCGGGCTTAGGGCAGTCTTGGGGCTTTTATTCAATCCTTTGCCCTTTGCGGTTGATGTAATACCAATCATCGCTTTCCCAATAGTGGTATTCCCCATCCGAACCGGGAACTTCTTTCTGTTCTCCCGTGTCGGTTACTTTCGCCTTCCCGTTCTCGAAAGGAAAGCCAAAAGCGAAGCGTGGCTCTATGAGGGTATTGCCATGCTCGTCCGCATATCCGATACGCCCTTTTTCATCGACGATGCGGTAAACGCCTTCCTGCACGGAATCGTTGCCGTTGTCATACCTGTACGGGACATAGAGGCTTGCGGGATGGCTGTTGCCTGAGGATATGGCCGTGCAGCGGTCATGATAAAGGGTGAACAGCCATATTTCAAGCAGGATGGCAAGGACTGCAAGCACCGTGCAGACAAGGAAACGGAGGCGATAGCGTTGCCGCACCGATACATGGAACGCCCCGTAAAAGTCGTGCATCATGCGGTAACGCTCCCCGGTATAGATGCGCATATTCCTCCAAAGCAGTACGGGGAACGGCAGTATCAGCGGGAAAAGCGTAAGGCGGTTGTCTGTCTCGTAGAGGAAGCGGACAGCCGGAGTGTCCAAGAACTGTAAAACAACGGCGACCGGAAACAGAAGGCAGGCGAACTGGACCACGCTGATGACCGCAAAACTACGGTCAGGGAAGCCGTGCCGACAACTGCGCCACGTCCAATAAAAGAAGTGGTCGAAGAATCCGGGGAGCTTCGGCCGACTGGTTCTTTTATGTGGGGAGGCTTTCTTCATACGCTTGCGGCTATATAGGTGCAAATAAAACGTATTTCTTCCAAACGGAAAAGAATTTTGCGGTGAAACTTTTTGAGTGATTGGACTTTTCACTATTTTTGCTTTGATGTATAACGGTTCGTCCGTAAGGTATGAATTTGGCTTTTTCTGTTATTGTTATGGAATGGTTCGATAAGATAAGCGAGTTTATGGAGGGTCTGCCGGAGTGGTTGCAGGCGCATCCGAGGTACGGCTACCTGATCGTGGCGAGAATCCTGCTGCTGTGGCTTGTGGGGATTGTCTGCGGATGGCGGTGGACATACTCCCGTCCGGGAAGTTGGGAAGGGAATTTCTGGCTGGGTACGCTGGGTGAAAGGAGTTACCGTTTCTGGCTGGGGCTGATCGTTGCCGCCGCAACGGGATGCGCCCTGTTGCTGTTCTCCGTAACGGGATAAGCAAGCGGAAAACAAGGAAAGGAGGAAGCTATGTTCAAGGAACCGGCATACTGGATGTATTACTTCTGGAGCAAGAACAAACGTGCAAGGAAAGACAAGGCGGTTATCTCCAATGCCACGTGGACGATGGCAATCCTGTGGTTTCTTAACCTGACGGCTCTCCATCTTTTGTTCGAGGCATGGGGATGGGATATGCTGACGGGCTGGTTCTCTTCCCTGACGGATAAGGTGGAATGGAGCAGATTCAACCCGGTTGCCTACCTGTTCGCCGCAGCGATGCTCGCCCCTTTTATCCGGATTGCCAGAAAGCTGTATTACCGTCCTGCGAAGCTGAAAGCGATGCAGGCGAAGTACGAGACAATGGGCAAATACCGGAAACTGCTCGGTCAATGCCTGTTCTGGCTGTATATTACCGGCAGCTTCGCATCCTTCTTCATCATAGCCGAACAAAAGAACCATTCCAAGGAGCAACCACTGATCGAAAGGTTGCAGGAGATACGGGACGGCAAATATCCCGTGGAAAAGATGCACTCACCAACCGGCAAGACATACTCACCGACCGGCGAATGACCTTCTTCCGGCTCCCCCCCTGCTTACTGTCTCATGCCGTTCTGCGGGTGGAACCGGCACAGCCTTTCTGTTTTTCACGACTGAATATCCGAACCTATGGAGCAAAATCCGAATCCGCAGCGCAAGGACATACCGTAACCGATGCAAAGCACCGGAAGGGTGCTTGTTGCAGACAATTTGTAATTTCGTGTAAGATTTATGTAATTAACATTAAAATTGAAACAGAATGAAAGAGAATCTTACACAAATTCTAATGAATGAAGCCATCCGGGAGGGATGGCGGGAGTGGATGGCAAAGGTGCGGACAGTATTGCCGCAAACGGATGCGGAGCGTCCGGTAACATGGATTGCGGCGGAACGGCTCGCACGGGATCACGGGCGGATGGTCCGGCTGGTGGAACTGCTCAGGGAACACCGCCCCGTCCTTTCCTGCCGTGTGCAGGAAGAAGCCGGATTGCTGATACTGGTCGCCTACCACCGGCACGGCAGCTCGGCGGACTTCCTGCTGGATACGGCGGAGGCGTATTTCCGGGAGAAGGACTGCGGAGGATTCCTGTTCCTCTGCCGGATGCAGGCAAGCATCAACGCCTACGACGAATACCCGCACCTGAACGTGCTCTGCAACCGTCTGGCGGGACTGCTGTTCCGCTTCCGCCGTGAACGGGAGTCCGAGTACCGCAAGGGCATACCCCCGATGTTCGGCAAGGCGGACTTGCAGGAGGTGGAAAAGTACCTGCCGCACCTGCGGGGCTGCTCTTTCCGGGAAGAGGTCGCACTGGCTCTGCCCAAGGTGAAAAACGTGGAGGAGCTGGCACGGGAATGTGCCATGTCGGTCAATACGCTGGGTCGGCGGTTCAGGGAGGAGCTGAACACGACTCCGCACCGCTGGCTGACGGAACAGCGGAAGGCGCACGTGATCTCCCTGCTGGCGGACACGGACATGCCCTTCCAAGAGATTGCCGACACGTGCGGCTTCGCCACTCCGAGCTACCTGTGGGACTTCTGCAAGAAGCACCTGAAGGCTACTCCTGCCGAAATCCGTGAAATCGCCCGGTGCGCCCGTCCCGTCCGGCATCCTTTTCCGGTTCAGAAGTGAGGGGCTGACCGCCCGCAGCCGATTGGCGGACAATCCGAACACGGCGGTGAAAATTCAGAACGCCCGTTTCCCGGCACCCCGCTAACTTTGCTTCCTTATAAACAACCCGAGACAGAATCATGATGGAAGAATATTTCAATACATTGTTGCAGGAGACGGAGCGGCGCATGGCTGCCGCTTCCGCCGGCATGGAGGGAAAGGAAACGGTCGCCACCTGCCGGGAGATGGTTTCGTACCTGAAAGCCAAGAACCGTGAGCTGAAAGCGTATGCGCTCGCCCGTCCGTTCAGCGGGGACGAGGAGGAAATCCGTTACTTCAAATACTACAAGCCCGCCCTGACGGGCAGGCTGCTGTACTATTACCGGGTATATCAGATAGAGAGCGGCTGTCCCGGCTGCCTGCGGGTAGCCGAAACGTACTACCACAGGGCGATGGAACGAGCCGAGCGGATGATGGAACGCTACCTGCCCTTCTACCAGTATTACCACAGCGGGGCGACATACCGGGACGATTACTATTTCCTGCGGGCGAAGGGCGAACTCAGCCCTGAAAGCGGCAGTTTCGTACTGGACGAGGAAGCGGAGTTCTCCACGGGCTACGACATACTGGCGGCACGCCTGATCTCGGTGGAGATGCTGCTGGTCTATCTGAGCCGCCGGATAGAGCGTGCGGCACGAGGGGACGGTACGGATGCCGTGCCGGGGAAGGAACACCGCTGGACAGATACGAAAATCGCCGCCATACAGCTTGTTTACGGCATCCATGCCGCCGGGAGCGTGGACAACGGCAACGCCGAGATCGGCGAGCTGGCTGCGCTGTTCGAGAAGACCTTCCATATGGATCTGGGCAACGTGTACCATGCTTTCGGCAGGCTTCGGGGACAGCAGAACCCGACGGCGTTCTTGGACGAGATGAAAGAGAAGCTGCTGAAAAAGATGCGGGACATGGACAGCAGGTGATCGGCAAGTCGGCAGCAAGTTGGCAGCAAGTTGGCAACGGAACGGCAGAGGCGGCAGGAGATGAAAAGAGAGCGTCCGGAGGGCAGAAAAGAGCCTTTCGGACGCTCTTTTTTGCTTCGATGTCAGTTCCTTTCCGCCTTGTTTTTATGTTGTTCCTACTTTTTCCTTGCCTTTTTCAGCCTTTTTATTGCCCGGAAAGGCGGACGGAAGGGCGGCGAGGGTGAAAAAAGAGGATGAAATAATGCGCATCAGAAAAAAATCTTTGCCAAGGTGCCGGTATGGTGGCAGGAAAAACCGGCGAATCGGGCGACATTTGCGGCAGAAACCTAAAAAAGAGTACGACAATGGAAATAATGACCATCGAGAGCAACGCCTACCGCCTGCTCGTGGAGAAGATCGAGAAGATAACCGCCTACGTGGAGGAATCCCGGAACCGGGAGGAAACGGAGCGCAAACGGAAAGAGGAAGCGGAAAGCCCTGCTGCCAAGGGACGGAAAGCCGACCCGAAGTGGATGACGCACAAGGAGGTGTGCGAGATGCTGGACATCAGCCACCGCACCCTGCAACGCTACCGGCAGAAGCATATCATTCCCTATTCCATGATCGGGCGGCAGATACGCTATCCCCGGCAGGCGGTCGAGAGCCTGCGTGAGCGGTGGATGGTGGAGACACCCGCCGCCAAGATCGACCGGATGATAGCGGAACATCCCCTGCATAACCGAAAAAACGGCAACTATGGTAAAAAAGGAAGAGATACTGGCAAGAACCAGTAACGGGCTGGACGTGTTCCGCCACTACCTGCCCGTGAAGTGGCGGGTGGGCAGGAACTTCCTGAACCCGCTGTATGCCGACAGCAAGGCTTCGTGCAACGTGTATTACGACCGCCGGAGCGGTACGTACCGGATGAAGGACTTCGGCAACGGGGACTATTCGGGCGACTGTTTCTTCCTCGTGGCGAAGCTGAAAGGGCTGGACTGCCGGAACGCCGCCGACTTCGTGGAGGTGCTGCACACCATCGACCGGGAGCTGTGCCTCGGTCTGGAGGATGACAGCCCGGAAGATACTGCCGTTCCGGACGGCGGCTGCCGTACCCTGCGGCTCGTGCCGGGCGCAAGGGAGAATGGGACAAGGGAGAACCGGAGCGGTGAAGGAATATCCGTCAGGGCAAACGGGAACGGCACGGGAAAGCCGGACGGGTACACGGAAGAGGCGGCTGCGCCCTTTGACCGTCCCGAACCGAAGCCCTACCGGACGACGGAAAAGCCGTTTACGGATGCGGAGCTTGCCTACTGGGGCGCATCGGGCATCACGGAGGAGCTGTTGCACCGTTACGGGACGGTATCGCTCGCCGAGTACCGGGGCGAGACGAGGGAGGGCAAGGCGTTCGGCTTCAGTTCCACCCCGGCGGAACCGATGTTCGGCTACAAGGGGAAATGGGGCGTGAAGGTCTATCGCCCGATGTCAGAGGTGCGCTTCGTCTATGGCGGACACACGGGCGACAACTACTGTTTCGGGCTGGAGCAACTGCCCTCGAAGGGCGACCTGCTCTTCCTCACGGGCGGCGAGAAGGACGTGCTGACGCTGGCGGCGCACGGCTTCCATGCCATCTGCTTCAACTCGGAGACCTCGGTCATCCCGGCGAAGACCGTGCGCAAGCTGGTCTATCGCTTCAAGCACATCGTGCTGCTGTACGACACGGACAAGACGGGGCTGGAGTGCTCGGAGAAGCACCGTGCGCAACTGTCGGAGTACGGGGTGAAACGGCTGGTGCTGCCGTTGCCGGGGACGAAGGCGGAGAAGGACGTGACGGACTACTTCAAAGCCGGGCACACGAGGGAGGAGCTGATGGGGCTGTTCCTGAAACTGCTCGACACGCTGTACGGGGACACGATGGCGGTGCTGAAATCGTGCGAGATCGACTACGACCACCCGCCCGAACAGGCTGTCGCCATCGTTACCGCCGGGGAGGTGCCGTTAGGCTCGGAGGAGAACATCCTCTGCATCACGGGCGGCGAAGGGACGGGCAAGAGCAACTACACCGCCGCACTGGTCGCCGGGGCGATCATGGAACGGGAGACGGACGCCGACCTCTTGGGGGTGCGGGTGGAGCCGAACCGCAAGGGGCGTGCGGTACTGCTGTACGACACGGAACAGAGCGAGCAACAGCTCCACAAGAACACGGGGCGGCTGCTGCGCCGTGCCGGGCGTGAGCGGATGCCGGAGTACCTGCACGTATATTGCCTGACGGGAATGTCGAGAAGCGAGCGGCTGACCGCCATCGTGCAGAGCATGGACAAGTACCACTACCTGCACGGGGGCATCCATTTAGTCGTCATCGACGGAGTGGCAGACCTGATCCGCTGCGCCAACGACGAGGCGGAGAGCGTGGCGCTGATTGACGAGATCTACCGGCTGGCGGGAATCTACCGCACGTGCATCGCCGCCGTGGTGCATTTCGTACCGAACGGTCTGAAACTGAGGGGACACCTCGGCAGCGAGCTGCAACGCAAGTCCGCCGCCATCCTCTCCATCGAGAAGGACGAGAACCCGGAGGTGTCGGTGGTGAAGGCGTTGAAGGTCAGGGACGGCAGCCCGCTGGATATTCCGCTGATGCAGTTCAGATGGGACAAGCAAGCCGGGATGCCCGTCTATGTGGGCGAGAAGCCGAGGGCGGAGAAAGAGAAGCGTAAGGAGAAGGAGCTGGCGGAGATGGCACGGGAGGCGTTCGCCCGGCAGGAGAAGTACGGCTACATCGAACTGTGCGAGCTGATACAGGAGATGCTGGAAGTGAAGGAACGGACGGCGAAAGGCTACATCCGCTATATGCGGGAAAAGGAAATCATCGAAAAGGAGGGCGACTGCTATGTACACGGACAGGGAAGAGTTTGAGGGCTGGATGGAGCGCATCATGGAACGCTTCGACCGGACGGAGAAATTGCTGGAAAGGGTGCTGAAGAAGAACAACACGCTCGACGGCGAGGAGGTGCTGGACAACCAAGATCTGTGCCTGCTGCTGAAGGTGGGCATCCGCACGCTGCAACGCTACCGTGCCATCGGGGTGCTGCCGTACTTCACCATCAGCGGCAAGGTGTTCTACCGCACGAAGGACGTGCACGAGTTCATCCGCACCCGTTTCGCCGAAGTGGAGGAACGGGCTGCGAAACGCAAGGAGAAGGAAGCCCGGAAAGTGGAAAGGCGCAGGAAAAGGGGGCTGTTCCCGTGAGAATGACATTTTTCTGACGGTGCTTTAGGTGGATGAAGCCCTGCCGGATCGTGAGATTAGGCGGGGCTATTGTTTTGTTATTCGGGAAGTTTCACTATCTTTGCCATGCAAAGGCAGTGGACGGTGCTTTCGGGTACGGTCGCTGTCGTGACATAGAAGATTCATACCCGACTTGGAAGCAGGCGGGGTTGATATACATATTGTACGTTCGCTGAACGTCTTATACGAAAAACTGGCACTTTTTTGACAAACAAGACGGATGGCGTAATGCGCATGCTGTATGCTTATACGGCGTGGGCTTGCCTATTCTTGTTTGTCGGGTATGCCAGTACCTTCGTATTAGGAATAGCGTGAGTTCACGCTGTTCTTTTGGGTGCAAGGCGGACATAATCCTTAAAAACTCATTGACATGAAACAGATTACCTTGCACGTGTACCAGTCCATTGACGGTTGTCCGGTCGGAGCGGACAAGCATTTCGATACGGCGGCGGATGCCTCCTGCTGCGTGCTGATCGACGAAGAAACCTACCTGCGCATTTACCTGAACCATCTGGGCTGGCCGCTCACGGCAAAAGAGACTTTGGTCGTGACGGACGGCTGTATTGACCTGACGGAGAAGGAACGGGTGCGGTTTGTTACAGGGGATGCGGCAGCGGAACTGCGGAGAATAAAAGCGGACGGCGAAGGTACGGTAACGGCTTACGGAGCGGAAACCGGGGCTTTGCTCTTGGATAACGGGCTGGCGGACGAAATCGTGGTGATAACCGTGCCGGTGCTGGTCGGCGGCGGTGAGAAGGCATTGGAGTGCGGGCTGAACGACGGCAGGACATGGGTCGTGCGATCGAGCAAGGTATTGGAGGACGGGAAAATCCGGACGGTGTACGGAAAGGTATGCCCGTGAAATGTAAAAAGCCGCTGAAAAGCGGCTCAGGTCATTCAGGAAAGGATGACGGGTTATAAAAAAAACGACCCGCCGATTTGAGCATTATCACTGTTGTTCAACAACTCGTGTCAAGAGGCTTGGCAGGTTCTACTGGTGCAAAGATAACGGAAATAGTTGGAATGACAAAGATATGTTGAATTTAGGTCTTACTGATGCCTAAATTTGAAGTATAAACAAAAGGTGCATCAATGATGCACCTTTTGTTCTAATATATTAATTCCTTTATAATGTTAAAGTACATTTGTCGGAAGAATATTAGTTCTGTCTAATTTCTTTCTAAAGAATGTTTTTTGAATAGACGATAATACGCTATGTTCAATCACATCCTTATGCAAAGTAAAGAATTTATCAGAAGCACTAATACACTCTTGTGTAGCTTTACATTTTCTCAAAGAATTATTCAATAGACTAACTCCCATGAGCTTAGTTTTGAAAAATCTATTTTTTAATCCGTTACGGTATAGAAAATCAAAATAAACTTCAGCATCGGCAACATTATATTTTGCCAATTCTGATTGGAGAGCAGTCCAATAGTAATCCGTCATTTCCAATGACAGAACTACTACTAAAAAACTTCGTTCTCCTAAAGAGATTATTTGATAATCTTTTGTCTTCATTTCTTTACCAATTAGTACATAAGTCATTTATAATAACAAGTCCATCCTTTATTATGTTCACCGCTTCATCATAATATAAGGTTCTGCTTGTTTCTAAGTTCCTGCGATCAATATGGAAAGTTGTATGCCGATTCTTGTTATAAAAGTCATACGCCTTTTCCAATGCTCTTTTTAACGAGGGATTACCATTGTAAGTTCCCACATTCTCCAAAAAATGGTAGTTTCCATCTTTACCTCTCTCAAAATATGTACCATAATCTTTAAAATCCGGTGCGTCTTCCAAGAGTCTTTTGCTAATCAAGCCATCCAAAGCCTTCATTATACCGAATGTATAACACCCGTAATCATCAACCACAACACCGGAGTTAGCAAGAGCAATAGATGTTTTCAGAAAATCTTCAAGAATACTTCCTTCAATGTTTTCAGTTTTCGTGAAATGCTTATTCAAATCTTTTTCTATCACACATCCTACTAAAGGTTGAATAGCCAAGAAGTCTTCCATT
>OLOX01003609.1_pt1 | contig 11452 bp, 9 predicted proteins | sample 1672091 | NCBI WGS metagenome assembly OLOX01 (sample SAMEA3136644, study PRJEB25190) | human gut metagenome | reverse complement strand
CAGTAAGCGGAAAACCAAAAAGAACCGCATTGCTTTCAGGAACGATCCCGGCAGCAGTGCGGTTTTTCGTGTGCTTGTGTGATTTGACAAATATCGGTGTGTGTGGTATACTGAGAGTCTGAGGGCTTATCGTAACGGTAGGCGGTTTGTTTCTGCTCCCACTGCTCATTTGAACAGATGGGAGGTGATCGATATGATGGATCAATACGTCACCTTTGGTGATTTGCTGAAAATCGGCAGTTTTCTGCTGGATTGCATCAGCGTGATCTTGTACATTTACTATAATCATAAAAATAGTAATGCAGATCACCGCAATGACGAGAATAAAAAGAAATAACCGCCCATAGTCTCCAAACCTGTGGCGGTTAAATCTTTTTTAATCTAAAGCAGTGGGAGCAGACCGTCTACTGGTATGCTCTCTTTCTATTTCTATTATACGCTATCATGCCCCGTTTGTCAAGGGGATTTTTTCATTTTCAACGACTCTTGGCATTTTTGGCCACCCTTCATGTTTATCCGTCGGCGGAAGCCGTGGTTCGTCCAGCCGTCCATGCGTATGATGAACGCACCGGGTCAATCAAACAAAGGAAGGAAGTCCATCATGTGCACTGGCGTTCGTTTCTCCGACGAAGAGGGAAACATGTATTTCGGCCGCAACCTCGACTGGAGCTTCTCATACGGCGAAAGCATCCTGGCCACTCCACGCGGCTACCACTACGACAACGTGTTCGGCGCGAGCGGCAAAGCCACGCCGAACGCGGTGATCGGCGTGGGCGTGGTCATGGCCGATAGGCCGATGTATTTCGACTGCGCCAATGAACATGGTCTGGCCATCGCCGGCTTGAATTTCCCCGGCTACGCCTCGTTCGTCCACGAACCGGTCGAAGGCACGGAAAACGTCGCCACGTTCGAATTTCCGCTGTGGGTGGCGCGTAATTTCGACTCCGTCGACGAGGTCGAGGAGGCGCTCAGGAACGTGACGCTCGTCTCCCAGATCGTGCCGGGACAGCAGGAGTCTCTGCTGCACTGGTTCATCGGTGACGGCAAGCGCAGCATCGTCGTCGAGCAGATGGCCGATGGCATGCACGTGCATCATGATGACGTCGATGTGCTGACCAATCAGCCGACATTCGACTTCCATATGGAAAATCTGCGCAACTACATGTGCGTCAGCAACGAGATGGCCGAACCGACTTCATGGGGCAAGGCCTCCTTGACCGCCTGGGGTGCGGGTGTGGGCATGCATGGCATCCCGGGCGACGTGAGCTCCCCGTCGCGCTTCGTTCGTGTGGCCTACACCAACGCGCATTACCCGCAGCAGAACGATGAAGCCACCAATGTGTCGCGCCTGTTCCACACCCTCGGCTCCGTGCAGATGATGGACGGCATGGCGAAGATGGGCGACGGCCAGTTCGAACGCACGCTGTTCACCAGCGGATATTCGTCCAAGACCAACACCTATTACATGAACACCTATGATGACCCCGCCATCCGTTCCTACGCCATGGCCGATTACGATATGGATTCCTCGGAGCTCATCAGCGTCGCCCGATGACTCCTTCCCGGCTCATGCCCCATTCGGAGGGCATGAGCGTATATAGTGGAATCTTATGGAATCGTCGATCTTCAAACCCAGCTCCATGGACCTCATCAGGGCAGGTCTGCAAGACCTCGACAAGGCCCGCGCCTTGTTCGACCAGCTCAAGGCGGACGACATTCCCGATGAGCGATGCGCCGAACTGCTGAGCGCGCTGGCCCACGCCTGCGACCCCGATATGGCATTGAGCAATTTCGTGGATATCGTCAACGCGATGCAATCCAGCCAGCGCGATCTGGAACACGTCATCCCCGACAACGACGCCCTGAAGCGTCTGGTCACGGTGCTCGGCGTCTCCGACGCGATGGGCAAGTTCATGCGCTTCAAGCCGCAGCTTGTGGAGGCGGCAGCAGTCGACAACTGCAACAGCCATCTGTTCAATCACGCGCAACGCCGTGCACGTCTGCTCAAGGCGGTCGGCGCGGACCCGGACGAACCGGCCATGCCCGTCGCCTCCAAGGATCTGGCCGAAGCGGCCACGGCCCTGCGTTCCAGCTACCGGAACCAACTGGCCGCCATCATCGCCCAGGATGCCGTGGCGGACGACCCGACCTCCATCCAACCGACCATCAGCCGCGAACTGTCCGACCTCGCGGACGCGGCGCTCGAAGGCGCGCTGGCCATCGCCCGCCACGAAACCGAGGGCAGCGAGCACGTGCGCTTCACCATCATCGGCATGGGCAAACTCGGCGCACAGGAACTGAACTACGTCTCCGACGTGGACCTCATCTACGTGGTCGAACCGGCCGACAAGGATGTGGACCATCAGACGCTGATTCGCGTGGGCACCAAGATGGGCACCATGTTACAGCGCGTCTGCCAGTCCGCCATCATGGGCGTGGCCGAGCAGCCGCTGTGGCAGATCGACGGCGGCCTGCGCCCGGAAGGCAAGGACGGCGCGCTGGTGCGCGTGCTCTCCTCGCACAAGAACTATTACGAGCAGTGGGCCGAGAATTGGGAGTTCCAAGCGCTGCTCAAGGCCCGCCCGGTGGCCGGCGACCCCGACCTCGGTCAGGCCTACATGGACATGACCCGGCCGTTCGTGTGGAGCGCATCCAAGCGCAAGAACTTCGTCTACGACTGCCAGAAAATGCGCAAGCGCGTGGAGGATTTGATTCCCGCGCCCCTGAAGGACCGCGAGATTAAGCTCGGCCGCGGCGGTCTGCGCGATGTGGAATTCACCGTGCAGATGCTCCAGCTCGTACACGGCCGCACCGACGAATCGCTGCGCACCAGCAACACGCTCGACTCGCTGCAGCGCCTGTCCGAAGGCGGCTATGTCTCGCGCAAGCAGGCCGTGCGCATGTCCCAGGACTACCGCTTCGAGCGCGTGATGGAACATCGCCAGCAGATCTGGTCCCTGAAGCGCACGCACCTGTTCCCGGACCTCGGCCGGGCCTCGGTCGGAGGCCTCGAAAAGAAGCGCGACATCGACGTGGACGAGCTCAACCAGAACCAGGAGCTGCGCCGACTCGCCCGCGCATTCGGCCTGCACCCGGAAGAACTCGTCGACAAGTACGACGACACCCGCCGCGAAGTACGCCACCTGCACCTCGACATCTACTATCGCCCGATGCTGCCGGTCAACGCCCAGATGGAGAACGACCAGATCGTCCTGAGCGTCGAGGCAGCACAGGAACGATTCGAATCCATCGGTTTCGGCGACCCGGACGCCGCCATCCGCCACGTGCAGGCGCTCACCGCCGGCGTGGGGCGCGCGGCCAAAATCAACCGCATCATTCTGCCCGCCGTCTTGCAGTGGCTGGGCGAGGGCCAGAACCCGGACATGGGCCTGCTCAACTGGCGCAAACTGGAGGAGAACTTCGGCACCGAATCCGGCTACCTCGGCTTCCTGCGCGACTCCACCTCCGCCGCCCAGCGCCTGTGCCACATCCTGTCCAACTCACGATTCCTGGGCGACGCGCTCAACAAGTCGGTCGAATCGATCAGCTGGCTTGGCGACGACGACAATCTGCAGGCCCGCACGCGCGAGGCCTTGGACGTGCAGACCGGCTCGGCGCTGGAACGTTTCGGCTCGAACATCAACGAGTTCGCCACCTCCATGCGCGCCATGCGCCGCCACGAAATCGAACGCATCGGCCTGTCTTGGATGAGCGGTGTGATCAGCGACTCCGACAGTCTCAAGGCCATGACCGACGTGTATGACGCGATCATCGATGCCTCCCTGACCTGGGCCGTGCGCCACCAGATCGCCGAGTTCGGCGTCGAAACCGCGCCGGCCGGCATCACCGTCATCGCCATGGGCCGTTACGGCGGGCGCGAAGTGAACTTCAGCTCCGATGCGGATGCCATTCTCATCTACCGTCCGGCCGACGATGCCGACGACGGCCAAGCCAACGCCTTCGCCAAGAAGGTCGTGGAAGACCTGCGCAACATCCTGCAAGGACCGACGACGCTGGAACCCAAGATCGAACTCGACCTGGACCTGCGCCCGGAAGGCAAGAACGGCCCGCTCGTGCGCTCCTATGCCTCCTGCGAGGAATACTACGAATCCTGGGCTTCGACCTGGGAGCGCCAGGCGCTGCTGCGCGCCCGGTACGCGGCCGGCGACGCTGAACTGGCGCGGGACTTCCTGATCAACATCGCCGACCCGCTGCGCTACCCGACCACGGAACTGACTGAAGCAGAATTGCAGAACATCCGCAAGCTCAAGGCCCGCATGGAAGCCGAGCGTCTGCCGCGCGGCGTGCGCCGTGAACGGCATCTGAAGCTCGGCAAGGGCGGCTTGTCTGACGTGGAATGGACCGTGCAACTCATGCAGCTCCAGCACGCCGGCGATATCAAAGATCTGCGCGTCAACGGCACGCTGGAGGCATTGGACGTGCTGGAAGCCAAGAAGCTCATCAGCGCTATCGACGCGATTCAGCTGCGCAAGGCATGGACGTTGTGCACCGCGGCCCGCAACGGCAGCTATCTGTGGAGCGGGCGCGCCAACCAGGCCGATATTCTGCCTGATGACATCTATTCGCTGGGCGGCATCGCCGTCTACCTCGGCTACGGCGCCCACCGCGGCCAGCATTTCGAGAACGACCTGCTGGCCGTGATGCGCAAATGCCGTGACGTATGCCAGCGCTTGTTCTATGGGAAGACCGAAGGCGAGGCGGCTGCGGCAACCACCGCCACGGCCTCCGCCGCAACGCAGCAGCCGCAAACCGCCCCTCGCCCGCGTATGCACGTGATCGCACCGCGACTGGAACGAAATCGACGCCGCGCGCAGCGATAAGGCAGCATATTCGTTGGATTTTCAGGTGGACACTCGGTGAATGCGGCTGTCCGAAAAATGGCGTAAGTTAGATTAGGTCACGCAAGGGTGGCCACCTGAAAACCACGAGCGAAAAGGTGAGCCTTGTCTGAAGAAACGCCAATGGTCGGCAAAAGCGTCGTAACGCTGGACGGCCTGTCTACAAACCAGATTCTCGACCTGCTGCATAAGGCCGAATACATCGATTCCCACCGCAAAGAGATTGCCCATACCTGCGATGGGCGAGTGCTGGCCACGCTGTTCTACGAGCCCTCCACCCGTACGCGCCTGAGCTTTGAGACCGCAATGCTACGTCTCGGCGGCAAGGTCATCGGATTCGCCGGCGCGCAGCTGGCCTCCGTGACCAAGGGCGAATCCATCGCCGACACGTTGAAGACCGTGTCCAACTACGTGGACGTGGTCGCCATCCGTCACCCGAAGGAGGGTGCCGCGCTGGTGGCCTCCCGCGCCGCATCCGTGCCGGTAATCAACGCCGGCGACGGCGGCCACATGCACCCCACGCAGACGCTGGCCGACCTGGCCACGCTGCAGTCGCGCTTCGGCCGCATCACCGACCTGACCGTGGGACTGTGCGGCGATTTGACCTTCGGCCGCACCGTGCACTCCCTGATCGAGACCCTGTGCCGCTTCGGCAACGTGCGCTTCGTGCTCATCAGCCCGGACGAGCTCAAGACCCCGCAGTACGTGATCGACCGCATCAACGCCACCGACAGCTGCTCCTACGTGGAAGTGCGCGACCTGGCCTCCGTGATCGGCGACCTCGACGTGCTGTACATGACCCGCGTACAGAAGGAACGCTTCTTCAACGAAGACGACTACCTGCGCCTGCGCGACACCTACATTCTCGACGAAGAGAAGCTGCAGCTCGCCAAGCCGTCCATGGCCGTGCTTCACCCGCTGCCGCGCGTCAACGAAATCGCCGTGGACGTGGACGACGACCCGCGTGCCGCCTACTTCGAACAGGTCAAGAACGGCATGCTCGTGCGCATGGCCCTCGAAAGCACCGTGGTGGGCGACGAACTGCCCGGATACGAACCGCTCAACCCCAAGGAGGTTCAGGCCTGATGGAAGTCACCAGCATTCAGAACGGCATCATTATCGACCATGTGCCGGCCGGAACCTCGCTGAAGGTTCTCGAATACCTGAAAATCGACCCGGCCAAAACCAAGCTTGCGCTCATCATGAACGCCGACTCCAAGCGTTACGGCTCCAAGGACATCATCAAAATCGAAGATGACAAGGACATCGACCTCGACGTGCTCGGCTTCGTGGCCCGCCAAGCCACCGTGGACGTGGTGCGCGGCGGCAAGATCGTCGAAAAGAAGCAGCCGAACCTGCCCGAGCACATCGTCGGCGTGATTTCCTGCGTGAACCCGCGCTGCGTGACCACCGCCGAGCCCGGCATCAAGCAGATGTTCCACCTCGTGCACTCCGAGCGGCTCGAATACCGCTGCGACTACTGCGACGAGGAAGCCAAACTGTGAGCATCACCCTACGCAACATCAAGGTCTGGAACACCGGCGAGGTCATCGACCTCGTGGTGCCCGGGACCGCTGCCGCCTACTTCGCCGACACCTCCGCCGTGGCTGACGGCGCCGACATCGACGCCACCGGCCTGACCGTGGCCCCCGGTTTCGAAGACCCACACGTCCACTTCCGCGATCCCGGCCAGACCTACAAGGAATCGATGGTCTCCGGCTGCCGTGCGTCCGCATCCGGCGGATACACGAACGTGCTCATCATGCCGAACACGTTGCCGGCACTGGATGGGCAGACCGTGTCTGGCCCGGAAGCGACCGGTGCAAAAGAGGTTCTGGATGCCGGCTTCGACAACGTCATCGACTTCCTGCAGCAGTACGATACTGCGCATGACGTTCAATTGCCGGTTCGTTACGATCTGTGCGTGTGCGCGTCCAAGGATCGCGCCGGTCATGAGGCAAGCGACGTTGCCGATTGGCTCAAGTACGTGCCCGGATTCGAGGACGACGCCAAGACGCCGGCCATGCTCACGCACCCCATCACCGCAATCAGCGACGACGGTTCCGCTGTGACGCCGGAGATCCTGGACCAGGTGCTGGAGAACGTCAAGGCCTCCGACCTGTACCTGATCGAGCATTGCGAGCATCACGATACAGGTGCCGTGAACGAAGGCCCCGTTTCCCGCGAGCTTGGCGTGCCCGGCATTCCGGAAGACACCGAGCTCAAGATCGTGGCCCGCGATATCGAAGCGGCCCGCCGCACCGGTGTCCACGTGCACTTCCAGCATGTGAGCACTGCCATCTCGTTCGAGGCGATTCGCAGGGCCAAGGCCGAAGGACTGCCGATTACCTGCGAGACCGCGCCGCACTATCTGGCGTTGAGCGACGAGGCGCTGCTCAAGTACGGCACGCTCGCCAAGATGAATCCGCCACTGCGCTCCGAAGCGGACCGCAAAGCCACCATCGCGGCCATCGCCGACGGCACCGTGGATCTGCTGGCCACCGACCATGCGCCGCACACGTTGGCAGAGAAGGAACTCGGCTTCCTTGAGGCGCCCAACGGCATCATCGGACTGGAATGCGCGTACGGCGTGTGCCACAAGGTGCTCGTCGACGGCGGCTTCATTTCCGATGAGCGTCTGATCGAGCTCATGTCCGTTGGACCTGCCGAACTCATGGGGCATGTGCCAACCGACGTAGCCGCGCTGGTCGAGGACTACGCCGAACCCGCGCCCACCGGGGATGATCCGGATGGCGTGATTGCGGGGGAGAGCGACGCTCAGCCGCAGCGTGAAGGCGTCAACCGACTGCTCGACTTGAGCCGCGTGGATGACGCCGACAATGTCGACCTCGTGGTGCTCAACGCCGCCGAGGAATGGACCGTGGACCCCGAACAGTTCCACTCCAAGGCTCGTAACACCCCGTTCGGCGGCTGGCAGGTCACCGGACGCCCCCTCGCCACAATCATCGGCTCCCAGCTGATGTTCAGCCGTCTGTAGATAACACAAGGAGCAGCATGGATCGCCTGATCGAAGCGATTGACAACACTCAGAACCCCAGCGTCGTGGGCCTTGACCCCACTGAGGCGCTGGTGCCGCCGCAGGTCGTGGCGAGCTTTGCCGACGAGGTGCGTGACTCGGTCGAATCCCCGGAGGAAGTCGAATCCGCGCAGCTGGCCGTCGCCTACTTCGAATACAACCGCACGATCATTGACGCCATCGCCGACATCGTGCCCGCCGTCAAACCGCAGATCGCCATGTACGAGGCGCTCGGCCCCGCCGGCGTGGACATCTACACGATGACCTGCGAATACGCGGCCCAGCAGGGCCTCTACGTGCTCGGCGACATCAAGCGTGGCGACATCGGCTCCACCGCAGCCGCCTACGCCCACCACCTGAACGGCGTGGGCGACTTCGACCCGTGGCATGAGGATGCGGTGACCGTCAACCCGTATCTCGGCACCGACGGCATCACCCCGTTCGTCGAGGCCGCCGCCGAAGCCGACAAGGACATCTTCGTGCTCGTGCGCACCTCCAACCCGTCCTCCAGCGAACTGCAGATGCTCGACCTGGCCGACGGCACGAAGGTCTACGAGCACGTGGCCGATCTTGTGGAAGGATGGGGCGCCGAGACCATCGGCAGCCACGGCTACTCCCGCGTGGGCGCGGTGGTCGGCGCCACCCACCCCGAGGAAGGCAAGGCGTTGCGTGAACGTATGCCGCACACGTTCTTCCTCGTGCCGGGCTACGGTGCGCAGGGCGGCACGGCCGCGGACGTGGCAGGCATGTTCGACAAGCAGGGCAGCGGCGCCATCGTCAACTCGTCGCGCGGCATTATCGGCGCATGGAAGAAGAGCGGCAAGTACTCCGAATCCATGACCGCCGACGAGGCGCTGGACCTTGTGGCGAGCAGCGCGCGCCAGGCGGCGCTCGACATGCGCGATAATCTGCGGGTTGCCGTATATAGGTAGGTAGATTGTCCGGCTGTGGGCTATACGTGAGTGTGGGCTGGAAACCGGAGCCGAGTGTGTTTAACTACCTCTCAGTCAACCTGCGGTTGACCGCTCCCCTGATAGGGGGAGCTTGATGTGCTGAATAGGAATGAAATGACAACTTTCACCCCCACCCATGATGTGGTTACGGAAGCGACTGCGGCCGGATTCTTCCCGCCGCGCCACAACGTCGAAATCACGCAGGTTACGGAACTGACCGACCGCGTGATGCGACTGACGTTCCGCGACCCGTTCATCGCCTCCCATGCCAAGCCCGCCCAGTTCGTCAACCTGTTCACGCACGACGACTTCATGCTCATGCCGCGTCCGTTCGGCGTCAGCGAAGTCGACGGCGACGAAGTCAGCGTGATCTTCGCCGTCGTGGGACACGGCACCGAACAGTTGGCAGGACTGCAGGCCGGCGACACCGTCGACGTGCTCGGCCCGCTCGGCCGCGGCTTCAACCTCAAGGAAGACGCCAACTACATTCTTGTCGGCGGCGGACTCGGCGTGCCCCCGCTAATCTACGCCGCGCAAAAGCTCGCCGAACGCGACGCCTCCTTTGCCACCGCCGTATTCGGTTACCGCAACGACCACTTCGCCGAGGAATACGTCTCCCGGTACGCGGACTGGTCGTGGAGCATCGACGACGCCGAAGGCAACGTGGTCGACCTGCTCAACAAACTGGAACAAGGCGACGACCTGAAGGCCTACGATCGCAAGCCGATCATTCTGTCCTGCGGACCGCTGCCTATGATGAAGGCCGTGGCCGACTGGGCCGCCGAACGCGGCATCCCCGCGCAGCTGAGCATGGAACAGCGCATGGGCTGCGGCTATGGCACCTGCGTGCTGTGCACCATCGACACCGTGGACGGCCGCCTCAAGGTCTGCTCCGACGGACCCGTGTTCACCCGCGAACAGCTCGGATGGGGGAAGTGACGATGAGCGCAAACAACCAGTCCGCGCAGGGCGGCGACAACCACATCAACCTGTACGAGCCCCACGTGTGGAAGCACCACACCAAGGTGGCCGGTCTGGAATGGAAGAATCCGGTCGGCACCGCCTCCGGCACCTTCCAGTACGCCGCCGTCCGCTGGTTCTACGACGTCAGCCAGCTCGGCGCCGTATGCACCAAGGGCGCCTCGCCCGTACCGTGGGAAGGCAATCCCTCGCCGCGCACCGCCGAATCGCCGGCCGCGAACATCAACGCCGTGGGCCTGCAGAATCCCGGCATCGACCATTACTTGGCCGAGGACCTGCCCAAGCTCAAGGCCGCGGGCGCGTTCGTCATCTCCAATGTCGCCGGACATTGCGATGACGATTACGCGGCGGTCGTGGAAAAGCTCGCCGACTCCGACGCGGACATGCTGGAAATTAACGTCAGCTGCCCGAACGTTTCCGCCGGCGGCATGAGCGTGGGCACCGACCCGGTGGCCCTCGCCAATCTTATGGACCGGCTGCGCCCGATGACCGACAAGCCGATGATCGTCAAACTCACGCCGAACGTCACCGACATCACCGTGCCGGCGCGCGCGGCCGTGGAACATGGCGCCGACGCGTTGAGCATGATCAACACGCTCAAAGGCATGCGCATTAACATTCGCACCGGCAAGCCGATCATCGCCAACGTCACCGGCGGCGTATCCGGCCCGGCCGTGCTGCCGGTCGGCCTGGCAGCCGTCTATCGGGTGCGCACCGCACTGCCGGAGATTCCGATCATCGGCCTCGGCGGCATCGACAGCGGCGAGAAGGCGCTCGAATACCTGTACGCCGGCGCGAACGCCGTCGAAGTGGGTGCGGCCGCGCTCTTCGACCCGGTGGCCCCGCTGCGCGTCGCCCGCGAACTCGACGACCTGTTGGACAGCCGTCCCGAACTCGCTGCTAAACTGGCCGCAGGACAGACTTGGAGGTAAGGAACATCATGGCAGAAACACTCGCACATCGCTTCACTGAATTCCTGTTGGAATCCAACGCGCTGAAGTTCGGCGACTTCACGCTGAAGTCCGGCCGCAAGAGCCCGTACTTCATCAACGCCGGCGCCTTCGACGACGGCAAGAAGATCGCCGCGCTCGGCGCGTTCTACGCCGAAAAGATTAGCCAGGCCATCGTGCACAACACGATTCCCCGCAACATCGACACCGTGTTCGGCCCCGCCTACAAGGGCATTCCGCTGGCCGTGTCCACCGCGATCGCGCTGACCGCCGGCCACAACATGACCGTCGGATACACCTTCGACCGCAAGGAGAAGAAGGACCACGGCGACGGCGGCTGGATGGTTGGCACCCCGCTGACCGACGGCATGAAGGTGCTGCTCGTGGACGACGTGATGACCGCCGGCACCGCCGTGCGCGAAGTCATCCCCAAACTCAAGGCCGAGGCGAACGTCGAGGTCGTGGGTCTCGTGCTCTCCGTGGACCGCATGGAGAAGACCAAGGACTCCGACATGTCCGCCGTGAAGGCCGTGGAAGCCGAATTCGGCTTCCCGGTGCTCTCCATCGCCAACGTGCGCGAGATCTTCGACGCCGCCGCCAAGATGAAGAACCCCGACGGCACCCCGCTGCTCAGCCACGACATCCAGCAGCGCGCCGCCGCCTACCTTGAGG
>OLOX01003605.1_pt1 | contig 11456 bp, 10 predicted proteins | sample 1672091 | NCBI WGS metagenome assembly OLOX01 (sample SAMEA3136644, study PRJEB25190) | human gut metagenome | reverse complement strand
GCTCCGGGAACTTCCACAGGGCCTGGGGCCCGAACACCAGGTCCACATGGCGATAGCTCTCCCGGACCTTCCGGGCCACCTCCGGCCGCTGGGCCATACAGCCGCACAGGCAGATGATCTGCTCCGGGTTCGCCTTTTTCGTGTGGGTCAGGGCGCCCAGGGTGCCGTAAACCCGCTTTTCCGCATGGTCCCGGATGGCGCAGGTATTCATGACCACAATGTCCGCCCGGGCCGGATCGTCGGTGAAATCGCACCCCATATCCCGCAGCATCCCCAGAATATGCTGGCTGTCGGCCACGTTCTGCTGGCAGCCGAAGGTGTCCACCATCGCCAGAGGCGTCCGGCCCCGGGCCCGGTGGATATCGTGTATTTTCTCGGTAAACTCCCGCTGGCGGGCCATCTGCCCGTCGTCGAGAAGAACTTGCTTTCTGTCCAATGGAAACCTCCCAGCCGCCCGTTTTCGTAAAATAGGCGGCACTTTCCGAATTTAATAACTTATCATACCACATTTTTCTCTCCGTTACAAGGAAGGCCGCCGGGAAAAATGGCGAAAAATTTGTGTCCCCGGCGCTTTATCTTGCCCGAAGAATATGGTATACTGAAGAAAAATCGTCGAAAACGAGGATATCGCGCCATGAAAGACAACGAAAACAGACGGCCCATGCCCCAGGCGGAGACCGACGGCATCATCGAGGGCCGGAACGCCGTGATCGAGGCCCTGCGGGCCGGAACGGCCATCGACAAAATTTACCTGGCCAAGGGCGAGACGGACAAGACCCTGGGCCACATTGCCTCCCGGGCCCGGGACGCCGGGGTTGTTGTGGTGGAGGCCGACCGGCGGAAGCTGGACGCCATGAGCCGCACCCACGCCCACCAGGGAGTCATCGCCCTGGCCGCCGTCCGGGAATACGTCAGCATCCAGAGCATTCTGGACAGCGCCGCCGCCAAGGGGGAGCCGCCCCTGCTGGTGGTGTGCGATGAGATCTCCGACCCCCACAATCTGGGGGCCATCCTCCGCACCGCCGAGTGCGCCGGGGCCCACGGGCTCATCATCCCCAAGCGCCGGTCCGCCGGCCTCACCGCCATCGTGGGCAAGACCTCCGCCGGAGCCGTCAGCTATCTGCCGGTGGCCCGGGTGGCCAACCTCACCTCCGCCCTGAAGGACCTGAAAAAGCAGGGCGTATGGATCTTCGGCACCGCCGCCGGGGCCTCCACGGACCTGTACAGCGCCGACCTGAAGGGTCCCGCGGTCATCGTCATCGGTTCCGAGGGCGACGGCATGAGCCGCCTGGTGGCGGAAAACTGCGATTTTTTGGTCAGCATCCCCATGAAGGGGCACATTTCCTCCCTGAACGCGTCGGCGGCCGCAGCCATTCTGCTGTACGAGGCCGTGCGCCAGCGCCGGGGATAACAGCAAGGAGCTTCTATGAGTAAGCAAGACATGCGGCCCACGCCGCCGGAGGAGCACTATACCGTAGACGAGATACTGGAGGAGTTTGGCTCCGGTGCGCCTGCGGAGGAGTCCTCCCCCATACCGGACCCGGCCCCGGAGTCCATACCGGACCCGGCCCCGGAGCCTCAGCCGGAGCCGGAAAGCGAACCGAAAGCCGGACCGGAGCCCGTTTCCGAGCCGGAATACCGCCCGGACGACACGCCCCCTCCCCCCCGGGAGAATCCCCTGGACAAGCTGCGCCGCCGGATACAGGCCCGGCAGGAGGACCCCGACGAGCCCGGTCTGGAGCCGGAGGAGGACGACGAGGACGCCGTTCTGCCGGAACGGACGCCTCTGAAGCAGCGTCTGTCCGCCGCCGTTCAGTGGGTCCGGGACCGCATTCCCGCCCGGGATCTGGAGGAGCCCACGGACGCCCCGGAGGAACCGCCGGAGCCGGAGCCCACCATGGACGACGCCGCCCGGGAGGCCAAATGGCAGTGCGCCCGGACCCACCGGCAGCGCATGCTGCTGGCCCTGCCCGCCCTGCTGACGGTCATCGTGGCCGTTATTGACGGTCTGGATGTGCTGTCCCAGGGGTGGTACGACCATGTGTGGCTGCGCTGCGGCATCCCGGCAGGGCTGCTGATCCTGTGCCTGCTGCTGTGCCCCCACCTGTGGCAGGAGGCATGGGAGCATCTGCGCCATGGCCGGGTCACCGCCCCGGCGGCGGCGCTGCTGTGCGGCCTGGTGGCCCTGGCGGACAGCGCCTGGTGCCTGTTTCTGGGAAATTGTCCGAATTTGCCCTTTGCCGCCCCGGCGGCGGCGCTGCTGTATCTGTGCGTCTGCGGTCAATACCGTGCCGCCCGTGCCCGGTACGACAGCTTCCGCCTGGCCCAGCTGGGCGGCGTTCCCCCGTATGTGGCCTCCGTCACCGCCGCCGGCGCCTGCAAGCAGCAGGGCCGTCTGGAGGGCTTTTACCGTCTGTGGCAGTCTCCGGACCCTGCCGCCCGCTGGCAGCCCATCCTGACGCCGCTGTATCTGGCCCTGGCCACGGTGCTGGCCCTGGTGGCGGCGCTGGCCGGCCATCAGATGAACCGTTTTCTCTGGCTGTGGTCGGCGCTGCTGTCGGCCACGGTGCCTCTGTCCCTGTCTCTGTCCGGGACGCTGCCCCTGTCCCTGCTGTGCCGCCGCCTGCACAAAAGCGGCTGCGCCGTGGCAGGCTGGAAGGGTGCCCGGGCCATCTCCGCCGCCCGCCGGGTGGTGGTAACGGACGAGGACCTGTTCCCCGCCGGGGTCCTGTCCCTGCAAAAGAAGGGGAAGGAGGGCCCCGCCTCCGCCCCGGTGGGCACGGTGGAGCTCAACGGTCTGAAGGTATACGGCGAGGAGATCAACCAGGCTCTGGCCTATGCCGAGGCCCTGTGCCGTGCCGTCGGCAGTCAGCTGACCCCTCTGTTCCAGCAGCTGATGGACGGTCAGGTCAGCTTCCGCTATGACGCCCACGATCTCCACTATTACGAGGACGGCGGCGTAGACTGCACCATCCGCGGGGCCACCGTGGCCATGGGCAGTGCCTATTTCATGAAAAAGCGCCGGATCACCCTGCCCCATGACCTGAAAATGGACACCGGCGTCTTTATGTCGGTGGACGGCAGGCTGGCCGCCATCTTCGTGGTGAAGTACCTGCCCTCCCGGAACGTGGAGTGGGCCCTGCGGGCCCTGCGCCGCAACCGGGTCACGCCGGTGCTGGCCACCCGGGGCGTCAACATCACCCCCAACATGCTCAAGCGGAAATTCCGGCTCAACGCCCGGCCCATCTATCCCGGGATCGCCACCCGCCTGGCCCTGGCGGACCTTACCGGCCAGCGTGGGGAGGCCCCCAATGCCATCATCTACCGGGACGGTCTGCTGCCCATGGCGGAAACCGTCATCGGCAGCCAGCGCATGTGTCAGGCGGTGCGCTGGTCCACGGCGCTCGGCTGGATCGGCGGCCTGTGCGGCCTGGTGCTGTCGTACTATCTCACCACGGCCGGTGATTTTGCGGCCCTGTCGCCGCTGTACATGCTGGCATTTCTGGCGCTGCTGCTGCTTCCCACCCTGCTGCTGTCGGGCCTGGTGAAATATTATTGATCTCCTGATACAAAAGCTCCCTGTCTCGCATAAGACAGGGAGCTTTCAGCTTGTCAAAAACTTTTTTGACAAGCTGAAAGCCCCGGGCCACGCCCGGGGCTTGCTTTATTCGTTCGGTCAGCGGCGGTCGCGGTAGACGGGACACTTCTTGTATTCCTCGCCGTAGTCGGGGTTGCAGGTGTACTTCACCTGGGGGTCGTTGGTGGCAAACCGCTTGCCGCACAGCTTGCAGACATACTCGTCGTTGTCATAGCTGCTGAGAAACCCCTTGCTGATGTAGTCCAGATAGTAACAGCGCGCCATGTTGTAATCCTCCTTGTTATTCATAATCCCGCGCGGGGGTCTTACCAGTGGTTGGTGGCCTTGAGACGCAGCAGAACGTGATTGGAGGTATAGCGAGTGACAGGGACCCACTCATGGTTATCGTTGTAGCGGTGATCAGCATCATGTCTATGGTCGTCATGTACTTCATACTGCTCATGCAATATGCGGTTGATGGCATTTCCGAGAGCTACCTTCGATCCGAATAGTAGATGATAGTCTGTGTTTGTGGGTATGAAGCATGAAGGCTCAAAAAACGGCACCCGGTTAGTGGCAAAATCGAAGGTTCTCATCTGGCCATTGGTGCGGCCGGTGACATGGTTGTTATAAATGGTGATCTCCTCCGGCAGACGGCCGGTTCCGTCACTGATGGCCTCGATGATCTTCCGGGTCAGGGGGCTGTCGGCGTACTTATCCTCCAGCTCCTTTTGCCTTGCAAGCGCCGCCTGCTTTTTTGCATCTTCCTTCCGTTTTTCTTCTTTCAGTCGTGCTTGATTGCGTTTCTCCTGTCGCTTGTGCTTTATTGGTTCGGCAACAATAATCCACACAAGGTAGACCGCCGCCAGAATCACCGAAACCAATCCGTTGCCGTCTGTCACCTTCCAGCCCACCCAAAACAATGCGCCTGCCGTCAGCAGCCAGAAGAAGAACTTCCAAAATCCTTCCCTTTCGTGTCCAATAATACCGGTGATAATCCAGACGCTCACGAACAGTGTATACCAAGTAATGGTTGTTTCCATTATCGTCTTTTCCCTCTCTTTCTACTCACCACAGTACTTTTCTTTATTATAACTACTCAAAATAGCTATGTCAAGAAAATATCCTGTTAAACCGGGCGATAATGTCAAATCCATATAGTACAATTATCAAAAAACTTGGAGGTGGCCCATGGAAAAAGAGGAATTTGCCCGGCGGGTGTCGCAGCTGCGGCAGGCCAAGGGCGTGTCAGCCCGGGACATGAGCCTTTCCCTGGGCCAGAGTGCCGGGTATATCAACAACATCGAAAACGGCGTGAACCTGCCGTCCATGTCCATGTTCTTCTACATCTGCGACTATCTGGGCGTAACACCAGAGGAGTTCTTTGCTGCGGAGCTGACCGACCCGGTGCGTCTGCGGACGCTGACCGGCTCCCTGCGGCGGCTCAGCAGCCGCCAGCTGGAGCTGCTGGCCCAGCTAGTCCAGGAAATGAAATAACCCCATCCCCTCCCGCCGATCGGGAAGAGGATGGGGTCGCTTTTTGTCGTTTCCCGCTTTCAACACCCCCCCGCAGAGGACAGCGTCCCCGGCGCCCCGCGGACAGGGCGGCGCCCTGTCCGGGCAGGGATCACACGTCCCCTATATGGTGTACACAAACGGGTCCGAGGGATTCTTCATCACCGGGGCCGGGGTGGCGGCGGCCACCCGGGTGCCGCTGCGGACAGAGTGGGTCAAAAACACGTTGCCTCCCACCACGGAGCCGTCACCGATGTCCGTCTCACCCCCCAGAATAGACGCGCCGGAATAGATGGTCACATCGTCCCCCACGGTGGGGTGGCGCTTCCCCGGCAGGGACGCGTGCCCCGCCCGGGGCGACATGGCCCCCAGGGTCACGCCCTGATACAGCTTCACGTTCCGGCCGATCACCGTGGTCTCGCCCACCACGATGCCGGTGCCGTGATCGATAAAGAAGTGGGGCCCGATGGACGCGCCGGGGTGGATATCGATGCCCGTGCGGCTGTGGGCATATTCGGCCATGATCCGGGGGATCATGGGCACCCGCTGGCAGTACAGCAGGTGGGCAATGCGATAGACAAAGATGGCGAACAGGCCCGGATAGGCAAAGATGATCTCCTCCCGGGACGCAGCGGCGGGATCGGACTCAAACGTGGCGTCCAGGTCCTCCAGCAGCAGCCGCTGCACCCGGGGCAGCCGGCGCACAAACTCCCGGGTGATCTCCTCCGCCCGCTGCACCTGGTCCTCCGGCAGGGCCAGCCGCAGCTGGGCCGTCAGCTTTTCGGAAATGCGCTCCAGCAGCAGGGCGGCATAGTTCTCCGGAGCCAGGGACATCAGCGCCGGGTCCCCGAAATAGGCGGGGAACAGCAGGCGGCGCACCTCCTTGACCAGGTCGATGACCGCCCGGCGGTCCGGCAGGCGCAGGCCGCTGCCGTACAGGGGCGTGGCGCTCTCCGTCAGGGTGCGGCCCATGGCCGCGGCGGCTTCTTGAATGTGTTGGGGATACATAAACAGGCTTCCTTTCGGCATGTGGAACATAAAAGCGGCAGAGGACGCGTGACGCGTCCTCTGCCGCGGCTTTACGCAAAAACCCGCTCCGGGCGCTTACAGCGCCTCTCCGGCAAACCATGCATGACCGTTCCGGGCATGACAACAGCAGGCCACGGTACAGATGGCCCGGCAGCTGTTGACGGAAACGGTTCTGCTCATGCGGTTTGCTCCTTTTCGGTATCTGCTTTTATTATATGCCCCGCCGGGCCCCGCGTCCATTGTCATTTTGGACAAAATGCGGATTTATTCTTCCCGCACCCGGTAGTACAGGGTCCCGCAGGCGGGCTCCACTCCCTTGACGGCGAACAGCTCCTCCACCGTGACGAACCGCACCCCCCTGGGCTGCAAGCGGTCCACGATCTCCAGGGCCGCCGTGACGCTGGTGGCGTAGCAGTCGTGGAGCAGGAGAATGTCCCCGTCTCCCGCCCGCCGCAGAACAATGTCCAGGATGCTGTCCACGTCCCGGCTTTTCCAGTCCTCCGTGTCCACGGACCAGCAGATGGCCGGAGTCCCCAGGGCGCAGAGCTCCCGGTCCGATAGGAAGCCGTAGGGGGGCCGCAGCCAGTAGCTCCCGTCCCCCAGCACCTGCCGCAGGGCACGGTCGCATTTTTCCAGATCCGCCAGGGCGTCGGCGGTGGACAGCTCCGTCAGTGCCCTGTGGCTGAAGGAGTGGCTGCCGATCTGGTGGCCCTCCTGCCGGATACGCCGCACCAGGTCCTCCCGGCCTTCGATCTGACTGCCCACCAGAAAGAACGTGGCCCTGGCCCCCCGCCGGGAAAGGCCCTCCAGCAGCCGGGGCGTCCAGGCAGGGGATGGGCCGTCGTCAAAGGTCAGGGCCATGTAAACCGGCTCTCCCGCCGGTTCTGCCGGCTCCGCCGCCGGTTCCGCCGCCGGGGCGCACCCGGTCAGCAGCAGCGCCGCCAGCAGCGCCGCCGCTATCCGCCGCCTCATACCGGTCCCTCCACCGCCACCGCCTGCATCCCCAGCTCCCGGTGCCGCTGCCACACCGTCTCCCTGGGATAGCGCACCACGCCCCGGTCCTCCCAGGGGTCGCAGCAGATATAGTGCTCCCGGTCATATCCCGACAGCACCACGCAGTGCTCGTTGGAGATCCACATGAAGGGCTGGCCCTCCGGCTCCGTCCGGTACCAGGGGCCGTTGACGGTGGGGCGCAGGTCAATGCTGATCCAGATCAGCACCGGAATCCCCCGGTCGATATACCGGCGGCACAGATAGCCAAGCTCCGCTCCGGTCTCGTTTTTGACCCGGTAAATCCCGGCTTTGTCCCGGGCCAGACCGGCCAAAAAGCGGGACATCCCGCTTTTTATCGCCGGGGCCCAGCAGCCCAGGGCATCCGGGTCGTGAGGGTCCCCCACAAAGGCCCGGCGGGGGTCCGGCCCATGCCAGACGCCGCCGGTATCCCGGTAAAACGGGGCCGAGGGCAGATGGTCCCGGGCAAAATCCTCCGCCGTCACGGAAAAGCCCAGGTATTGCAGCGCCATGGCGGCGCTGACGCTTTCGCAGCCGGTGGGCAGGCTATGCCCCTGGCCGATAAAGGGCACCGGAAGCTGCTTCATGCCGCCCCCTCCCGCCGCCGGGACAGCCGGTGGAAGAAAAATACCTGCCCCACCACCAGGGCCGCCCCCGCAGCCAGCGGAAGCCAGGGCTCTCCCAGCACCGCCGCCAGCAGATAGCAGACCGCACAGTCGGCGCCGACCGCCAGGCCGTACCACAGCTGGGTGGTAACATGGGCCATGTGATCGCACCCGGCGCCGGTGGAGCTCATGATGGTGGTGTCGGAAATAGGGGAGCAGTGGTCGCCCATAACGGCCCCGGCGCACACCGCCGCCACCGCCGCCGGCAGCAGGGGACTGCCGGCAAACACCGGCACCGCCACGGGAATGAGAATGCCCATGGTGCCCCAGCTGGTGCCGGTGGCAAAGGCCAGCAGCCCGCCCACCAGAAACAGCACCAGCGGGAACAGGGCCGTCAAGGTCTCACGCCCGGCAAACAGCCCCTGGACAAAGGCCGCCGCGTCCAGCCGGGCGGCAAAGGATTTCAGCCCCCAGGCAAAGGTCAGCACCAGCAGCGCCGGGGTCATAAGCTTGAAGCCATCCAGAAAGCCCTCTACATAGCCGGAAAACGTCACCACACCCCGGGGAATGTATAAAACCGCCATCACCAGCAGCGTTACCGCGCAGCCGAAGCACAGGGCCATGGGCGCATCGGTGTTGGCAAAGACGTTGGACGCCGTCAGGGGAAGCCCCCCCTCCCGGCAGGTCCGGCGGCCCAGCAGCACCATGCCCCACACCACCGAGACGATGAGGCACACCGTGGGCACCAGCAGATCCACCGCCCGGCCCCGGGGGCTAAACTGGTCGGCGGAAGAGCGGTCATCCCGGGGCGGCTCCTGGACGGCGGCCAGCTGCTCCCGGCGGTACATGGGGCCGAAATCCCGGCCCGTCAGGGCCACCACGAACACCATCCACAACATCAGAAGGGCGTAGAAATTATACGGGATGGCCCGCAGAAACAGGGTGAAGCCGTTGACCGTTCCGGCGTATTCCGCCGGAATGTACGACGACACGGCGGCGGCCCAGGAGCTGATGGGCGCGATGATGCACACCGGGGCGGCGGTGGCGTCAATGAGAAAGGCCAGCTTCTCCCGGGAGATGCGGAAGCGGTCGGCGATGGGCTGCATGATGGCCCCCACCGTCAGACAGTTGAAATAGTCGTCCAGGAAGATCAGGCATCCAAGGGTTGCCGTGGCCGTTTCCGCTCCCCGGCGGGAGCGCACCCGGCGGGAAGCCCACTCCCCGAAGGCCCGGGAGCCGCCGGACCGGGCAAACAGCACCACAATGGCCCCCAGCAGCACGTCGAAAAAGAAGATCTTCCGGTCAATGCCCTCCATAAGTGTCAGAAACAGCGTCTCGAAGCTCCGCCAGGGGGCGAAGCCCTCTGCCAGCAGCGCCCCCATCACGCACCCGGCCAGCAGGGAGGAGTACACCTCCTTGGTGACAAAGGCCAGCACGATGGCCACCGCCGGAGGCAGCAGCGCCCAGCCGGTGCCCGCAAAGGACGCAGGGCCGCCTCCTGTGTCGGCAGCGGAGACGGCCCACAGCAGCACCAGCGCCGCCGCCAGCACGATCCCCCGCCTGCGGAAGGTTGTTTTCATGGTCAATTTCCTCGCTTTCCCCATAAGTCGGCGCTCCCGCAGGGCGGGCCGCCTATTGAAAGTGTATGCGGGGATATGACAGGGGAGTATGTGCCCAAGGCAGGCGCGGGGGGGACGGGGTACGGCCATGGGGCGGACAGAGTCGTCCGCCCCTGCAAAAAAACGCGCGTGGACGGCGGCCCCGGATACCGGAGCCGCCGCCCACGCTTAAAGGAAGAAAGATGAAAGAAGAAAGAGAGAGTAATTGGAATGCAAAATATATCCAGTGACGCTTCCGGAGAAGCGGTCACGCTGTCTTAGTTGCCGCGGCCGCCGTTGCCCCGGCCGAAGAAGTAGTCATACAGGTCGCCGTAGGAATCCTGCTGGCCCTGGTTCTGGTTGGAGGAATCGTCCTCGGTGCCGGTGGTCTGGGGCTGCTGGTCAAAGGTCAGGCTCAGGGTGATCTCCTGGCCGCCGCGCCACACGGTAAGGGTGACGGTGTCGCCGGCCTTATAGCTCTTCTTGGCCATGGACAGGTCGCTCATGGAGGTGATGTCCGTGTCGTTGAGTTTGGTGATGACGTCGCCCAGCTGCAGGCCTGCCTTTTCCCCGGCGCCGCCCTTTTCCACGGCGTAGACGAACACGCCCTTGGTCACGTCGATGTTGTACTGGGCGGCCATCTGCTCGGTCATGCTGCCGGCCTTGATGGCCATGTAGGCCTTATCGGTGACCTGGCCGTTTTCCATGATGTCGGTGATGATGGTCTGGACATCGCTGATGGGGATGGCAAAGCCGATGCCCTCCACGGTGGTGTCGGAATAGCTGGAATACTTGGCGGACACAATGCCCACTACCTCGCCGTACAGGTTCATCAGGGGGCCGCCGGAGTTGCCGGGGTTGATGGAGGCGTCCACCTGGAGCATGTTGAAGGGGGTGCCGTCCACATTGATGGCCCGGTCGCAGCAGGACACGATGCCCTGGCTCATGGAGAAGGTCAGCTCGCCTAGGGGATTGCCGATGGCCATCACCGTGTCGCCCACGTTGACGTCGGCGCTCTTGCCCAGGGTCACGGCCTGGAGACCGGTGGCCTCGATCTTCAGCACAGCCACATCGTAATCGCTGTCGCCGCCCACCACAGTGGCGGGATAGGTATCGCCGTTATACAGGGTGACGTTGACGCTGCTGGCGCCGGACACCACATGCTGGTTGGTGACGATATAGCCGTCCTGGGTGATGACGAAGCCGCTGCCGGAGGAGGCGGACTCCACCTTCTGGCCGAAGATGTTGGTGGACACGGCGGAGCAGTTGATGGATACCACGCTGTTCACCGTGGCGGCGTACACCTCGGCGGGACTCATCAGCGTCTGGCCGTCCACGGATTTGACGCTGACGGCAGAGGCGGTGCGGCCGGTTTCCTGGATGGCGGTTTTGCCGGTCTTGCGGGCCAGGGACGCGCCGCCGAAGCCGCACAGGCCGCCCACCAGGGCGCAGCACAGGACCAGGGCCGTGACCTTGGTGCCGGTCTTTTTCCAGAAGCTCTTCCCGTTGGTCCTGGGAATCCGGGGTTCATCCTGATAATCGCCGGTGGTGCAGGAGGTCTGATCCTCCTGCGCCGCCTGGGGCTCCGGCCGGGGAGCGGGCTGCCAGCTGGTCTGGCTGGGGTCCGGCTGGCCGGGCTGGGGAGCCTGGTCCTTGGAATAACTGTAATGATACAGGTTTTCATCACTGTTGAAGCCGCTCTCGTTGTTCTCGTCGTTGACGCCGTTATACATAACTGTGAACCTCCTATTGTCGGGCGGGGTGGAATGTGGTATCATGAGGTATCGTGCTCCGCCGCCGCTGTGGTTTTCCTTTCGATGGTTTATAGTATACGCGGAAACCTTAACTGGAGCTTTAAAAAACGGCAAAAATTTTGAACTTTTTGTGAAGTCAGGAGGGTGCGGCCTATGGTGAAAATTGAGGGGCTGAAGCTGGCCCCGGGCCAGGAGGAGGCCCTGCTGCGGGGAAAGGCGGCGCGGCTGCTGCGGGTGCCGGAGGGGGACATTCTGTCCCTGCAGGTGCTGCGCCGGTCCGTTGACGCCCGGGAGGAGCTGCGGCTGGTGTACACCGCCGCGGTGGAGCTGCGGCAGGAGAAAGCCGTGCTGCGGCGGGTGCGGGATA
>OLOX01003602.1_pt1 | contig 11464 bp, 5 predicted proteins | sample 1672091 | NCBI WGS metagenome assembly OLOX01 (sample SAMEA3136644, study PRJEB25190) | human gut metagenome | reverse complement strand
CGGCAAAGTGAAGTGCTTTATATTAAAGGGTATCTACAATTTCCGTGGAGTGCCTTACGGGGCAAGCACGGCGGGTGAGAACCGCTTCATGCCTCCTCGAGAACCCGAACCGTGGGAAGGCATTCGACCTGCTGTATTCTGGGGTGACACAGCCCCACAAAAGACCAAGGGGAAGTATCGCAACAGTTACAGCACGCTTGTAGACCATTGGAACTATTATGATGTAAGCGAAGACTGCCTTATGTTAAATATTTGGACGCCCGGACTGACGGATAACAAGAAGCGTCCCGTGCTGGTGTGGCTACATGGAGGCGGCTTTACCAACGGTAATGGTATTGAACAAGATGGTTATAATGGCGAAAATATCAGCCGTTATGGTGACATCGTGTTCGTATCCATCAATCATCGTTTGGGGCCTATCGGGTTTTCCGATCTTTCGGTGGCCGGTAAGGGATTCGAAGCATCGGGCAATGTGGGCATTCTCGACCTGGTCGCCGGCTTGAAATGGGTACACAACAATATCGGGCAATTTGGCGGAGACCCCGACAATGTCACTATCATTGGCCAATCGGGCGGTGGTTCCAAAGTGTGTACTCTGGTGGCCATGCCCGAAACGCAAGGGCTTATCCACAAGGCCATAGCTTTGAGCGGAAACTCTGCTGATGCCATTGACAAGAATTACAGTGCAGCCGTAGGCAAAGTAATCTTGCAGGAAGCCGGCTTGAAGCCTTCCGAAGCAAATAAATTACAGCAGATGCCGTGGCTCGACTATATTGAGTTAGCAAACCGTGCTATGGCCAAGTATAACGAACAAGCTGGTATTACCGGTCGCCGCAGCAACTTCGGTCCTATCGCCGACGGTACACATATTCCTATGGGCGGATTTTTTACCAATCCCTCAGCCCCCTCGGCCAACATCCCAATGATTTTCTGCACTACCAATTGCGAATTTTCCCTGAGTCGTGACAACTCCACTTTGGAGCAGATAGACAAGAAACAATTAGTTGAAATGATAAACCAGATGAAAGGTGGGAACGGTGACAAGATAGTCGACGCTTATGCCAAAGCCTTCCCAGACAAAAAGCCTATCGAGTTGCTTGGTTTAATATTGAGTTCACGTGAAAATGTCATTGCTACAGCCAACCAGAAGCTGACACAAAAGGCCCCGGTCTATTTGGCATGGTTCGGTTGGAATCCTCCCTTGTTCGACGGCCGCATGCGCGCCTTCCATTGTCTGGACATCTGCTTCTGGCTGAAGAACACCGACTTAATGATTACCCATACAGGCGGTGGTAAGCGTCCGCGCGACCTTTCTATGAAAATGACCGATGCTTTGTTGAACTTCATGCGCATCGGCAATCCCAATTGTGCAGGCCTGCCCGAATGGCCACAGTACACAGCTGAGAAGGGTGCCACGATGATGCTCAACGATGTCTGTGAGGTGGTTTACGATCCCGATAGGGAAGCACGTGAATCCTTAAAATAAAGCTCTTCATTTTTTCTCTAAAGATTGTTGCACTATACAACGTGAGAGATATGTTGAAAAGTAGTTTTGTGTGAACCCTAAAACACGAAAGAGAATGTATTATCCTTAATATTAACCTTATAATTAAAATGTGAGAAATGCATATGAAAAAAAGTGTAATTTTATGTTTTTGCAACGTAGTTTTGTCACTCGTACTAACACTTGCTTGTATACAAGCAGTTCCGGTACAAGCATCTCCTCTGCAGTCAAAGACGATTACGGGAGTAATAACATCGGGTACGGACGGTTTTCCCTTGATTGGAGTAAGTGTCCAAGTACAAGAAAATTCTACCGGTAGTATCACTGACCTTGATGGTCGATACTCAGTGCAAGCCAGCGAAGGGCAGACCTTGGTCTTCTCTTACATTGGCTTTAAGTCGCAAACCATCAAGATAGGCACATCTTCTATCATTAATGTGGTACTGATAGAAGACAATGAAATGTTGGACGAAGTCGTGGTTGTGGGCTATGGTGTCCAAAAGAAAAAGTTAGTGACAGGTGCCACCGTCCAGGTAAAAGGCGACAAAATCGCCGAGCTGAACACCACCAATCCTTTGCAGGCCATGCAGGGACAGACACCTGGTGTAAACATCACTTCTATTTCCGGCCAACCGGGTGAAAGCCTCAAGGTTAGCATCCGTGGTTTGGGTACCATAGGTAATGCTGAACCATTGTATCTGATTGATGGCGTTCGCGGTGACATCTCCAACCTGAACCCTGCCGACATCGAAAGTATCGACATCTTGAAGGATGCCGCTTCCGCTGCCATCTACGGTGCGCAGGCAGCCAACGGTGTAGTGTTGGTGACGACCAAGAACGGTAAGGAAGGTAAGGCTGTAGTGTCATTCGACGGTTACTTCGGTGTACAGAACGTGGCAAAAGAAGTGAACTTATTGAATACCGAACAGTACATGATGATTATGGACGAGTCGCACCGCAACTCTACCGGTTCTGGATATAATTGGAGCGGCTATAAGTCTATTTATGATGCAAACGGTAATCTCTATGATGTAGATTGGCTGGACAAAATGTTTGAAGACAATGCTCAAATGCAGAGTTATACCCTTGGTATTACGGGTGGTTCAACGGTTTCCCAATATGCCATTTCGTTGGGTTACATGTCACAGGAAGGTATTGTTGGCGGTAAGGACGTGTCTAACTTCTCCCGTTACAACTTCCGCATCAACTCTGAGCACAAGTTATTCAAAAATCTACTGAAGGTGGGAGAACAAGTTAGCTTCGTTTACCGTGATAAGACTGGTGTCGGCGTAGGCGGCCAATACGATAACTCGTTGCGTGGCGCTTACGAAATTGCTCCATTTGTTCCCATTTACAGCGATAACAACATTTACGACATGCCCTACAATGATACCTCCAATTCCGATTGGAATCAGGAAAGCGGTAACCCTTATGGTTTAATGATGATGCGCCATAATCAAAACAAAAACGTCTTCTTCTCCGGCAACGCTTATGCCGAATTGCAGCCCATCAAGAACCTGAAAATTCGTACTGTATTCGGTGCTAACTACAGTACCAATGAATACCGCAACTTCAACCCGATATACCAATTCGGTTCTACAAGCCGTAATACTAATACCAGTGTTACCCAAAATATGCAGCATGTATTGGAACTTACATGGACCAATACGGCTACTTATGACTGGAAAGTTAATGACCATGCCTTCAATGCCTTGATCGGTATGGAGTCCTACCAATACAATGGCACTTACTTAAGTGGTAGCAATTCTTCCTTGAAAGAAGGATTCGACGATTGGGAACATGCTTACATCAGCAATGGTACAGCTTCTTCTACTGCCAGTGGTTTAGGTGTCAGCGGTTATCCATTGGATGAAAACCGTACGGTCTCTTACTTCGTCCGCTTTGGTTGGAACTGGAAAGAGACCTACATGCTGAACGCTACGGTACGTGCCGACGGTTCTTCCAAGTTTGCCCGTGGCCATCGTTACGGTTATTTCCCATCCATCTCCGCAGGCTGGATCATGACCAACGAGAAATTCATGGAAAGTACCCGTAGCTGGCTCGACTACTTTAAGCTACGTGTCAGCTGGGGACAAGTAGGTAACCAAAACATTGATAACTACCAATACTTAGCACCTATCACGTCGCAATATATATATTACTATTTCGGTAACTCGCATCAAAATTCGTCTACCGAAGCTGCGGCATTAGGTAACAACTGGGGCGCTTATCCCAGCCGTTTGGCCAATGAAAAGTTGACATGGGAAACTTCTGAACAGACCAATATCGGCTTCGACGCTCGCTTCTTCGACAGCCGTTTTGGTGTGAACTTTGATTTCTATATGAAGACAACAAAGGATTGGTTACTCACAGCTCCTATTCTGAATACGGCTGGTACAGGCGCACCTTACATCAATGGTGGCGATGTAAAGAACACCGGTGTGGAACTGGCTTTGACTTGGGATGACACGTTAGGTAAGGACTTTAAATATAACATCTCACTGAACGGTTCCTACAACAAGAATGAGGTAGGTAACATTCCTACCAGCGATGGTATCATCCATGGTGCAGGCGATGAGTTGTACAACAATGCCAGCGAATTCTACCGTGCAGAAAATGGCCAACCTATCGGTTATTTCTGGGGCTATAAAACTGCCGGTATCTTTCAAAATACACAGGAAATAGATGAATGGCGTGCCGCAGGCAACGGTATCCTGCAGTCTAATGTACAGCCGGGCGATGTGCGCTTTGTGGACCGAAACCATGACGGTCAAATCAACGACAAAGATAAGGTGAACTTAGGCAACGGTACTCCTGATTTCACGTTGGGTTTGAACTTGGGCTTCGTTTACAAAGGCTTCGATTTCTCCATCGTGGCAAACGGCGCCTTTGGCCAGCAGATTGTGCAGTCTTACCGTAACCACACCCGTCCTACACCAAACTACACCACAGCTATCCTTGACCGGTGGCACGGTGAAGGCACCAGTAACCGGATTCCGCGCGTTACAGATAGCAACATCAACTATCAGTTCTCTGACCTATTTATACAAAATGGTGACTACCTGCGCCTAAGTACCCTTACGTTGGGTTATGATTTCGCCAAATTATTCAAGGGCAAAGCAGTCAGCCAAGCTCGCCTATACTTTCAGGTACAAAACCTATTCATCATTACCGGGTACGACGGTATGGATCCAGAAATCGGTTTCGGTTCTTCCAACAATTCTTGGGTATCGGGCCTAGATTATGGTTATTATCCGCGCCCCCGTACTGTTCTTGTAGGTGTAAATCTTAAATTCTAATTTATAAAAATACGTATGAATATGAAAAATATTAGGTCTAACATAATTGCAGCAGGCATTTTATGCCTGAGTTTGGGAATGACTTCTTGCACTAAGGGCTTCTTGGATGTGGAATCAAAGACCGAATCTACGACAGGAAATTTTTATAAAACAGAGCAAGATGCCTATCGTGCCTTGTTGGGCTGCTACGATGGTTATAGACGTGCAACATGTGGTAGCGCTGTCAATTTCTTGGTTAGCGCCGAAGTAATGGGGTATGAATGTTTCGGCGGTTCCGGTGCTTCCGATGGTAACGGTATGCGTGTGACCGATCGCTTTGACCTCTCAGAAATGCCTTCTTCTACAGGTTCCAGTTGGTCTGGTTATTATGCAGGCATTTATCGTTGCAACGAATTAATCACACGCGAAAATAGCATTCAATGGAACGAAACGGGTAGCATGCATACTCAGTATATGGCCGAGTGCCATGCCATCCGTGCCTTCTTATATTTCGATGTGGTACGTCAGTTTGGTAACATTCCTTTGCTTACCAAACCTACTGATGAAAATATACCGCAGGCAGATCCCGCTGACGTGTATAAGCTGATTTTCGATGACCTGAAGTTTGCCATCGAAAATATTCCGGCAAACGCTTATCCCAAAGCTGAATCGGAAACAAACGATGGCAAGATTACCAAATATGCTTGCGAGGCCATCTTGGCACGTGCTTATTTGTACTACACCGGTTATTATGGTCAAGAGCCTGAAGGCGTGACCAAGGCTGATGCGTTAGCCGCTGTGGAAGACATTATTTCTTCAGGTCAATACGCTTTGATACCCGAATACCGGCGTTTGTGGCCTGCCGCTTGTGCCCAAAAAGCAGAAGTAGGTGATATGACTACCCTATATGGCGATTATGCCGGTGATGGTAATAACGAGACAGTATTAACCGTAAAATGTACAGCCAGTGTTAACTGGTCTGGTTTGGACGGTAACCGTTGGCAAGTAAACATTGCTTTGCGTACCTCAACAGGTGTGGCTCCTTATGCACAAGGTTGGGGATATGCTACAGTAAATCCTAAATTCGTTGAGGAATATGAGGATGGCGATACTCGGCGTACAGCTTCTGTGATTGATATAAAAGGCGAGGGATTGGAAGACAATCAGTTGGTTCAAACTTGTATTGTCCAATCGCAGGAATACACCGGTTACTATATCAAGAAGTATGCTCCATTGGCCTTTGCCGATGGTACACATGCTGGTATGGAAAACGGTACGGGTAACTTGATGATTTCAAACCACCAGGATTATGTTCAAGTTCGCTATGCCGACGTGTTACTAATGGCAGCTGAGTTGGGTAGCCCTAATGCGCAACAGTATTTCAACATGGTTCGCGAACGTGCCTTTAAGGATAAAGATGGCAACACCTCTCCGTTATACACCGAAAAACAAGCTACGAAAGAAAACATAATGCGCGAACGTCAGTTTGAATTTGCTTTCGAAGGCATTAACTATTACGACTTGCTACGCCAAGGCATAGACTATGCGGCTGCCCAATTAGCCAAACAAAACGGCGTTGAAGTGATGACAGCGGGTGCTCCTGCTACCATCTCGTTCAATCCTCAGAACTTTATAAACAAGGCAGGTTTGATGATGGTCAACACGAACCAGATTCTATTATCTGACGGTGTTTTGAAACAAAATCCTGGTTGGTGATAAGAGCCATATGCTTATAATATGAAATTTAATGAGAGTGTAAAAAAACAGGAATGCCGTTTGCGACTGGTTGTCATTTTGACACCTTCATCAAGACTATCCGTTTCTGTACATTTTTAAAGTGAGAAAACAAAATTTGCTACATATTAAGGTTTACAAACTCAATTTATGTAATCATGAAAATGAAATCTTTATTTGTTGTGTTGTGCCTCACGATGGCTTATCTATCGGTCGGAGCGCAGAAAATTTACAAATTTCAGAACACGAAACTATCGGACGAAAAGCGTATTGACGCCTTGCTGGAAGAACTTATGCTGGAGGAAAAAATTGCTTTACTCGGCAGCGACCTAGCGGTGCCCCGTTTGGGCATACTTTCTTGCCGCCACCACGAGGGCCTACATGGATTGGCCTTGGGTGGTCCTGCTGCTTGGGGAGGACGTAAGAAAGGTGAAGATGGAAAAATAATTCCTACTGATAGACCTACGACTATTTTCCCACAATCATATGGACTGGGCGCTACGTGGGATGTGGACTTAGTGAAAAAAGTAGGTGAGCAGGCTTCCCTTGAAGCGCGCTACTACATGCAACGTCCTGAAGACAAGCGTACAGCCTTGGTAATGCGTGCTCCGAATGCCGACTTGGCACGCGATCCGCGCTGGGGACGCACGGAAGAAAGCTACGGAGAGGATGCCTTCCTTACTGCCAGACTGACAGTAGCCAATATCAAAGGCTTGCAAGGTGATAACCCACGCTATTGGCGTACTGCCGCCCTGATGAAACATTTCCTGGCCAACAGTAACGAAGATCGCAGAGACAGCACATCAAGCAACTTCGATATGCGCCTATTCTACGAATATTATGCTTATCCCTTCTACAAAGGCATTACCGAAGGCGAAAGCCATGCTTTTATGGCTGCCTATAACGGATGGAACGGCCCGGCCATGTGCGTACATCCTTGCTTGAAAGAAATTACTCGCGACAAATGGGGCAACAACGGCATTATCTGCACGGATGGCGGAGCACTGAAGCTGCTAGTCAATGCCCACCATGCCTATCCCACTATGGCCGAAGGAGCGGCTGCGGTGGTAAAGGCTACTACAGGACAATTCTTGGATGTTTATAAGCCCTATATTGAGGAAGCTTTAGAAAAGGGTTTACTGACTGAGAAAGACATTGACAAAGCTATTCGTGGCAACCTATACGTAGCCTTAAGGCTAGGATTGCTGGACGGAAAAGATTCTGCAGACCCTTATAAGAACATCGGTACCATCCCCAACGAAGTGCCTCCTTATGAACGTGAGGAAGCCAAACAATTAGCACGCGAGGTGACGGCCAAGTCGGTGGTGCTGCTGAAGAACAGTAAGAATCTTCTGCCCCTCAATGCCTCCAAGCTGAAGAAGATAGCCGTAATAGGCCCTTATGCCGATAAGATTGTGCAAGACTGGTATAGCGGCACACCGGCATATGAGATTACTATCTTAGAGGGCATTCGCAACGCCATGAAAGATGGACAAACAGAAGTGATTTATGCTACCAACAATGCAATAGATGAAGCCGTAAATGCGGCCCGGGAGGCTGATGTAGCTGTGGTATGCGTAGGAAACCATCCGTATGGCACACGTCCTGACTGGTTCTTCTGCCCCGTGCCGAGCGACGGACGAGAAGCTGTGGATAGAAAGTCGCTGATGCTGCCCGATGAAGACTTGCTGAAGCAGGTGTACAAGGCCAATCCCAACACTATCTTGGTACTAGTTAGCAGCTTCCCATACACCATCAACTGGAGTCAAGAAAATCTGCCAGCCATTTTGCACATTACGCATTGCAGTCAAGAACAAGGCAACGGTTTGGCCGATGTCTTGTTTGGTAAGGTCAACCCCTCTGGACATACCACTCAAACATGGGTGAAGGACATTACCGACCTACCCGACATGATGGATTATGACATTCGTAACGGACGTACCTACATGTACTACAAGGATGATGTGCTTTATCCCTTCGGCTATGGCTTGAGTTATACTACATTCGACTACCAGCAAATCAAGTCTGTCAAGCAGGACAAGGATAAGGTTACCGTAACCGTGTTGGTAAAGAATTCGGGTAGCCGCGACGGTGAGGAAGTGGTGCAGCTGTATGCCAGCTATCCGGAATCAAAGGTAGAACGCCCGATGAAGCAACTGAGGGCATTCAGTAAGGTGCCTATCGCAGCCGGTGATACAAAGGAAGTGGTGCTTGATATTCCCAAGGAGGATTTCGCTTATTGGGATGAAATTCAAGATAAGTTCGTTGTGGAGCCCGGTAAGGTAAAACTACTTATCGGTGCCTCTTCAGCAGATATCCGTCTGGAAGGTGAAGTTACTTTATAGAACAGTTATTAGAGTTGAGTAAAAAGATTGTGATAGACAATGCAGAATCCGCACGCAGTCTGTCCTTTGCATAACTGTGTGTGGATTCTTTTCTATGCCTGCCTTTGAATATACAGACAACCTGAATGAAGAAACAGACAAGTATCAAGTGAACCATTGACAAAAACAACGAAGCTGGTGAAAAGCAGCTTTGCCGACAAATGTTCATCTTTGTAATAAAAAAATTCATTGCGTATGAAAACAGTTAAGTTGAAAATCAGGAAAGGCATCTCCCTGCTTTACGCGGGTATTTTCGTGTATACCTTTTCCGCTTGCTCTGCCGGAAGGACGGAGCAACAACCGAATAGTGTTTCGCAAGACGAACAACAGTTATATATAGGAGATTCCATTGCCGTAGCACAGACTCAGTATGGCAAAGTGCGCGGCTATCTATTAAGAGATATATACACCTTCTGTGGCATACCGTATGGGGCAAGCACGGCGGGCGAAAACCGTTTCATGCCTCCCCGCGAACCCGAGCCTTGGGAGGGCATCCGTCCAGCGGTCTTTTGGGGCGATACGGCTCCGCAGATTACGACAGGCAAGTACCGCAACACATACACTACATTTACCGACCATTGGAATTACTATGGCGTCAGCGAGGACTGTCTGATGCTAAACATTTGGACGCCCGCCTTGGCCGACACGAAGAAACGCCCTGTGCTGGTATGGATTCATGGAGGCGGTTTTACAAATGGCAATAGCATTGAGCAAGACAGCTATCGGGGCGAGAATCTTAGCCGCTACGGAGACATTGTATTTGTTTCATTAAACCATCGACTGGGCCCTATCGGCTTCAGTGACTTTTCAGAGGTGGATGAGAAGAAGTTTGCCGAGTCGGGCAATGTTGGTATCCTCGATTTGGTGGCCGGCCTGAAGTGGGTACACAACAACATCGCACAATTCGGAGGTGATCCGAGCAACGTCACCATCATGGGCCAGTCGGGCGGCGGAGCTAAAGTGTGCACGCTGGTAGCCATGGCCGAGACAAAGGGGTTGTTGCACAAGGCCGTAGCCTTGAGTGGAAACATCACGGGGGCAATAGATAACAATTACAGTACCGAACTGGGTAAATACATCCTAAAAGAGGCAGGTTTACCACCTTCGCAAATAAACAAATTGCAAGAAATACCTTGGCTCGACTACATCGTCCTGGCCAACCGAGCAGCCGCTAAGTATGACAAGCAACTAGGCGGCAATGGCATGATGCGTGGTTCTTTTGGGCCTGTGGGTGATGGCTTCCACATCCCGATGGATACATTTTATACCGATCCGGAAGCTCCCTCGGCCCATGTCCCCATGCTATTCAGCACCACTACATGCGAGTTCTCCATAAGCCGCGACAATGCTACCCTCGAAAAAATGAATAGAACGCAACTGGTGGAAATGGTGGACAAAATGAAAGGTAAAAACGGTGAGAATATTGTATTGGCTTATGAAAAAGCATTTCCCGACAAGAAACCTATTGAATTGCTCGGCTTGATAATGAGCTCCCGTGAGAAAGTGATTGAAGCCATCAATGCCAAGGCACAACAAAGCGCACCGGTCTATTTAGCATGGTTCGGCTGGGAGCCACCCTTATTCGACGGGCGCATGCGTTCCTTCCATTGTCTGGACATCAGTTTCTGGCTGAAGAATACCGACGTTATGCTTACCCATACGGGGGGAGGCAAGCGTCCGCGCGCCCTCTCCACGAAGATGACCGACGCTTTACTGAGCTTCATGCGTACGGGTAGCCCCAATTGCACAAGCCTGCCTGAATGGCCGCAATATACACCGGACAAGGGAGCCACGATGATGTTGAACGACCAGTGCGAAGTAGTCTACGACCCTGACCGCGAAGCACGCAAAGTGTTAACAGAGTAAACCAAGCATTTTTCCTATTGTCCTATTAGAGTAGGACAATAGGAAAGGCAATACATATCGGCTACCATCCGGTTGCTTCCGTACCATGAGATAGCTGTCTTATTTATAATCTTAAAATTAATTCCAATGAAGAGTAAATTCATTTTAACAGCATTTTTTTGTGTTTGCGGCATAATGCCTATGGCAGCACAATGGCAACGTACGCCTACCCCTAACGACACGCTCCAATCAGTCAAAGTGCTGAGTGACGGCAGGATAGCATTGAATATCTACGCACCCCAAGCCAAGAAAGTAGACATCGAGGGTGACATTATTCCTTGGGGAAAGAAGCCAGATGTGATGAAATCGGTCTCTGGTGTATGGACGGTGACCGTACCTCCAGTAAAAGCTGGAGCCTACCGCTACCACTTTATAGTAGATGGTGTGAAAGTGTTCGATCCCAAGTCTCCCGAGGTAACGGGCGACTATGTTCTTATGAACGAAAAATGCGCTGAGTTTGAGAGTCTTAAAAAGCAGTCCTCCGATTACTCTGACGAGTGGCTGGAGCTGTGCGAGGAAGAGGAGAGTTTGAAGTAATGGGACCAAAGCATTACATCGTAATAAAGATCGAAGGCGAATATGCCACCCTTAAAGATACCGAAACAGGCGACGAGCTTTTCATCGCCCTCTTCCTGCTGCCCGACGGGATTGATATCGGA
>OLOX01003598.1_pt1 | contig 11486 bp, 13 predicted proteins | sample 1672091 | NCBI WGS metagenome assembly OLOX01 (sample SAMEA3136644, study PRJEB25190) | human gut metagenome | reverse complement strand
CTTCCGATCTTGTGCTGATGCAGCAGGCCATGCTGAGAGCCAGATAGCATTGCAGCAAGGGCCGGACAAATGCTGTCAGGCACTGCGCCAGAAAGCAGAGGATCGCCAGAAAAAATCCGCTGGCCGCGCTGCCTGCTGCCGTTTCCCCACCCATGGTCAGGACTCCGGCATAGACCGGGAGAAACCCCAGCAAAAAGCCGCGCCACTCTCCCATCTGTGCACAGAGCTGTTCCGCAAGCGTGAGGAGCTTGCTCCAGAGGAGAACACCGCACCCACCTGCCGCGATCAGATCAAGCAGTTCGCCGTTGGTGGTCTCACTTGTCAGAAAAGACAAAAGCGCAGCAAGGAGCAAAAATAACAGCGCATCCGTGCTGCCACGCAGTGTCTCATGCAAGGCAGCTGCCATGGAACCGTGGAAGAGCTTTTTTAAGGCATCGAGCGGGGCATCCGCAAAATCCGAAATGCTTACCGGGCTTTGTTCGAGGTAAGGCTGCCACTGTTCTGCCCCGGGGATGCCGGATAGAGTTGTTTCGTCCCCCTCCACGAAAGAAACCGAAAAATGCCAAACGCTTCTTTTGATTTTTTTCATCACTACTACGGTAGCCCCATACCTTTCTTCCAAATGGCTGCGGTATTCTTTTCATCACTACTACGGTACGCAAGACCGTTTTGGGCAAATTTCCCCGTCACTTTCTACAACAACAGGAATGTGCGGTCTGCCAAAAATGGGCGCAAAAAAAACGCCACGGACTTTCAAAAAATCTGTGGCGTTGCAGCTTGGTCGATATTCAATTTTCATTTCCATAATGTGAGGGGAGCGACAGCACTTTAGTCTGTCGCTCCCTTGATTACCCATCAGCGGAAACAGGCAGGGCTGTCAACGGCGGCGCATTTATGCGCCGTTCATCTTGACCGTTGACTGCTCCGGCTGATTCCGCTATTTGTTGTGGGATTACAGCTACATTCAAATCTTTTGCGCTGATTAGTGTTTCTTGTTTGCATTTCGGACAGAACAGAGGGAAATTTTCAAGTATTGTATCGGGGCGTATCTTTGTTCGTGTTTTATTTCCACAAATAGGGCAAAGCACCCACCTATCAGGCGATTTAATCATTTTAATTTTCATTATTTAAGGAAAGAAATGTAAATTGTGAAGTTATCGGGAATGTAGCTGATACTCAATCCCTTTTCGCCATTTGACAAAAGCGTACCGATAGAAACATAGTCCTGTCCCTCAATTTCTTCCGACACTTCCTCTATTATAGAAAACCCCTCTTGCTTCAAAAGCTCTAAATAGTCGTTATAGTCGGTTTCGCTTATATCCACAATACTGATACTGCAATTCTCATGTTCCGTATCAAGCATAGCCCAACCGACCGTACCGGACGGGACGGGAAGCCCCTCGGTGTATTCATTCACAGGCCATACACCCGCGTCAAGCATGGTATTGCTTTCTGTTTGTGTATTGCTTGGATTATCCGCAGCGGACGGCGTATCTTGATTGGAACAGGCAGCCAAAGAAAGCATAAGTAAAATAGCGATTATTGAAACAAATTTTTTCATAGCTACCTCCTGTTTTTGCGGACGGTTCGGATAATCTGAATGATTGCGATTGTAACCGCGATTACACCGACTGCCAAAATGATTTGTGAAGCGTCAAATCCAAAAGCTCCCTCAACTTGAATGTTTGTCATTGCGTCTGCTTGTCCGATTGCCCCGTCCGGCACTTTCCCGGATTGGGTAGTGGCGTAAATCACAAACGCTGCAACGGCAACGACAAGGGCTGCAACGCTCGAAATAATCCCTTTCCGTTTCTGCGGTGCTGCGCTGTCAATGCCTAACTGCTCGGCGGTATTCTCTGCAAACTCTTTGGGAGTGCCTAACCGTTCGATTACCTGTTGTTCCGTTTCGCCATGCTCCAACGCAGAAGCAAAGACTTCATTCAGATCACGCACGACCTCTTTTTTTGCTTTGCGTGTTAAACTCAATTCCTTTTCCACTTGCTTAATGTATTGCTCTTTCATTCTGATACCTCCGCTGTTTGATAGGTGGCAATAAAGCCATTTACACAACTTTCATAGCTCGCCCAAAATAAAATCAGCTCGTCTAATACCTCTCTGCCCTTATGGGTAAGGGAGTAGTATTTTTTTGATCCGCCATTTGCCGCTGCCGGGGCTAATCGGCATTGGATTAACTCGGCTTCCTGCAAACGATACAGAATAGGGTAAATCGTTCCCTCTTTTGCATAGCCCAAAACGGACGCGCTGTTATTTAGCTCTGTAATGATTTCATAGCCGTAGGTTTCTTTGCGTCCGATCAAGCACAAAAGTATCATTTCAAGAGAGCCTTTTTTGAATTGCTGCACATACCTGTTATCCATACTCTCTACCTCACTTTAGTTTTGCTATTTAGCGTTCCTAAATAGCAAAACATATTATAACTCCCGGAGGTGTTCAAGTCAATAGAGTTTATAGAAATGTTACAAATGCTTTTTAGACTTTACCCTATAATTTGCCTTGCTCGGAATAGCGGCGGGGCTGACTGTCCTTGTCCTGTTTTGTTGTGCTTCTTTATTAACCATGAGCATTTGCTCCAGGATTATCATTTCCGTATCCTTCCATAAGGTTGATTGCTCCCCAGATTCCAAGTCCGGCTCCAAGAGCGATAACAAGTGTCTGTAAGGTTCCTACTGCGCTTGTAAAAAATGCCATAATTCAAATTCCTCCATTAAATGATTTTTGTGTGATATACTTTTTCCTTCTGCCCCGACCAAAGGGCGGTTTATAGTTACTGCCGGTCTCCCTGCAGTGATCCCAGCTATGCGCGCATATTTCCCAGTTCTGGGTATTAAAAAAGCTCCTGTCATCCAGTTGTCCTGCTGAATGATAAGAGCTTTTCTAAGCTGTCATATCGATGACATCATATTCGTCATCTGCTTTCAGTATTAAGTTGTGGCTGAGGAATTTTACTACATCAAAGTAATTCCTCTTATCGTAATCTGCTGTCATCTTATAATTCGGATGCTGTGTCAGATCGTATTTGTCGGATAAAAATGGTCTTACACCACGGACCTGCACAATACACTTTGAGCCGTCCATGACCGCCAGTTCATCCATTGTCATAAGATCCTTGCCAAGTTTCTGGTAATTCATGTTGTAGCTTTCCTGGGATCCTTTTGACTGACCTGTATTGTACATATCAATCGTTTCTTTGCCGAGCGTTTCGGAAATCTCTTTAAGAGTAGTTTTCTCTTTACCTCCGAGAAATAGGGTAGTATCGCAATTACCTATAATCGTGTCGGCGTTATCCTTGTAAATAGCTTTTAGCTGACTTTGCGCCTGCAAGATTATTGACGCCGATATTTCTCGGCTTCTTATTGTGGCAATCAGCTTTTCAAATTTTGGTATTTGTCCGATATTCGCCATTTCATCAAGCAGAAATCTAACGTGTACGGGAAGTCTGCCGCCGTAAACGTCGTCCGCCTTATCACAAAGCAAATTGAATAGCTGTGTGTACAGGATCGACACCACAAAATTGAAGGTATCATCTGTATCGGAGATAATAACGAACATTGCTGTGCGCTGATCTCCCAGCATATCCAGCTCCATCTCGTCGTATGCCATCAGGTCACGCAGTTCCTTAATGTCAAATGGAGCCAGTCTCGCACCGCAGGAAATCAGAATGGACTTCGCCGTTTTACCTGCCGCCAGCTTGTACTTTTTGTACTGCCGCACGGCAAAGTGTTCTGGTTTAGCCTTTTCCAAATCCTCAAATAGTTCATCGACCGGATTCTTGAACTCTTCATCATCCTCGCGGGCTTCGCTGGCATTGATAAATTCCAGCAGCGTGGAGAAGTTCTGTTCTTCTTCCGGGGCTTCATAGTAGATATAGCCGATGAGTGCGCAGTAGAGCAGGCGTTCTGCCTTGACCCAGAAATCTTCGCCGGACTTCTCGCCGTCTCCTTTCGTGTTGGCGATGATCGTATTGACCAGTTTCAGAATATCTTTCTCACTGCGGATATAGTGGAACGGGTTATAGTGCATCGACTTCTTGAAGTTGATCGTGTTCAGGACTTTGATTTTGTACCCGGCATCCGAGAGCATCTTTCCGCATTCAATGATGATCGTACCTTTCGGGTCAGTACAGACATAGCTGACCTTTTCGGGCATCTGCATCAGATTGGGCTTTACGAAAAACCGTGTCTTGCCGCTGCCAGAGCCGCCGATCACAATGACATTCTTGTTTCTGGCATACTTCGGATGCTTTGGTCTGCCGCTCATCATCAACCGTTCCGTCTGGGTGAGCAGCACATTATTCTCGAATACCGGGTCAATAAAAGGTTCAATGTCCTTGGCATTGCCCCACCGGGCAGAGCCGTATTCCTCTCCCTGACGATACTTCTTTGCGTTCTTCCCCTTAAAGTAGATCACGGCTTTCAGTGCTGCTGCACCGATCAGACCCACCAGCAAGTCGAACGGATGGACACTTGGCAGATAACTCTTGTAGGCCAGACCGAAGTTCATAAAAAGAACCATCAGCCTGTCCACGATGGTATCGCCATTACAGTGTCGGTACAGCCATGCGGCTTTCTCCACCATGTAGAAGGCGATAATGTAAGGAAAATTCAGCAGGATCAGCTTTTTCATATCTGCCGACTGCATCTTTCCACTGATTGCCGCCGCTACTTTCTTGCCCCATGCCGTTCCGCCTGTCTGGTTGGAGGGGGCTTTGCGCGGTCGTTTGCTCTGTGCGGTCGTTTTCTTTTTCTGGCTCATCGCACCTGCCCTCTGTCTTTCGTCTTTTCCTTGGTGATTTCCCGGTGCTTGGCAACACGCTCCTTTGCCTGCTCCAGCTTCTTACGGATGGACTGCCGCTGCTCCTTTTTCAGCGAAACTCCGGTGTATTCCTTGAACGCTGCCGTCATAACGTCTACATCTTTCGCCTTGAAAAAGACCAGATATTCGGTTTTACCCTCTTTTTCTGCCTTTTTCAGACTATAATCAATGCCGTACTTCCGGGCTACCCGGTCAAACGACTTGATGTTATTGTCCGTGACAACGATATTGGTAAGCTGTGCGCCGCTCTGTTGCAGGCTCTTGATGCTCTGCTTTCCTCTCTTACATCGGTTCTGCCCTCCCATCTTCTTCGACTGCTGTTTTTTCTTCTCGATCTCTGAAAGCAGCTTTGTCAGTGCTGCTTTCAGAATCTGTGCCGAGATTTTTCCGCCTTTGATGCACAATGCCATCGTTTTTTCGTTTACTTCATCCTGCACCTGCGCCCTCCTTTCCGGTTTATAGTTTTATCCAAACGGCATCAGACACCGACCGTGCCTGATACCGGAGGAGCCGTATCACCAAAGACCGAGCGGAATTTCTTTCTGCACTGGTGCATCATGTAGCCGCACTCCCTGCGGTGTCGGCAGGAAATGCAGGGATGGTCGCTGTCCGTTCCCGGACGCTGGCGCATCATACGTTCAAACGGGCTATTCGTAAAGTTCATAGGCTCAATCCTCCTGTTCTGCCATCGGAAGAATCCCATGCCGTTTCAGTTCATGGTACAGGAACTTCCTGCCTTTGTGCGTCCATGCCGTATGCAGCTTTTCCACTGCACTGCCATCACTCCGATAGAGCCGGAAAACAAGGTTTGCGGTATATCCCTTGTCCTGATGTTTTGCATACAGCACCCACTGGTTATTGGCCCGGTACTGGATACCGTGCAGATGGAGTAGACGATTGAACACCTTTGCACCGCAGCCGTACTCTTTTGCGATCTGTGTCGTTGTCACCAGCGAATCGGGCGGCTGTGATTCGTAAAAACGCTTCGGCGGCGCGTGGCTTTTGCACTTGTGCTGATGCAGCAGTTCAATGACTGCCTGCATCCAGTGATCCGTTCCCATGCAGTGCTGTCCTTCGCAGCTGCGGAAACAGTCGTTCTTGTGGAAGTGATGGAGCTTGTACAACTGCTTTGCCATCTCCAGCGTGATCCGGTAGTCTTTCACATACCGCTGCACCGTGCGCCCGCCCTCATCCTGCGGACGGACACGGGGAACGAACTCATAGTCCCGGCCCTCCACAAATCCATACTGGCACATCCGGGGGAACCACTTGCGGAAGTCACTCCGAATCTGCATCTGGTCGTACAAATCTCTCGCCCAGATCACCGAGGGAGCCATATCAAAATCCATAAAAAACACGCTCATTGCATCGTCCTCCTTAATTGCTTCTGCCGCCCCATCCGAAATCATGTCTGACCTGTGCAGCGTAATAACTGTCAATCGTGGTCGGAGCATTATACAGTGTAGCAAGCAAATATTGTTTGATGTTTCGTACCTGTGTGGTATTGCTTTTCAGGCATTCCATTACATACTGGATGTGCATGGAATCCAGCTTCATCAGGCGGCTTTTGACCACCTCTTTCGGCTTTTCTTCCCCGCAAATGCGCAGGAACTTCTTTCTGCTGGTTACGGTTTCCACAAGAAGTTCCAGAATCTCCATCAGGATTTCCCGGTCATGTGGGAAGTTCTTCTCTAAGATTGGGATTTCCAGCTTGTCTTGAAAATAGAAGCGATACCTTTCATCTTCCCGCATCTCCCCGGATATGTTTTCACCAGATTGTGCAGAATAGATTAGATCAGTCTCACTACTATCAGTATTATTTATATCAGTCTTACTTCCGTTTGATTTCCATACTCCCGGAAGTTCGCTTTTCAAACCACCAGAAGTTTGATTTTCATACTTCCAGTAGTTCGATTGTGAAAGTCCCGCATAGAGGTCTTTCACATAGAGCAGGTTCGGCTTTCCCAAGCCCTGCCTGCGCCGCTCAATAAGCTGGTATTCGTGTTCCAGCTCGTCCAGCAGTTTGACCGCTTTTTGTCTGGCACATCGAATCGAATCCATGATTTCATCTATCGTACAGATGATGTAGGCATTTCCATTCTCGTCCTGCCAGCCATTTTTAAGCGAGAGATTCATCCGATCCAGCAAGACTGCATAAAGCAGCTTTGCATCGCCAGACATCTTTTCAAACAGGTCTACCTTGATGAGTGCTTTCGGCACACGGTAGAAACTGTATCGGTCTGCTTCCAGACCTCTGAAATACGGGTACTTCATGTAGATTCATCACCTCCCCTCCTGCTGGATTTGCACTATTATAAATAACAGTACATTCCTACGGTGGAACACGTTTCCTTGCTCCACCGCAGTGTATCTGCTGTTATTTGAGCTTTGCCATTCTGCCCCAGCCCGTTCCTGCCCCATATTTCAGCGGCGTTTTCTCTGACAAGACACGCAGGATGCACATTCAGTATCAGAAGTATCTCTCTGGGATGGCTTATTCAATTTTCAAGGTTCCGGTGAGAGGTTTTGTATTGTCCTCTCATCCTTAGAATCGGAGAAAGGTCATTTCGCAAGGTGTTTTTGAAAAAAACTCAAAAAAATTTTTGAGCCGCCCAATTCAGATTGTTTTCTGTGATTGGACGGCTCATCTTTTGATTATGTATAATATGTTAGCAACTGCACAGTGCCCGGAAGTGCTTTTTCTGTATCTTGTAAATTGCTGCGTTATAAATTCCGGTAAGATTCTGGCGGGTCATGCCAAGGTGTTTTGCCGCCTCTGTAAAAGAAAGACCATGGAATAGGTGGATGTGAACGACTTTTCTCTGCAAATCAGTCAAAGTAGAGAGCAGTTCTTCCACTCTTTCCTCACTTATCATTCTTTCCAGTGTACTGACTGCGTCATCGACTCCCTCCAGGATTTCTTCCTTATACTCCCTGTCCTCACGGGATGGCATCCATTTTCCCTGAATGATCTCGTAGTTCATGAAAATACGATCCTCTCCTTCCAGAACAAGCCGGATGTGCCACTCGTATTCATCAAATTCCTCTTCCTCAATGTGATGTCCCGCCCCTTCTGCTGCATCATATTTATAATGTACACAGTCGCGGAGAGAAAAAACTGTCACCCTCTTGTGCGCCCGGTAGATCACATAACCGTTCTGGTAGACATTGATGCTGCCATGATTTTCCAAGACCTTTTCGGTAACCACTGGCACACCAGATACCTCAAGTGCCTTCACGGTTGGAACACGCTGTTCCTTGTACGAAGGGAGTTCAACAAGCTTTTTCAGATCCTTGAATGTCATCATAATGTCCACCTTTCTGCCTTTTGGCTGCGGGCGGTCTGAAACAAAAAATGCAGCAAAAGTTGTCCCAGACTTACCCGTTTTTTTTTTGAACGGGAAGTCTAAGACTTCTCCTACTGCATCGCTATTTCATGATTCACTTTTAAGGTGTGATGTTTAGTCTCTCATATATAGAATTGCTGGAAGGGCATTTCGCAAGGTGTTTTTGAAAAAAAAAATTAAAAAAACCTTTGCATAAATATAAGTAGCGTGCTACAATGAACTTGAGAAATGTGAGAACGATATCATATATTACAAAAGGGGGATAAAAATATGGAAGAAAATAAACAAGAAAAATATTTACGCATTTCGAAAGAAATAGTGAATTACGTAGGTGGAGAGGATAATATTCAAGGCGTTGCACATTGTGCGACAAGATTACGTATAGTGCTAACTGATAATAATTTAGCCGACATTGAAAAATTAGAAAATATTGATTCAGTAAAAGGCGTGTTTATCGCTGGGAACCAATTGCAATTAATATTTGGAGCAGGTTTAGTAAATGAAGTTTATGAAGTATTCAGTCGTTATACACATACAGAAAATATGTCGCTTGGAGATATTAAAGCTCAAAGTGCTCAAAAACAAAATCCAATACAAACAGTAATCAAGTCTTTATCAGATGTTTTTATCGGTATTATGCCTGGGATATTAGCTGCAGCATTACTTATGGGGATTACTGGTGTTTTAGGCAAATGGGATGTTGTTGTAAATAATGAAACATTATATGCAATTAATAAATTAGCAAGTATAGCTGCTAATGGAATATTTAGTATTTTACCAATGGCTGTTTGCTATAGTGCTACTAAGAGATATGGTGGAAAACCAATCTTAGGTATGATTGTTGGAGCGATAATGCTTGATTCTTCTTTAGCAAATGCATATTCAGTTGGATCAGGAAGTGTTGTTCCAGAAGTTATTAGGATTTTTGGCTTACCAATTGAATTAGTAGGATTTCAAGGTGGAATTATAATCGCATTAATGATGGGATTTGTAGTTGCTAAATTAGATATTTTCTTTGATAAAAAAGTACCTGATTTTATTAAACTATTATTATCACCATTATGTACAGTATTTATTTCTACAGTATTATTATTCACAGTTGTTGGACCATTAGGTAGAGAGTTAGGTAATTTAATAACAGGAAGTTTAATTTGGATGACTGAAAATCTAGGTGCGTTAGGTTATATGATTTTTGCAGGTTTACAACAAATAGTAGTTATTACAGGTTTACATCATATTATAGGAGCTGTTGAAGCTCAGTTAATTGCTGATACAGGGAGAAACTTCTTAAATCCTTTAATGTCAGTTGCATTGATGGGGCAAGGTGGAGCTGTTTTAGGATATTTAATATTAAACTGGAATGATGTAAAAGCTAGAGAATTATGTATTCCTTCATTTGCATCAACTTTATTCGGAATAAGTGAACCTGCTATATTTGGTGTTAACTTACGTCATAAGTTCCCGCTAGTTGCTGGATGCTTAGGAGGAGCTATTGCAGGTGCCTATGTTTATTTTGCTGATTTAGCAGCATTAGGGTTTGGGACAAGTGCATTACCTGGTATAGCTATTACAGACCCTACTAATAATGGATATATAAATTATATAATAGCTCATATAATTGCTTTATTTACAGGTCTTGTGTTCTGTGTGATATTTGGTAAAGTTAAAGACAAAAAAACTACTAAAGTAGAAGATAGTGAATATGATGTTTCAGAAAAAGTAGGCAATATTGAAGTTACTTCTCCTGTAAAAGGAAGAGTTAAAAATATAGGTGAATCATCTGATGCTACATTTGCATCAAAATGTATGGGTGATGGAATTGCTGTAGATGTAATTGATGGGGAGATTGTCGCACCTTGTGATGGAAAGATAACTATTGTATTCCCAAGCAAGCATGCTATAGGAATGAAGCTGAAAGATGGTTCTAGTATACTTATTCACTGTGGTATTGATACTGTTAATATGGATGGTGATGGATTTGAAACATTTGTTGATGTTGACCAAGAGGTTAAAAAAGGAGATTTATTATTAAAATTTGATATAGATTTAGTAAAAGAAAAAGGATATTCTACGGAAACAATGATGTCATTTGAATTAGCTGACAAACGTACTTTACAAATGCAATACACTGGTCAAACTCAAGGAAAAGATGTTGTTGCAGTAGTTAAATAGGAGGTGGGAATCTCTAATGATGACAAAAGAAGATTACTTAAATGAATATAAGACTCATAAAAGTATGCGAGATAATGTTAAAAGGGATAATTATCGATTACAATATCATTTGATGCCTCCAACAGGCTTTTTAAATGATCCAAATGGATTATTTCAAAAAGACGGTGTCTACCATATTTATTTTCAATATACACCTTTTACAGCTGGATGGGGAACAAAGCTTTGGGGACATTATACAAGCAAAGATATGATTAATTTTAATCAAGAAGAACCATTTTTATATCCAGATATTTCTCTTGATAGGGATGGTGTTTATAGCGGTTCTGCCTTTGTAGAAGATGAAACAATTCACTATTTTTATACTGGAAATGTGAAGTTGACTGATAGAGAAGATTATGATTATATTAATTCTGGTCGTGAACAAAATACAATTCATATGACAAGTAAGGATGGATATAAGATTAGTGAAAAGGAATTAATTCTTTCTAATGATGACTATCCAATAGATATGTCCAAGCATGTTAGAGATCCAAAGATATTTAAAAAGAATAACTATTATTATATGGTTTTAGGTGGTAGAACATCAGATAATCAAGGATGTGTGTTATTATATAAGAGTAAAGACTTAATTAATTTTGAGTATTATAATCGTATAGAAGTTGATGATTTCGGATATATGTGGGAATGTCCAGATTTATTTGAATTAGATGGAGAATTATTTTTAGTAGTATGCCCACAAGGAATATCTCAACGAGGTTATGATTATGCTAATGTTTATCAAACTGGATACTTTAAAGTTGATTATGATTTTGACAATAATACTTACAAAATAAGTGAATTTAAAGAGTTAGATAGAGGATTTGATATTTATGCTCCACAAAGTTTTTTAGATGAGAAAAATAGACGTATACAATACGCATGGATGGGAATACCTGATGCAGAATATAACAATCAACCAACTGTTGATTATTGTTGGCAACATGCTTTGACTATGCCTAGAGTTTTATCTTATAAAAATAATCAGATTTATCAACAACCACTAGATGAAATGAAAAATTTAAGATTAGAAAAAATAGTATCCAACTGTAAAAATATTAAACAAAAGGATACAGTTGTTTATGAAATGCAAGTTGA
>OLOX01003585.1_pt1 | contig 11534 bp, 9 predicted proteins | sample 1672091 | NCBI WGS metagenome assembly OLOX01 (sample SAMEA3136644, study PRJEB25190) | human gut metagenome | reverse complement strand
TTCAGGTCGATCAACGTGAGCGCGGGCGGCGCATCGTAAAAAAGGAAGCGGTCAAAAGGCCCGTCCTCGCGATAGACGACGGAAAGCGCGGTGATCGGCGCGCAGTTGGAGACCAGCGTCGGCAGGCTGACCAGCGGAATCCCCAGCCGATGCGCTACGCCCTTCGCGGTATCGATCGCTTTGCCGCCGCCCATGCCGACCAGAAAATCCGGCCGCATCGGGTCGATCTGCGCCGTAAGAGCATCCATTGCCGCCAGTGTGCACGCGCCGCCGAAGGGGAGCGCACAGAGCAGCTGCATGCCGCTTGCCTCAAGCCCCTCTTTTAAGGAAGGGAGACCCTTTTCCATTGCGGTGTTTCCACCGACAAGGGCAAAGCGCGCGCCCAATCCCTTGCAAAGCTCAGGAAAGCGTCGGTATACGCCGCGGCCGAAACAGAAACGCGGCAGGGTGACGACATCGGTGATATACATCGGCTTACACCAGCTTCGGCAGTTTGGCCAGACGCTCCAGCGCCTCGTTCAGAGTCTCCTCGCTGCGGGCAAAATGCAGACGAATCAGATGGTTGACCGGCTCACGGAAGAAGCTTGAACCCGGAACGGCCGCCACGCCGATGGTGCGGATCATCCACTCGCAGAATTCCATGTCGCTCTTATCATGGAAGCGCATGCCCGGCTTCTGGAAATCGCTGATATCGACCATCACGAAATAGCTGCCCTGCGGCACGGTGTGCTTGAGGCCGATGCGATCCAGCCCGTCGAGGAACACCTGACGCTTGCGGGTATACAGCTCGGTCAGCCCGTCGTAATAGCTCTGCGGGAAGTTCAGGCCGACGACCGCCGCCTCCTGAAGCGGCGCCGCCGCGCCGACGGTCAGGAAGTCATGCACCTTTTTCGCGCCCTCGATCACGTTTTCCGGCCCGATGAGGTAGCCGAGGCGCCAGCCGGTGATCGAATACGTCTTGGAAAGGGAGGAGCAGCAGATCACGCGGTCGGCGATCTCCGGCAGAGAACCCGCGTATACATGATGATACGGCGCGAAGACGATGTGCTCGTATACCTCGTCGGTAATCATGTATGCGTCGTACCGGTTGCACAGGCCGCCGATGAACAGCAGCTCGTCCTTGGTGAAGACCTTGCCGCACGGGTTCGACGGGTTGCAGACGATGATCGCCTTGGGGTGCTGGCGGAATGCGTCTTCCAGCACGTTGCGGTCAAAGTCGAACGTCGGAGGGACGAGCGGCACGAAGATCGGGTCTGCGCCGGAGAGAATCGCGTCCGCGCCGTAGTTTTCATAGAAGGGGGAGAACACGATCACCTTGTCACCGGGGTTGCAGACGGTCATCATGGCGCTCATCATGGCCTCCGTGCCGCCGCAGGTGACGAGAATCTCGGTATCCGGGTTGATTTCGCGGCCATATGCGCGCCCCTGCTTGCGGGCGAGCGCCTCGCGGAAGTTCTCCGCGCCGAAGGTCACGGAATACTGATGCGGGCCTTCGTCCGCCACCTCGCGCAGACGGTCGGTGATCGCCTTGGGCGGCGGAAAATCCGGGAAACCCTGAGAAAGATTGATGGCATCCACTTCGTCGCTGATACGGGTCATGCGGCGGATGACGGAATCGGTAAACGTCTGAACGCGGCGGCTCAGCTCTGGCATAAATATTCACACCTTTCTATTTGAGGCAGACTTGCATATTCTTGCGCGAACGCAATGGCCATATTCTAGCACAACAAATGAAAATAAACAACAGGTAAACCGAAATTTCTTGGCGGGCGGCGAGAATTTTTTCAAACTGACCGAAAAATAAAGTATTTTTATGCAGAATATACACTTGACATATGCATAAACTCGTCGTAGAATAACATCATCGTTTTCGCGGGAAGCTCCCGCAGAAGAAAACGCCATAAGAAAAAGGAGGAAATCCGATTATGAAAAAGATTCTTGCGTTCGCTCTTGCCTTGGCGATGATCCTCACCTGCTCCCTCGCGCTGGCCGATCGTCTGGATGACATCAAGGCCGCCGGCAAGCTGACCGTTGCGACCAGCCCGGATTGGCCGCCGTATGAGTACATCGACGACGACGGCAACATCGTCGGCACCGATATCCTCATGTGCCAGTGGATGGCTGAACAGCTTGGCGTTGAGCTGGAGGTTCAGCCGATGGCGTTTGACGCTTGCCTCGCGGCTGTCGGCCAGGGCGACGTGGACATGATGGTGGCCGGCCTGACCTATGACGAGGCGCGTCTCAACCGCATGGAGCTGACCGGCACCTATTGGAACGAGGGCGATCAGGGTCTGCTCGTCAAGAAGGGCACGGGCGCTTCCTACAACTCCGCCGAGTCCTTCGCGGGCAAGAATGTCGCCGCGCAGAACGGCACCAACCAGCAGATCATGGTTGAGGAGCAGCTTCCGGATGCGAACCTCGAATTGGTTACCAAGATTCCGGACGGCGTGAACATGGTCAAGAATGGCCGCGTGGATGCGCTGGCCGTGCCGAAGACCGTTTACGACAGCGTGCTCGCCGAGAACGACGACCTTGAGGTTGCGGACTTCGCGTTTGACTTCGAGGGCGGCAACTACATCGCCAGCGTCAAGGGCGAGGATACGCTCACCGCGAAGATTCAGGAAATGATCGACACCATCAACGCTGAAGGCCTCTACCAGCAGTGGGTGGATGAGATCCAGAAGTAATTTCAAAGCAGCATGAATAGTGAAAGCCGTCGGGTTCGCGCCCGACGGCTTTTTGAGATGATGACATTACATCCAAATCGGATTGGACCATGCGGTACGACCTTCGTGGTCGATACATTCCACGCGCACATAGGTTTCGGCGCCTTTAAGGGGGTAATCCAGCTCGGTGAGCGGTTTATCGAGTGCATAGACGGCCTTGCCGCGCGGGGGATAGGTGATAATGTGGATTTCCTCACAGGGGGTACATTCGATGTGCAGGTGGTCGTCCTCTACATAGCATTCGCTGAATGCGGGACCTTGCGAGGCGTAAAAATCGCCCGCACATAGAGCGCGTAAAATGGCTTCTCGCGTGAGTGCCTCGGCGCGAACCATCACCCAGCCGAAAAAACGATCGCTTTTAGCGGTTTTTCCGTGGGTGTCGTCGCAGGCAATGCCGGTCACATGCCGTCCTTCGCGCAGGAGCATATCCCAATAGACCTCGGCATGGCCTGCATGACAAAGACGTTCAGTGCCGGTGTTAAAAATTTCGATGGCGTTGAATCCTTGAAGCGCGCGTAGTTCTTCCGGCTCCATGCGTGACCAGATAGGATGCGCGATTTCAACAAACACATTTTCGCTGCGCATCTGATCAATGAGCTGCTGTTGACTCATCACATCTGGATTGCCGCGTGGTCGGGTGATGACTGAACCGTCCGGCGTGTCGGACGGAAACAGGCCGACCACGTGCAGACATTTGGTTGTGCCATAGGGGATATCGCGTTCCCAACCGGGAATCATCAGAAAATCATCGCTGTTGAATTGCACGTGGGTTTTCATAATGTTGTGGTCGGTTAACGCCAGAAAATCATAGCCTTGAGCACGATAATCCGCAGCCTGTTGTTCAGGGGAAAGCATGCCGTCGGAAACGGTGGTATGGCTGTGTATGTTTCCTTTATACCATGTTCCCTTTTCGGGAAAAGCCGAACGTTTAATATCGGGTCACCTGCTTTCTGTTGTGGATTTCACATTTCTCAGCGTTCCGTCAGGCGGCTGCTTTTTTGAAAAAGTATTCAGAAGCCAGCGCGGCACCGCCGATTACAAAACCGATTGCGCTCCACAGATAGCTTGGCACAACCAGCAGCACGCCGCCGATCAGCAGCAATCCGCGCAGCGGAAGCGGAACAGGCTTGCGAATATAGCCGACGAGCGAAATGTCAATAAAGACAACGCCGATTATTCCCGTCAGGAGTGCGATGATGATTTCCACCAGCGCGCCATCCAGAATCAACGCGGGATTGTAGCAGAACGTGAAGGGGATGATAAAGGCCGGGAGCGCAATCATGCAGCTAATAACGCCGACGCGGAACCAACGTGCTTTAGCGAGACCGCTGGCCATGAATACGGCGACGCAGACGGGCGGCGTAATGGCGGACAGGCAGGCATAATACATCACGAACAGGTGCGCAACCAGCGGGGACAAGCCGAGGGTAATCAGCGGCGGCGCGAGCACGGCGGCGCCGAGCACATAGGCGGCAGTCGTCGGCAGACCCATGCCCAGAATGATACAGACAAGCATGGAACATAGGAGACACAGGAACATATTGCCTTGGCCGATAGAAACGATGACGTCGGAAAGCTTCACGCCGAAACCCGTCAGGTTAATCAGGGAAACCGTGATTTGCGAACCGGCCAGAATGCCGCACATATCAATAATGCTGTTGGTGCCGTTGATGACGGTGTTGTAGCAAACCTTTCCGGTATCTTTGGCAACAGCCTTCACGTCGCCCTTGGTGGAAACGATGAAGCGCACCACATACATCGCCAGCGCGCCGATGGTAGCGTAGAAAGCGCCGATCAGCACCGTGTAGCCCGCGAGCAGGAAGCCGATAAAGATGATCAGCGGGACGAGAATGATGAGGTAATCGCCGACCTTGATGGTGGGTTTCTCATTCGATCCCTTGATTCCGTCGCGAACAGAAACCAGATGGATGGAAAGGAATGTGCTCAGATAGTACAGCAGCGCCGGCACAATCGCGGCTTTGGCAATCTGAATGTAGTTTACGCCGATGAGCTGCGCCATGATAAATGCGGCTGCGCCCATGATCGGCGGCATGATTTGACCGCCTGTGGACGAAACTGCTTCGACGGTGGCCGCCCATTCGTTGGTATATCCGGCTTTTTTCATGGATGGGATGGTAAATACACCGGTGGCGACGACGTTGCCGATGGCGCTTCCGGAGATCATGCCAAACAGGGAAGAAGCGACGACGGATACCTTGCCTGAGCCGCCGGTAAACCGGCCGGTGAAGCGCTGACCCATCTTGATGAAGGTTTCTGCTCCGCCGGTTCCGGAAAGGATCGCGCCGAAAATGCCGAACATGGAGAGCATTGTGGCGGAAAGCCCCAACATCGTTCCCCAAATGCCGCGCGTGCTGTGATAAAAGTTCTGGAAAACCATGTTGAAGGTGAAGTTTTGATGTCCCCAAACGCCGGGGAACATTTCGCCGTAGAAGGCGTAGATGAGGAAAGCAATGCCCAGAATTGGGAACGTCCAACCAACCGAGCGACGGCTGGCTTCTAAGATCAGAATCACCAGAATGACGGAGGCTGCTTTGTCAAACCAGGAGAGCCATTGGAGCGGGTCGTAAAGGATACGGCCGGAAATTGAGACCAGATAGACACAGGTTGCGCAGGAAAGACCGGCCAGAACCACGTCATACCATGGGACGAAATCCTGTACTTCGCCTTCTTTCAGCTTTCGGGCGGGTTTGAGAAGAAACAGCAGTGTCAGGACGAAGGAAAGATGGACGCCGCGCTGGATGATGTCCGAATAAGGACCTCGGCCTGTTGTGTAGAGTTGGAACGCAATCAAAGCGAAGGAAAGCACTTTGACGATGATTGCCCATCCGCCTTTCAACTTACGCATGGAGGAACCACCCTTTCAAATGTTGGTTTTGGAAGAAGAAAAGGGGACGCTGCGGCCAGGAGCAGCAGCGCCCCCTTCAGGGGGAAATGACGTATGAAGACGATTAAAATTTACTGAACGGGAACATACTCCGGCGGAATCAGGTTTTCAGGCACATCGTAGCCCTTTTCCACCAGATACTGGACGGTACCGGCCTGAAGCGGAGTCGCCGCGCCCTGAAGCGTCATCGCCAGCACGTCGTTATCTTTGCCAACGGGATAAGCGTTCTGCCAGAGCTCTTTGCCGTCTTCCCACATGGCCTTGATCATGCGGTAGCCGTCTTCCTGACTGAAGCTCAGATCACATTGAATGCCCTGATAGGCGGAGAGGCACTGCGCGTCATAGTCGATGCCCTCGTAAGAGCCGCCCTTGACGGTTGCGAATTTGATGGAGGGAATCGCTTCCAGAATCTTGGCCAGATCCTCGTCAGAGACGGAGAGAATCTTCACCGGACGGCTGGAATTGAGCTGCATCACATAGCTGTCGGGGGCGGGGCCGGTCTTTACAGCGCCGACGATCTGGCGATTGGCGTAAGCATCGGCAGCGTCGGCCTGACTGGCTTCGAAGTAGTTGGGATGGATGCCCAGAAGATCAAATGCCTGATGGATGACGAGGGAGGCCACAGTGCCCGTTCCACCCGGATTGAAGGACTTGCCTTCAAGATCATAGATGGAATCCACGCCGGCGTCGGCCGCTACGCAGATTTGAATCGGGCTCTGCTCGTAATACCACATGATGCGGAAATCCTCGAACGGATTTCCCTCGAACGTGGTGCCCGTGCCGGTATAGCTCTCATAGTCCGTGTTGGACATCGAATTCGCGATTTTTACTTCGCCGTTACGTAGGCGCTTGGTGTTATCGGAATTGCCGCCGGATTCGGAAACCGTGATATTGAAATCCGGGCAATAGGTGTTGATGACCTTACCGATAGAGACGCAATACGGGAACAGACCCGAAGAAGAGGCGACGGCAGCCAGAGTCAGATACTGGGCGGCGCTCGCACACTGCACGGTGCCTGTTAAGATCAACATGGTAACGAGCAGCACGGCGGTCAGACGCTTGGTGAAACGCTTCATGGAACAAAACCCCTTTCTTTCTGTGTAACGAACCAAATGGGCGGATGTGACGCCGGGCGTATGTCCGTTTCCCCCTTTTTCAGACAAAACGCCTGAATCATCCACGCTATTCTATTTATATTTAACCATAAATGGTTGCCAAAAGTCCAATACCGATGTACAATAAACTTATAACTTCAACTTATGGAACATTGGAGGGCGTCCATGACATTCAAAACCATTGAGTATATGCTGGCGATTCTGGAAGAAGGCGGCTTCTCCCGCGCGGCGCAGCGCCTCTATATCAGCCAGCCCGCGCTGAGTCAGGCTATTCGGAAGGCAGAGGAAGAAATTGGAACGCCGCTGTTTGTGCGGGATACGCGGTCGATCCATCTGACGGCGGCCGGGGAACTGCTTGTGCGTGAAGGGCGAGAGCTCATCAAGCAGCGAGATGATTTGGTGCACCATCTTGCCGGTATGTCCAGCAGCCAACGCGAAACGATCCGTTTCGGCATATCGCCCTTTTATTCCAAATATTATCTGCCTGTGGTGCTTCCGTATTTTTCCGATAACTTCCCGGCCAGCCGTTTAAAAGTCACGGAAGAAATATCTGTGACGCTTGAGCAAATGGTGATTGATGGCGAGCTGGATTTGTGTTTCGTGCCGCTCGAACCGCAAAATCCGCGATTGAACTATGAAATCATCCATGTCGAGGAAATCCTGTTGGCCGTGCCTCCGCAGCATCTGCTTCATGCACATGCGACGGTTTCGACAGGAGCCACGCCATATATCGATCTGAGCCTGTTTGCGCAGGAACCGTTTATCGCGCTTAAACCGGTGCAGAAATTCAACAGCATGAACGAGCGATTGTGCAGCGCGGCGGGCTTTACGCCGCACGTCGTCTATGAGACGCTGAATTGGGATACGGTAAACATTCTGGCGGCAAACGGCATTGGCGTGGGCTTTGTGCCGGATATTCTGCGCGCCGCGTCGATGTATAACAGACGCCCTAAGTATTATCGCTTGATGGGGATGGACACATCGCGGGCTTACGCGGTGGCGTATAAGAAGGGGATGGAATTATCCTCGCTGGAGCGTCAGCTTGTGGAAGTGTTTCGAACACACATTAAACGCCTTGTTGAGTGACAGGAATATAGATAAAAGGGATATATTTATTCCTGAAAGTTATAAATTATGCGTCCATACAGCGTTGAGACGAACGCCGAATTCCCTGAGCATATAACAGCAGGGCCGCCCTTCCGTTTGGAAAGACGGCCCTGTTTTGTTATGAAGATGAAGAAGCCGAATTACTTGGCCTTCATGGCAGCCTTGTGAGCCGCCTCGCGCTTATTGATCTTGCTCTGGTTGTAGATGGAGAAGAGGATCGTGCCCACCGCAACAATCAGGAACACCATCGCGATCGGAGAGGTGAAGATCGCGAAGAAGTTGCCGCGCTGGATGTTCATGTAGCGCACGAAGTTCTTTTCGCACATCGGTCCAAGGATCAGCGCCAGCAGGATCGGGCTGAGCGGGAACTCATACTTGTTCATCAGCCAGCCAATCACGCCGAAGACCACGCACACGCCCACGTCGAACACGTTCTTGTTGATGGAGAACGCGCCCAGCAGGGAGATGACCAGAATGATCGGGTAGAGCATCTTCTTTTCGACCGAGACGATCTTCGCGAAGAAGCGGACGCCTAGGCAGCCGACAACCAGCATCGCCAGGTTCGCCAGCATCAGCGCCGCAAAGACCTTGTAGACGGTCGGCAGCTCGCTGATGTACATCATCGGACCCGGCTGAATCCCCTTCATAATGAAGGCGCCCAGCAGGATGGCGGTAACGGAGTCACCCGGCACACCGAGGGACAGCAGCGGGATCATCGCGCCGCCGGAGCAGCCGTTGTTCGCGGACTCGGTGGAGGCCACGCCGTTCGGGATGCCCGTGCCCCAGAGCTCCGGATGCTTGCTCAGGCTCTTGTTGAAGCCGTAGGAGACGAACACCGCGATGTCGCCGCCCGCGCCCGGAATCGCGCCGATGAAGGTGCCGATGATGCCGCCGGAGAGGATGTTCGGCCAGATGGCCTTGATGGTCTGCCAATCCGGCAGCACGTTGGTGATCTTTTCGTGAGAGCTTTCCTGCTTTTCCTCGCCGCGGATGATGCGCTCGACGCCCGCGATGACCTCGGCCACCGCGAACAGACCGATCAGCGTCGGGATGAACTGGAAGCCTTCCAGCAGGCCGGTCTGCTTATAGGTGATGAAGCGCGGGATGCCGTTGGTCGGGTCGAGGCCGACGGTGCACAGCAGCATGCCGAAGAAGGCGCTCACAAGACCCTTGGCGATGGACTTGCCGGAGATGGCGACGATCACGGAGAGGCCGAAGACCGCCAGCATGAACATTTCGCCGGGGCCGAAGTTCATGGCCATATCCGCAATGATCGGGGAGAGGAAGGTCATAATCAGCGCGCCGATGACGCCGCCGACGAAGGACGCGAACATGGCGACGGAAAGCGCCTTGCCCGCCTGACCCTTCTGGCACATCGGGTAGCCGTCCAGCAGCGTGGCCGCCGCGGCCGGGGTGCCCGGCGCGTGAATCAGGATGGCGGAAATCGAGCCGCCGTACATGCCGCCGCAGTAGATGCCCAGCAGCAGGCCGATGGACGGAATCAGATCCATGCCGAAGGAGAAGGGGATCAGCAGCGCCACGCCCATCGTGGCGGTCATGCCCGGAATCGCACCGAGCAGAACGCCGCCCAGCGCGCCGAGGAAGGTCATCAGAAGCACCTGAACATTGCCAAAGACGGCGCCGTAGCTGCTAGCCAGTAAACTCCAATTCATACGTGCGCCTCCTTAAATCATGTCTACCAGATCGCGCAGGAACTGCAGCGGTCCCATCGGGATGTTGACCGTCAGCACCTTGTAGAAAACCAGCCACATGCCCAGCGGCACGAGGATGGAAACCAGAACCATCTGCAGCCAGTTGCGCTTGCCGATCAGCACCATGATGACGAAGCAGAGCACGGCGCCGCAGACCACGTAGCCCAGCGTCTTGAAGAACACGACGAACAGCGCGCACAGCAGCATCACAAACAGCGCGGCCAGAACGCCCTTATCCTTGATGAAATTGATGCTCGCAGCCGGTTCGGCCAGCGGATCGTTTTCATCCATGGTCATCAGCTTGATGATCGACTGGATCAGCAGGATGACAGCAAAAATCAACATACCGACGCACATGATCTGCGGGAACACCGCAGCCTGCACGTAGGTGTTCTTCACCTCTTGGAAGGAGTAGGTCTGAATCAAGGCCCACACGCCCACGGCGATGAAGATCAGGGAGCCAATCAGATTGGCAAACGCCTGCGTTTTGGTTTTCTTCATGTCGGTTCCATCCTTTTTTACGTTAAGATGTCTTTATCTTCTGCGATTCACCGAAAAATGGGCAGGCACGTCGCCTGCCCACTTCAGGGAAAATCTTCAGATCGGATTACAGGCCCAGGGACTCCATCGCCTCGCCGACGTCGGTCAGGCTCTGCGCCAGGAACGCGGTGTACTCCTCGGCGTTCTGGTAAGCGATGGTGTAGCCGCCGTTGTTCATGAAGGTCACGAAGTCCGGATCTTCAACCGCGGCAGCGCAGGCCGCCTGCAGGCGCTCCTTGATGGCCGGGTCGATGCCCTTCGGCACCGCCATGCCGCGCTGGGTCGCGTAGGCGATATCGTAGCCCTGCTCCTTGCAGGTCGGGACATCCGGGAACAGGCTGTTGCGCTGATCATCCATGACGCCCAGGCAAATGAGGTGGCCGGACTCGATGAAGTTGCGCGCCTCGCCCAGAGACACGGTCACGCCCTGAATGAAGCCGGAGGCCGCATTCTGAACGGCGGTCGCAGCGCCTTCCTGATAGGTGACCATCTGCAGCTCGATGTCCGCAGCGTTCATCAGGTAGCCGCCGGCGATGTGCCAAACGGAAGCGTTGGAAGAGCCGCCCATCTGGACCTCGCCCGGATGCGCCTTGCAGTAGTCGATGAAGCCGGCCAGATCGGTGATGTTGTTGGCCTTGGCCCACTCGGCGTTGACGGTGATGGCCGCAGCGTCGGTGTTGACGCGGCAGAGCGGCTCATAATCCTCGTAGGTCAGCTCGGACGTGCCGAGGTGCTTGTAGGTGGAGAGCTCAAAGGTGATCATGCCGATGGTGTAGCCGTCCGGTTCAGCGTCCGCGATGGCCTGATGGCCGATGATTCCGCCGCCGCCGGTGCGGTTGTCAACCGTCAGCGTAACGCCCAGATCCTTGCCCATCGCCTCGCAGAAGGCGCGGAGAACAGCATCCGTTCCGCCGCCGGCACCCCACGGGCAGATAACAGAAATACCCTTGGACGGGTACTCCGCAGCAGACGCGACGGAAGCCAGACCCAGAACCATGGTCAGGGCAACCATCAAAGCAACAAGCTTCTTCATAACAGGTTCCTCCTAAATATATGTGGTCGGGACGAACAAAACGCTCGTCTCAACACTTTATAGCCAGTATAACATTTCATTCAAAATCTGTCAAGAATGTCAAAGTCGTCTGATGATATATGCCATATAATAAAAAACTACACAAAGCAAGGAAATACATAAATTACAAAAGTTACAATAATATGCCAGGCGTTCAAAAATTGTAAAAAAAGAAGGCGCATCCCGTTCAAAAAGCGCAAAGATGGCGAAGGAACGGGCGGCGGGGGAAACGGAATTTGCGCAGAATCTCGGACGTGCTCATTTCCGGCAAATAAAAAAACAGAACACAATCGTTCTGTTTGGTGGCACCTCCAATGGGAATCGAACCCATGATTTTGCCTTGAGAGGGCAACGTCT
>OLOX01003584.1_pt1 | contig 11544 bp, 10 predicted proteins | sample 1672091 | NCBI WGS metagenome assembly OLOX01 (sample SAMEA3136644, study PRJEB25190) | human gut metagenome | reverse complement strand
CCGGTAATGATACCGACGAAAAAATCCCGATGAAGATTTTCCTCGAGGATATCGATGGCTTTTTGGCAGGCAGCGCAGCACAGACTGACGGTTCTTCCGTTGTGCTGACAGGTATCGCTACTCTGAACGATGCCCGCGTTGATATGAAGGTTGATAAAACCGTTAACTGGTTTGTTGATAATAACTATGAGCATTTTGACGCAGAAAGCGGTCGCATGATCGGTACTCTGCGCATTCCCTGCTATCTGATTCACAACGGCAATCATGTTGATTCCCGTTCTATTTTGAATGATACTCTGGCTTATGTAGAAAAAGAAATCATGGATTTGTTTGCTAAGCATCCGGTAATTGCCGGTCTGGAGCATGTAAATCCTGCTGAGATTGAAAAGCTGCTCTTCACCAGTGCTACCGAGCTGGAATTTTGGGTAAAAACTCCGCGTGAAGACGCACCGCTGGAGGCTCTGAGCTCTTCTCAGGTAATGCAGGAGCAATACTGGCAGCGTACCCGCGGCAACGTGCGTACTGCATTGGAGCAGACTATTCAGACTTTGGAGCTGTACGGCCTGGAGCCTGAAATGGGCCATAAGGAATGTGGCGGCGTTAAAGGTCAGATTGATGCCGCAGGCCATATGACTCACGTTATGGAGCAGCTGGAGGTTGACTGGAAGTTCAGCAGCGGCGTTCAGACTGCGGATAACGAGCTGCTGGCGCGTATCATTGTTAAAGAAGTTTTCCGCATGAACGGCTTGGAGGTTTCCTTCCAGGCTAAACCGATTCCCGGTGTTGCAGGCAGCGGTGAGCATACACATGTAGGCATTGCCGCAAAAATGAAAAACGGCAAAATCGTTAACCTGTTCTCGCCGAAGGATATGCATGAGGACTTCCTGTCCGCTGTAGGCTACGGCGCTCTCATGGGCCTTTTGAAAAACTACGAGGTAACCAATCCGTTTATCTCCTGCACCATTGACTCTCTGAACCGTCTGAAACCCGGCTTTGAAGCTCCTGTCTGCATCGTTACCAGCATTGGCCTGAGCCCGGATAACCCGTCCCGTAACAGAACCATTCTTGCAGGCCTGATCCGCGATCTGGACAACGATAAGGCTACCCGTATCGAAATGCGTTCTCCGAACCCGTACACCAATACCTATATTGCTATTGCTGCCTTCTATCTGTCCTGCCTCGACGGCATCAAGGCTTGCGTAGAATCCGGCAAGGACCTGAAGGCTCTGGAAAAGGAGATTTCCAAGAAGGCCGGCGAAGAGGGCTTCTATCTGGATACCGACCGTCAATACCGTACTGAGGAAGACGTATTTGAAGATTTCACTGCGGAAGAACGCAGCAAGCTGTTCGGCGAACCGCCTGCTACCGTTTGGGAAAATCTCTGCGCTTTCGAAAAATATCCGGAAAAGGTTGCAGTGCTCACTCAAGGCAATATCCTGAAGAAGGAATATATCGACTCCTTCATGCAGGGTGCGCTGATTCGCTGGAAAACCGAGCTTTTGACTCGTCTGATTCCGGAAAATTATCAGGCTGTTATCGATATGAAGCGCTTGCACAACCAGGAAACCTGCACCGACTGCGACCTGGCAATGTGGCGTAAAATCCAGAACCTGCGTGCTAAGCTGGCTAAGGATTCCTTCGAAGAGAAGAGCATCTTCACTGCTATCCGCAGAGCTGTTGCCGAAGGCGACTACGATACTGTTTCCAAGCTTAAAGTTGAGATGGGAGCAACTATGGAAGAGCTCAAGACTCTGTATCACGATTACAAGCAAAATATTATCGATTAATTTATCTGCTTCTTGCATGGCTGCTGTACTCAAAGTGCGGCAGCCATTTTGTTTCGCGCTTATACCAAAGTACGATTATTGAAAAAATTATCCCTAAAACTTTCCTTTCAGCTTATTTTTTTGCATGAAACTGTTGAGTTAAGCGCTGTTTTGTGGTAAAATATCAAAGATATATTGACAGTAATATTTTCTGCTGTCCGAAGAAAGGCGATGATAGCTGTGGAGCAGGTCAAGGATGTTCCTGCCTATATTCGCCAGATGTACACGGATAATAATTTTATGACTCAATTCGGTGTGCATATTGGTGAGATAAAGTGTGGCAGTGCTGAAGTCAGTATTGACGTTGATCCGGTGAAGCATTTTAATCATCGTGACATTTGTCACGGCGGAGTGATGTTGGCCTTGGCAGACTCCGTTCTGGGTGTTACCGGTGCAAGCGTGGGCGCTGTAGTGGCAACTCTTAATTTCAGCATGAATTTTATCAAAGGTGTCCATGAGCCGACAACCTTAACGGTACGAAGCCATATTAAGCATTTCGGACATTCTACGATGGTTATCGAGGCTGAAATGACTGACAGCAAAAAGAATTTAATTGGGACGATTTTAACAACAATGTTTGTCGTCGACAGATTTAAAGAAATACCCGCCAAATGGTGAGCTTGCCTGAGTTTATTTGGAAGGGAAATGACGCGGAAGACCGCTTGATATCAAGGAGGATATGATGGATTTTGCATTAAACGAGGAACAATTAGAATTACAGGAAATGGTAAGGGAGTTTGTTGAAAAAGAAATTACTCCTTATGCTGCTGAAATGGATGCAGAAAACCATATGCGTGACGGCCTGATTGACAAGGCTAACGAAATGGGCTTGCTGAACGTTATTGTTCCGGAAGAATTAGATGGCCCCGGCCTGGACAGCATTTCTGTTGCTACTATTTATGAAGAGCTGGGCAAAGGCTGCGCAGGTGTTGCAACCTCTTTGGCTGCTAACAGCCTGGCAACTGTACCTGTTCTGCTGGCAGGCACCGACGAACAAAAGAAAATGTATTGCGATATCCTGAACAACGGCGGTCTGGCTGCTTTCGCACTGACCGAGCCCGGTGCAGGCAGTGATGCAGGCGGCGTTTCTACCCGCGCTGTACGCAACAAGGAAGAGGGTACCTACACTCTGAACGGTACCAAAATGTTCATCACCAACGGTGGTCTGGCAGAAATCTTCCTGGTATTCGCTAACACCCGTAAAACCGGCGGTATCCGTGGTTTGACTGCTTTCATCGTTCCGAAAGACACCCCGGGCTTCTCCGTTGGCAAGAAAGAAAACAAAATGGGCATCCGTCCTTCCAATACTACCGAGCTGGTTCTGCAAGACGTTGTTATCCCTGAGTCCTATCGCGTAGGCCGCGAAGGCGAAGGCTTCCGTATTGCTATGAACACCTTAGACAGCGCTCGTCCGTTCGTTGGCGCTGTTTCCGTAGGTATCGCTCAGGCTGCTCTGGATTGCGCTGTTAAATATGCTAAAGAGCGCCGTCAGTTCGGCCAACCGATTGCTTCCTTCCAAATGGTTCAAGGCATGCTGGCTGACATGGCTATGAAGGTTGAAACCGCTCGCCTCATGGTTCAAAAGGCTTGCTGGATGCGTGACCAGGGCATGGAATTCTCTAAAGAGGCTGCTATGGCTAAATGCTATGCCGCTGATACCGCTATGCAGGTAACTACCGACGCTGTTCAGGTAATGGGCGGCTATGGCTACACCAAAGAGTACCCCGTAGAGAAGATGATGCGTGACGCTAAAATCATGCAAATCTACGAAGGCACCAACCAAATCCAACGTCTGGTTATTGCTAACAAGCTGTTATACTAATAGCTATCATAACGAAGATAAATTTATTGAGAGCTGCTGCACTTTTGTGCGGCAGCTCTTTGTTGTTTTTATTCGTGACAATGGTTTACACGTATGCTAAAATATAAGGATAAAGGGCTTTTAAAGCATAATAAAAAGCAGAATCTTTGCCACAAATCATTTTGCTGAGAATTGGGGGGCAAATACATTGTTAGCTGATAATTTAAAGCAGGTTCAGGAGCAGATAGCGTCTGCTTTGGACAAGCGTAAAAATAAAGACCTGCTCACAGGAGATAAGGTAACGCTGGTGGCGGTGACGAAAAATCATCCACCCGAAATTATTACAGATATCGAAGCCTTGGGCATTGCCAACGTAGGCGAAAACCGCGTGCAGGAGGCCAAGCATAAGCAGGAGGTCTTGGGCAAACACGGCTACTGGCATCTTATCGGTCATTTGCAGACGAATAAGGCGCGCCAGGCTGTTGCCTTGTTTGATCTTATCGAATCGGTTGACAGTGAGCATTTGCTGGCTGCGGTTGATAAGGAGGCAGAACGCATCGGTAAGGTGCAGGATATCCTTTTGCAGCTGAATATTGCCCATGAGGAGCAAAAGTCCGGCCTTGATAAAGAGGATTATCTGGCGCTGCTGCCGAAGCTGCCCGAATATAAGCATGTGCGTCTGCGCGGGCTGATGGTTATTGCCCAGAAATGCGAGGATATTGAGCAGACAAGACCTGTATTTGCGGCAGGCTACCGTGCGTTCGCCCGCTTAAAGCAGCAGTATCCGCAGGCAGATATTCTGTCTATGGGTATGAGCAATGATTACACAGTTGCAATAGAAGAAGGTGCCAATATTGTGCGTGTAGGCACAGCCTTGTTCGGACAGCGTGATTATAGTCTGAAATTTTAAGACATAGATAAGGTTGGTGACGTAATGAATATTATTGATAAAATCATGAATGCATTAAGTCTTTATGACGAGGAAGAAATCATCGAGGAAGAAGTGGAGCAAAAGCCTGCCAAGACCGAGCAGGAGCCGGCTAAACCCAAGAAGCGTTTCTTCGGCAGCAAGGAGCCTGCTGCTCCGGCACCGGCAGAGGAGCCTAAGCGTGAACGCAAATCCATTTTGAACTTTAAGGGTTCGGCAGCAAAGCCGGAGCCGGTTAAAAATGAAAAAATGGGCAGCAAAACCATTAACCTGCCTATTGCCGACAAGCTTATGACAGTTGTACTGCTGGAGCCTGTAGATTTCAATGATTCTCCTAAGATTGCCGATTATCTGCGTGATAATCAGGCTGTAGTTGTTAATTACGATAAGACAGATAATGTTGTTGCCAAGCGTATGACCGATTTTATCAGCGGCACTGTTTATGCTATCGGCGGCAGCATGAAAAAGCTGGGCCGCAATATTGTTATCTGCGCCCCGAAAAACGTAGATATAGATGCGGGCGAAGAGCACGAGCTTGACGAGAGGGGAAATAATCCATGGGACAAATAGCAGTAAAAAAGATTGCATTTATCGGCGGCGGCGCTATGGCCAAAGCTATTATCAAGGGAATTATCGGCGGCGGTTTGATTGCGCCGGAAATGATTACCGTAGGTGAGCCAACTGAGGCACATGCGCGCACTCTGCATGAAGCCTTTGGCGTAAATGTTACTACGGATAATAAAGAGGCGGTAAAGGATGCTGATCTGGTAATCTTTGCCGTTAAGCCTCAGGTAGCACCGGTGGCGCTGGTGCCCGAGCTGATGGCTGCGATGAAAAAGGAGGCCTGGGTGCTTTCTATCATGGGCAGTGTTACGCTAGAGCAGCTGCATGCCTATGCTCCGGGGTTCCCTGTAGTCCGCACGATGCCGAACACTCCGCTGGCAGCAGGCGCCGGCATGACTGCTATCTGCTGCGATGAGGCTGTAACCGAGCCGATGAAGCAGACTGCGGCAGCAATTTTCAGCAGCTGCGGTGAAATAGAATTTGTTGATGAAAAAGCATTGCAGGCGATTACCGCTATTTCCGGCTGTGGACCGGGATATTGCTTTGTGATTATCGATGCACTGGCTGACGCAGGTGTGCGTGCCGGTCTGCCGCGTGCGCTGGCTATTAAGCTGGCGGCACAGACAATGGCAGGCAGCGGCAAGCTGTGCGTAGAAAGCGGCCTGCATCCGGCACAGCTGCGCGACCAGGTAACAAGCCCCGGCGGCACAACTATTGCTGGTATCCATGCTTTGGAAAATCATGGCGTGCGCGGTGCTTTTTATGATGCGGTACAGGCAGTGCTGCAAAGAGATAAGGAATTACAGGGGAAATAATTTATGGCAGACAGAGAAAAAATTCTGCGTTACTTTAAAGCCGGCGGTGACGAACAGCTGGCGGCCAAGCTGCTGGATTTGGCCGAGGGCGCCAATAAATCACGCAAGTTTCGTGTGAGCGAGTTTCTTGATCCTCATGCCTATAACGTTGCGGAAATTATTGCGGCGAACTACGAAAATGTGCGTCTGGAAAGTGACGGCGGCTTCAGTAATGCCGAAAGGGTGAAGGCTGCCTTTGTTGCCGATGATTTTTACGGTCAGCCGGATTTTGGCATGGCCTATTTTCTGGCGGCCTGGGATAAGCGCTATTATGATTTGTCGCATCGCGATATTCTTGGTGCGTTTATGGGCACGGGCTGCAAGCGCGAGGCCTTGGGCGATATCGTTTTTGTGCCCGAGGGAGCGCAGTTCGTGGTAGAAAAATCACTGGTAAATTATCTTACCGGTAATCTGACGCAGATCGGTGCTGCGCCGGTAACGCTTACGGAAATTCCCCGCGAGGAATTGCTGCAGAAGGAAGAAAAGGTTAAGCTGATTAACGCGACAGTCGCTGATTTGCGCCTTGATGCCGTGGCAGCGGCAGGCTATGGCGTAAGCCGCAGCCGTATGGCGGATGAAATCAAAAGACTGAATGTCAAGGTCAACTGGAAAGAAGCCAAGAAGGCAGCACAACCGGTGAACGAAGGCGATGTAATTTCCTTCCGCGGCCGTGGACGAGTAGAGATTGAGGAAATCCGCGGCACTACTAAAAAAGGACGCATCAGCGTAACGCTGAAGCGTTATATCTAGGAGGATAAACCATGCTTAATCCGGAGGATTTAAAGAAAAAAACTTTTACCAAGGGTTTTCGTGGCTATGAGGTAGAAGAGGTAGACAAGTTTCTTGCCAAGCTGATTAAGGAATACGAATACCTTTATCTGGATAACCTGGAGCAGAAGGAAACTATCGAGCGCGTCAGCTCTAAGTTGGAATATTATCAGCAGATGGAGGCTACCATGCAGAGTACACTGGCTGTAGCGCAGGAAACTGCTGACGAGGTAAAGAACGCCAGCGAAAAAAAGGCGGCGCTGCTAGAGAAGGAAACGGCAGTGAAGTGCGAGCAGCAGCTGAGCGAAGCGAAGGCTGCGGCGCAGAAGCTGCACGACGATACTATGGCGCATGCCGAGGATTTGTATAATCAGACAAAGAACAAAACCGATAACATGCTGCAGGCAGCGATGGCTGAATGCAATAAGCTGCGCGAAGAGGCTAAGGCTTATGCAGATAAGCTGCGCAGCAGCGCTGAGGTAGATGCAGACAAGCTGCGCATTACTACCGAGGATGTCTGCAAGAAGCGTGCCAACAGTGCTGCCAGCGAGGCTAGCAAGCTGTTGGAGGACGCACGCAGCGAAGCTGGCAGAATGATGCTGGATGCCAATACTAAATATCGTAAACTGGTGGGAGATGCAGAGGAACGCAGCCGTAAAATTATTTTTGAGGCTGATGCCAAGGCTGCTATGGCCGAACAGGCTTATAACGAGCAGGTGAAAAAGGCGGCGCTGCATCGAAAAAATATGCTGCATCTGTTGGAAACGCAGGTTGAGCTGCTCAAAAACTATGCCAGTCATAACGAAGAATAGTCGGAGGCTGAATGATGATTATCTTAGTGAGGCATGGTGAAGCAACGCATCATACGCAAAGATTGACCGGCGGCTGGACGGATTCGCAGCTGACCGAAAAGGGAAGGGCGCAAATAAAGGCTGCTGCGGTAAAGCTGGCGAAGGATTTTGCCGGACGTAATTGCAAGCTGCGGATTCTGGCAAGTGATTTGCAGCGCGCTTCCGCATCGGCGCAGATTATTGCCGATGAGCTTGGCTTTAAGGGCGAAATAGAGCATTGCCGTTTCCTGAGGGAAAAGAATAACGGTATTGCTGCCGGCATGACCGAGGAAGAGGCCAAGAAGCATTTTTGCAAGCCTGCTTCCGAGCAGGAGCTGGATCACCGCAACTATCCCGGCGGTGAAACGCGCAATGAATTTTATCGCCGTAATGTACACGGTCTTTGGCATTGTGCGGATGTCGATAAGGAAAATCTGCTGATTGTTGCGCATAAGGGTACGATTCAGAATATTATTTTCCGTTGGCTGGGAATGGATATGCAGCAGGTGGCGGCGTTTAACTTTTCGGTTGATGTGCAGCCTGCCAGCGTAACTGTTCTGGGGATTAACAAATGGCATGAGCATGCTGTTTTCCGATTGAATGACGTAAGTCATCTGACGCAGGGAAAGGGCTTTGGCGTGTTTGAGTTTAAGTACGAGAAGTGAATAAGGCTGTGAATGACCGCTTGGGTGCTTGGGGAAAAGCGCTTAAGCGGTTGTTTTTGTGTTCTCACTATACTAATGGCTTTTTTTGTCGTTTTATTCACCTCCTAACGCAAAAAAATAAGCAGGAGAAATTTGAAGATAGTTTATCCTGCTTGCGTTTATCATATAATTTATCTGAGTAATACGGCAGATAAATAATTGGTTGGGTAGTTACTTAACTTCATTTTGTCAACAATAAAAATGCTCCGCTTACTCTTTTTTTAGGGTAGGCGGAGCATTTTATTATTTATTGTTCAGTTCTATAGCCAAAAGCTTAATTTTCTCCTGTGCTTCTTCTTCCGTTTGGTGCATAGAAAGAATGACTGGTGCCTTAGACCAGTTAACGAAAGCCATCACATAATAATAATCTTTGTATTTGCCATCAGCAGTAAAACACCAATCACCATTATCATATACCAGATTAGTAATTGTATCGCTGTTTATGTAATCTGGCAGACGGTTCATACATCTCCAATGATTATCATAGAAATCCAATCCTTCAATATTATCTGAAACACTAAAGTCAGATGGCCAATTAGGTGTGTTAAAAGTTCTGATAAACATTATTCATTCTCCTTCCGATGTTTTCTTCTGAAATCCCAAGGCTTTTCAATTTTTTCCTGTGACCACAAGCCTTGGCGGCGGCGCTTTGCTGCTGCCTCAAATTTATCATATATTTCGCATTTATCGAAGTTCATGTGGTAATGCAGTGCCATGCCTTCCTTCAGCATTTCGGCGCTCACGTCCTTTCCTTCGCAATATACAAAAGCAACTTCACGGTTATACTTATCAATACACTTCACCTTCAAGCGGACTGTGCCTTGGCGTAACAGCTCGCTTAATTTTTTTGTTGATTCCGTGCCAAAGGGCTGCTCCCTTTCCGGTGCATCTATCATAGCAAGGCGGATGCGGTGTGCTTCGCCTGTTATATCGCGTACATGAATGGTATCACCATCTATAATGCGTACCACATATGCTGTATAGGTGCTGGCAGGCCTCGCTTGTGCGCTGACTATGGAGGCTATGCCAATAAGACCAAGTGCAAAGAGAAGAAAGAGAGTATAGGTGATTATTTTATAGCGCATATTATTTTCCTTTCCTATAAAAAGAGGCTGCCGTACTTTGTGTACGACAGCCCCTGTGCCATATGATTAGTTCTTAGTATATTTTTGCTTGTATATACTATTTACTGCTGTGCATATGGAAATTGCATCACAAGTCTTTCCTGCAATACACGGGTTAGGGTGTCGATATTGGCACTCAGCTTTTCAATTCTGCCTTCCATACGGACCAGAAGATACGAGCTGACGAGCATGGGGAACGCATAGTGTATCAAGAAGTAGCACCCTTATAAACAGGCAATACCCAATCATCGCACGTATGATGATTGGGTATTTTTTTATTTTTCATATTGCAATGTGATGGAAACACCGTTTTTGAAAATAATTTTGATAATCCGGTTCTGCTCTCCTATGATGATTCTGCTGATGATTTCAGTGAGAAAATCATGGATAGGTTTCCTACCGATAGCTTTGGCCAGCTTATAATAATCAAAATCGCTATTGGTATTCTGCAGCTTTTTTATCATTATGAGCTTCGAGAGTTGAGCAAGATAGGCTTCATCGGCACCGATGTCATTGCCTGAGAGGGATTTTATCTGCTTGTCAAGCTTGGCGATAGTGCCTTCAATGGCTGCCTTCTGCTCAAAATATTCGGCTTCTGACATATCGCCATCATCAAACAGGTAGGCTCTTTTCAGGCGGCTGAGGGCACGTTCCTGCTTCTCTTTTTCTTTCTGGCTCTGCTCGACAAGCAGGGCGTTGGGATTATACTGGTTGATCTGGTCAACGCCGTAGATGTGTTTGACGTGAGCACGTACAATCATATAAATCCTTTGTGCTTCTTCGATGCCGGTCGCGCCGGGGATTAGGTTGTCATTGAGCAGGTAGCTTACCAGCTGCTCAGCGCTGGCGAATTTAATGGCATTGGCGCAGGCTTCAATCATTCTGGCGATGAGCTTAAGTATCTGTGGCAGCAGTACGCGGTCGGAGGCGTATCCGGAATGTTCTCCGGTACAAACAACCGGCGCTTTCCAACGACCTGTACAGTAATAATAAGAGCTGTGGGTGTGGTCGTGGATGCGGGTACGGTCCTTAGAGTTCATCGTGTAGCCGCATTCAGCGCACTGCAGCAGCCCGCCAAAGATGTATTTATCCTGAGCGCTTACAAGGCTGCCGATGGGGGCCAGCCAGCTTCTGTTTTTGGAAAGCGTTTCGTTACACCTGCGCCAGGTCTCTTCAGGTACAATGGCTTCATGCTGGCCGGTAACAACTACCCAGTCATTTTCAGAGCGGTAAAAATCTTCGCGCCTGCCGGCATTGGGGTTTTGGCGGTTATAGACATATTCACCCTTGTAGAAGTGGTTCTTCAGGATGCATCTTACCGTTGTATCGCTCCATAGAGTACCTTTGCGGCTTCTGTAACCGGCGGTGTTGAGAGCTGCAGCTACTTTCTTCAGAGCTTTTTCGCGCAAATAAAGTTCAAAGATGGCCCGGACGATGGGAGCTTCAATCGGATCAGGAACTGGCCAGCTTTTACATTTCTTGCCGTTGGCATCTGTAGTGACCGGTCCAGGCATATAGCCAAACGGCACCCTGCCGCCGTTCCATTTATTTTCGTTCGCGCGGCCGAGCATGACTGCAGTTACGCGTTCTGCAATGGTTTTGCGCTCTAATTCGGCGAAAATAAGTAAAATCTTAAGCATTGCTTCGCCGCCGGGGGATTGAGTATCGAAGGACTCATTCTTGCTGGCGAAGGCAACACCATAACATTTGAGTTCGTCATACAGCTCTAAGAAGTCCAGCAGGTTGCGGCTGATGCGGTCGAGCTTCCAGACGTAAAGGTGGCTGAACTCTCTGGCGCGGATGCGGTCCATCATAGAGCGGAATGCAGGGCGGTTGAGGTTCTTGCCGGAAAAACCGGCATCAGAAAATACTTCAATGTCCTTGATGCCGTTAAGGTCTGCGAGCTTGCGCAGGTCGCTTTCCTGCAGCGGCAGGCTGTCTTTATCTGCCTGCATGTCGGTGGAGACGCGGATATACAGAGCAGCTTTTGGGTTTTGTGGTATAGTAATAGCGTGTTTAGCCATAATACACGGCTCCTTTCAATAGCTATGATTGTAAGAGCCGCGTATAATATGTTATAATATTATATCAGCTCTTGGTTGTTCGGGGGTTGATAATTGAGCGTGCTGGTAACACGTTCTTGCA
>OLOX01003580.1_pt1 | contig 11552 bp, 10 predicted proteins | sample 1672091 | NCBI WGS metagenome assembly OLOX01 (sample SAMEA3136644, study PRJEB25190) | human gut metagenome | reverse complement strand
CCTCAGTGCCATCCTGAACCTTCCGAAAGGCACCGAATTCTTCTGCTCCGACATCCACGGCGAGTCCGAGGCGTTCAGCCACATCCTGCGCAACGGTTCGGGCTCCATCCGCCTGAAAGTGGACGAAGCCTTCGGCGACTCGCTTTCCGAAGCCGCCAAGCGCGAGCTGGCCACGCTCATCTACTACCCGCGCGAAAAGGCGAAACTCATCCTGGCCGACGTCGACGACGAGCGCGCGTGGTACGCCACGGTGGTGCCGCGCCTTGTGGCTGTGTGCAAGCGCGCGGCCCGCAAGTACACCGCCAGCCGCGTGCGCCGCGCGCTGCCCGCCGAGTTCGCCTACATCATCGAAGAGCTCATGGACGAGGACAACCACGGCGTGGACAAGGAAGCCTACTACGCCGGCATCATCGACGCGGCCGTGCGCACGGGCCGCGGCATCGCGCTCATCGAGGCGCTTGGGCAGCTCATCCAGCGCCTGGCCATCAGCCAGCTGCACATCATCGGCGACATCTACGACCGCGGTCCGAACCCCGACGTCATCATGGAGACGCTGCGCGCGCAGCATAACGTGGATATCCAGTGGGGCAACCACGACATCGTGTGGATGGGCGCGGCGCTTGGCCAGCGCGGCTGCATCGCGCACGTGGTGCGCAACTGCGCGCGCTACGGCAACCTGTCCATCCTGGAGGATGCCTACGGCATCAACATCCTGCCGCTGGCCAGCTTCGCGCTTGACGCCTACCGCGACGACCCGTGCGTCGGCTTCGCGCTGAAGGGCAACCCTGACCTGCCGCCGTCGGAGCTCACCATGAACGTGAAAATCCAGAAGGCCATGGCCATCATCCAGTTCAAGGTGGAGGCCGCGCTCATCGACGAATATCCCGAGTTCGGGCTTGAAGGCCGCAAGCTGCTGGACAAAATCGACTACGAAGCCGGCACCGTGGTGGTGGACGGCATCACGTACTCGCTTACCGACACCGTGTTCCCCACGGTGGACCCGGCAAACCCGTTCGCGCTCACGCCGGCCGAGGAAGAGGTGATGTGCCGCCTGGAGGCCGCGTTCACCGGCTGCGAGAAGCTGCAGCGCCACATGCACTTCTTCCTGGAGGCGGGCAGCCTGTACAAAATCTGCAACGGCAACCTCATGTTCCACGCGTGCGTGCCGCTCAACGCCGACGGCAGCCTGAAGGAAGTCAACGTGTTCGGCACGCCGTACAAGGGCCGCGCGCTGTACGACGTGATGGAGCGCTACGTGCGCGCGGCGTTCTACAGCCACGACGCCGACGAGCGCCGCCGCGGCCGCGACCTTCTGTGGTACCTGTGGCTGGGCGAGGGCAGCCCGCTGTTCGCGAAAAGCAAGATGGCCACGTTCGAGCTGTATCTCATCGCCGACAAGGCCGCGCGCAAGGAAGTGAAGAACTCGTTCTACACGCTCATCGACGACGAGCAGGTCATCGCCGGCATCTTCCGCGACTTCGGCATGGACCCCGAAACGTCGCACATCGTGTGCGGGCACGTGCCGGTGAAGGTGAAGGACGGCGAGGACCCCGTGAAGTGCGGCGGGCGCGTGTTCATGATCGACGGCGGGTTCTCGAAGGCGTACCAGCCCACCACGGGCATTGCCGGCTACACGCTCATCAACAACTCATACGGGTTCATTTTGGCTGCTCACGAGCCGTTGAAGTCGGCAGCTGCGGCCGTGAAGGAAGAGCTTGACATCCACAGCTCCCGTCGCGTGGTGGAGCGCGTGCCGCGCCGCACGCGCGTGGCCGACACCGACGACGGCGCCGACATCCGTCGCCGCGTGGCCGAGCTCGAACGCCTGCTGCAAGCCTATCAAGACGGCGAAATGGCTGAACCGGGCGTGCGCTAGGGGCGCGGACAAAGGGGAGAGGCCGTGGCCAGTGGGGCCGCGGCCTTTTTTGCTCGGGGATGCCGCAAATTTGCTTGCACAATGTTTTGAGCCTTTGTTTCGACAGGCGGGGGACAGATGTGGAGAAACGCGTCCGTGCCCGCGTTCGCTCATGGCGGATGCGTGGTCTTTCGTGCTTCCGGATGCGTTTGGTTCTGGCGCTTGCGTGGCTCGGTGTAGTATCGTAGAACATACGTCAAATTGACGAGGCTCTTACGTGGCTTTTACAGATTATGGGGAACTGAATGGCGTTAACGTTTGCTGACTTTCTTGCGCAGGCTATGGCCCAGCCGATCCTGTTCGTTATTTTGGTGCTCATCATCGGCGTCACGGCCGTGTCCGGTGCAACCGACGCGCCGAACGCCATTGCCACCGTGGTGTCAACCCGGTGCCTGAAGCCGAACGTGGCCATCGGCCTGGCGGCGGTGTTCAACTTCGTGGGCCTGGTGGGCATGACGTTCATCTCCACGGCCGTTGCGAAAACCATGTTCGGTATGGTCGACTTCTCAGGAAATACCGATGCGGCGCTATTGGCCCTGGTGGCAGCCATGATCGGCGCCATCGGGTGGGGCATATTCTGCTGGTTTTTCGGCATACCGTGTTCGAAGTCGCACTCGCTGATCGCCGGCATCACCGGCGGCGCCATCGCCATGAACGGCTGGGCGGGCGTTGTGCCCTCCGAGTGGGTGAAAGTCATTTACGGTATGGTGTTTTCCCTGGTAGCGGGTTTTCTTCTGGGCTGGGTGTTCACGAAGGTCATCGAGCGCGTGTTTAAGATGGTCAACCGCCAAGTAGCCAACACCGCCTTCACCGTCATTCAGGACATCTGCGCGTTGGCGCTGTCGTTTTTGCACGGCGCGCAGGACGGCCAGAAGTTCATGTCCATCGCCATGCTGGGCATCGCACTGTCGTTCGGCAGCTCCACGCCTGACGCGGGCGGTTTCCCCATGTGGGTCATGATCACGTGCTCGCTGGCCATTTCGGCCGGCACGGTGGTGGGCGGCAAGCGCATCATCAAGTCCGTGGGCATGGACATGGTGAAGCTGGAGAAGTACCAGGGCGTGGCTGCGAACTTTTCTACGGTGTTCACGTTGCTGTTCGCCAGCTTGACGGGTATGCCGGTTTCCACGGGCCACTGCAACACGTCGGCCATCATGGGCGTGGGTGCCAGCCGCTCCATCAAGCGCGTGAACTGGAGCATCGCGAAAAACATGCTGCTGGCCTGGGTCATCACGTTCCCCGCATGCGGCCTGATCGGTTTCGTGTTGGCCAAGCTGTTCATGATGCTGGCGTAGACGCCGCGCAGGCGTTTCGGCTTGTTCTTTGTTCGCCATTTCCCAGAGCGAGTGCTCTTAAGTGCAAGCTGCTCCAGGCCCGGGCAAATGCCCGGGCTTTTTTGCGTTAGGATTGGGGCTCGCCTGTTCGTGGAGGTGCGCTATCTGGGCTGGCTTGTTACCTTCCCGGATTTCCGTGCTGCTTTCTGTGACGCTGCGTACGAAAATCGCTCATGTATGTGATTTAACTTGCCTTGCCGAGGTAGCAAGCCAAAGATGATTGCGTTTTCCCTGGTCACAGAGCAGTGGAAAAAGGGGGATACTCAACGAATCCTCAGCAAATCACATACATGAGCGATTTTCGATTTCAAGGTGGCTTGATGGGGCGTTTGGCTTGCGGTGGATTCGCGTGGCGGGCATGCTGCAGCGGGTTTTGGCGGGTTGCAAGTTGGTTGCGGGCTGGTTTCGCGGCGGCGGCGCTTGCTTCGTGGGGACAACGGGGGCGTTCGTGCCGGCGTCAAGGCAGGCTTGCTTGTCGGGGCTGAACGCGTTGGCCGTCATGGCGATGATGGGGATGGTGCGCCCCAGCGGGTTCTTGCCGCGGCGAATCTCGCGCGTGGCGTCGAGGCCGTTCATCGCGGGCATCTGCACGTCCATGAGGATGGCGTCGAACTGCCTGGGCTCCACCTGCGCAAACGCCTTAAGCAGCGTGCGACCGTCGGGATAGATGGTGCAGCTGGCGCAGGCGCATGGCGTCGCCGATGAAGTGCTCGTGGGTAAGCTCGTGAACGCGGATGGTGAACGTTTGGCAGCGGCTTTCGGCCTGCGAGCGGATGATGCTGTCGATCTGCGCAACCTGGTCGGCCAGGCTGATGGGCTCGCGGCCAAGCGTGACTTCGCTCGACTCGATTTTGCTCATGTCAAGCACGTCGTTGATAAGGCTGAGCAGGTGCTGGCTGGACGTTTGGATCTTGTGCAGGTACGCGTCCATCTTCTCGGGGTCGTCCTTGTCGTGCTCCATGAGCTTGTCCGCCACGTCGCGCAGCTCGCCGACCACCAGCGTCACCGACACCACTTCGCGCACGTTGTTTTCCTGCGCGTACTTCAGCACGACGTCTATGACGTTCGAAAGGATAGACATCTCGTGCATTGAAACCTCCCCCCTTTAAGCTCCCCTGCCTCTTGCGGCCCCCAGATCCCCAAGGCAAGGGCCAGCGAAATGCTGGCCCTTAGTGTAGCGCGTCAGGCTAGTCGATCATGCCCTTCGCGCGGCGAACCATTGGGCGTCGAAGAACTCGTTGCGCGGCATGTCCATGCACCACAGCGCCTCCTGCGGCGTGTAGAACTCCTTGAGCATGGCCATCTCGTGGCCGCCCTCAACGGCGACTACGAGATTTTCACCGAGGTGGACTTCGAGGAAGGCAACAAGTTCGACGAGTACTTCGAGGAATGGGGGGTCATCGGCAAGAAGTACTGGGAGTACGCCCTGTACACCGCCGCCCACGAGGCGCTGCCGCAAAACCTTGCGCCGGGCCTGATCATGGCCGGCGACGTGAACGGCCTGGGCATGGAGCCCGCCGCCATCTCCGGCATCTACGCCGCGAACAAGATCCTCGGCAAGACGGTAGACTAAGGCGAACTCTGGTTGCCGCCGCGTTCAGCCGCTGCGTTACCAAGCGCCCGCAGGCATTGCGCCCGCGGGTGCTTTTGCGTTTGCTGGTGGCGAAGGGACGCAGGTGTTGCGCAGCGGCACTATAATAAAGTGCTTTCAAGGTTGCGTGCGCTGCGACGGCGCGCGTTGTGCTGGCGGGTTTGCCGGCGCGTTGAGTAGGGAAGATGGGTTCATGAGCAAAAACGCTTCTCGTTTGCCGAATAAGTTGCCGTTCGTCCTGATGGGCGGCCATATTTGCGTTGACGCCTGCCAGGGCGGCCTGGCGTCGGTGCTGCCGTTTCTGGTGATCCAGTCCGGCTTTTCGTACACGGAAATCACGGCGCTGGTGCTGGCGTCGAACAGCGCGTCGGCCATCATCCAGCCGCTGTTCGGGTGGCTGGGCGACAAGAAGGCGCGGCCGTGGCTGATGGCGGTGGGCGTGGCGCTGGCGGGCATCGGCCTGGCGCTGGTGGGCGTGCTGCAGTCGTATTGGCTGGTGGTTGCGGCGGCCATGATCTCGGGCATCGGCAACGCCATGCTGCACCCCGAAGGCGCACGCCTGGCGAACCTTACCGGCGGTGACGATAAGGCGGCCAGCATGTCGGTGTTTTCCGTGGGCGGGCAGATCGGCTTTTGCCTGGGGCCGGTGATCAGCGTGGCGGCCATCACGGCGTTCGGGCTTATCGGCACGCTGGTTTACCTGGTCATTTGCATTCCGTACGCCTTCGTGCTGCTGGCGCTGACCCCGAAGTTCCGCACGTTTGGCGTGCGCGCGGCGGCGCAGGCGGCCGCCGGCGTGCGCGACCGTTGGGGCGCGTTTTCCGTGGTGCTCGGTGCGCTTTCGGTGCGCTCCATCGTGTTCTATGGCGTTACCAGCTTCTTCCCGCTGTACCTGGTGGCCACGTTCGGCGCGTCCGAGGACGCCGCGTCGCTGCTGATCACGGTGTTTTCCGTTTGCGGTGCGTTTGCCACGGCAGCGTCGGGCATGGTTTCGCACCGTATTCCCACGCCGCGGCTGATGGTGGGTTGCTTCGCGCTGATGGCGTTGGCGCTTGTTGCGTTCGTGACCTCGGGAAACGTGTGGCTGTGCGTGGTGGCGGTCATGGTGCTGGCGCCGTGCGTGAACCTGTTCAACCCGCCGGCCGTGACGCTGGGGCAGTCGTATCTGCCGGCGCACCTGGGCACGGCCTCGGGGCTTTCGTTCGGCGTGGCCGTGGCCGTCGGCGGCATCGCCTCGCCGCTTTTGGGCGTGCTGGGCGACGGCGTGGGCCTGGTGCCCGTCATTTGGATTCTGGTGGCGTGCGCGGCCGCTGGCCTGGTGTTTTCCCTCGGCGTGCTTGCCAACGAGTCCCGCTTCCGGCGCCTGAAGTAGCGCGAAGCGACATTTCGCCATCAACAAGAAAGCCTCCGAACGCGTTTGCTGCGTTCGGAGGCTTCTGCGATTCAACGGGCCTTTTGCGCCAAGCGCTATGCCTGCACCTTTGCGGCGCGCTGGGCTTGCATCCAGTCGGCCAGGGCGGCGATGCCCTTGTCGTGTTTGGCGTCCGTCTCGAAAATCTCCAGGTTGGGGTTGAGCATGCGCGCGTGCTCTTTCAGGCGGTCCATGTCAAAGTCCTCGTTCAGCGGCAGGTAGTCGCACTTCGTGACCACCAGCGCGTCGACGGCGGCGAACATGGGCGGGTACTTCATCACCTTGTCCCAGCCCTCGGGCACCGACAGCAGCATGATGCGCGTGTGCGCTCCCGTGTCGAAGTCGGCGGGGCACACCAGGTTGCCGATGTTTTCCAGGAACAGGTAGTCGAATCGGTCGCCCTCGAAGGCCTTGAACGCGGCCTCGACCATGCGCATTTCCACATGGCACACGCCGCGCGTGTTCAGCTCCACCGATGCCACGCCGGCTTCTTTGATCTTCAGCGCGTCGACGTCGGATTCCAGGTCGGCCTCGATGACGCCCAGCTCGCCGGCGGCCCGGGCGCGCAGCTCGCGGATGAGCGCGAGCAAAAGCGTGGTCTTGCCGGCGCCGGGGCTTGCCATGACGTCGACGAAGAACGTGCCTTCGGCGGCACGCTTGGCGCGGAATGCGTCGGCGGCCTCGTCGTTTGCGGCTAGGATGTTCTGCTTCACTTCTATGATGCGGGTGTGTTCCATGATGTCTCCTTCGCGGCGCGCACAGGCACGCGGGTTTCTTCGTTGTCCCATGATAGCCCGGCGGTCGGGCGCTCGCAATCGCGGCGGGACGTTTCAACAATTGTGTCGCAAACGCCGGCGTCGGCGGGGTGGCGCAGCGTTTGCTACAATCGGCGAAAACGTAAACGGTTGAAGGAGTTCCCATGTTCCGACCTGTCAGGAAGAAAAGCAACGCCATCGACGACGTGGCGGCGCGCGAGCTTTTGGCGCGCGAGCGGCGCGGCGTGCTGGCGGTTGCCGGCGACGACGGCTACCCGTACGCCGTGCCCGTCAACTACTTCTACGACGCCGATGCCGGCAAAATCTACCTGCACGGCTCGAAGCGCGGGCACAAGGTGGATGCTATTGGCCGCAACGACAAGGTGTGCTTCACCGTGTATGGCAACGAGCACGTTGACCAGGCAGAAACCTGGGCCCCGTACATGCAAAGCGCGGTGGTGTTCGGGCGCTGTCGGCTTATCGACAACCCCGAAGAGGCGGCGGCGAAGATGCGCCAGCTGGCAGGCAAGTACTACCCCAGCGCTGACCTGGTGGAAGAGGAAATCGCGCATTCTCTCAAGGCCATGTACCTGTACGAAATCACCATCGAACACCTAACCGGCAAGCAGGTGCAAGAGAAGTAGGGAAGCGGGTCTCGCGCGGAAGGGCGCGCGGTTTGCTCTCTTGAGCGAAAACGAGCCGGCTTCATGGGGCGAAGTCGGCTCATTTGGCCACTGGCTTGTTTTTTGCGAAGAGTCAGGACGTTGCGCTCGGGGAAAAGCGGACGTGGTTGCGAAGAAGGGCCATTCGTCGCTTTCGGTCGTTCGGACGGAGTGGGCCCGTCCGTTGCGCTACTTGCGTTTCTTTCGCGCGCCGTCCAGGTGGAACGGTTTCAGGTAGCACGTCATGGTGGCGGTCAGCACCAGGGCTACGGCTTCGGCTACCAGGATGGACAGCCAGATGCCGTCGGCGCCAAGCACCAGCGGCACTAACAGCACGGCGCCGATTTCGCAGACGAACGTGCGCACGAACGAAATCAGCGCGCTGACGTGACCGTTTCCCACGGCGGTGAACAGCGACGAGCCGTACACGTTGAAGCCCATGACCAGCAGCGCGAACGAGTACAGCAGCGCCGCGTGCACCGTCAGCTCAAGCAGCCCGGCGTCGTAGCCCACGAACAGCGTGGCAAGCGGCGTGACAAGCACTCGCGTCAGCGCGAACATGCCCACGCCGGCAACGCCCACGATGAGCAGGCTTTTCCGGAACAGGCTGGCCATCTCTTCGCCGTTGCGCGCGCCCAGGTGGTAGCTCATCAGCGGCGCGCAGCCCGTGCAGTACCCTAAAAACACCGCCGCGAACAAAAAGCCCGCGTACATGATGACGCCGTAGGCCGCCACGCCCGGCTCGCCCAGGTAGGCCAGCAGCTGGATGTTGTACACCATGGCCACCACCGACGACGCGATGTTCGACACCATCTCCGACGAGCCGTTCCAGCACGCGCGCCCGAGCGTGCGCCAATCGAAGCGTGTGCGCACGAGGCGCAGGTTGCTCGCGTTCTTCCGCATGAAATACACGAGCGGGATAAGCGCGCCGGCCGCCTCGCCGGCCATGGTGCCGATGGCGGCGCCGGCCACGCCCAGCCCCGCGCCCACGATGAGCACCGCGTCCAGCACGATGTTCACTACGCCGGCCACCACGGTGACGCCGAACGCCATGTCGGGCTTGCCGGCGGTCATCATGAGCTCCTGGAACAGGTACTGCAAAATGGTGAACGGCACGCTCATGACCAGGATGGATCCGTACACGATGCCGTCTTCGAGCATCTGGCCGCTTGCGCCCAGCGCCGCCAGCAGCGGGCGCAGCGTCGCCGTGCCCAGGATGGCGAATGCGATGCCGCCGAAGAGCGCGGCGAACACCAGCATGGAGAACCGCTCGTTGGCCAGTTTACGGTTGCCGCTGCCCAGTGTGCTGGCCACGATGGCGTTGCCGCCCGTTCCCAGCATGAAGCCGAGCGAGCCCAGAATGGCGGGGATGGGGTAGGCGAAGTTCACGGCCGCCAGCGCCGTAGCGCCGCACCAGTTCGACACGAAGAACCCGTCGATCATGACGTACAGCGACATGAACACCATCATGCCCACCGACGGCAGCGTGAAGCGCAAAAGCTTGGCGAACGTGAAGTGCTGAGCCATATTCTGCGCCATGGCTTACACCATGCCTTTCTCGGCAAGGGCGTTTGCAAGTGCGTTGCGGTAACGCTCTAGGAGGTCAAGCGCTTGCTCAAGTTCGGCAGGAGAGAACGCGTGCATGGCGGCCGTTTCGGCCTCGATGACGGGTCGCACCTTCTCGGCCACCAGCGCGCGGCCGGTGGCGGTAAGGCTGATGGTGGTCGTGCGGCCCGGGCCGGCCGTTTTCTCGAGGATGCCCTGCTCGCACAGCCGTTTGATGGACGAGTTGATGGTTTGCTTGCCCATCCAGCAGCGCTCGCACAGGTCCTTCTGCGAGCATCCGTCGCCGTAAGCCTCAAGCGCGTACAGGATGTCGAACGCGCTGTCGGAAAGCCCCACGTGCACGGCCGCCCGCGTGAATATGCTGTCGATATCTTTCTCCAGGTTGTTAAGGCGCCTCTGCCGCTCTTCGACCATGGTTCGCACCGTCCTTGGTATGATTTCGTACTATAACAGTCCGAAATCATACCAAAACCGCGCATAACGTCAACCCGCAGGCAGTGTGCGTTTCGTGGAACACACGATTGCAGCAGGTTTTTCGTGCCCGGTTTCCAAAAATCGCTCATGTATGTGATTTGCGAGCAATGCGCGGACTAGCCATGAACTTAGCGGTCTTTTGACCTGGGAAAACGCCAACCTAAAACGGACGCTACCGAGCGTGCAGGCATTAAATCACATACATGAGCGGTTTTTGATTCAGCAGCCTGCAGCAGGCTTGGTCCCAGCATTGGTGCAAGGGCCAGAATAGGGGCAGTTTGTTTTTTCTGCCCGGTTCTATGAGCCCGATTGAGTTTGTACCTCGTTGGTTTGCTCTTAGTTTGCGCCAGCACTTCAAGGGCGGGGTGCGGAGAGCGTTAGCATCAAGTGCTTGGATGCGCAGTCTCGATTGGGCTTTGCCCTCGGCCGGCTTGCAACTAGTTTAACGCCAGCGTTGCGAAGGAGGGGGGTGGGGCAAAGCGGTTTTCGGATGCTCGGTTGTACGAACTCGCTCGAGTTTGGGACTTGTTGAGAAGAGGCGGCGTACTCGTCGATTCGGCAAGACTCTGACCTGGGAAAATGCGAAGCGTGGTCGCTGGCTATCTCGCGGATACGAATTAAGTCCCAAACTCGAGCGAATTTGGGACATCGGCGGTTCGTCGTGCTTTGCGTCAGAGCTGCAAGGGTGGGGCAGTGGCGAGTTCGGGGCTTCGGCGGCTTGTTGCGGACTTAACGCTAGCGCTATGATGAAGCGTGGGACATGGCTCCACGTCCGGGTCCGCGAATCCGTTTGAATTCGTGGCCTCGGCAGCTCGTTTGTTAGCTCAACACCAGCGCTACTAGGATGGGAATCAAGGCGAACGAGGCGATGGTGCTCAAAATCGTGCCTTTCGCCGTCAGTTTGGCGTCGTGGCCGTACATGCCGGCGAACATGGGCGCAAGCGAGCCGACGGGCATGGCCAGCATCACCACGGCGATTCCCAGGATGACGGTGTCGCTTACGAACGGCGCCAGCGCGTAGTACACGCCCAGCGGCAGCAGGAAATGGCGCAGCGCGATGAACGGGTAGATGCGCCATTCGCTCATCACGTCGGCCAGGCGCGAGTTCGCCACGATCACGCCCACCATCATCATGGCCAGCGGCGCGGTCAGCCCGCCGAGCGCCGACGCGTCAAGCGCGCCGGCCGACGCCACGATCATGCACGGCAACGTGATGTTGTTGATGACCTGGGAAAGTTTGGCTCGCACGCCCTCGTCAAGGTGACCGAGCTTCGTGGCAACAATGCCAACGACCACGACGATAAGCAGAACGGTCATCTGCGAAATGGCGGCGGATAAATCGACCACGGGTATCCTTTCGATAGAAGCAAACGAGCGCATCCTACACCTTAAAGCTTGCTTCAGGTCAAAAAGAGGCGCGCGGCGATGACGTTGGCGATAGGGGGATGCGCTTGGAATTGCGTTGCGGCTGTATTGTCCGCCTCGCGCTTGGCGTGAGGTTTTGGTTCGTGAAGGTGGTGCCGGGATTCGCTCAAGCGATTCTTAGCGCTGCCGTTTTTCACGGTCCTCCGTGGCTAGAAATCGGGCTTTCTGTAGATGCTTTCGGTCTGCGCAACATTTTGGGCAAGGATCCGGAGTTCCTGTATCGTCGAAGAGTGCAAAACGCTTGATGATGGCAAGAATCCGGTGATGCTGTACCGCTTGGGGGGCTTATGGTGATGCAGAATCACCGGATTCTTGCCATGAGAGCCCTAGTTGTTGTCGGCGGCTACAGAAATGCCGGATTCTTGCCAGGCAGGTGGCGCTTTGGCGCCGCTTCCGCCGGCACGCATCGGCGGAAGCGG
>OLOX01003572.1_pt1 | contig 11566 bp, 9 predicted proteins | sample 1672091 | NCBI WGS metagenome assembly OLOX01 (sample SAMEA3136644, study PRJEB25190) | human gut metagenome | reverse complement strand
TACTCCTCCTCATACTCGGCCTGACGGCTCTTCTTCACGGCGCGGGGAGCGGCGTTCTTCTCCTTCTTCATGGCGCTGAGCTTATCGCGTAGGCTCGGGCGCGGAGAAGCGTCCTCCTCGTCCTCATCATCCTCGAATTCTTCGTCCTCAAGGTCGTCGTCCTCGGGCTTTTCAAAGATCATGGCGAGGACAAACACGATGGCGAACACGGTTATGAACACATCGGCAACGTTGAAGATGGCGAAATTGAACAGCTCCACCTTGAACATGTCCTGCACGTAGCCGTAGATAACGCGGTCGATGCAGTTAGCCAGACCGCCCGCGGTGACGAGCACAAGGCTCCAGCGGGAAACCTTACCGGAGATGAAGTTCGTTGCCAGTGCGATGATGACGAGCACGGTGAACACGCCGGTGGCAATGATGAAATAGATGCGCGCGCCGCTGCCGCTCAGGAAGCTGAAGGCAGCCCCGTCATTATGGACGTTCACAAGACTAATGACGCCGGGGATGAACTTGACGATATCGGTGCCGAACAGGGTGTTCTGGACCCAGTACTTCACTGCCTGATCCAGAATGATGACAAGCAGGCCGACTATTGAATACAGCATATTGATCTCCTATCTGCCGGACGGAAAGCCCGGCGCGTGGAATGGATGAAGCCAGTCAGGCTCAGAGCTTTGCCACGACTGCGGCGCAGCGGGGGCACAGGCCGGTCCCGTCCTGCGGAGTCTCGGAGTGCATCCAGCAGCGCGGGCACTTTGTGCCGGGAGCTTCGGTGACAGAGATCTCCAGACCGGGGTTCTTAACACCGGCACCGGTGACAGCGTCTGCGTCGGCCTCTCCGTCCTCGGTGATGAGGCACTTGGAGACGATGAAGAGCTCGGAGAGATTCATGGAGCGCACCTCATCCAGCGCCTGCTTTGAGCTCTCGTCCTTCACGCGCAGGGTGACGGCAGCCTCAAGTGGCTTGCCGATGCGCTTTGCGCCGCGGGCGGCTTCGAGCACGCCGTTAACATCGTCACGCAGGGCGCTGAGCTTATCCCAGCGCGCCATCTCTTCATCGCTCAGGGCATAGTCCTCAAAGGGCTTGTTCATGACATTGAAGAGAACGTTGCGCTCATCGTCGCCCTTGCGGTGCGGCATGGCCTGCCAGATCTCATCGCAGGTGAAGGCGAGGATCGGGGCGAACATCTTGGTCATGCTGTCAAGGATCAGGTACAGAGCGGTCTGGGCGCTGCGGCGCTTGAGGCCGTTCTTCTCCTCGCAGTAAAGGCGATCCTTGATGACATCGAGATAGAAGCTTGAAAGCTCTACAACGCAGAAGTCATTGATCGCGTGGGAGACGGTATGGAACTCATAATCGTCATAGCCCTTGGCGACCTCGCCGATCAGCTCGTTGAGCTTGGTGATAGCCCAGCGGTCGAGCGGGAGCATATCCGCAGGGGCGACCAGATCATCGGCATCGAAGCCGTCGAGGTTGCCGAGGCAGTAGCGCGCGGTGTTGCGGAACTTGAGGTAGTTCTGGCTGAGCTGCTTGAAGATGGTCTCGGAGCAGCGGACGTCAACATGGTAATCGGCGGAGCCTGCCCAGAGGCGGACGATATCTGCGCCGAATTCCTTGACCATATCGGCAGGATCGACGCCGTTGCCGAGGGACTTGTGCATCGCGCGGCCTTCGCCGTCGACGGTCCAGCCGTGGGTCAGGCACTCTTTATACGGTGCGCCCTTGCCCAGCGCGCCGACTGCGACGAGCAGGGAGGACTGGAACCAGCCGCGATACTGGTCGCCGCCCTCAAGGTACATATCGGACGGCCAGAAGCCCTGATCGCGCTGCATGGAAGCATAGTGCGTGGAGCCGGAGTCAAACCAGCCGTCAAGAGTGTCGGTCTCCTTGGTGAAGTGTGTGCCGCCGCAGTGCGGGCACTTGAAGCCGGCGGGCAGGATATCCGCCGCTTCCTTCTCGAACCATGCGTTGGAGCCTTCCTTTTCAAACAGGCTCGCGACGGCCTCGATGCTCTCCTCGGTGCAGATGGGCTTCTTGCAGTCCTCGCAGTAGAACACGGGGATGGGCAGACCCCAGCGGCGCTGGCGGCTGATGCACCAGTCGGTGCGCTCCAGGATCATGGAGCGCATACGGTCCTTGCCCCAGGCGGGCACCCAGCGCACGTCCTCGCAGGCGGCGATGGCCTCGTCCTTGAAGCTGTCCACGGAGCAGAACCACTGGGGGGTGGCGCGGAAGATGATGGGCTGCTTGCAGCGCCAGCAGTGGGGGTAGCTGTGGACGATGTCCTCGCTGGCGAACAGAGTGCCGTTGTCCTTCATATCCTGCAGGATGACGGGGTTGGACGCATCGGTGGTCATGCCCTCGTACTTGCCGGCGTAGGCGGTGTGCTTGCCCTGATCGTCCACGGGCACTACCATGTCCATGCCGTAGCGCTTGCAGGTCACATAGTCGTCGGCACCGAAGCCGGGAGCGGTGTGGACGCAGCCGGTACCGGAGTCCATGGTGACGTAATCCGCCAGCACCAGACGGGAGGTCTTGGGCAGGAAGGGATGGTCGGCCAGCATATTCTCGAAGAAGGAACCGGGGTGCGTCTCCACGATCTCATAGCTGTCAAAGCCGCCGATCTTCATGACCTTTTCGGTCAGGGCCTCGGCCATGATGTACATCTCGCCGTTGGGCGCCTTGACCACGGCGTAGCTCTCGTCGGGGTGCAGGGCGATGGCCAGGTTGCCGGGCAGGGTCCAGACGGTGGTGGTCCAGATCACGAAGTACAGCTTGCTGTGGTCCAGATGGCCCAGCTTGCCCTGATCGTCGTGCATGGGGAACTTGACATAGACGGTGGTGCAGGGATCGTCCTTATACTCGATCTCCGCCTCGGCCAGGGCCGTCTCGTCGTGGGGGCACCAATACACGGGCTTCAGGCCCTTGTAGATGTGACCGTTCCGGTACATTCTGCCGAACACACGGACCTCCTGGGCCTCGAAGCCGGGATCCATGGTCTTGTAGGGGTGCTCCCAGTCGCCCACCACGCCCATGCGCTTGAAGCCGTCGCGCTGGACGTCGATGTAGTGGTCGGCAAACTCATGGCAGGCGCTGCGGAACTCAGAGACGCTCATGGCCTTGTGGTTCAGCTTGTTCTGCTTGATGATGGCGGACTCGATGGGCATACCGTGGTTGTCCCAGCCGGGGATATAGGGGGTATAGTAGCCGCGCATCGCGTACATGCGGGTGATAAAGTCCTTCAGGGACTTGTTCAGGGCGTGGCCCATGTGCAGCGCGCCGTTGGAGAACGGAGGGCCGTCGTGGAGGGAGAACAGGGGCTTGCCCTCGTTCTTCTTCAAAAGCTCGTTGTAGAGGTCGATCTCCTCCCAGTGCTTCAGCATATCCGGCTCGCGCATGGGCAGGCCCGCCCGCATGGGAAACCCGCTCTTGGGCATATTCAGTGTCTTTTTGTACTCCATATTGCTTCTCCTTTATCTGAATTTTTAAGATGACAAAATAAAAAGCGCCTTTGCCTCTCTTGCAAGAGACAAAGGCGTGAAAAAACGTCCTCTGCGGTACCACTCTCGTTGCCGCGCAGCGCGGCCACTCAGTCCCACCAGCCGTGGGTACGGGCAGATAACGGCCCGCCGCCGTCCGCGCTTACGGCCCGTGGCCATCAGGCGGCTGCTCCGGAGTGATACCCTTGCCCGTCTGCCCGTCCGCCTTGCACCAAACGGCGGCTCTCTTTGCGTGACAGCCCGGCGGGGCGCGTCTCCTTCATTGCATTTGAATATGTGTTTTTCCTCGGAATGAGGGCAGTCTATCACAAACCGGCCCGGTTGTCAAGCCTTACGGAGGCGTGATATGACGCGGGTCAGCAGAAATACCGCCAGGTTCACCAGCACCACCGTCGCGCCTACCGGTGTGCCCCACAGGTACGAGCCGGTCAGGCCCGCGCAGAAGCACACCACGCTCAAGCCCGCGGCGCAGAGCACCACGCCCTTGAAGCTCCGCAGGAGGCCCATGGCCGTCAGGGCCGGGAAGATCACCAGGCTGGAGATGAGCATGGCGCCCATCAGGCGCATACCCAGGACGATGGTCAGCGCCGTCAGCACCGACAGGATGGTGTTGTAAAGCCCTACCTTCACCCCGGTGGCCCGGGAAAAGCTCTCGTCAAAGGTGATGGCGAATAATTGATGGTAAAACAGCCCGAACAGCACCAAAACCGCCACAGACACGCCGATGCTCAAGGCCACATCCGCCCGGCTCAGGGCCAGGATGGAGCCGAACATATAGCTGTCCACATCGGTGGTCATGCCGGTGGTAAGGCTGGTGACAATGATGCCGATGGCCAGGGCCGAGGCGGACACCACCGCAATGGCGGCGTCGGCCCCCAGCTTGCTCCGCTCCGTCATCCGCAGCAGCCCCAGGGCCGCAAGGACCACCACCGGGATGGAAACCGGCAGCGGCGCCCACCCGCAGGCCACCGCCACCGACAGCGCCCCGAAGGACACATGGCTCAGGCCGTCGCCGATCATGGAATACCGCTTGAGCACCAGGGGCACCCCCAGCAGCGCCGCGCACAGGGACACCAGAATGCCCACCACGAAGGCCCGGACGATGAAGGGATAGGTAAACATTTCCAGCAGCAGGCTCATGACAGGTCACCTCCGAAGCGTTTTCCGTAGGGCGAGGCCAGATATTCCCGGGGCGTGCCCAGGAACCACTGGTTCCGTCCGGCGTGCAGGATGGCGGTGGCGTCCCGCAGGGCGCTGCGGATGTCGTGGGTCACCATCACCACGGCCATGCCCTCGGTGCGGTTGAGATACCGCAGGGTGCGGTACAGGTCGTCGGCGGCAGCGGGGTCCAGTCCCGTCACCGGTTCATCCAGCACCAGCAGATCCCCCGCCGCACACAGAGCCCGGGCCAGCAGCACCCGCTGCTGCTGGCCGCCGGACAGCTCCCGGTAGCACCGGTCCTTCAGCTCCAGAATGCCCAGCTTGCCCATGTGCTGCAATGCCTGGGATTTCTGAGCCGGTGTGTAGAAAAATTTCCAGCCCCGGGCGCTTAGGAAGCCCGACAGCACCACCTCGCTGACGGTGGCGGGGAAATCCTTCTGCGCCCGGGTCTGCTGGGGCAGGTAGCCGATGGCCCCCCGGCGCACACTGTCGTCCAGGTGGATTTCCCCGGACAGGGGCCGCAGCAGGCCCAGCAGACTTTTCAGCAGGGTGGACTTGCCGGAGCCGTTGTCCCCCACGATGCAAAGATAATCCCCCCGGCGCACCCGGAACGACAGATGCTCCCAGATGGGGCGGCCCTCATAGCCCAGGGCCACGTCACGGCAGTCTATGAGTATCTTGGGTTCGCTCATGACAACCCCTCCTTCAGTACGTCCACATTTTTCCACATCAGGGAGAGGTACGTCTCCCCCCGGTCAAATTCCTGCCGGGTCAGGGTCTGGCAGGAATGAAAGGTCAGGATTCTGGCCCCGGTGGTCTCGGCAATGGCGGAGGCCACCTTTTGGCTGCTGAGCTCGATGGTGTACACCACCGGAATCTGCTCCGCCCGCACCTTGTCAATGAGGTACTTCAGCGTAGCCAGAGACGGCTCCGTGTCGCCGGAGCAGCCGTGGAAGGCCGCCCGGTAGTCCAGGCCGTACTCCCGGCAGAAATACAGCAGCGGGAACCGGTCGCCGAACACCAGCAGGCGGCGGCTGCCTCCTTCCACCGTGTCCCGGAACGCCTGGTCCAGGTCCGACAGCTCCTGCACATACGCCGCAAGCCGCGTCTGATACTCCGCCGCGTGGTCCGGGTCCGCCTGGGACAGGGTATCCGCGATGACCTGGCACAGGTCCATGGCAATGCGGGGCGAGGTCCAGATATGCTCGTCGTATTCGATGTGCTCCTCGTGGCCGTCGTGGTCATGACCATCGTGGTCATGGCCGTCGTGGTCATGGCCGTCGTGATCGTCGTGGCCGCCCTGCATGCCCTCGGAAAATTCCTCACCCAGGGCGTCCACGTGGTCCATCATACGGACCACAGAGCCGATGTTCTCCCCGGCAGCGGACAGAATGTCCTCTACCCATTCCTCGCTTTCGCCGCCGTTGCAGAGAAACACGTCCGCCTCAGAGATGCGGATCACATCCAGAGGCGTTGGCTCGAAGCTGTGGGCCTCCCGCCCGGCGGTCACCAGCAGATACGGCTCCACCCGGTCGCCGCCGATGGCCCGGACAAAATCATAGTAAGGAAACAGGGTGCAAACCACCCGCAGTCTGCCGTCGTCCTTCCCTGCCGTGGGTCCGGCGCAGCCGCCCAGCAGCAGCGCCGCCGCCAGCAGCAGACACAGCGCCCGGCGACGATATCGTTTCATGGGAATCCCCCCTTTGTATGCCTGTAAAATTATATTGTACAGGATATGTCCCAATTTCTCAAGCCCTCCCCTGCCTAAAACCGGGTTTTTTCCGGTGCGATTCCTTTTCCGGCCCCGGCAGGTGAAAAAACGATTGCCAATCAGCGTGTACTATGGTATGCTTATAGCAAATAATCGTCGAAACGGGATGTGGAAATTTCCCTCACCAAGGAAGGAATTCATATGAAAAAAAGCAGCAAATTCAGCAAGCTATTTTATATTCCGGCCTGGCGGACCGGCGCTGTGGAACGAGAGCTGGCAGAACATGTCCAGAACGGATATAAGCCTGTGGATTTTCAGGAGATCCTATTTTCTATATGGCGGATCACCTTTCAGAAGTCGGAACGGTGCCCCCATGACTATTATCTGTTTGGCCGATTTCAGGCAGGACGGGGAGCTACGCTGGGCTACGACAGCCCCTGCGGCAAAGAAGAACGAAAGATTTCCGATATATCCCGAAGGACCCTGGTCATAGGGGCAGATCTTCTGGTGGTGGAACTGAATCCGGATGCAGACCCCCATACGGTTGCCAAGTACCGGGTTGAGAAAATGAAAGCTGCCCGAAAGCTATATGTGTCATTTCTCTTGTTCGAACTACTGATGCTGCCCTTCATATGCTTGGTTGCATTTATATTCGTGCCCCATGATATTTTCTTCAACAGTTTCAAACAGCCCTTCGAGTTTCCCACGGATCTATTGCCCCTTGCCATATTCCCTGTCTATGCGGCTATAGCGGCTGCAGGCTGTACATCTGAATTGAGGCGCTTAGCGAATATAAAATAGCCGTCGGGCCCATTATCAATCCATCAGGAGGTTTTCCCGGATGATTCAGCAGAACGTCCCGGAGTCGCGCCGGAAGGGCTGGTAAAGGGGTCTGACAAAGCCCCTTAAGGGGTTTTTTACGCCTTGGGATTCTTATTGCCCATAAGCTGACCCCCGGCGCAGGCGGTGCCTGCGCCGGAGTAGTTTTTCATACCCGATACTTTTCCGCATAGCGGCGGACCCGGTCCTCAAACGCCGGGTCCTGCTGCCGCAGGGCCGTCTGGGCGGCATGAAGCCCCTGGTTCCCATCGGGCAGCCCCGCCACGCACCCGGCAATGTTGCTGCAATGGTCCGCCGCCCGCTCCAGGTCCGTCAGCACGTCGGACCACACAAAGCCCAGCTCCATGGTGCCGCTCCCCTGCTGCATCCGCCGGATGCGCCGGGACCGCAGTTGCTCCTTCAGGCCGTCGATGACCTGCTCCAGGGCCTCCACCTCCGCCTGGGCGGCGGGGTCCTCCCGTCGGAAGGCGTCCAGGGCCAGGTCCGCGATCTCCTCCACGGCGTCTGTCAGTACCCGCAGCTCCCGGCGGTCCTCGGCGGGCAGGGAAATGTCCTTATCCCGCAGCTCCTCCCCGCTTTCCAACAGGTTCATGGCGTGATCCCCCAGCCGCTCAAAATCGCCGATCAGCGCCAGCAGCTCCGCCGCCCGGGCGTTGTCCCGCCGGGTCAGCGTCTGGCCGCTGAGCCGCACCAGGAATGTCCCCAGCACGTCCTCCATCCGGTCGATGCGCTCCTCCTGCCGCCGCAGCTCCTTTGCCGAAGCAGGCTGCACCTCCGTCAGAGCAGCCACGCCCCGGCGCAGGTTATCTCGGGCCAGGGCCGCCATGTCCCCGGCCAGCTCCCGGCATTTTTCCAGGGCCGCCGCCGGGGCCGCCAGCAGCCGGGGGTCCAGCTCCGTCCCCTTCTCCCCCTCCTCACCCGGCAGCAGCCGCAGCACCGCCCGCTCCAGCAGTCCCGCCGCCGGAAACAGCAGCATCGTACACAGCAGGTTGAAGGCCGTGTGGATCACCGCCACCCCCGGCAGAGTCACGGGACGGGCCAGCATCGTCGGGGCCGCCAGCACCTTCACCAGCCAGAACACCGCCAGCCACACCCCGGCCCCGGTAAGGTTGAACAGCAGGTGGACCAGCGCCGCCCGGCGGGCATTGCGGCTGGCCCCCACGGAGGACAGCATGGCCGTGATGCAGGTGCCGATGTTCTGCCCCATAATGATGGGCACAGCGGCGCCCACCGTAACCTGACCGCTGGCGGCCAGGGCCTGCAATATCCCCACGGAGGCGGAGCTGGACTGGATCACCGCCGTCAGCACCGCCCCGGCCAGCAACCCCAGCAGCGGGTCCGTAAAGGCCGTAAACAGCCGGCGGAAGCCCTCTGCCTGGGCAAGTCCTGCCACAGAGCCGGACATCAGCTCCATTCCCTGCATCAATGTGGCAAAGCCCAGCAGGGCCTGGCCGGTATCCCGGCGGCGGCCATTCCTGGACAGATAAGCGATGATGCCCCACAGACTCAGCAGGGGCACGAAGCCCGCAGGCCGCAGCAGCCGTCCCGGAAAACCGCCCCCCTCCAGTCCGCCCAGGCTCAGCAGCCAGGGCGTCACCGTGGTGCCTACATTGGTGCCCATGATGACCCCCACCGCCTGACCCAGGGTCAGCAGTCCGGAGTTCACGAATCCCACCACCATCACCATAGCCGCCGACGAGCTCTGCACCGCCGCCGTCACCGCAAGACCCGTGAAAAAGCCCGCCCAGCGGCTGCGGGTCATGCGGCGCAGCTGTTCCCCCAGCCGTCCGCCTGCCCGGCGCTGGAGAGCCTCGGCCATGATGCTCATGCCGAATAAAAACAGGCACAGTCCGCCCAGAGCGGACAATCCGTCAAAAATGTCCATGTGCGCCTCCTCTCCCGGTTAGCATGCCCCGGGGCCGCCGCCGTCAATCGCAGTCAAACGTCCGCTTTGTGCGGACGTTTTGTCGTTTTGTGTTTTCCGTGCAAAACACGCCGGCCCCATAGGGGTAAATTTGGTGGTTATTCCGTCTTTACTTTATCTCAGTAGTGTGGTAGTGTATTAGCATACTAAATCACCCGGCGATAGGGGCCGGGGAATGGAGGAAATCATGAAGAACATCATTCAACGCGGAGTCTGTCTGCTCCTGCTGCTGGCTGTCACCGCCGCTCTGTCCGCCTGCGGCCAGAGCGGTGCCAAGAACACGATTTATGCCGTGGAGGCCGGTTCCGCCGGCGAGGAGGTGGCCAAGGAAAAGGGCTGGACCGTCAACAGTGTCCAGGATCAGGCAGCCGCCCTGATGGAGGTAGCCGCCGGGACCTCCGACGCCGCCGTTATTGACCTGCTGATGGCCGGCGCCATGATCGGACCCGACACCAGCTATCCCAACCTCACCTATACCGACAGCCTCACGGAGGAGGAATACGGCATCGGCTGCCGCCAGGGCTCCGACCTGGCGGACTTCATCACCGAGGTCCTGGAGGATGCCTACCGGGACGGCACCACCCAGAAGCTGGCCCGGCAGTTCGGCGTTCGGGAGGACCTGCTGGTAGAGCTGCCCCAGACCAGCTATACCCAGGATACCGCCGGTGACGTGGCCTACATTCAGAACAAGGGCACCCTGGTGGTGGGCATCACGGAGTTTGCGCCTATGGACTACAAGGACGACAGCGGCCAGTGGACCGGCTTCGACGCGGAGCTTGCCCGGCTGGTGGCCCAGCGCCTGGGCGTGGAGGTGGAATTTGTGGTCATCGACTGGGGCCAGAAGGTCAACGAGCTGAACAGCCAGGCCATCGACGTGGTGTGGAACGGCATGACCCTCACCGGCGGCGTGCAGAACGCCATGACCTGCACCCCCGCCTACTGCCGCAATGCTCAGGTGGTAGTGGTTCCCGCCGCATAACGCCATGTTCTGGACCGTTACCCTTTCCCTGCTTCAGGGGCTGCGTCAGGCGGCGGTGCTGTTCGGGCTGACGCTGGCGTTCTCCCTGCCCCTGGGGCTGCTGGTGGCCCTGGGGTCCATGAGCCGGTGCCGCCCGGTGCGGGCGGTGTTCGACGCCCTGGTGTGGGTGATCCGGGGAACGCCTCTGGTGCTGCAGCTGATCATCATCTTTTACGGTCCGGGCCTGTGGCTGGGCCGGAACATCTGGGGCAGCCACCGGATGCTGGCGTGCATCGTGGCCTTTGTGCTGAACTACGCCTGCTACTTCTCCGTTATCTACCGGGGCGGCATCCAGGCCATCCCGGCGGGCCAGCGGGAGGCAGGACAGGTGCTGGGCATGACCCGGCGGCAGATCTTCTTCCGGGTCACGCTTCTGCAGGTGGTCAAGCGGATCCTGCCCCCCATGTCCAATGAGATCATCACCCTGGTAAAGGACACCTCCCTGGCCCGGATCATCGCCATTGTGGAACTGACCAAGGCCGGCGAGGACTATGTGAAGTCCGCCGGGATCACCTGGCCCCTGTTCTATACAGGGATATATTATCTGCTGTTCGTGGGGCTGCTGACGCTGCTGTTCCGGTATCTGGAGCGCCGTCTCAGCTATTTCCGGTAAAGGAGGCCGCCATGGCATATTTAAGCGTCGAGAACCTGGAGAAAGCCTTCGGCGGCACCCGGGTGCTGCGGGATGTGAGCTTCCAGCTGCCGGAGGGTGAAACGCTGTCCGTCATCGGCTCCTCCGGCAGCGGCAAAACCACCCTGCTGCGGTGCCTGAACTTTTTAGAGCGCCCCGACGGCGGTGTCATTTCCCTGCGGGGAGAGCCCCTGCTGGATGCGTCCCGGCCTCCGGACCGGGAGCGGGACCTGCGCCGGAAGCGGCTGCACTTCGGCCTGGTCTTTCAGGACTTCAACCTGTTCCCCCAGTACACAGCCCTGGAAAATGTGACCCTGGCCCGGCGGCTGGCCCGGCGGGACGGCGAGACGGAGCAGGACATCCGGGACCGGGGGCTGGACCTGTTGGACCAGATGGGCCTGTCAGACCGGGCCGGGCACTACCCCCATCAGCTCTCCGGCGGCCAGAAGCAGCGTGTGGCCATCGCCCGGGCCCTGTGCATGGAGCCGGACGTGCTGTGCTTCGACGAGCCCACCTCCGCCCTGGACCCGGAGCTTACCGGCGAGGTGCTGGCCGTTATGCGCGGCCTGGCCCAGGAGGGCATGACCATGCTGGTGGTGACCCACGAAATGAACTTCGCCCGGAATGTGTCCTCCAAGGTGGTATTCATGGAGGGCGGCGTGGTGGTGGAGGAGTCCCGGGACCCCAAAGCCTTTTTCCAAAATCCATCCCAGGAGCGGTCCAAGGCCTTCCTGAGAACCATACTCGGTGAAAACGAACAGGAGGAAATCCAATGAA
>OLOX01003569.1_pt1 | contig 11576 bp, 8 predicted proteins | sample 1672091 | NCBI WGS metagenome assembly OLOX01 (sample SAMEA3136644, study PRJEB25190) | human gut metagenome | reverse complement strand
TCGCCGTCACCGCCCAGGGCCGCACGGAGAATTACAAGCTGACCCTCACCAAGCCGGGCAATTATGTCTGGGGTACATTTAACTTCTTTGGCAAGCCTGCCTATAATACAGATAATGTGTTCTACGGCTATCCGGAGGGTACGCTGTTTCAGGCGGATGAGGATGGCAACCGCACGGGCGAAACCGGTTATTCCCGAAATTGCTGGAATTATATCGTCTATGTGTCCCCGCAGGTGGGCAGCTTCGGCATCAATAAATTCTCCGATGCCATGCAGGCCGGTGACCTGAACACCTTAAAAACGCAGATTCTTGTGGATGGCGAGGTTCATGTCAAGCAGACTAAGTTCGGTAAGCAGGCCATGATGGCACTTGTCAAGAAGCCGGTAACTCTGACCAAGGACAAGACGGTCATTGACATCGTCGGTGTCGACAAAAAGAATCCCAATATCGAGATCCACACCACTATTACGGTGATTGTGGTCAAGACCACCCCGGCGGAGCTGACCGATTTTATCAGCGCTCTGCCGAGCACCGATAATCTGACGTATGCCGATCACTACAAGATCGTCATGAGCTATCAGCGCGCCTATGCCGGTTTTACCGACGAGGAAAAGGCGCAGCTGTCCGCGGAGACGGTGAAAAAGCTGCAGGATTCCGTGGCCCGCGTGGAGGAGCTGAAAAAACGCCATGAGGACGGCATTCAGGCATGGATCGACCTGGTAAATACCTTTGCCGGGAAAGTGACCGCAGAAAACTATGCCCAGTATTACGACGCCGTGCAGAAGGCCCAGGTGCAGTATCTGGAGCTGTCCGACGCACAGCGTGCGGAATTTGCGGCCGTTAACTCTGAGGAAAACGCCGCAGTCATGACGGCCTACAAGGCTGCGTACCGCACCGTCAACGAGCAGTCCATTCTGGACGGCAGCTCCATCGGCAAGCCCACGGAGTATTACGACGACTTTATGATGTCGGCCAACCACTATAATCTGGACCTGGGCCACGAGGATACCTATTATCCCGCCGTGTTCCGGGAGATCTGGACGAACCGTCCGACTTCTCTCTATCCGGCTTACGCAGGTGAAAAGGGTCTGCCCTATACGCTGCCCGGCATCCTGAAGTTCGACATCAAGGACGACAGCATCTTCGAGATCAAGGAAGTGGAGGATGTCTATAAGGACGGCGGCCTGAGCAGCTTTGGAACTACTCCGGCTATGAAGTACTATCTGGTGCCCAAGAAGGCGGGCACCACCACCTTTACCGTTACCTTTACGGACAAGGCGGGCAATTTCTATGGCCAGATTCCGGAGATTCCCGTCCATGTCAATAGTCCCGAGGAGACGGCTATTCAGGATCTGAACAAGAACCTGACAAACTTCACTTCTCTGAGCAACACCAGCAAATACGACAACTGGACCTACAACTACGACACGGAGGGCGCGCCCTTTACCTTTAAGGTAAGCGGCACCAACGCCAAGGTCAGCGTCTATAACTACCTCCAGTACAACAAAGACGGCACCCCCGTCAAGACCGACTACACCCCCGACGCCAAGGGCAATGTGACCATCCTCATCAAGGACGGCTACAACGGCATCGAGGTCACCGCCGACTACCAGGGCCACACTGTCACCCAGGTCTACTCCCTCAAGGGCAAGGTCACCCGCTATGTGCAGGAGAACATCTCCCGCCCCGGCGAGGCTCTGCGCACCGGCGATACGGCGGGTATCTGGATCATCGGGCGGCCTACCAATATCCACAAGATCCTCCGTATTTATAACCCTGCGACCACGACGGTGTTCTATACGGATATGCCTCTGCAGAGCGTAGTAAATACAGACAACCAGCACGATATTTACCGTACTGATGAAAGTGGTGCGGAAAAACAGGTAGCTTATCAGCCCCGCGTTGCGGCCTATCTGACGGAATCCGGCACGATCACCCTCACCAAGGGCGGCTCCGATAGCCGCGGCTACGGTTCCAATCCCGGCAGCGAGGGCGATCAGGGCAACACCGGCGGCATCGCCGCTTCCACCCGCTATGGCTTCGGCATGCTGGCAGATATTACGCTGCAAGTGGAGGAGAACCCCAACTTCAAGCTGGAGCCCAAGTATGAGACCGTGGCCGAGAACGGCGGCCAGGTCAAGGCCGGGGACAAGCTCACCATTTCCGTCCCCTCTCTGCCTATTGAGCAGCTGGCCCAGGACTATAAGCTGCAGTACTGCCTGCTGAACTACTCCACCAATATTCCCGGTGCGGAGTACATTTTCTCCAAGTGGTCCAAGGGCGGCGACTCCTGGGCGGGCGAGGGCACTACCCCCGTCGGCCCCGAGGTGGCCCTCAAGAGCATCACTTTCACCGTGCCCAAGACCACCCCGGCGGGCACCTACAGAATTCATGGCGGCTATCTGGATGTTACCCACAGAAGCGGCGGATACGAATGGCTGGATAGTTATGCGAAGTTCTATCGGATGGAGATCAGCGATCTGACCATCACCGTTTTGAAGGGCGACATCGAGACCGTGGAGGACCTTATTGACGCCATCGGCGCCGATGTCACCCTGGACAGTGAGGCCGCCATCACCGCCGCCAAGTCCGCCTACGATGCCCTTTCCGACGAGGACAAGGCCCTGGTGGATACGGACAAGGTGGCTGCTCTGAACGCCGCGATTATCAAGCTCAACCGGCTCAAGCACGCGGACCTCATGGCAAATCTGGACACCATCTATAAGACCACCGGCGACTTCATCCAGGGCCTGGGCACCCCCACGGTGAGCTCCACCGGCGGCGAGTGGATGGTCATCGGCCTGGCCCGCAGCGGCCGCACCGTGCCTGCCGGGTACTATGACAATGTGGTGGAGTATGTGAAGGCCAAGGCTGACGCCAATGAGCGTCTGCACCGGGCCAAAGTTACCGACAACGCCCGGGTGATCCTGGCCCTGACGGCCATCGGCAAGGATGTCACCAATGTGGGCGGCCACAACCTGCTGAAGGGTCTGGATAACATGGCCTATGTGCAGACCCAGGGCATCAACGGCCCCATTTTCACCCTTATTGCCCTGGATAGCCATAATTACCCCACTATGGGCGATGTGACCCGGGAGAAGCTGATTGAGACCATCCTGGACGCCCAACTCAACGACGGCGGCTGGGATCTCAGCGGCACCAAGGCCGACCCGGATATGACCGCTATGGCCATCCAGGCCCTGGCACCCTACTACAAGGAGAACGAGGCTGTGAAGGCCGCTGTGGACAAGGCGCTGGATGTGCTGTCTGAGCTGCAGCTGGCTACCGGTGGCTTCGGCAGCTGGGGCACCGAGAACAGCGAATCCTGTGCTCAGGTCATCGTGGCACTGACCGCTCTGGGCATCGACCCGGCCAAGGACAGCCGCTTCATCAAGAACGGTCTGACGATTCTGGATGCGCTGGCCAGCTACTATGTGGACGGCGGCGGCTTCCGCCACATCGCCAGCGGCGACCGTGACGGCATGGCCACCGAGCAGGGCTACTACGCTTTGGCTGCCTACTATCGCTTCATCAACGGCCAGACCCGGCTCTATGATATGAGCGATGTGACGATCAAGGCAAACGACCAGCCCACCGACCCGACGACCCCCGGGACGCCTGCGACCGGGGATAATCAGCCGGTCATGCTGTGGTTTGGTTCTGTGCTGATTTCCGGTGCTGCGATCCTTCTGCTGGCTCAGAAGAAAAAGAAAGTCCGGTAATCCCATTTAGGGCCTTTGCGCCGGGGCGCACTCATGCGTCCCGGCGCAATTTCAAACAACGTGCTGGATTTTAGGAAATGCCTATACAAATGAAGAACGTGAACTATCCCTAAGACCCATCATAGAAATCCATATTGGAATGTAGCGCAAACTGCCCGAATGGTGCGGTTTCTGCACTTACGCTTTGAACCGGCTCTGCTATGCCTTTGGCATGGCAGAGCCGGTTTTTGCTTTTGCGGAAGAAACTCTGAGGTGGTTCCCCAACCGGTTTAGAAAAGGTGTGCTCATTCACACCCTCCGGCGCAAGAGATTCCTTCCGCCTGTGCCGCTCCATGCAGACTGCGGCAAAAGCAGAAAATCTTCTGATTTTTCCGCATTTCGTCCCATAGCAAGCGGAAAATGTGCGGCCAATAGGTGCCGTGGCCCTCCTCCCTCAATATGAAACCCAAAATTCATATTGAAACGGAGGAAAATACTATGGATGGAAGCCATCCGAAAAACAAAGGCACGCATCCACGCCGTGCAAAAGCGAAAGACAACCCCTACACGATTTACACAACCGGCTCCGATAACGACCATCCGAAGTACATTCTGGAGTTTACGGACGGCCAGAAGCGGCCGCTGCGGCTTGAAATAGATCAGGCGCTCTACGAGCTGTTTGACCAATTTGAACTGGAGGACAAGCACTTTCTGAACGAGGTAGACCGGCACTATGAGCACATTGACCTGACCGAAGCCGAGATAGAGCATCGGGCAGCCTTCCCGAAGGAATCTCTGGAGGAAGAAATCGGCCGGGTGCTCCTCTACGAGGAATTACATAAGGGAATTGCACAGCTGACACAAACGCAACAGCGGAGATTAGCGCTCTACTATTTCCACGGGCTTACCTATGAGCAGATCGCGGCAGCAGAAGGATGCCGGCATCAGGCCGTCCGGGATTCGGTACGGTCCGCAATCCAGAAATTGAAAAACTTCATGAGTGAGTAACCTAACTATGGGGCGGCAGAAATCTTCCGCCGCCCCATCCCTGCATAACGAAAACCAAGAAGGGGCTATCTCACTTAGAGACAGCCCCTTTTCGTATACCTAAATTTGATTGCTATTTAGCCACCGGCAGCATAACCGCCGCCAATATCTTCGCCCAAACCTACGCAGGTATACATCCAGCAAATCTCATCTCCCTGCTGCAGCGCATAGCGGGAGCAGCCGTAGTTGGGGAACCAGCCATTGACCTTGTACATCCAGCCGGACTGGCTGCCAACATCGAACTCATACAGATTCGCAATTCCTTCGACATAGGCACTGTTGTAAATCGGCGTCCAACTTGATTCCATGTGTATGCCCCGCTCCCGGCAGGTGCGCTGCAGTACGTCGAAGACGCTTTCGCCCTCGGAGAATGTTACCGTGGTCGTGTCAAGAATGATGCCATCGGAAGGAACGATTCCCTTTTTAGATTCTTTCACCTTGTCCATGTTGTCAAGGATCGTTTTGCAGGTAATGGAAATCGTGCAGGTATATTTCGTCGATGTATCGACTTCGGCATCTTCCGGCTCCGCAGGTGCGGGCTTTCCATCCGGTACCGGGTCGGTTTGGTATTTATCCTTTCCCGTTGAGGGGTCAATCTCCTGCTTACCGCTTGTAGCAGGCGTTTCCTGCGCACTGTCAGACGGCGTCGTATCCTCCGGTTTCTCCGTATCCGTGGATTCATCTGATGGAGTATCCGTATCAGAGGGTGTCTGCACTTCCTCCTGCTGCGGAGGATCAGGGACATTATCAGCAGGCTTACCGCTCTGACCAAACGAAAAGGCCACCACAGACGTGACCAGCACCGCAACGATCAGTGCAGCACCGATTCCAATGGACAGCAGTTTTTTCTTCTTTGGCTTTTCCGGCTCCGGCTGCGGTTCCAGATGCGGTTCTTCAAACAAGCTCATACTGTGTCTCCCTTCTGCAGGTAGATTTTCTTCTACACAGACGCTTTTTAGATTGGACAGCAGTTAGGTATAATAATCAATTACTATTTCTAATAGTAAAATCAATATTAATGCTGTGGTTTGCAAAGAATTCCTGCCTGTATTGCATGGCAGATAAAAATTTTTCAAATCGTGCCTTGTAAAATGGGCTTTGAGTGAGGAAGAAGGTAGAGAGACAGAAACTCTCTACCTTCTCTCTGCTTGTGCAGCGAGTGGTCAAGTGTACCTTGACAACCCCATACCCATTCATCAAGTACATTCCCATAGGCGATGCGATGAGCAGAAGCTACCTTAGCAGCTGCGCCATGACCTGCCGGATGAAACAACCAGACCGCACCTCATGTTGATTTCCTGTCTGCGTTTTGCTTCTGCTGGTAGCGAGCGAGAAAAGCGGCTATCAGCGCACGGCGGCTCCGTGTGTGGCCATGACCGCCTGTGGGGGCGATACTCCTGTCCGGCCATAAAGTCGAGCGTTGAAGCGGTTTCTGCCGTAGTCCGTCGTAACAAGTGGGGGCAGCTCGGAGAGATCCTCGGAGGGGTGCAATTCCCGTGGAGCCGACAGCCATCGGCCGCTTGATGATTTCCTGTGCAGGTGGGGCGTCGAGGACAAATGACCTGCAGCAATGATGTATAACCGGCTGGGAGAAATGCTACTTTCTCCCGGCCTTTACTTAGCCGAAGCGAATACGGCATCATTTGTGAAAGCGGAGGTGAACCAGCTTGACCAACGAAGAACTGAACACGGACTTATATGAAAAGATGTTTTCCGAACAGGAGACTTACCGGGCGTGGCTGCTTGCCCAACCACCGGAAGAAATTCTGAATCACACCTATGAATATACCGTGCGGGAAGATATTCTGATGTCTCTGGAATACAACAGCCTGCCGAACACACAGGTGCAGGCGTTGCTGAAATCCCCCAGTCCCCTTGCAGATGTGTTTGCAGCATGGGAGGACCGGGAGACAAGCTATATGGAGGAAATCTGGCAGACTGTCACAGGCCGAGCCAAAGAGGAGACACAGAAGTTCCGGAACGCACAAAAAGAGCGATAACAGTAAAGACCGGTTGGGAAAGCCAAGCGGTCTTCTTTACATAGCCGCAGCAAACGGCAATGAAGGAGGTTTTACATGAGCCGCAAATATTTACGGGGCGAGATCTACTACGCCGACCTCGACCCCGTTGTCGGATCAGAACAAATGGGGACACGTCCCGTGCTTATCCTTCAAAACAATGTAGGAAACCATTTTGCGAGGACGGTCATCGTTGCACCGATCACCAGCCGCATCCATACAAAATCAAAGATACCCACACACAGCTACATCGGCATGATCGGCAGTATGAAATATCCCTCGGTGGTCATGCTGGAACAGCTGCGCACCCTGGATAAGCGCCGCATCGGTTACTATATCGGCAAACTTCCCGAAGAAAAAATGCAGGATGTGACCAGAGCGCTGTGCGTCAGCCTTGCCATCCGCCAGAATACAGCGAAAGGAATGTGAACCGCAATGGAAAAATTGTTTACCCGGAAGGAAGCCGCCGAACTGCTGGGAATCAGCATCACAACTCTGGATGCGGCAAGGAACAACGGTCTCATCGCCTATGTGCAGTATGTTCCCAATGGCTGCGTTTTCTTTACCAGCGCCAGTCTCCAGGAATACGTTGCCAAATGTACGCACAGAGCAAAGCCTATGGAGAAGAAAACGACCTACCGCAATGTGCGGAAGGATAATTCGCACATTTGAAGAATTGCCGCCCATCTGATAAAACAGAAGCAACGCAGCAATGCGTAATACTTGGAGGTGAGATAATGGCAGGAAAACGAAGCAGGATCCCGAAGTACGGCACGGTCGAAATCAAAGGGCACATCTACTATCGGACGACCATAACGGATAGTGAGGGAAAACAGTGCACCCTCTATGCCAAAACACGGGAGGAGCTTTATGACAAGGAACTGGACACACTGTCACAGGTGGATGATGACCGGCAGCGGAGAAAATCACCTACGGTGGCGGACTACTGCGAAAAGTGGCTGGTGATGCAGTCCGCCCATGTACGCACAACGACGCTGACAGATTATAAGTCTAAGGTACGTCGAAACATCATCCCGTACCTTGGAGATAAGAAGATCGCAGAAGTGACTCTGGATGATATTCAGCTTGCCCTTGTGCCGGTTTCCAAAAAATCCGCTTCGGTATATAAGTCGGTCATCGTGATCTATAAGTGCATTTTCCGGGCAGCAGAGGAAAGCCGGATCATCAAAAAGAATCCCACGGTGTACCTGTCCCCAAAGGGAGGCGGCATACCGCAGGCGGAAAAACAGCCTTTGACAGACGAACAAGTACAGCGGCTGTTGGATGCGGTCCGTGGATTGCCACCCTATGTCTTTATCATGCTGGGGCTATACGCCGGTTTGCGGCGGGAAGAAATTCTCGGACTGCAATGGGATTCGGTCTACTTGGACAGCGAAGCGCCGTATTTGGCTGTACGCAGAGCGTGGCACACGGAGCACAACCGGCCTGTTGTTTCAACGGAGCTGAAAACAGCTGCCGCAAAGAGAAATATTCCCCTACCGGATCATCTGGCGGCTTGTCTGAGAGAAGCAAAAAGAAATTCGACCTCGGATTATGTTGCGGCGAATCGGGACGGCGGACCGCTCAGCTATACGCAGTTTAAGCGGCTCTGGCAATATGTTGTGACCCGGACGGCAAAGCCGAGGATCGCCCGCAAGCAAGTGGACGGGAAATATGTGAAGTATATGCTTTACCCGGAGCTGGGAGAAAAGGCACGGAATAACGGCCATGTGGTGTATAGTCTGGACTTTGAGGTGACGCCGCATTTGCTGCGGCATACCTATATCACCAACCTGATCCATGCCTCCGTCGATCCCAAGACGGTACAGTATTTGGCAGGTCATGAAAACAGCAGGATCACCATGGACATCTACGCCAAGGTGAAATACAATCGACCTGACGATGTGGTAAAGGCTATGACCAGCGCCTTCGCTGAATGGGACGCTTCATAAATCGAGGCGGCCACACAGCATTAAACTAAAAAGAATGTTAAATGTAAAGGCAACCGGGCAGTCACTTAGGACAGCCCGGTTGCCTTGATTTCACATAGATTCATTATAGATAATTGATGGGAATAACGCGGTCATTGCCCTTCAGTGTGATAAGCCTGTCATAAAGGCAAATCACTCCGCCCGGGCCACGCTTTGTGCCGGGAATCTTGTCGAGCAAATCGAATGCATCCATATCCTTCTTCTGTGGATCCGCATGCTTTTTCATTTCGAGAGGATACAGGGTTCCGTTTTCTTCAATCACCAGATCGATCTCGTTCATATCTTTGTCTCGATAGAAATACAGCGGCGGTTCAACGATTCCCTTGTTATAATAACTCTTAATGATCTCGGAGATCACGAAGCTCTCAAAGAAAGCACCGGCCATAGCGCCGTTTTTCAGAACATCCGGCGTATTCCACCGCGTAAGGTAGGCGGCCAGCCCGGTATCTAAGAAATACAGCTTTGGAGTCTTTACTGCACGCTTGGTAATGTTGTTTGAGTATGGCTTCAACAGATAAACGATGTTGGAGGCTACGAGAATCGAAAGCCATCGTTCCGCCGTCGGCTGACTGATCCCGACATCCCGTGCCATAGAGGCAAGGTTGACGAGCTGCCCGGTGGACGCTGCGGCAGCCGTCATAAAGCGAGTGAATTTCACGGTGTCCCCGATCTCGGACAGGTCACGGACATCCCGTTCAATATAGGTACGCACATAGGCGCCATAAAACATCTGCCAATCAAAATCCGGATTCTCACAAAGCTCCGGCATAGAGCCGTGGTGGATCATCTTCCATACATCCTCGTATGGAATGTTGGCAAGTTGCTTTTTGCGCTCATCAAAATACTCATCCGTCGGCAGAAACGGTGTGTCGTTGGAAACGCCGTACCGCTCACGCAAGGAAAAACCAAGCAGAGTTACCAGCCCGATTCTGCCAGACAGCGATTCGCTGACGCCCTTCATCATTTGAAACTGCTGAGAGCCACACATGAAAAACTGCCCTTTTTTATGCTCCCGGTCTATAAGCATCTTGATCTGAGAAAACAATTCCGGTGCCTTCTGGATTTCATCAACAAATACCGGAGGCGGATTGTCTTTGAAAAAGGTGCCGCTTTGCTCCTGTGCTGTCGCACGGATGATCGGATCGTCGAGAGCTGCATAGTTCATCCCTTCCGTAATGCGCTGAAGCATGGTGGTTTTTCCGACCTGCCGCGGGCCGGCAACAAGGATCGCACCAAACATTTTGGAAAGCGTATTCACCGTTGCTTCTGCGTGCCGTTTGATATATTTCATAAAGCCCCTCCTTTCGGCTGATTTAATATCCGATATTATTATAGCCCGATTTCTTGAAAAAATCAACCGGTTTCCCAAAACTTTTTGATTTTACTGTTTGTACGGTCTGACGAAAAATACACGAGTGGTGCTTTCGCTGAATGGGACGCTTCATAAATTAAGCTATACACGCTAAGGGCGGGGAAGAAATTCCTCGCCCTGTTTTCATGCCGGTTTGTACCTTTGCGGCCAACACTGATTTCTGGTAAAACGGATATGTCCCCGCAAATACATAACGCCAAGAAAGGAAGAGCAATATGGCAAAGAAAAAGCAAAACATACCGTCATACGGCACAATCGAGATCAACGGTGTCACCTATTTCCGTACCAGGATCACTGACGCCGACGGCAAACGGGTTCCCCTTTATGCTTCCACCTGTGAGGAGCTGTACAAGAAGGAGCAGGACGCACGGCAGCAGGTACAGGACATCCTTTTTCGGAGGCAAAACCCAACCGTAGAAGATTACTGTGAAAAGTGGCTGCTGATGCGCTCGGCAACTGTAACGCAGGATACTTTACGAAATTATAGGGCGCAGATGTATAAGTACATCATCGATCCTCTTGGGGATATGTATCTTTCCGATGTGACGGCCGATGACATCAAGCTGGCACTTGTTCCTGTGTCCAAAAGAGCAAAGCACACCTTTGATACCGTCAATATGCTCATCAAAAGCGTGTTTTACTCGGCGGAGCGCAGTGAGGTCATTGACTACAATCCTGCCGCTAAAATCAGTGCCAAGGGCGGTGTGCCAAGTAAATCGATGGATGCCCTAACGGATGAGCAGACAAAGACTCTGGTAGATACAGTCAAGGCACTGCCTCCGTATGTGTTTGTCATGCTCGGCCTGTATGCTGGCCTGCGGCGTGAGGAAAGTCTTGCTTTGCAATGGGACTGTGTGTTTCTGGATGTGCCGACCCCATACATTTCTGTCCGGCGTGCATGGCGAGGCAGCCGCCGGACAGAGCCGGAGATTTCTACCGTATTGAAAACTCCGGCATCCAGAAGGGATATTCCCATTCCGAAGTGTTTGGTGGAGTGCCTGCGAGAGGCAAAGCAATCCTCCCATTCTGCCTTTGTGATTTCAAATCGTAAGGGCGGCCCCCTTTCTGAGGGGGAATTTGTGGGTGTTTGGTACCATGTTAAAAGTCACACCGCAGGAGAGAAAATCAGCTACAAATATGTGAACGGAGAACACATCCGTTATATGACCTACCCCATTCTCGGAAGCCATCGGAAAGGCTTCCCAAACCATGTGTATAGTCTGGACTTCCATGTAACCCCGCACCAGCTCCGGCACACCTTCGCCACGCTGTCCCTCAAGTACGGCGTGGATGTCAAGACGCTGTCCGGTGCGCTGGGTCACTATGACGCGGGCTTTACCCTCAGCACCTACACCCACGCCACGGAGGGGATGAAGCGTTCCGCCGCCGACACCATCGGCAGCGTCATCAGCCAGACCATGTAGCCCACAAAAAACAGCCGGAGAGG
>OLOX01003567.1_pt1 | contig 11579 bp, 16 predicted proteins | sample 1672091 | NCBI WGS metagenome assembly OLOX01 (sample SAMEA3136644, study PRJEB25190) | human gut metagenome | reverse complement strand
CGCCGCCGCGGCCAGCGCTGCCGCCGCCTGCCACCTCATCTCTCGGGCCCCTCGATATGTCGCGGGCCGCGGTCCCGGCCGGGGCCCTGGCTGTGGGCCCTCGACGCCTCGCGCGCCCGTTTGGTGCGCTCCGCCAGCCGTTCGGGCGCCTGGCGCCTCTCGGCGATCTCGGCGAGGCGCTCCCTAGCGCGGTCTGCGACCTTGCCCGTGTCTTGCTCGAGCTGGTGGAATGCCTCGTCGACCTCGGGCGCGTCCTCCACTTTGAAGAGCAGCCAGTCGCGGCCCTCGCCGGGGATGATGTGGTGCTCGACCGACGCGGCGCGCAGCTTGTCGGAGACGACCTCCTTGATCGTCGCGTACTCGGGAAGCCCCGAGAGCTCCTCGAGGCTGAGCTTCGCGTAGGTCGGCACGCCGTCGGCCGCGTTGGCCTCGGCGCGCCCGCCGGCGATGGTCCCGCGGATTCCCGCGAGGCGCTCGGAGAGCTCCCTCGCGCTGCGCGCCATTGCCTCGGCGCCGGCCTCCTGGCCGATCCTCAGCATCCAGTCGAGCAGCTTGCCGCCCGCCTCGTCCCCGTAGTCGCTCGCCATCCCGCGCCTCCCTTCCAGTCGAGATGAAAAAGGGGCGCCTTCGCGCCCCGGTCGTCCCTATTCGGCCCCGACGGCCCTCTCGCGCGCCATTGGGGCGCGGGCTTCCTGCCCGGCGTGCGCGCGGCTCGCCTCGCGGGCGGACGCGGCGCGCTGCGCCAGCGGCTCTGGCGCCTTCTCGTGCAGGCGGGCCCACTCGCCGCTGCGGCACTGCTCGGGCGTCGCCTCGCACATGTCGCGCATGGCGCGCTCGAACCGCTCGGGCTCCTGGGCGATGGCGCCGAAGCTCCAGCTCTCGAAGCCGGTCCATGCGTCGCCGTCGCGCTTGAGCGTCCACCACTCGTCGCCGCCGTTCACCTGCTGGATGAACGCGAGGTCGCGGTAGCAGAACCCCTGGCGTATGGCCCAGTTGCCCGAACCGAGCGCCTCGCGGAGCCTGTCGACGCTCTCCGTGCGGGAGAACTCGTAGGCGTACTCCTCGAGGAACGGGTCGTCCTGCCAGTCGAAGCCGCCGACCTTGAGCCAGCCGTTCTCCTGGCACTTCTCCACGAGCTCTTCGTGCTCGCGGCCGGTTATCCTCTCGAAGCCGTCCACGGGCCCTCCGCCTTTCGTTTGTTGCTTGGCGGGCGGCGTCCTCGCGATGGGGGCACGGTGCGAGTCGGAGCAGGCGTGCGTGCTGGCGCGTCGGCGCCGCCCAAGACGTGTATAGCGATTTCGATTGCGGCAGAGGGCGGGGCCGCCCGCGATGGGTCGAGCTGGGTCGAGCCGTCCGCGCCTCCACGGGAAGCGCACAGGTCAGCCGCGCCGGCGCCTGTCCCTTCCGCCCAGGTAGACGGGCCTGCAGGTCTGGGAGATCCTGCTCGCGATCGCCTCTGCCGTTACGCGCTCGCCGCGCCTTGCGAGCCTGTCCGCCAGCGCGCCCGGCGCGTAGTTCGACGTGACGATGGTCGGGCGCATGTCCTCGTAGCGCGCGTCGAGCACGCTGAACACGGTGCCGACGGACCATTCCGTCGCGTCCTCCTTGCCGAGGTCGTCGAGCACGAGGACGTCGCACTTGGCGTACCGCGCGACGGCGGCCTCGGTGCCGCCCTCGTCGAACGTGGCCTTCACGCGCTCGAGCATGCCCTTGGCGGTCGTGAAGGCGACGTCGTAGCCGGCCTCGGCGAACAGCCTGGCCATGGCGGAGGCTGCGTGCGTCTTGCCGGCGCCGACGCCCCCGTGTATGTAGAGCCCGGCGCCCCCGTTGCCCGCGAACGAGGCGATGTACTCGGCGAACTCGGGGCGGTCGGCCTCGGCGGCCCAGTAGCGCCTGGGGATGCCCGCGCGCGAGAGCGCCTTCTCCCGGCGGGCGGCCTCCTCCTTGGCGGCGAGGGCCGCGCGCCTTCGCGCCTCGGCCTCCCGCTCGCTGGTTGCGCCCTCGCACGGGCAGGGGGCGGCGGAGACCCAGGCGACCCTACCCGCCAGCGCCGCGCCGGGCGGCGCCGCAGTGCGGGCACGTCCTCGGCTCCGGCTCGGCGAAGGAGAGCCCGGCGCCCCGGGCCTGCTCCAGGGTGATGAGTCCCGCTCGGTCCATCGGGCGCCCCTTCCTTATCTTCTGAAGTCCTTGTTGTCCCTTTTGCTTATTGGGTGGCATATCGTCAGGGGTTTCCCTGTCATTTCGTCAGGGGTTCGGGCTGCGAACCCTGACGGTTCGTCATCCCTGTTCGCGGCGAACCCTGTCATTTCGTCACCCTTTCGCGCCGGGAACCCTGACGATTCGTCAGGGGTTGCCAGCGCCCCGGGCGGCAGCCTCTCGCGCACGATGCGGTACCGCTTGGTGGCGTGCCCGCGTGCCGGGGCGTGCATGCCGCACTCTTCGATGAGGCCCCGGTCGAGCAGGTCGCGGATGGCGCGGTGGACGCTGCGCTCCTGCACGTTGAGGAATCGGGCCAGGCCGCCCTTGCTCTCGAAATAGCCGCACCCGGCGTCGCAGAAGCCGAAGATGCGCGCGTAGACGAGCAGGGGAAGGCCGGAGAGGCCCAGGTCCGCCATCATGAAGTGCCGTACCGCCGTGAACTCGCGCGGGGAGGGGCCGTCGCGCCCCCTCGGGCCTGCGGCCGCCATCGGCGCTAGCCCCTTCTGGGCGAGCCGACGATGCTGTTCCGCTCGACCCATGCGACGAGCTCGTCGTGCAGCACGATGCCGTCGCGTGTCTTGCCGCCGATGTAGCGGATCGGGAACGGGTCGTCGGGGTCCTTGGCGAGCCGGTACATTGCGTCGCGGCTTATGCGCAGCATCGCGCACGCCTCGTCGGCGCCGAATATCGCGTTGGTCGATGCGATGAGCCTCACCTGGCTCCTGCTAATGCTCTTGGTCATGGTCGTCCTCGAGCTCCTTTCGTCTCGAGGCTCCCTCGCGTGCCCGGCCGCGGGCGGCTCCCGGGGCGGTCGCCGCCGTCATTTCCTTCCGCTCCTCGACTCGATGTAGGCGTCCACTGACGCCCTCGAAACCAGGAGCTTCCTTCCGAGCCTGTACGAGTCGATCTCTCCCGACCAGATGAGGTCGTACGCCTTGTTTCGGCTCGCCCTCATGTACTCCTGCATCTCGATCACCGTCATCCATTCGTCCCGATCTTGGCTTCCCTCGGGCGCGGCGCATCCGGCTGTGCGTGCCATGGTTCCTCCAATCTTCCCGTGCGGCACCGCGCGAGGACACCGCACGACACCGTGTGCCTTTTCGTCTGCGCGACGATTGAACCGCCTGATGGCGATAAGTGAGCACGGCGCGAGCGGAGATGGGTCGAGGTGGGTCGAGCTGGTCGGGCCTTCACGAAACGGCCATGAGCCGCGTGCCTTAGCTCGCAGCTAAGTCCCTGAAAAGTAAAAGGCGCCCATGCGGGCGCCTGCCTAGTAGCTGGAGTTGTTCAGTTTTGGTTGGAATGCTTCTCTTCCGCGGTGCTGTCGTCCGGGGTCCGGCATCTGTCGTTCGCCTCTTCTGTTGTGTTTGATGTTGCGTGTTCTGCGAGCGACCTTGCGCGGGCCCGCCGGCCCGTTGCCCCAGGTGCACCCTGATAAATGGTACCCATCCGTTGGGACACGGACATCGCGGGAGGGCTGTTTGGGCAAGCTAGGATGGATGAGCGGCGGGATTCTAAATGCAATAATTCGAGCTAAAGGGCCTTGTACTCTCTTTTGTAAAACGCGAGGGAGCAATAAACTCGACGATCCCCCTGAACCTTTTCTGAACGAATCAGCTCTTAGGCGGTATGACGCGACACGCATCGGTAGTGCTCGGACTGGGTTAGTCATCGAGTGGGTATAGAACATACGTTCTGTATAACGTTATAGCACCAGGTGGCAGGCGCAGTTTCAATCGAAGCTACGCCTGCTGCTATATATACTGGTCGATGGCGGTATCAATGCCCGCGATGCTTCTGCTTGCGCTTCAGCTTTCGCTGCTCGAAGCGCGCCTCCGCCTCATCCGCGCGACGCTGGCTTCTTGCTTGAGCCGATTCCCGCTTCATCGTCTCCCGCTGATTCGCGAGCGCCTGCTGCGCCTTGGTGCTCATCGCCGGCTGCTTGAGGGCTTTCGCCGCCTCGCGGGCGCGTCGCTTGGGGTTCTTCGCGGGCTTGCTCGCCTCGGTCGAATCGTGACCGAAGAACGAGAGCTTCGCCCATTTGCTGGCAACGAATCGCAGGATCTCCTCATTGGACGGTTCTGCGCCGAAGACGATGCGGGCGGCGCCGTATCTGCCGTCCTCGACATGCTCCGCCAGCCCGACCCAGAATTGGCCGTCGTGATATACGGTCAGGGTGGACGACACGCTGATCTGCATGGCTGGTTCCTCCTTTATGTAGATGACCATGCAGAGAAGGGACAACCAAGGAGGCAGGTTACTGATGCGGACTCCCGCACGCCCACGACTACCCGACGGGGACTGTGTTTTCATCTCTGGTGCCCGCATTGTAGCACGCGCGGATTCACGATGTTGATTGCCGGCGCCTAGACGGAGATGAAGGCGGTTCGAGCTGGGTCAAGCCGGTCGCTCGTTCATGAAGCGGCCGATTCCCTGAAAATAAAAGGCGCCCACGAGGACACCTACAGGCTATCTTCGAACTACTTGGTTTGGGGCAGACGGAGGAAAAAAATAGGGCAGAACCGCTTTCACGATCCTGCCCCGCAAACCCGAGGGTTTCTAACTGGCTCCATTATTCTGGGCTTCTCAGTTCTGTCATTGACCCAGGTATCACCCGTCTTCTATAGCGAGTGAATATAAAAATAGGGCAGAGTCGCTTGCGCAAGTCCGCCCCTAAAACCGTGAAGGTTTTGCTATCTGCAGGCTATTCTACCAACCCGAGCGATTCTGTCAACCTGCGAAGGAACTCGAGCGCGGAGCGAGCTGCGGCGTCGGGCCCCTTGTCGGGCAGCGCCTCGGTTTCGCCGTCGGCCCTGGCGAACATCTCGGCGAGCTCGGATGCGGCGCGCGAGCGCGAGGAGCCCTCGGGTACCAAGCCGGAGTGCGCCACGAGCACGGTCGCGACCTCCTGCATGGCCGTATTCCCCATCCACTTCCTCCTGGTCGCCTTGGGAATTCCCACGGCGGCGACCCTTCGGGAGACGCCGCTGGACGCCGAGCCCCGGGCGGCGCCCCTCTCGGCGAAGCAGTTGATCAGGCACGAGCCGTGCGCGGCGCAGTTGCGGACGGACTTCACGCGCTTGAGGTCGTAGTGGGAGGCCTCGAGGCGCCTGTCGCCCCATCGCCTGGCGCAGAAGCGCACGAAGTCGATGAGGGTGCCGAACGAGGTGAGCTCAAGGAAGGCCCAGGCAGGCATGTCGCCGGAGTACTTCGCGTAGAGGCTCAAACTGTAGGGGCTGCGGCCGCTCATCTTGAGCTCGCGCAGGCGGTACTCCCTGTTTGCAGTGGTAAGCGATGCCATGTAGTCGGCCACGATGGCGTAGCCGTCCTCTTCGCGGTCCTCCATCTCGCGAAGCAGTGTCACCTTCTGGAAATGCTCGATGTCGAGCGTCATGCCGAGCAGGGCGTGGCGTAGCTCCTGGTCGAGCGCCGCGAGCAGGCGCAGCTGGCCGAAGTCGAGGTCTACGTAGCGGCCGTCGCGCGGGCCTCCCTCGTATTTCGAGAAGAGTTTGCGGTAGGATGCGAGCTTGAAGAAGTTGCACTTGTCGCGCAGGTAGTCCGCGGCCTCTTCCTCGGAACACAGCTCGAAGGCTACGCCCTTCTGCTTGAGGTGCTCTATCTGCTGCTCGATCGTGAGGATCGGCTTCCTATCGTGGGGTTCGGCCATGCTCGGTCTCCTGTCATAAAAAGTACTGCCTATTTTACCAGCATGTTCTCGACATTCGGTGGAGGCCTCATCGTCGACTCATGGGCAAGCCGCCTGATACGACTCCCTTTCCCTGTCAGCAGCGCAGTCGCCTGACCTGCGGATTTGGAATCGCGTTGGAAGCCGCCCGCGACCAATCATTTGCGATTGCAGCTGGCGGCTTGCAGGCTGAAGGGCGGTTGAGTTTCAAAACGGGCGTTTTCGGCGCTATCGAGACTCCAAAGGCGGCTCGCCGCGCCCTTTGGGACAAAAACAAAAACTCAACGTCCTGAGTTTGAAAAAAGTTTTTGAAGTTGTTCCAACTTTTGTCCCCGAAGCCGACGAAGCACGACACGGTGTTACTTGACGGCACTCGACTCGAGACGGCACCGAAAACTGGATGCAACTGGAATGACGGGACGGCAGAACCGAAGCCATCGAGTGGGAATAGAACAGAAGTTCGATAAAATAATATAGTATCAGATAGCGGGTACGGTTTCAATCGAATCCGTGCCCGCTGCTGTATGTGCGTCCTTGCACGCTCAATATGCGCCGTAAAAGCCGTCTTCTTCAACGTCAAAGTGAATGCGCTTCTTTTTGCCTCTCAAAATCTTATTTTCACGATTTGCATTTTCATCCCGTTGTCACCGACCCTTGCGAGAAACCGGAAAAAGCCGCTGACAGAAGGGTCTCTCAAATCGTTGTAGCCCAGCATATAGCCGCGACTTGTGACCTGCAGACGGCTGTTCCACGTGCCGATTTCCTTGGCGGCATCCGAAACCGCAAAATATGCCCCCACATCCTTGATTTTTGCAGTCTTAAGCCATGTTTTTGCGATCATCTTTACTGCCGTCCGATTGGCAGCATCAAAGACCAGCACACCGCCGGGGAAAGCGTCCGCCATTCCCCGCACCAGTTCCCGGACCTGCTGGGTCAGAAAGTAATAGAACACCCCGGAGGCAAAGAACACCGCCCCGCCGGAGGCATCGATTTTGCCAAACCATGCGGTGTCTTTCAGGTCGCGTTGCCGCCTGTGGCTTCCGCTCGGGACGGGCGGTCACCCACGACCGCGCGTGGGGACCTGAGAATCTTCATGATGGTAGTTGACGTCTAATACCTTGCATCGTATAGTGTGTATAGTACAGTATATGACGAGAGGAGGTGTGCGGATGGAGGCCCAGATGAAGCGCGGCTTCCTGGAGGCCTGCGTGCTCGCGGCCATTTCCGGCGAGGAGTCCTACGGCTACCAGATCGTGAAGGACGTGCCGGCGAGCATGGGGCTCACGGAGTCGACGCTCTACCCGCTGCTCAAGCGCCTGGAGAAGGCCGGGTGCATCACGGCGCGCTCCGTCGAGCACAATGGGCGGCTGCGCCGGTACTACCGCATCACGGACGATGGGCGTGCGCGCATCGAGGAGTTCCTGGCCGAGTGGCCGTCCGTACGGGAGATCTACGCATACGTTGAGGAGGCGCACCATGACGCGCGATGAGTTCCTGGGCCGGTTGGGCGAGCTGCTCGCCTGCCTGCCGGCCGAGCAGGTGGAGGAGACCAAGGCGTTCTATGCGGAGGCCATCGCCGACCGCATGGAGGACGGTATGAGCGAGGAGGAGGCCGTGGCCGCCATGGGCACGCCCGGCGAGGTGGCGGAGGCCACGCTCGACGACCTGCCCGCCGTGCCGCGCGCGATCGCGAGGACGCGCCGGCGCAGCACCGCGCTGCTGTGGGCGCTGACCATCGTGGGCTCCCCAGTGTGGGTACCGCTGCTCGCCGCCTTCGCCGCCGTGGCCGTCACGGTCTATATCTGCATCTGGGTGCTGGCGCTCTGCGTGTGGATCGTCGCGGCGGCACTCGGGGGCGCGGGCGTAGTTGGGCTCCTGTTTGCCGTAAGCGGCGTCACCATCGGCCACTTCCCGTACGCCCTCGCCTCGGCGGGCGTGGGGCTCGGCCTCGTCGGCGTGGCGCTCTTCGTTGGTGCTGGCGCTTGGGCCGCCTCAAAACAAATTGCGCGCCTCTCGGCGCTCTGGGCGAGGAAGGTCGCCTCGCCCTTCTGGAAGAACAGGGGCGAGATGGGCGGCGCGGCCGCGCACCTCGCGGCATAGGAAGGAGAGTGCATCATGACCAGCGCGAAGAAAATCTACCTCGCCGTGGCGGGCGGGCTCGTTGCCGCGGGTGTTGTCCTCGCGGGCATCGGCTTTATCGCCTCGGGCTTCGACCCGGCCGTGTTCACGACCCAGATAGACATGCGCGACGACACCATCGTGCTCGGCGGCGTCGAGGTGGACGACCCGACGGGCCTCCCCCTCATCGAGCAGCTCGCCGGAATCGGTGAGGTCGACACCTCCGGCATCACCGCGTCCGAGTCCCCTGCTGCCCCGGAGGCGCCCACCGCTCCCTAAGCATAGCGCGCCCGGATGTTAGCCCGGGCGGAGCGAGCGGCAGCGACGAGCGCGCCTTGCAGACCCGGTCCTCGACCTCGCGCGGCGTGGACCTCGCGAGCCTGCGCGGGCGGCTACTGCGGTCGGACATGGGCTCTCCGGACCTGCTGCGGCGCAGCCACTTGCTCGCCGTCTGGCGGCTGACGCCCATCTGACGCGCGGTCTCGGCGACGCCGAGGCCGGACTCTATGCGCGAGACGAGCGTCTCGCGCCCCCTCGGGGTGAGCCTTGCGTTAGGATGTTGCTCCATGGGAGGGCTCCTCTGCTGTTCGTCTAGACAACTCACAGCATGTGGGAGCCCTCCCTATTTGTCACTACCCGGGTGTAAACAACCTATTGGCACAGAACAGCTAGAACAACCGATGACGCCTCACTGTGCCGAGAAACCCCCGGCGCCGTGAGGCGGGCGGCGGAGTGAGCCAACAGCAAAACCACGCCGCTAGTAGTAGCCTGTCACCAGTAATCTGCAAGTCACTAGCACCCCACAGCCGTGTCGGCAGCATCCCTTGGTCGCCATATCAGCCGCATGGTATAATCCATCCATCGATATATTGGTTGAACCATGGTGTCTCTGCTGTGACCATAAACCTCCGCAAGACGCTAGGACCTTGTTCTAAGGAGATCTGGTGGAGAAAGGTCAAGAGAACCCACCACAAGACCAGGCGCTTGCCCATAGAGTCAGGTGGGCTGACCTCGACAGCGTATTCGAGCACATGGGCGACAATACTAGCGTTGGAGAGGCAAGTAACGGCATCCACCTCATAAATGACCGGGAGCACGTCGCCGTGCGCCAGGACCACGAGGTTCGCATTCCCAATGAATACCTGCAGGAATCATACGTCGGACAGCGCGACAGCGACCTGAGAAAAGCAAGGGAGATGCTCCTTCAGGCTAAGCAGGAGTGCCCTTCCTACAAACCTGACATCCTTTTAGGTCTTGCGACAACGTTCCTGGGCTGGTTTCTCGGGGGTTTGTCGTCATCTGTCAATCTCGCATCTTTGCCCGGTATCTTGATGCTCTGCGTAGCACCGTGTGGCGCAGTAGGACTCTTTGTCGCTTTTGTCTTTATCCGAAAAGAAGAGAAGCAGGGCAAATCTGATCTGGCCGAGCGCGTCCTAGAACACCTGGCGGATCCCGATGATAAGGAGACCAAGACCGATGAACATTAATGATACGAGTACACAGCTGCTCTTTACCACGGTCCCCATCGTGGGCATTACTACCGAAGGCACGGGCGTCTCGGGTACAGGATTCTTCTTTTCCTATGACCTTGAAGACGGGCGAAACGTGCCCCTGCTCATTACCAATCACCATGTCCTCAAGGATGTGATTCAGGGTCGCTTCGTCATCAATCTAGCCGAAGGTGACGCCCCGTCACGCGAGACCATCAGCGTGAACTTCGACAAGTCATTCATTGAGGGGAAGAAGCTCGGAGAGCTCGACTTGGTTGCGATGCCGGTGGCCCCTGTTCTCAGCATGCTTGAAGAAAACGGGAAGAAGCCCTTCTACCGATCCATCGACTCTGGACTCATCCCGAAGAAGAGTGTGCTGGACAATTTGGCGGCGCTCGAGCAAATCACCTTTATCGGATACCCCAGCGGGCTCTATGACGACTACAACAAGACCCCCCTCATCAGGCAAGGCTGGACTTCCACGCCCGCTTGGAACGACTACAAGGGTAAGCGCGAGTTCCTCGTTGACGCATCTGTATTCGAGGGCTCCAGCGGCAGTCCCGCCTTCATCCTCAACCAGGGCAGCTATCCCACGACCGACGGAATTGCCATCGGCTCCAGGCTTCTGTTCATGGGCGTAATCACTCAGACGATTACGAAGGAGAAGAGTGAGCACCTCGATTTAGGTACAGTCATCAGAAGCGACGCGATGCTCGTCAAGCTCAAACCTTTCGTGGAAGGTCTGCTGTAGCTAAGAGCGCCGTCAAAAGCAGTGACGCCCCTTTGCTCCTTTCCCTAGGATGAGGTGATTGAGCTCGGCATGCTGGTTGACATCTGGCTCCCCAACGACTCATAGTGCAGACACATGGAAAGCCTTCGGGTTTTGTAAGGGCGGGACCCGCTGGGCCTCGCTCTAGTTAAAGGCTTTAGCCTGTGCGTCGCGCGCAGCGCGGCGCATCAGAAACCACCCGCTATGCGGGCGGCGACAACCGGCTTTACAAAGCCGCCCCCTCGCCGGACACTTGCGATTGTTCAGGCCGCAAGGAATCCGAGTGGAGAGGGCGGTGATGGCGTATGGCCCAGAAGGCCTGCAGCCTGTCGCACACGAAGTGGATGTGCAAGTACCACGTCGTGTTCACGCCGAAGTATAGGCGCAAAGTCATCTACAACCAAGTGAGGTCCGACCTTGGGGAGATCTTCAGGAAGCTCTGCCAGAACAAGGGGATAGAGATCATCGAGGGGCACGTGATGCCCGACCACGTCCACATGCTGCTGGCGATACCGCCGAAGTACAGCGTGTCCAGCGTGATGGGCTATCTGAAAGGGAAGAGCTCGCTGATGATATTCGACAAGCGCGCGAACATGAAGTACAAGTTCGGCAACAGGAAGTTCTGGGCCGAGGACTACTACGTTTCCACCGTCGGCCTGAACGAGGCGACGATCGCGAAGTACATCCGGGAGCAGGAGAGGGCCGACATCGCGCTCGACCGGCTGAGCGTCAAGGAGTACGAGGACCCCTTCGATAGGGGGCAGAAGCGGAAATAGCGCCGGTTTGACCGGCCCGTCACGGGTCAATCTGCAATGCGGCCCGAACCCCGTGAGGGCCGGCGCCTTTAGACGCGTGCCGGCAATCCAAGGGTTATACCCTAAGAGCAAACCACCCCTTTTAGGGGTGGTTTTGATATGAGGCTTGCCGCAAATGGCGATCAATGCCCGCTTGCGCTTCAGCTTCCGCTGCTCGAAGCGCGCCTCCGCCTCGTCCGCGCGGCGTTGGCTTCTTGCTTGAGCCGATTCCCGCTTCATCGTCTCCCGCTGATTCGCGAGTGCTCGTTGCGCCTTGGTGCCCATCGCCGGCTGCTTAAGGGCCCTCGACGTCTCGCGAGCGCGTCTCTTGGGGTTCCTCGCGGGCTTTTTCGTTTTTGCGGCCTCGTCGCCGAAGAACGCAAGCCTCTCCCATTTGTTGACAACGAATTGCAGGATCTCCTCATCGGACGGCTCCGCGCCGAAGACGATGCGGGCGGCGCCGTACCTTCCGTCCTCGACATGCTCCGCCAGCCCGACCCAGAATTGGCCGTCGTGATATACGG
>OLOX01003564.1_pt1 | contig 11583 bp, 10 predicted proteins | sample 1672091 | NCBI WGS metagenome assembly OLOX01 (sample SAMEA3136644, study PRJEB25190) | human gut metagenome | reverse complement strand
CAATCTGTTTGATTTCCTCTTTTGATTTGCGGAACACCTGCTCACGCTGTGCTTTGGAAGTCGAATTATACAGATGCACAACGACATTTTCATGTTTTGCCCCTTTGACCGCTTCAAAAGTTCGTTTGATGATATGCTCACGCGCCTGTGTCAATACCTGGATCGTCACATCATCCGGAATCAGGTTTTCTTCGATCAGCGTGCGGCAAAATTCATATTCCGTCTGTGAGGCAGCCGGAAATCCGATCTCGATCTCTTTAAACCCGATCTTTACCAGAAGCTTGAAAAATTCCAGTTTTTCTTCCAGGCTCATCGGAATGATCAGCGACTGATTTCCATCCCGGAGATCTACGCTGCACCATACCGGTGCCTGTTCGATATACTCTTTTTTCGTCCATTCCATGCACGGCTCCGGCGGCATAAAATACTGGCGGCAATATTTTTCAAATGAATTACGGACCGTTAGCTCAGTTGGTAGAGCAACCGGCTCATAACCGGTCGGCCCGGGGTTCGAGTCCCTGACGGTCCACCAAGTTAATATAGGGGAATAGCTCAGCTGGTAGAGCGGCGGTCTCCAAAACCGTAGGCCGAGGGTTCGAAGCCTTCTTCCCCTGCCAAAGCGCCGCAGACAAACTGTCTGCGGCGCTTTTTGTTGCCTCGTCGTGGCCTCGCGGCGCATCTTTTATCTTGATAACACTTGGGTGCGCACTGCTTTGCCATTGCGTGCTGAGTAGGAGATAACTGAATAGTGATAAATATGGATCAGGTGCACTGGAAATTCAGCGCACCTGATGAAGGCTTACATGCATTATGACATGCTGATTATTGAAATGCTTTGCCCCATGCCATGTCCATTTCGACGAAGCCATCCCCATTTCGCTGATAGCTGCACTTGGCTGTATCATTTAAATACGGTACAGTCCAGAAAATTGCGATTTCATTGACGGAACTGTTCTGCTCGCCTAGTGTGGCTGCGAGATCAGACGAATACATCTCGAGCATTTTCTTGGATGTTTTTCCTGTGTTCTTTTGGTCCCAAGTCAGATAGACGAGTGCGATGTAATCACCATCCGCTTCTGTTCCCAAATCATCGTTAATTGTGATTCTATCTATCTGTGTCATGGTATATTGCTCGGTGATTCGGTCAGTCAGAATTTTTTCAATTTTCTGTGTCTCAGTTAGTACAACTGGCGTCTCCGCTGCTGACGCGGCTCCCGTGGTCGTTACCTCTGTATCTGGTGCCGATTCGGTGGCGGTGTCTGATGGCTCCTGGTTGCCGCAGCCGCCGATAAGCGTAAGTGTCGCTAGCAATACTGCTACGAATGCCATTTGCTTTGTGTGGTGCTTTTTCATGCTTCCATCTCCTTGTGCAATTGTTTGCTTTATCCATTATAAAGCGCGCGAAAGCAATTATCAAGGACAAAGTGCTTCTATCTTGCTCTCAGCACTTTGCGACTGCTGCGCCGCTGAATTTGCTTTTGTCCGTGCACCGTGTCCATGTTTCCGCAGGTGCTACGATTACTCGCCATTGCCTGCCAAGCATGTATATTTTTGGGCGAATACATCTCTGCGACGTTCACATCGCCGTCAAATGGTGGTTATTTAGTCATTACTTTGTATATTTTTTAGATTGACCGGAGCTTTGAAAAGTTGTAGTATGGACACATCTAGATGATAGATGTCATTTTAGAATCCACGTTTAAGGAGGAACACACATGACAAACAAACCCATTGCGATCATTGGCGCCGGTAACGGCGGACAGACCACGGCTGCCTGGCTTGCCAATCAGGGTTACAAGACCAGAATCTTTGATGTGATGGAGGATACCGTTGCAAAACTCAATGATCTGGGTGGCGTGAATATTTATGGCAATACTGATTACCCCGGCTTCGGCAAGATAGAGTTTGCGACTACCGATATGGAGAAGGCAATTGAGGGATGTGAGCTCATCCTTCTGATTCTCCCGGAGAACTATCACGATTCCATCGCTGTAAAGATGGCTCCTTATCTCAAGGACGGTCAGATCGTCGTGCTCAATCCGGCTTCCGGCCTGGGCGCGATCTCCTTCAAAAAGACGCTCACCGATGCCGGCTGCACTGCTGACGTGACGCTGGCCGTGACGTGCACGCTGCTGTTTGCCGCGCGCATTAAAGAGACGGGCGATGTTCTTGTCACCGGCCAGAAGACGGAGCTGAGCATTGTTGCGTTCCCCGGCAACCGCAAGCAGATCGTTGAGGACGCAATGTATCCCGTGTTCAGCCAGCATATCTTTGCCAACAACATCATTGACACGGCTATGGAAAACCTCAACCTGGCGTTCCATCCGGGCCCGACGCTGCTGTATACCTCGCTTATTGAGCGCGGCATCACTTTCGATTACTACAACTCGATGACGCCGAGCCAGATCAAGCTCATCAAGGCCATCGATAAGGAGCGCATGGAGCTGTGCAGCATTTACCATGTCGACACGCCGAACGTCGAGGACAGCTTCGCGCGTATGTACAGCTATGAGGGCGATCTCTACGATATGCTGCACAATGCCGAATGCTATAAGGGCATCAAGGGACCGAAATCGCTCAAGGTGCGTTATCTGCTCGAGGACATTCCGTACAACCTGCGTTCTCTGCAGGCACTGGGTCAGATCGCCAAGATCAAGACGCCGGTCATCGATGCTGTCTGCACGCTTGGTGAGGCGCTTGTCGGCGGTGACATGGACGAGGGCTATACGCTCAAGACGTTGGGCCTGAGCGAAGATATGACGGTCGACGAGTTCCTGAAGCTCGTCAATGGCTGATACGGAATTCATCTTTCATCGGGAGGTATAAGAGCATGACAAACAAACCTATTGCCATTATCGGCGCCGGCAACGGCGGCCAGACGACGGCTGCATGGCTGTCCAATCAGGGCTATCAGACCCGAATTTTCGACGTGATGGAAGACACGGTCGCAAAGCTCAATGAGCTCGGCGGTGTCAACATCTACGGCAACACCGACTTTCCCGGCTTCGGCAAGATCCAGTTTGCGACGACGGATATCGCCAAGGCCATTGACGGCTGCGAAGTGATCTTTATCATTCTGCCGGAGATTTACCACGTCTCCATCGCGCAGAAGCTTGCGCCGCACCTTGTTGACGGCCAGATCGTCGTCATCGACCCGGTCTCCGGTCTGGGCATCCTTGCGTTTAAGAAGGCGCTGGCCGATGCCGGCTGCAAAGCGGATATTTCCCTCGCTGCGACCAGCACGCTGCTGTTTGCTGCGCGCATTCAGACCACCGGCGACGTCTTTGTCACCGGCCAGAAGACGGAGCTGAGCATTGTTGCCATCCCCAACTGCAAGCGCGAGATCATCAAGGAAGCCATCTATCCGGTCTTCAGCCAGCACCACTTCATTGATAACAGCATCCAGCTTGCGCTCGACAACCTCAACCTGATCTTCCATCCGGGCCCGACGCTGCTGTACACCGCCCAGATCGAAAAGGGCGAGAAGTTCAATTACTACAATGACATGGTCCCCAGCCAGATCACGCTCATGAAGGCGCTCGATCAGGAGAGAATGGCAATCTGCGCGGCGTATGGCGTCAAGCTTCCGGACGCAGAGGCGGCTTTCGCGCTGGAGTACAGCTATGAGGGCGACCTCTACACGATGCTCAAGAACGCCGAGTGCTACAAGGGCATCATGGGCCCCAACAGCCTGCAGGTGCGCTACCTGCTCGAGGACGTGCCGTTCAGCCTGCGCTCTGTGCAGATCCTCGGCAAGATCGCCAAGGTTCCGACTCCGGTGATCGATTCTGTCTGCACGATCGGCGAGGCGCTCGTCGGTGATGTGATGGCGGAAGGCTATACTATGGAGGCGCTCGGCTTGAGCGAGGATATCGGCTTCGACGAATTCGTTGCGCTCTGCAACGGCTGAGTTGAAAGCGTGAAAAAAGCACGGCCGGAGTCAGACACCGACCGTGCTTTTTGTTATCGTTTTTGTGGGCTTCAGCCGGCAGAAGAGTCGTTCGTTTTCAGCCAGCGCTTTTTGTAGAAGAACAGCAGCAGAGACGCCAGAATGACCAGACCGCCGCCGATAAAGGTGCGCACGGTCGGGATCTGGTGCAGAATGAAAAAGCCCAGCAGCGCGCTGAAGAGAATGCCCATGAGGTTATAAATGCTCAGCTCACCGGCGGGGGCGTAGTGGTAAGACAGCGTCATCAGGATCTGGCCGAGCGCCGCCGTGACGCCGATCATGATGAGGTAGAACAGATCCGGACCGCTCGGCACGACGAAGGTCGGGATCATGCAGATGCCGGACACGATCGTGCTGAACGTACAGAAGAACATGACCACGCTGTAGGCGTTGACACGCCCCGAAAAGTAGGACAGCAGCGGATAGCACACGGCGTCGCACAGCGAGGTGCAGAATGCAGCCAGCAGCGGCAGAAACGCGGAATCAAACCGCGGGTTTGCTGCGATGTACGCACCGGTGAAGGCGATCAGCATGGCCGGGATGTGCATCTTCGTCAGCCGCTCGTGCAGAAACACGACCGAAACGATCGAGATCGTGAACATGGAGATGCGGTTCATGATGCTGACATCCGCCTGAAGCGCGTTTCTGGACGCGTAGAACAGCAGCATGACGGCAAGCAGTCCGAAGAGCGAACGCGCGAACATCTGCGGCCAGTATTTGCGCTCACCGAAGAGCGGCTGGTGGTTTTTGATGAGGATGAAGCTTGCCACGAAGATGCCGATCAGGTTGCGGAAAAACGTCTGCTCCCACAAGGGTATCTCCGGCGAGTTCAGAGCCGCAAAAATCATCATAAAAGAAAAAGACAGCGTAGACAGCAGGGCGAGGATCACGCCCTTGGTCCGCTGCGTTTCACTGATTTTCAGTTGTGCCATGTTCTGGGGCCTCCTTATAAAACGAGCTGAAATTCAGTATAGCGCTGTTTTGCGACACAGTCAATTGTGCAATTTCATAAATATTTTGTTGTTTAAGATGCAAAAACAGGCGCGAAAAAAATGTGCATATTCGACAAAAATATATGCAATTCTTGAAGGGAATTTCGTCTATAGGATTTGTGCCCTTTTTATTGACACATATAGACGCCTATGCTAAAATTTCTTTATTGTTTGGCACGTTAAAGCGCTGCATTATTTTGGATGCGCGCCGCATGTGCGGAACATACCCTACAGGGCAAAGATAGAGAGTCAGAATTCGCAAGTTAGAAAGGAGAACCTACGTGAACTCAACCACGATCCTCATCCTGGTGGCAACGGTCGCAGTCATCGCACTTACATTGATCCCGACCTACATCATCTCCGGACGCAAAAAGACCACTCAGGCCGACTGGGAGGTCGCAGACCGCAGCCTTCCGCTTTATGTCGTCATCGGCACGCAGTTTGCCAGCGCAATGGGCGGCGGCATTCTGGTGGCGCATGTCGGCAATGCGTATGCCCGCGGCATCGGCCATTTCATCTATGGCGTGCTGGCGTCACTGCCGTTCATCATCATTATGGTGCTCGCCAAGTGGCTGCGCCGCAACAACTTCACCACCATTCCCGATGTGCTCGCGCACTTCACGAACGGAAATAAGCTCATCCGTATCGTCGCCGGTGTTATGACGGTCTTTGTGCCGTTTGGCTGGGTGACCTCCCAGATCACGGCCTTCGGCAATATCTACTCCAACCTGACCGGCATTGACTACACGCTGCTGTGCGTGCTGTTTGCCGTGTTCGCGCTGGCGTTCGTCATGCCGTCCGGCCTGAAGACCGTCGCATGGACGGACTTCATCTTCTCCTGCTTCATGATCGCCATGTGCATCGTCTGCGTTGTGTTCGTCACGGTCATGGGCGGCGGCGTCTCCAATATCGTCAGCAACCTCAACACGATCGACCCGTCCATGCTCAGCTTCTCGAGCTCCATCACCGATAATATCGGTGTGGCGACCTGCATGCTCTGGATTTTTGCTGTTCTGCCCGGCGGCATGACCAACCAGATCTACTTCCAGCGCGTCTGCGCCATCAAGGAAGAGAAGCAGGTCAACAAGTCCCTCATTCTCTCCGGAGCCCTGTCCCTGCTGAGCTTTGTCTGGGCTATCTACATGGGCCTCTCGCTCCGCTCCCTCAACATTGAAGAGATCGCCAAAGGCCCCACGGCGTGGTTCATGGGCAAGCTGCCCATCGGCGTCATGGCGCTGTTTGCAGCGCTCGTCTTTGCAACGCTGATGTCCACGACTTCCTCCGGCGTGCAGACTTCCGTCACCAATATCACCCGCGATATCATCTCCACCATCAACCCGAACATCCCCGACCGCAAGATGGTCACGATCTCGCGTGTGCTGTCGGCCGTGCTCATGGCCATCGCGCTGCTGATGTGCCTCGTCTGGACGGACACGCTCAACTGGCTGACCAATACCTACGCCTATTCTGCGGCGGCGCTGGCCTGCCCGGTGTTCCTCAGCTACGGCCTGCGCAATAAGCACTTCATCACGACGCCCGGTATCGTTGCCGGCATGGTGTTCGGTCTGGTCGGCTGCGCGGTCGCGCAGATTATGAAGACCTCCCTGAACTTCGCGTTTATCGGCATTCTCGTTTCCGCCGTTGCTATGGTGATCGTGAGCGCCGCCACGAAGAAGAAGGGCACGATCGTCGCGGACGCCGAGTAATGCGCCCCCGGCGGATCTGCTGATCCGAAACAAAACAGAGCCCCCGCTTCCTGATGTGTGTCAGTCGGCGGGGGCTTTGTGTGCGTTCCGGCGGCCGATTGCCGAAGAATACGCATTGCGGCGGGGAGAACGTATTTTTTTCGCCATGTATCGCGGTGTTTACAGTTCTTTGATATATTTCTCATACGCGTGTGATAAAATACATCAATGAAATTCAGCAGCCTGGAAAGGTGATCGGTCATGAGACAACGGTTTGCAAAATGGATGATGGGCAGAAACGGTATGGATGCGCTCAACCGTCTCCTGTCCGTGCTGACGCTGATCTTGCTGTGCGTCAGCATGTTCGTGCATGGATACGCATCGCGCATTCTGTGGTCGCTGGCCGTGCTCGGCCTGATCGTGACCTATTTCCGGATGTTCTCGCGCAATGTCTACCGCCGCCAGCAGGAAAACGGTGCGTATCTGCGCCAGCGCTACAAGGTGACAAGCGCGTGGCGCGGCGCGGTCGACCGCTGGCATCAGCGGCGAGACTACCGCTTTTTTAAATGTCCCTCGTGCCGGACGCGTCTGCGTGTGCCGCGCGGCAAGGGCAAAATCAACATCGTCTGCCGCAAGTGCGGCACATCGTTCCAGCGCAAGACCTGAGGCAACGGCCGATGTTTGGATATGTGATCGCAAATCTCGAGGGCCTGACCCAGCCGCAGAAGGATCGCTATAAGGGCTGCTACTGCGGGCTGTGCCGGGTGCTCAAGCAGCGGCACGGGTTTTCCGGCCGTCTGACGCTGACATATGACATGACGTTTCTGGTGCTGCTGCTCTCGGCGCTGTATGAGGCGGATGAGGAGCGCGGCATGGAACTATGTCCCGCGCACCCGCTGCGCAGGCATTTTTACTGGCAGACGCGCTACACGGACTACGCCGCCGACATGAACGTCGTGCTGGCGTATTACAATTGCCGCGACGATTGGCAGGATGACGGCAGCGCGCTGAAGTATTGGGAGTCCGAGGCGCTCAGCCGCCAATGTGCCGCAGCGCGTGCGCGCTGGCCGCGGCAGTGCGCCGTGATCGAGCAGTGTATGGCGCAGCTGGGCGAGATCGAACAGGCCGACACCGGCAACATGGACGCTGCGGCGAACTGCTTTGGCCGGCTGATGGGCGAGCTGTTTGTGACAGGGGAGCTCTGGGATGCCCGCCTGAGACCGTTTGGCGAGGCGCTGGGACGGTTTATCTACCTGCTTGACGCGGTGATCGACCTGCCGGAGGACCGCCGCCATGGGCGCTACAATCCGCTGCGCGCATTGCCGCAGGATGCGGATCTGCATGCGCTGCTGCGGATGCTGCTCGGCGAATGCGCGACGGCGTTTGAGGCGCTGCCGGTCTTGCAGGATATCGGGCTGCTGCGCAACATTCTATACTCCGGCGTATGGCTGCGGTATGACGCGGCCATGAAAAAACTTAAGATCGGGAGGAGCGCCGAATGAGAGACCCATACGAAGTCCTCGGTGTTTCCAGAAACGCGAGCGAAGAGGAGATCAAGGCGGCTTACCGCCGTCTGGCCAAAAAATATCATCCGGACCTGAACCCGGACGATCCGCGCGCGACGGAAAAAATGAACGAAGTCAATGCGGCTTATGACGCGATCAAAAACGGGACCGCCAATGCCTACGGCGCGTCCGGCGGCTACGGTCAGACGGGCGGTTACGGCGCTTATGGCGACTGGGGCGCGCAGCGCGACCCCGGCATCCGGCCGGAATATCAGGCGGCGGCGAACTACATCCACGTCGGCCACTTTGCCGAGGCGCTGCAGGCGCTCTCCGGCGTGCCGCTGGCCGAGCGCGATGCCAACTGGTACGCGATCAGCGCCATGGCAAATTCCGGCGCGGGCAACCGCGTGCAGGCGCTTGCGGATGCGCGCCGTGCGGCTGCGATGGATCCGGCCAACCCGGATATCCAGCGGCTGCTGCACCAGATCGAGAGCGGCGGCGATGCGTATGCGACCTATAGCGCAGGGTATCCGAACAGCGGCTTCGGCACCGGCAGCTGGTGCGCGGATATGTGCCTGCTGAACCTGTGCTGCAACCCCTGTTTTTCCCCCTGCTGCTGATCCATATGACGACCCCGGCGGAACGTGCTGTGCTCCGCCGGGGCTTTTTGCGCTCAGACGCCGGGAAAGGTTTGCAGATACCGCTCCGTGAAGGCGCTCAGCGCGTCAAAGTCCATGCACGGGCGATAGACGGCCTCCAGCTCATTGTGCAGCAGAGCCGCCATGTGCAGCTGCTCGACGGCGCGCTCAAGGGCGAGCTGCTGCTGGCGGGCATCACTGCGCATGGCGCGGCGCAGCGTGCGCTGCCGCTCCGGATCGGGCAGAACATCGAGCCGGATATGGCGCTGCGACAGACCGTCCGGCACATCCTTGGCCGTCCCGGCGAGAAAGCCGACGCCGCGCGACGGGACGAGCACGGCCTGCGTGCGCGAGGGGATGAGCGCATCCGGACAGGAGATGACGTCCAGACCGCACCGGACGGCGTGCGTGCGCACGGTGTGCAGAAATTCTTCTGCCAGACCGCATCCGTCGTCGAGCAGGTACACGCGCGCGCAGTGTGCGGCGACGGTGTCCGGGAAGAAAATTTTCCCCTCAGACGTGACGGCGCTCAGAAACAGGCGGTCGCACCGGCCGGGCTTCGCATCCTTGGGCGACGTGCCGAATTCGCGCGTGCAGACGCTTTTGGCGCGCCGGCGCGCGGCCTCGCGATCCTCGGGGAAGACCAGCCCCGGCGTCGCGCGCGGATCGAGCGCGGCGGCCGCCGTCAGGTACTGCTGTGCGCGCAGACGGAACATTGCGCAGTCGGCGTTCAGGGCGCGGATGCGCGCCGGATCGAGCGCCTCCGTGCGGCAAAACGCGCCGAGGTCGAGATATTCGCCGCTCGCGCCGAAGAGCGCGGGCTCGACGGTGTGCGGTGCCGTGCCGTCAAAGAAGCCGGCGTGCTTTTGCGGGAAATACACGCCGTCGAGCGAGGCCGGGTCGCCCGCGCAGTGCAGCCAGACGACCGAGAGCCCGGCGGCGCGCCCCGCGTCGCCGACGCGGCGCAGGAAGGTGGACTTGCCGCAGCCCGGCCCGCCCTTGAGGATACAGAAATAGCGCTCCGGCGGCCGGAGGAACTGCCGGTGCAGCGCGTAGTAGCCCGCGCCGGTCATGGCGCTGAGAAAGTAGCGTGTTTCCAGTGCGTTGTTCATGGCGAAACCTCACATTTTCATGGTTGCTACAGCGTATGCAGCCGGCGCGGCCGTTGACAATTTCGCCCCGGGATGCTATCCTTTTTTCATCCTGACAACGGAGAGTTTCTATGATCAAGACGATATTATTTGATTTTGACGGCACGCTCTTTGACACCGGTGAGGGCATCCTGCGCAGCGTGCAGTATGCGCTCGAGGGCTTTGGTATCCATGAGACGGACACGGCGCGTCTGCGCAAGTTTGTCGGTCCGCCGCTGCTCGATTCGTTTTCGGAGCTGTATGCCATGACGCCCGAGCAGGCGCAGGCGGCGGTCGCACGCTACCGGGAGCGGTATCTGCCTGTCGGCATCTATGAGTGCACGCTCTATCCCGGCATTCCGGAATTGCTCGACCGGCTGCGTGCGCACGGTTTTCGCGTCGCGGTTGCGACCGGGAAGCCCACGCCGATGGCGCGCTCGATCCTGCAGCGGTTCGATCTTGAGCGGCTCTTTGACTGCGTGATCGGCTGCGAATACGACGGCACGCGCAGCACAAAGGCCGAGGTCGTTGCGGCCGCGCTTGCCGAGACGCAGACTGCGCCCGAGGCGGCGCTCATGGTCGGCGACCGCAAGTATGACGTCACCGGTGCTGCTGCCTGCGGTGTGCCGTGTCTCGGCGTGTACTACGGCTATGCAGAGCCGGGCGAGCTGGAGGCCGCCGGTGCGGCGGCAGTGGTGCAGACCGTCGCGGAGCTGGGCGAGCGGCTGCTGCACTGGAACGAGGCATGATACGAAAACTCCCTGCGGGACCTTGAACCCGCAGGGAGTTTTGCTGCTTTTTGTCAGGACACGGCTTTTCCGAGCACGCGCAGGGGAAAGGCGTCCGAGATCTCCAGATCGTGGTAGGCCGGGTTGAGCGAGTGCAGCCAAACACGCCCTCCGTCGCGCCGCAGCTGTTTGAGATAGGCGCTGCCGTCGTAGAGAAACACGCCGATCTCGCCGGGTGCGAGCGTCGGCTGCTGGTGCACCCAGACGGTCTGCCCGTCGTGAAAGCGCGGCTCCATGCTGTCCCCGGCAATGCGCACGCCGAAGTCCGCGTTCGGCGATACCTCGTCGCCGACTTCGACGGTGTCGTAATCCGTCCCGTCGAGCAGCTCGCCCGTACCGGCGGATACCGCCAGCCGGTAGAGCGGCAGCGTCCGCACGGCGCGCCGCTCCTCCGCGGGCGCAAACGCCGCGACGACATCCCGGATATGATAGAGACGGCAGAGCTCCACAAGCTGACGGGCGCTCGGCAACGTTGTGCCGCGCTCCCACTTGCTCACCGCCTGCGTCCGCACCGGGAAGCCCGCCTCGGTGATGTATTTTGCCACCTCCGTCTGGTTGTATCCCGCGGCGCGCCGCGCTGCCGCCAGACGCGCGCCGAAGCTGTTGTCGTCCATGGGCGTTCTCCTTCCTGTGGGTCTGAGATCTTCTATCTACAATATATAGGGTACTGCTAAAAAACGCAAGCCTTTTTCTCTTATAAAGCGAAAAATTACCGCTTGATTTCGCTTATAAAGCGAATTATAATACAATTAATCGCTTGTAAGGAGAATTTTTCGGTATGGACGCGCTGAATATGCCTTTGGAGATGATCGCCGTATGCTCGCCGGACGGGGAGCTTTCCCCGGCGCGGTTCCGGCTGGAAACGGAAAGCGGCGAGCGCGTCACGGTGCGCATCC
>OLOX01003563.1_pt1 | contig 11587 bp, 10 predicted proteins | sample 1672091 | NCBI WGS metagenome assembly OLOX01 (sample SAMEA3136644, study PRJEB25190) | human gut metagenome | reverse complement strand
CGGCTTCTCCAAGATGCGTTACTCCATCTCCAACACCGCTGAGTACGGCGACTACGTAACCGGTCCGAAGATCGTTACCGAGGAGACCAAGAAGGCTATGAAGCAGGTTCTGTCCGACATTCAGGACGGTTCCTTCGCAAAGGAATTCCTGCTTGACATGAGCCCGGCTGGCCGTCAGGTACACTTCAAGGCTATGCGCAAGCTGGCTGCTGAGCATCCGTCTGAGACCGTTGGTAAGGAAATCCGCAAGCTGTATAGCTGGAACAACGAGAGCGACAAGCTGATTAACAACTAATTCGCTTTTGCCAATATATAAAAGAGGGACATCACATGCTGTGATGCCCCTTTTTTATGCTAGGAGGAGTCATATGAACGTAAAAACGATCGGACGGGAGTACGGCGTGCTGCTGCTGCTCGGTGTGCTGGGGATTCCCATCGGTGCGGCAATCGGTGCGGTAGATGTGCTGTTTGGGCGCGTGCTGCTGGCTGTCAGCGCCGTCCGCGCGGCGCATGTCATGCCGCTGCTGTTATTTCTGGCGCCGATTGGCGTGGCAATCGTGTGGACGTATGCCAAATATGGCGGCATCAGCGGCAAGGGCATGTCCCTTGTGTTCGAGGTCGGACACGGAAAAGAAAGCAATATCCCGCTTCGGTTGGTTCCGTTTGTCATGGTCAGTACATGGCTGACGCATCTGTTCGGCGGCAGTGCAGGCAGGGAAGGCGTTGCCGTCCAGCTCGGCGCCGCGCTCTCGCACAGCTTTGGCAAGCGGCTGGAAGCATATATTCCGGATGCCGCGCGAATCTTTCTCATCACAGGCATGGCGGCGGGCTTTTCCGGATTGTTTCAGACGCCAATTGCCGCCACGCTGTTTGCCATCGAGGTGCTGTCTGTGGGCAGTTTGGCACTGTCTGCGCTGATTCCGGCGGTGACTGCCTCGTTTACGGCGTGCTGGGTTTCCAGCGCATTGGGATTGGAAAAATTTTCTGTAGATGTTTTAGCAAAGCTTTCGATGGATTTGCCGCTGTTGGGCAAATTGGCGGTGCTCGGTGTGCTGTTTGGTCTGACAGGCGGCGTGTTTGCATGGGGACTGCGGCAGGCAAAAACACTGGCGGCGCGTGCGCTTCCGCAGCCGCTGGTGCGCATTGCGGTCATGGGCGTCTGCCTGAGTGCGCTGCTGCTGTTGCTGCACGCGGGGCGGTATTGCGGATTGGGCACCAATTTGATTTCCGCCTGCTTTTCCGGAGAAACCGTGTACAGCTATGACTGGCTGCTCAAACTGGCGCTGACCATTGGCACGCTGGCGGCGGGCTATCAGGGCGGCGAGGTGACGCCGCTGTTTTCCATCGGCGCGACGCTGGGCGTGCTGCTGTCGGGGATAGTCGGCTTGCCGGTGCAGCTGACCGCTGCGCTGGGATATGCGGCAGTGTTTGGCAGCGCGACCAATACCATGCTGGCACCTGTGCTCATCGGCGCAGAAGTGTTTGGTATGTCGAATTTGCCATACTTTTTCATCGTGTGCGCCATCTCGTTTGCCTGCAACCGCAATGCGTCCATTTACACGAAGCAGTATGTTACACAATTTTGACGGGCGCAAGAAAATTTCCTGCATGAACCAAAAACGGCGCACTGCGAAATGATACAAAAAACAGGGGAGAAATCCCCTGTTTTCTTGCATTTTTCCGGTTGTTCCCATCAGTTTTTCACATGTGTTTGGTGTATTGTTACAGACAGCACCTGAATTTTTGCCTGCGTATTTGGCACGGTATGCATTTGTTACAAATACTGTCGGATTTTGATTGGGAACTTTGAACAATTTCAAGGTTGCATTTTTGTTGTAAATGACTATAATAAGAATTGTTGAGAGGAACGAAACGAACACGGAAACCTCTTAACAAAAATGTTTTTTTCATTTTTATTTTACCTTCCTTTTCTACTTTTTTTACTATATTGTATGGTCTGGGATTGCTATTCTTCTTATCTCTCTATCTCTCCTTTCCTTGTTGTTGTGAGAATAGCTTCTCTCTCTTAATCCTCAGACCATAAAAAAAGATTCCGTCCGAATGGGGGACGGAATCTTTTTTTATTGTTCTTTATCCAGCGGAACGGTTTCCAATGTCTGCGGCTCCGGCTCCTTTGCGACGCCCTGCATATTCTGCAGGTTTTCGATGTGCTTGTCCAGCGCTTCCATTTCTGCGAGATAGGCATCCACAGCCTTTTTCTTCTGCTCATACGTGCCCTTGGAGAACGGAATGCGCAGATGCGGCTCCGCATACTCGCGGCTGAATAAGAAACCGGCGGCGGCGCCGATAATTTGCCACCAGCCGACAGCGCCCTTGGTCATGCCGAGGTCAAAGACCTGATTGATGATGCCGTAGGCGATCATGCCGATACAGAAAAAAATCAGCGTCAGATAAAAGCGCAGCGCGGGCATATTCCACAGCGTGACTTCCGTCAGTCTGGGCTTTAAAGCGATATAATCCGGATGATCGGGAAAATCCGGATCGACATCCGGCTGCTTGGGCTGTGCGGGCTGTACATCCGGTCCCTGTACCTGCTGTTCCGGCAAATCAGCGGTCAAATCGTGCAGTTTGGTTTTGTCGATGTTCTTGTCGTGCATTTCGTCTTTCAATTGACTGAAAAAGCTCATATGTATCGTCTCTCCCTATTTTTTTTGAGCATATGTGTCACAGCTACTAGTATAGCATACTGCATAAGAAATGTGTGAATAAATTGGAAATTTACCGTGGATATGCTGTGTGATACCGCTGCAAAACCTGTTCCATGCTGTGCACGCCGGTCGAGGCGCCGACAGCTTCAACGGATACCGATGCGGCGGCGTTGGCAAAACGGGCACAGTCGACAAAATCACGCCCGTCCAGCAGACCGGCAAAGAAACCGGCGGCGAATGTGTCGCCTGCCCCTGTCGTATCAATACAATGCGTGTCCGGACAGGCGGGAACCCGCACGCGCAGACCCGTCTGATCCGCGAGCAGACAGCCGTTTGCACCCAATTTGATAATGACATGGCGCGCACCGGCGGAAATCAGACGATCTGCCATGCGCACAGGATCGGATTCCTCCGTCACAGCACCTGCTTCGGCTTCGTTGGCGAACAAATAATCCAGCTGAGCGAATGCCGGTGTCATCTCCGGCAGGCGTTCGCCGCGCTTGGGCAGGGTCATGTCGGCACACACGAGCAAGCCCTGCTTCCGGACGCGCGCAAATAGCTGGGCGAGCTGCTCCGGATTGATTTTCGGAAACACAAAGATGCTTGCGAAACAAAAAATAGAGGCGCCGCGCATGGACTGCGGCGTGATGTCCTGCGCTTCCAGCGCGCGCAGGCTGCCGTGCGGATTGGTGAAGAAGCGGCGCTCGCCGGATGCATCGACCAAAACGACGTTGACGCCGGTGGCAAGTTCGTCCAACTCGAGAAAGTGCGACGTATCAATACCGGCTTGTGTACAGGTTTGTTTGATGTATCGTCCGGCGTCATCGGTTCCGATGCGCGTGATGAGCCGTACTTGTTTGCCGAGACGCGACAGCACCATGGCTTCGTTCATGGCATCTCCGCCGGTTGTCAGCATGATGTGTTCGGCGGGTGTGGACACGCGGGAAAAAACAGAAGCATCTGCCGGAACAACGGGCACATCCACGATGGCAGCTCCGGCGAGAATCAGATCAGGCATAAAAAAGCGCTCCCTTCTGGTCAGACTGGATTTTTGCGGAAGGCAGCTGGCGTGATGCCGGACTTTCCGGAAAAAGAGGTGATAAAATTCGCTTCGCTGTGGTAGCCGACCTGATAGGCAATCTGCTTGATGGAAAGATCGGTTGTCAGCAGCAGTTCTTTGGCGGCGTCAATGCGGCGCAGTGTGATAAATTCGTGCGGAGAAAATCCGGTCTGCATTTTGAATAGACGAGACAGATGCGAGGGACTCAGACTGACAGAGGCTGCAATGTCCGCTACAGAAATATCTTCAAATAAATGCTGGGTGATAAAATCCACAACCTGAGATACCGGATCTTCACCGGAAGGCGGGAGCACTGTGCTGGGCAGCACGATTAGTTCGCACAGCAGTCGGTGAATGCGCTGAGACTGCTCGGTCTCGCTCATGCGTCCGGGCAGGCGAAAGTTGTGGATGAGCTGCATCATTGCATTTTTCGTACTGGTCGATGACGGCGGTGTAAAAGCAAGGCGATGGGGGTCTGTGCTGCGGATGTAGGAAAAAAATTCCTTGGTGTTGCACCCCTCAATGTGCATCCACAGCGTTTCGCTCGGCTCCAGCGCGTGAAATCGGTGCGGAAGCGTGCAGTCAATCAGGGCAATTTGTCCGGTTCGGACGGTGCTGCATACGCCGGCGTTTTCGACGTGCAAACGGCCGGAACAGACGTAATAGAGCGTGGAATTGCGATGGCTGGGCAGCTGCGCCACATCGCAGTCATCCCGAAAATCGTATTCCGTCGAGCAGTAGTAATGCCCGCAGCGTGTAATATAATAAAATAATTTTCCGGCGGCAGCACTGGGCGTGTTAAAGTAACGGTCCGACTGCAGCAAAACACCGGGTTCTGTACATTTTCCCATAACGTTCTCTCCTTTTCTCCAGTATATCATTTTTACAGCATAAAATCAAAACGATTGGGTGGAAAAATGCATTGCAATTTGTTCAAACATGCGTATAATAGAAGCAACGCAACGGAAATTTTGCGCAAATTGGTGGGATTTAGAAAAAAATAACAGGAAAGTGAGGAGAATCATGCATGATTCGAGATAAGAGATTTTATAAATCCTTTGCCGGACTGACGGCGAGCATTGCCCTGCAGAACCTGCTGACGTATTCGGTCAATCTGGCGGACAACATCATGATTGGACGGTATTCCCAGAATGCGCTGTCCGGCGTATCGCTGTGCAATCAGTATCAGTTCTTTTTGCAGATGCTGGTTGTCGGCGTCAGCGAGGGCATCGTGGTGCTCGGCGCACGGTACTGGGGCAAAAAGGAGTTGAAGCCGATTCCAAGCATCATTGGCTGCGGTTTGCGGTTTGGCTGCGGATTGGCGCTGCTGATGTTTTTGGCTGCGCTGCTGGCTCCGCGGCAGCTCATTGGTCTGATGACCAACGATGCCACAGTTGCCGCGCAGGCTTTGGATTATTTGCAGGTCATTTGCTTCACCTATGTGATCTTTGCGGGAACCAATATGCTGGCCAGCTCCCTGCGTTCGATTGGCATTGTAAAAATCGGGTACATGATAGCGGGTTCGACGTTGTGCATCAATATTGTGCTCAATAGTCTGCTCATATATGGTCGCTTGGGCTTTCCGGAATTGGGTGCCCGCGGCGCTGCGATTGCAACGCTCATTTCCCGCACGGTGGAACTGCTCATTGTGATTTGGTTTCTCAAGTACAAAGAGCATGCGCTCAATCTCAATCTCAAAAATCTCGTGTGCATTGACACGCGATATATGCGCGACTATGTGCAGGTGTCGCTCCCGCTGCTCATCACGCAGGCACTGTGGGGCTTTAATTCCATCGCGCAGACGGCGATTATCGGCAATATGGACGATGCCGCATCTGTGCTGCCGGCAAATTCGATTTCTGTGATTGTATACCAAATCATCTCGGTTGTTGGCTATGGCGCGGCGAGTGCCGCAGCAATTTTGACCGGCAAGACGCTGGGAGAAAACGAGAAACAGCCGAAACAGGCGATTCAGCCGCTGCTGCACACCTTGCAGATTCTGTTTGTGGGGATTGGCATTTTGACCGGTATCGTCCTGTTTTTGGCGCAGTTCCCGATTCTGCATATTTATGATACCCTTACGCCGAGAGCGGCGCAGCTGACCAAGCAGTTTATCACGGTTTTGGCGGTCACAACGGTCGGCACATGCTATCAGATGGCAACTGACAGCGGATTTCTGCGCGCGGGCGGTGATACGCGGTTCTCTATGATAAACAACAATATTTGGACGTGGCTGATTTGCCTGCCGTGCGCGTATCTGTCGGCGTTTGTGTTCCATTTTCCGCCTGCTGTTGTATTTTTCTGCTTGAAAATGGATCAGATTGGAAAGTGCCCGATTATTTACCTGCGCGCGAAATCGTACCGCTGGATTCATATTCTGACAAGAGAATCGGCATCTTGACAAAGAGAGAACATCACGGCATTCTGTGTCATGTGCTTTACAACACGCGCTTTTTTCCGTATAATACAGAAGAAATTATGACGAGGAGAACAAGCACATGAAATTGACCCTGTTGGGAACCGGCAATGCGCTGGTGACGGAATGCTATAATACTTGCTTTGTGCTCAGTGAAGGAGAAAAGCACTTTATGATAGATGCGGGCGGCGGAAACACCGTTTTGCGTCAGCTCAAGCGGGCGGGAATAGATGTCAACGCCATTCACGATTTGTTTTTGACACACAAGCACGTCGATCACTTTATGGGCGTCATCTGGATGATTCGTGTTATCTGCCAGAATATGCAGAAGGGTGTCTATCACGGAGAAGCGCGGATTTACGGTCATGCAGAGGTGATAGAGCAGGTGCATCAGGTTGCACATATGCTTTTGGGCAAAAAGCAGACCAAATACATTGGCGACCGTGTGCATTTGATTGCTGTTGCGGACGGAGAAACCCGAGAGATTCAGGGCAATGCCGTCACGTTCTTTGATATTCAGTCTACAAAGGCAAAACAGTTTGGATTTCGCATGACACTTCCGGACGGAAAAAGCTTGACCTGCTGCGGCGATGAGCCGTATCGGGACTGTGAAGAAAACTATGCACAGAACAGTGATTGGCTGCTGCACGAGGCGTTTTGTCTGGATGCACAGGCGGATATTTTTCATCCGTATGAAAAGAGCCATTCCACGGCAAAGGATGCCTGCCAGACGGCGGAAAAGCTGGGTGTGAAAAATTTGGTATTGTATCATACCGAGGATAAAAACATCGCACGCCGGCGGGAGCTGTATACGGCGGAAGGTCAGCCGTATTTTAGCGGCAACCTGTACGTGCCGAATGACTTGGATGTGATAGAGCTGTAAACAAAAATAAGTCTGATTCTTTTTTGAATCAGACTTGTTCAGATTGATGTAAATGTGTTCTCATCTGCCTATTTGAAAAATACCAATGGTCTCATTGAAAATGCAATAGCTGAAGAAAAAGCCACTACGCTGTTACGGAGAGCAAGGGTCACAATGCCCAAGACGTCCGTACAAATACATAGTGGCTATATAGCTAGTATACGCGATGAGAATTCTCCTGTCAAGGCTCGTTATTCTATCATGAAATCTCGCAGTGCGCGGAGCTAGGCGGTGTTTTTTAGTCGGTATAAAAATTGCGTGTTTTGGAAAACTAAAGGCAAATAAGCCTTTGGAGGTAATACGCATGAAAAAAAGATGGGGCATGATGGGCGCGTCCGTTTGTTTGCTGGCACTGCTGCTCACCGGCTGCGGCATGTCGAATACAGCGGCGGATCAGAACACAACGACAGAAACAGAGACCCAGACGCGCACCGATACCGGTTCCGGCTCCGGATGGGTAGATGAAAACGGCGATGGCATTATCGGCAACGATGGCACCGGCTATACCGAGGATACCGGTTCTGTCACAGACGATGTGGAGAGCGCGGCGGATGATTTGGGGCGTGCCGTTGAAAACGGTGCGGAAGATGTCACAGACGGCGTTGTCGGAGACACACAGACGGATCGCACGACGACAGACGAAAATACAACGACAAAGCGATAAGAAAAAAGCGGCAGCTGAGAATTCAGCCGCCGCTTTTGGGTATATAATAAAAATTTTATTCTGCGCCGACCGTGCAGATGTGGCCTGCGCTGTTGATGGCCTTCTGCAGGGCCTGACCCTGCTCCTTGCCGCCGACCTCGCAGACCACGTGAACAATGGCCTCGTTGATGTCGAGGTTTGCATTGACGCGGTCATGCTGGAACATGATGATGTTCGCGTTCTGCTCGGCAATGATGCCAGCCAGACGCTCCAGAGAACCCGGTACATCCGGCATGATGACGTTGAACTTCATGTGGCGGTAACGGGTAACCAGACCCTTTTCGACAATGCGGTGGATGAAGCTTACGTCAATGTTGCCGCCGGACAGGACACAAGCGACCTTCTTACCTGCGAAATCGCGCTTGCCTGCGAGCAGTGCCGCCAGAGAGGAAGCGCCTGCCGGCTCTACGACCTGCTTGGTGCGCTCGAGCAGCATCAGAATGGTAGCAGCGATGTCGTCATCGGATACTGTCACCATGTCGTCGACGAAGGTGTTGATGTGCTCCATGGTCTTGGTGCCCGGGCACTTGACGGCGATGCCGTCCGCAATCGTGTGCACGGCATCACTTGCAAGGATGCTGTCCTGATGGAAAGAGTTGACGATTGCCGGTGCACCCTCTGCCTGTACGCCGATGACCTCAATGCGCGGGTTGATTTGCTTGACGCAGGCAGCCACACCGGACAGCAGTCCGCCGCCGCCTGCCGGAACCAAAATCATGTCGACAGCCGGCTGGTCGCGCAGGATTTCCATGCCGATGGTGCCTTGACCTGCCATGACGTCTTCGTCATCAAACGGATGAATAAAGGTCGCGCCGGTTTCCTCTACGATTTCCATTGCCTTGGCATAGGCGTCATCGTAGCACGAACCGGACAGCACGACGTTCGCGCCGTAGCCCTTGGTCGCGGATACCTTGGCAATCGGGGTGGAACGCGGCATGCAGATGGTAGCCGGAATGCCGATCTGTCTTGCGGCAAACGCAACGCCCTGCGCGTGGTTGCCTGCGGAAGAAGCGATGACAGACTTGAGTCCGCCTGCCTCGTACAGCTTCATGATTTTGTTATACGCGCCGCGCACCTTGAAGGAGCCGGTTTTCTGCTGGTTTTCGCACTTCAGAAAGACTTCCGCGCCGGTCATGCCGGAGAAGGTTGTCGAAGAGGAGAGCGGGATATTGTGAACGACCGGCTGCAGACGCTGCGCGGCTTCATCGATGTCTTTGATGGTGATCATTGGTAGTCATTTCCTCCTGTTTGCTTGTTTTTTTCGATTCTGTTTCATTGTATCATTCCTATATGAGGAATTCAAGGGATTTGGTTGTATTTCAAAAACTTCCCTGCTATAATAAAATGAGAATAAAATAATAGGAAATGAGGTTATTCCATGGCACATTACGACTTGAAAACATCGCAGCTGCGCGACTACGTTGGGGTACTCAAGGCAGGCGACACGGTGTCCCTGACGGGAACCGTTTACACCGCACGCGATGCGGCGCATAAAAAGATTCTGGCAGCATTGGAAAACGGGGAGCAGGTACCGTTTGACATTCAGGATTCCGTCGTATACTATGCGGGCCCGACGCCGGCAAAGCCGGGACAAGTCATCGGCTCCTGCGGTCCGACCACTTCCGGCCGTATGGATCCGTTCTCTCCGACGCTCATCGAAAAGGGTCAGGTATGCATGATTGGCAAGGGCGTGCGCAACCAGAAGGTGCACGATGCCATGCAGAAGTACGGCTGTGTCTATATGGTGGCAATCGGCGGCGCGGGCGCTGTCATTGCGGACTCCGTCAAGTCCCTCGAAGTAGTTGCCTATGACGAGCTGGGCTGCGAGTCGGTCAAGCGCCTGACCGTGGAAAACTTTCCGGCAATCGTGTCGATGGACGCGCAGGGCGGCAGCCTGTACGCAACCGGCATTGCACAGTTCCGCACGGCGGACAAAGATTGATAAAATTTTATCGAAATTTTGCGTGAAAACTTGTGGAAATGGACATGATTCGGGCAATATCGCCGCAAGTTGATAAACAATGAATCAAAAAAGTCAAAGTAATTGCTCAATGAAGGAATAAACGGCAAAAAGCATCCGGCGAAAAGGCGCGGGGCATGATTGACAAGTAACTTTTGTTACGATACAATACATCTGTTAAGGATAAGACAAGCTCGCATTTTGGGAAGAGGAGAGGCGTGCATGAGAAGTTTTGAGACCGACGTCCAAAAAATAAAGTATAAGGTACTTCGTGCAGTGGCGGAGCACGCGCTGAACGAAAAAATGGAAGATGTATATTATTCTGTCCCGCTTGAGGTTGTTCCGGGCAGAAAGCCGACCATGCGCTGCTGCGTTTATAAGGAACGCGCCATCGTCGGCGAGCGCGTGCACACAGCACTGGGCGGCGACCGCGGAGACAACGTCATTCAGGTCATTGACATCGCCTGTGACGAATGTCCGGTAGACCGGTACACCGTCAGCAACGCCTGCCGAGGCTGTCTGGCGCACCGCTGCATGAAGGCCTGTCCGAAGGGCGCCATCAGCAGAACCAAATCCGGAAAGATGGAAATTGATCCGGAAAAGTGCATCCACTGCGGCCGCTGTGCAAAGGCCTGTCCGTATGAGGCGATTACCGAGAACGTGCGTCCGTGTGAGCGCGCCTGCAAGGTCGGCGCCATCAAGATGAACGAGGAAGCCAAGACCTTTGAACTGGCCGGCAAGACCTATAAGGAAAGCGACTGGATCTCCATCGACGGTTCCACCGGCAATATCTACGGCGAAAAGATCAAGACTGCTGCAGCAAGCATCTCCGGCGATTTCGACCGCCTGATGACCTGGGCTGATAAATTCCGCCGTCTGCAGGTCCGCACAAATGCCGACACCCCGCACGATGCACAGCAAGCTGCCGCCTTCGGCGCCGAGGGCATCGGACTGTGCCGTACCGAGCATATGTTCTTCGAGGCTGACCGCATCAAGGCGATGCGCGAGATGATCGTCTCCGAGACGTCTGAGCAGCGTGAAAGAGCGCTTGCCAAGCTGGAGCCGATTCAGCAGGCTGACTTTGAGGCCATCTATGAGGCCATGAAGGGCCGCCCGGTTACCATCCGTCTGCTCGATCCGCCCCTGCATGAGTTCGTTCCGACCGATCCGAAGGACATTGAGGAACTGGCCAAGGAAATGAACCTGAGCGTCGAGCATCTGAAGCAGGTCATCTCCTCCCTGCATGAATTCAACCCCATGATGGGCCACCGCGGCTGCCGTCTGGACGTCACCTTCCCGGAAATCGCCAAGATGCAAACCGCCGCGATCATCAAGGCCGCGCTGGCTGTCCGCAGCCGCCGTCCGGCATGGAAGATCACGCCGGAGATCATGGTCCCGCTGGTCGGCGAGGAGAAGGAGCTGGCCTTCGTCAAGTCTGTCATCGACAAGACTGCGAAGAAGATCATCAAGGAAGCCGGTTCCGACATGACCTACAAGGTCGGCACCATGATCGAGATCCCGCGCGCCGCGCTGACTGCCGATGCCATTGCCAACGAGGCAGAGTTCTTCTCCTTCGGCACAAATGATCTGACGCAGATGACCTTTGGCTTCTCCCGCGACGACGCCGGTAAGTTCCTTGCTTGATGTCCGATCCGTTCTCCAAGCTGGACCAGGCCGGCGTTGGCCGCCTTGTCAAGATGGCAGCGGAACTGGGCCGTCAGACCCGCCCGGACATCAAGCTTGGCATCTGCGGCGAGCAAGGCGGCGACCCGTCCACGGTCGAATTCTGCCACAAGATTGGCCTGACGTACGTCTCCTGCAGCCCGTTCCGCGTCCCCATCGCAAGACTTGCCGCTG
>OLOX01003561.1_pt1 | contig 11594 bp, 10 predicted proteins | sample 1672091 | NCBI WGS metagenome assembly OLOX01 (sample SAMEA3136644, study PRJEB25190) | human gut metagenome | reverse complement strand
TCCGTGTTTTGCGAAGTCAAAACACAGATTGTCGGAAAAACGAAGTTTTTCGACAAACTAAAAAGGCACGCCTGAGGCGTGCCTTTTGATTGCTTTTCGAGTTCTTAGCGAGTCTTGCGGTTAACAGCGAACAGCTTTGCGGTGCCCGGATCGTTTGCCAGCTCGAACATTGCGGAACCCATCAGGAAATTGTGAAAATTCTTCTTCATTTTTCATTACCTCTTTCTTGTGGGGAAGCACTCTTTCGTGTTCCCTCAGCTCATTTTTTATTCTGATAGTATTATAGCGCGGCGTGACGCGATGCGCAAGCGCAAACGTGTACGGAATATACAAGCGGCGAAAAATATTTTTAGATAGTATAACCAAACAGTCCCATTAAATCCACTTTCACAATTAAATTCATATGAATTTTAACACCAGAAAACGTTTGCGTAAATTGAATTCCTATGGAATTTCATATTCCTCGGTCATTTGTGCTATTTTTTGCTCTGAAAAATTGTAACTTGCGTCATTGACAAGCAAGGTCTCTTGAATTATTATATAATATATCCAATCGCAAACGTTTGCGATTTTGTAAAATACAGCGTATTGTGCAAAGACGCTGAGCAGAAAGGAGGTTCTCCCAGGCAATCCCCCGCGCTGAAACGCACATTCCCCCGTGCAGACCGAGCCGAAAACACAGTTTCGCGCTCCGCTGCATCACCGATACGGAAAGAAGGTCAGGTTCTATGATGAAAAAACGATTGACAAGTCTCGCACTGTCCGCCATGATGGTGCTGTCAATGGTTCCCGCAACTGCATTCGCGGCGAAGGACGCAGGCACTCCGCCGACCTACAACAGCGCAACCGGCTGCTATGAAATCTCTACCCCGGCCCAGCTCCTATATCTTGCCGGCAAATGGAAAGACGGCGCTCCGCGCGATGGACACTATGTCCTGACCGCCGACATCGACATGACCGGCGTCAAGGGCTTCAAGCCGATCGCATCCAAAAAAGACCAGGGCTTTACCGGCACGTTCGACGGCCAGTTCCACTCGATCAAGGGCCTTCGCGTTGAATATGAAAAGAAATATGCCGGTCTGTTCGGCTATGTCGGCAATCAGGACGACCAGGCATATATCAAAAACGTTGCTCTGCTCGACTGCTATGTAACCGGTCAGCAGAACGTCGGCGCTCTGGCCGGCGTAAACTACGGCACGATCACCGACTGTGTCGTTACCGGCGAGGTCAAGTGCCTCGATCTGTCCAACTCGCATACCGCGGGCGGTATCTGCGGCAAGCTGAAGGAGGGCGAAGGCCCGATCGTCGGCCATGTCGAGGACTGCTACGTCAACGCCGACGTTTCCGCGCCGTATGACGCAGGCGGCATCGCAGGCATTCAGGACGGCGGCGGCTATCTGGCCCGCTGCTTCGCAGCCGGCACGGTCGATGCCACCGCGACGAGCGGCACGGTAGGCCACGCAGGCGGCATCGCAGGCTCCTTCAACGCCGGCGAGACGCTCAAGGACAGCGTTTCCGCACAGTCCTTCATCAAGGGCGTGCAGGACGTCGACAAGATCGTCGGCCAGCTCGATGACGAAGCTGCAACCAACATCACCGGCAACATCGCCTGGGAAGGCACGCAGCTTACCGGCAACGAGCCGACCGAGCAGCCCATCAAGTGGGAGGACGTTTCCACTGAAAAAATGACCAGCAAGGCGACCTACGAGGGTCTCGGCTGGGATATGAGCAAGGTTTGGGACTGGAGCGAAAGCAGCAAGCAGCCTGTCCTGCGCGGCTTTAACGCTTCTATCTTCCCGGCTGTCGATTACACCGTAAGCGGCACGCGCATCGTCTCCCGCGCACTCAACACCGCCCCCCACAACGGCAAGGCTGAGGTATCCGCGCGCATCGTCTCCACCGACAAGATCGAGAGCGCTACCCTGTACTACGGCTACGATTCCGCCAAGGTCGATACCGCTGTTGCCATGAAGGCCTCCGGCGACACCTACACCGCTTCCCTGCCGACCGATAAGGTAGGCGATATGTTCTACTACATCTCGGTCAAGACCGACAAGGAAACCATCACCAAGCCGACCAACAGCGCAGAACCCATCGTTCTGAACATCGACGACGGCAAGGTAAAGGGCGACCCCGACCAGATCACCATCACCCCGGACACCAAGCAGGGCGGCCTGCGCTTCAACTGGCTGACCGATCCGCGCGTCACCAAGACCGTGATCCAGTACAAGGTAAAGGGCGCTTCCAAGTGGGAGAGCAAGACCGGCACCTACTACGTTGAGTCCGTAACCGCAGGCTACAAGGAAAAGGCAGCGCACCGCGTTGAAATCACCGGCCTGACCCCGTCCGCTGAGTACGTCTACCGCGTAGGCGACGGCGGCGAGTTCATGAGCGAGGAGAAGTCCTTCACCGCACCGAAGTCCGCAGACGACAAGAATTTCAAGGTTATCTTCTACTCCGACCCGCAGTCTGAGTCCGTTGAGAACTACATGAGCTTCAAGTATTCCATCGACCAGGCGCTCAAGGTTTGCCCGAACCCCGACCTCATGATCTCCGCAGGCGACACCACCCAGAACGGCTACAAGTCCACTGAATGGGAAGCATGCTTCGAAGTCATGCATGACTACTACGCGAAGTACCCGACCGTTACGGTCGCAGGCAACCACGAGATGAAGGGCGACTGGAACTTCATTTCCTTCGCACAGCGCTTCAATATGTCCGGCGCAAAGACCGGCTACCCCGAGTTCGACCGCACCATGGGTTACTTTGAGTACGGCGACGCGATCTTCGTTATCCTGAACGGCGAAGTCACCCCGGCCGACAAGAAGCCTGAAATCATGAAGAAGGAGCTTCAGTGGTGCAAGAGCGTGCTCGACGCTTCCGACAAGAAGTGGCGCATCGTCATGACCCACGCAGGCCCGTACACCTCCAACCACGATCCGCTCGACGTCCGCGACTACTACATCAACGACAGCGAGTATTCGCTCGACAAGATGAACGTTGACCTGTTCCTCAACGGTCACGACCACATCTACATCCGCTCCACCGTCAAGAACGACATCAAGGTCAACACCGGCGACGGCACCACCTACATCACCGGCGGCACGGTCGGCAACAAGTTCTATGAGTACATTCCGGCACGCTCGGACTACTCCACCGACTTCTATGTAGATGAAGAGGATAAGCAGGTATTCTCCGTCATCGAGTTCTCCGAGGATTCCATCAAGGGCACCGCTTACCAGAAGCAGGACCCGGACGACTGGAACAGCTTCAAGGCAGTAGACAGCTACGAAATCCTCAACAACCGCCAGACCGGCAAGCAGGTTTCGGACTACACCGACGTTTCCAAGAACGCATGGTACTATGACGCTGCCAAGTACGTCACCGACAAGCAGCTGATGAGCGGCGAGAAGCCGTATGTATTCGGCGCAGACGAGGCTCTGACCCGTGCGGAAGTCGCCTCTGCTCTGTACAACCTGGCAGGTCAGCCCAAGGTTGAACTCGCGTCCTTCACCGACGTTCCCGTGACCCATCAGGCACGCACCGCCATCGCGTGGGCGGCCAAGACCGGCATCATGAAGGGCGTTGGCGACAACAAGTTCGAGCCCGACCGCAGCGTATCTCGCGAAGAAATCGCAACCCTGCTCACCCGTCAGCGCAAGCTGTCCGGCGAGGACGTTTCCGCCGACAAGGCCGCTATCAACGAGTTCGCTGACAGTGCCAAGATTTCGAGCTGGGCAGTTGACGGCGTAGCATACTGCACCAAGTCCGGCCTCGTCAAGGGCAACCCGGGCAAGGTATTCGCACCGGCCGGCAACACCACCCGTGCCGAGCTCGCAACGATCATTCAGCGCATCGCTGCATAATCTCATTCATCCTTTCTGACAATTTCATTTCTCCTTACATGCGATCCCCTTTTGCAGCCTGCCGTCCGATACACTCTTCCCGTATCGGGCGGCAGGCACTTTTTAGAGACTGTCGAAAAACTTCGTTTTTCCGACAATCTGTGTTCTGACTTCGCAGAACACGAGTCGTCCGAAAGTTCCCATGCGGAAACTTTCTCCCTCCTAAGGGGCAAAAACCGAGGCGCATGGCCCCGGTTTTTGCAGACTTTGCTGCGCAAAGTCTGTTAAATGCGCGCTGCCGCGCGTAAGCTGTTTTTCCGTCAAACCGGACTCTATCGGCAGGCTTATTTTTATCGAAGACAGTCGAGCAGGTACAGGCGGAACTCGACTGTTTCGCTGTTCTCCCCTTTTACGCTCTCGCGGCAGGCTATGGAGAACGCCGTTCCCCACCACGCTGCCTTTCTCTGTTCCGCCGGGGCGAACGCCGCTGTCACGAGCACGGTCAGCGCCGTCATCAGCGCGCAGGCCGCCTGTTTTCTTCTGTTATCCATGCAAAAACCGCCCTTTCCGGTAACTGTGTTCACAGTCTGCCCGGAGGGCGGTCTTTTTATACGTATTTCGCGCTTACTGCACGGTTTCCGTGAGGAAAGTCTCGGAGAAGCGGCGCGCGAGCACGGTCGCGGCGGCATCAGCGGCGTTGCGGTCGGAGAACAGGCCGTAAACGGTCGGGCCGGAGCCGCTCATGAGGGTCGCGTCCGCGCCGTTCTCGCGCAGCACCGCGCGGATCTCGCCGATCTGGTGACGCTTTGTCGCGGTAACGGTCTCCATCACGTTCATCAGTCGGCCGCAGACGCCCTGATAATCGCCGTTTTCGAGCGCCTGCTTCATGCCCTCGGTGTCCGGACGCTGCGTCAGCGGCACGCTGTCGATCTCCTGATAGACCTCCCTGGTCGAGACCGCGAACGGCGGCTTGCACAGCACGACGTAGCAGTGCGGCATATCCGCGAGCTGCGTCAGCTTTTCACCGATTCCCTCGGCGAGCATGGTGCCGCCGCGCAGGCAGTACGGCACATCCGCGCCGAGCTTAAGTCCGATCTCGCACAGGCGGTCGCGCGACAGGCCGGTATCGTGCAGCTGATTGAGCGCGCGCAGCACGGCAGCCGCATCGGTCGAGCCGCCGGCAAGACCTGCCGCGATCGGGATGCGCTTTTCGATGAAGATCTCGCAGGTCTCGAGCGTCGTGCCGGTCTCCTTATAGAACAGCTCAGCCGCGCGGTACGCGAGGTTGCGCTCGTCGGTCGGCAGGAACGGCAGGCTGCACGAGAGCACGATGCCGCGCGGCTTTTTCTCCCCGCGCACGACCGTGACGCGCACATCGTCATGCAGGTCGACCGACTGCATCACCATTTCCACCAGATGATAGCCGTCCTCGCGCTTTCCCGTGACGTCGAGCGTCAGATTGATCTTCGCGCGAGCCTCGATCATGGTGCGTTCGCGCGTTTCCTGTTGCTTTTTCCCGAAAATCATGAAATTTTCGCCCCTTTTTCCCTTTTTCTCAGCCAAGCGGCACGAAATGCGGCTTTCTCTCCCGGAACACGGTAACATGAGTGAAGCCGGCGTCCTGCGCGTTCCTTACGCTGTCGTCAAAGCCGCGTCCGACAGCGGCGAGGGTATGTGCGTCCGAGCCGATGGAGATGCGCTCGCCGCCCATGCGCCGGTATTCATACAGCACGTTCTGCGGCGGCCCGACGCGCTTCTGCCAGCCGCCCAGACCGGCCGCATTCAGCTCGAGCGCGTACCCGCGGTCTATGCACGAGCGCAGCACCTGCTCGACGCGGTCCATAAAATGGTCGAACGAGGGCGTATAGCCGTCGTACTTCATCACGCGCAGCGGATAGTCGATGTGCGCGAGCACATCAAAGCCGCCGTGCTCCTCCATTTTGAGCACCTCGTCGAAATATTCGTGCAGAAAGGCATCGCAGTCCAGCTTCTCGTATTCATGGAAGTAAATATCGAGATCGTCCGGCATGGCGTGCATCGAGCCGATGACCATATCGAGCGGATGCGTGCGCACGAAATCGTCCGCCGCCGGGTCGACATGGATCTGTCCGATCTCGATGCCCGCAAGCACCTCGATTCCGCCGTTCCCGGCCGGACGGCGCTTTTCCCACGCCTCGCGCACGCAGCTCTCCGCGTCGCGGTTCTCCTCCGGCGGACGGCGGCGGAAAAAGTCCAGATGGTCGGTCAGACCGATGATGTCCAGCCCGGCCCGCTCGCAGGCCGCGATCTTGTCGTCTATCGTCTGCGGAAAGTCGGCGTCCGCCGAATATCCGGTGTGCATATGCAGATCAACACGCATAGATTTCCCTCGTTTCGCTGAAGGCAATACCGCATAACGGTGCTGCCCTCAAATATTAAAATGTGAGCGCGGTTTCGACAAAGCAGCCCACGATGACCAGTATCATGCCGGCGTTGCCGAACACGGCGCGCATATCCGGCGCGCACGGACCGTGCAGCCAGATCTGGTCTTTGCGGCCGCGCACGAGCAGGATAACGCCCAGAACGACCGACACCATCCAGAACGCGCCGAGCGCCATGTCGGACGCCGCGCAGTCAGGCAGCAGCAGCGACACGACCGCCCCGAAAAAGTTCAGCACCATGTGCAGCGCGACCGAAACGCGCAGCAGACCTGTGCGGTAGTACACATAGGCGAGCAGCAGACCGAGCAGGAACGCATAGAAAAACTGCTCCAGATTGGCGTGGTACAGCGCAAACAGCAGGGCGGAAACGAAGGCGCCGGGCGCCTGTCCGTAGCGCGCGAGCCGTCCTGCGACCAGACCGCGGAACAGCAGCTCCTCACACAGCGGTCCGAGCAGGCACACGCAGACGATGTTGACCGCGAGCGGCATCGCGTTTACCATATCGTCCACGATCGGCGCGGGCGCGCGGCCTGTGACCAGACCGACGAGGTCAGTCACGGCGTTGCCGATGAGCGAGCCGATCCACATGAGGGCGAAGCCGATCACCGCCCACCGGACGAACGTCCGCGCGCGCGGCAGCTCTTTGCAGAACGGCATGGGCGGCATGCCCTTGCAGATGCGGAACGCCGCGGGCAGCGAAACCGCATAGCCGCCGACCAGAATGAGCGCGTAATAGAGCGTATCCGGCATGCGCACGGGCAGGATATACACATCGAGTGCGATGATGCCGTACTGCCACGCCGACGTCCAGATTAGCACGAACAACAGCGCCGCGCCGATGCGCGAGCAGTAGCGCCGCTCCTGTTTCAGATCCATATCTTCCATATTTTTCTCCCAGAGACGAAAAAACAGGGCTGAGCCGCAGCCCGCCCCGTTTTTTCTAAAATTACTGTGCAGCGCTTACCAGACGCTCGGTGTCCTTCGCAATCATCAGTTCCTCGTTGGTCGGGATGACGAGAACGCGAACGCGAGCCCAGTCGATGGAGATGTCCATCTGCTTGCCGCGGTACTTGTTCTTCTCCGGATCGATCTTGATGCCGAGGTACTCGAGATGCTCGCAGACATCCCAACGAACCGAACGGTCGTTCTCGCCTACGCCTGCGGTGAAGATGATCGCGTCTACGCCGCCCATTTCAGCAACGTAAGAGCCGATGATCTTCTTAACGGACAGGTTGAACATATCCTTTGCCAGAGCTGCACGAGCGTTGCCGTCAGCAACTGCTGCGTCCAGGTCGCGGAAGTCGGAGGATACGCCGGAGATACCGAGCATGCCGGACTTCTTGTTCAGGATGTTGATGACCTCATGTGCGTCCATGTTCTCGTGCTCAGCCAGGAACTCGATGATGGCCGGGTCGATGTTGCCTGCACGGGTGCCCATCGGCAGACCGTCCAGCGGGGTGAAGCCCATGGAGGTATCGAAGCTCTTGCCGCCGTTGATCGCGCAGATGGAAGAACCATTGCCGAGGTGGCAGGTGATCAGGCGCAGCTCCTCGAGCGGACGGCCGAGCATCTCAGCAGCCTGCTGGGATACGTACTTGTGGCTGGTGCCGTGGAAGCCGTAGCGGCGGATCTTGTACTTCTCGTAGTACTCGTACGGGATAGCGTACATGTAGTGAGACTGGGGCATCGTCTGATGGAATGCGGTATCGAATACAGCGACCATCGGAACGTCCGGACCCATAACCTCGCGGCAGGCCTGAATACCGATCAGGTTGGGCGGGTTGTGGAGCGGCGCCAGCGGTACGCAGTCCTCGATCGCCTTGAGGACCTTCTCGGTGATGATAACGCTGTCAGAGAAGAACTCGCCGCCGTGTACGACGCGGTGACCGACAGCGTCGATCTCGCTCATAGAGGAGATAACGCCCTTCTCGGGATCGAGCAGCACGTTGATAACGGACTGGATCGCTTCCTTATGGGTCGGCATTGCGATGTCGAACTTGAACTTCTCGTCCGACTTGTTGCCGGTGTGGGTCAGCACGCCGTCAATACCGATACGCTCGCACAGGCCCTTGGCCATAACCTCGCCGGAGGCGGTGTCGAGCAGCTGGTACTTCAGCGAAGAACTGCCAGCGTTGATTACCAATACTTTCATTTGCGAAAACTCCCTTATGCCGTATTTGGCGGCTTGCACAAAGCCGCGGAAGCCTATATAATAATGCTATATTCTTATTTTACACGATTTCGGTCAAATGTACAAGACCTTTTTGCGCTTCGCGCTCGCTGTAAAACCCGTTTTACAGCGAATAAGTGTCCGGACTTCGCCGGACACGGACGGAAAATAGTTCCCATGCGGAAACTTTCTCCCTCTTAGGGTATAAAAACCGAGATACATGCTCCCGGTTTTTTGGGAAATTACGGAGCAATTTCGATTGAATGGCGCGCTGGCGCGCGCATTTTATGGTGATCTGATGAACTCTTTTCCTCCTGTCTGCGGCATTGTCGCGGAATACAATCCGTTTCACAGTGGCCATATGTTTCACATCCGCCGCACGCGCGAAAGTCTCGGCGGTGACGCCGTCATCGTCTGCGCGATGAGCGGAAATTTCGTGCAGCGCGGCGACTTCGCCGTGCTCGACAAGTACGCCCGCGCAGAAACGGCGGTCAGGGGCGGCGCGGACCTCGTACTCGAGCTGCCGCTCGCGGCGGCGCTCAGCTCCGCCGAAGGCTTTGCGCGCGGCGCGGTCGCGCTGCTGCACGGCATCGGCTGCCGGTATCTGTCCTTCGGCGCGGAAACCGCGGATATTTCGCTGGTTCAGCAGGCCGCCGAGGCGCTGAATGCGCTTCCCCCTGCCGCAGGCAACCGTTCCGGCCTGTCCTACGCCGCATACCGGCAGCAGGAGCTTGCGGCGCTAAATCCCGCGGCGGCGGCGCTGCTCGCAAGCCCCAACAACACCCTCGGCATCGAATACTGCCGGGCGCTGCGCGATTTCCCGATGCAGCCGCTCGCAGTCGCGCGGCGCGGCGCCGGTCATGACGAGGCTGCTCCTGCGGACGGCTTTGCCTCGGCTAGCCTGCTGCGCGGATACCTGCGCGAGGGCGGCGAGGAGCGGTGCGCCCCCTATCTGCCGGAAAGCTCCATCGAGGTCTGGCGGCGCGAAAAGGCGCGCGGCGCGGCGCCGGTGACGCTGCCGGAGGGCGCCATGCTCACTCTGCTGCGTGCGGCGCTCTTTCGCGGCGCGCTCGCGACCGGCTCGGCAGACGGCTTTGATGAACGCTGCGCAGCCGCGGTCTATTCCGCCGTTTCGTTCTCGGATGCTGTCGAAAAGGCGCAGACGCGCCGGTTTCCGGCCGCCCGGGTGAGGCGGACGCTGCTCCGCGCGGCGCTCGGCATCTCTCCGGACGCCTCGCCCCTGCCCTCGTATGCCCGCGTGCTCGCGTTCAGCGCGCGCGGCAGGACGCTCCTGCGGCGGCAGGACGGCCTCCCTCTGATCGTCAAGCCTGTCACCGAAAAGCAGCTGCCGGATGAGCTTCAGCCGTCTCTGCGGCTCGACGCCTTCGCGGACGACCTGTTCGGCCTTGCCCGCCCCGCGCCGCTCCCCGGCGGCGAACATTACCGCAAAACCCCGTTTTATCTCACATAAGAAGAAGGAACCATCATGATCGGACTCGGAACTATCATCAACTGCGGCTCAGTGCTCGCCGGCGCGTCGGCCGGCATGCTGCTCAAAAACGGCCTGTCCAAACGCTTTGAGGACACCATCATGCAGGGCATCGGCCTGTGCACCATGTTCATCGGCATCGGCGGCGCGCTCAGCGGTCTGCTGACGCTCGAAAACGGCCAGCTCGCCACGCAGCACACCATGCTGCTCATCCTCTCCCTCGCGCTCGGCGCACTCATCGGCGAGGCGCTCAACATCGAAAAGCATCTCGAGGACTTCGGCGTTTTCTGTCAGAACCGGCTGAAAAGCAGCGGCGACAGCCACTTTGTCGAGGGTTTCGTCAGCTTTTCGCTGCTTATCTGCATCGGCGCAATGGCCATTGTCGGCTCGCTTCAGGACGGCCTTTCGGGCGACGCCTCGCTGCTCATCGCGAAAGCCATCATCGACGGCATCGCGGCGGTCGTGTTCGCGGCCTCGCTCGGCAAGGGCGTGTTTCTCTCCGTCCTGCCGCTCGGCGTGTATCAGGGCGGCCTGACGCTGCTCGCGCGCTTCATCCGCCCGTGGATGACCGACGAGCTCATCGCGCAGATGTCGTGCGTCGGCTCGGTGCTGATCTTCGCGGTCAGCCTCAATATGATACGAAAAGACAAGATCAAGGTCGGCAATCTGCTCCCGGCGGTCTTTCTCCCGGCGGTTTTCTATCTCCTCGCCCGTTTTTTCCCCGTGCTCGGCACGCTCTAAGGCAAAACCGCGCCTCGTCAGTACGCAGAATTGACTTGCAAACCGCCCTTGTCCAATTATGCGGTATTGCCTTGTAAACAGTTTTTATCCACAGCCTGTGGAAATTTTCTGTGTATCACTCCCCCTGTTTCTGAAAGGACACCTGTCATGAAAAAGCTCATCTCCCTGCTGCTCACCGGTCTCATGTGCGCAAACCTCACCGCACCGGCGCTCGCCGCCGAGGACACGGCGGACACCGCCGCACCCGGCAAGACCGCCGTCACCTTCACCGACATGCCGTCAAGCCCGGAATTCGTCGAGTCGATCACCTGGGCGGTCGAAAACGGCATCACCACCGGCATGTACGACGGCCAGTTCTGGCCGGACTACACCTGCAACATCTCGCAGATCCTCACGTTCATCTGGCGCATGAGCGGCTCGCCCGAGCCGGCCGGCGAGAACCCCTTCCGGGATGTGCCGAACGGCAAATGGTACGCCGCCGCCGCAGTCTGGGCGCACGAAAAGGGCATCGTCTCCGGCGACACGCTGCACCCGGACGCGCCCTGCACGCGCGCCATGACCGTCACCTATCTCTGGCGGCTCGCCGGTTCGCCGTCTGCGTCCGCGTCGGCATTCCGCGACGTAAAGAGCACGGACGATTATGCTGCCGCCGTCGCGTGGGGCGCGGAGAACGGTATCATCAAGGGCATCACCCCGACGATCTTCGGCCCCTACAACACCTGCACGCGCGCGCATATCGTCACCTTCCTGCACCGTTACAGCGTCTCCATCCTCGCGGAAGCACCGGCTGAAACGTGAAGATCCACGCAAAAAAGCTCCCGTTCCGGAAAAGTGGAACGGGAGCTTTGTTATGCTTTTTTTAATCTACCAGCTTATCCAGCTCGGCAACGTGGTGCGTACCGGTCGCGACCTGATCCTCCGCCTGCTTT
>OLOX01003554.1_pt1 | contig 11604 bp, 5 predicted proteins | sample 1672091 | NCBI WGS metagenome assembly OLOX01 (sample SAMEA3136644, study PRJEB25190) | human gut metagenome | reverse complement strand
TTCATTATAACATATACGAGACTATATTTAAAATTGTTTCTTGATATTTCTGCACGCTAATACTCAACCGGTGTCTGCGCACCCTCTCTGCGGACCACCAGCGCATCTCTTGAATTCGCATTCGGACCGATGACTGCGACGGTCTGTATCTTATTTTTATCCAACGGCAGGAACGCATTCTCGTTTTTCAACAGAACAAGACTTCTTCTTGCCGCTTCAACAGACAACTTCACATGTTCCGGACATTCTACTTTATCATAGGTAATGTCTTCATACGGGGACGGATAATCCTTCATCATACCCAGACGAATACGAACTTCCATCAGACGCTCCACCGCTTCTGTGATTGCTTCCTCTGAAACAAGTCCCCTCTCGTAAGCTTCCTGCAAATGTAAAAAGGCGCTTCCGCAGTTCAGGTCGCAGCCGTTGTTTACTGCCATAGCCGCAGATTCCTCGACACTCTCTGTCACATGATGGTGCTCGTGGAAATCAAGAATTGCCCAGCAGTCCGATACCACATGACCTTCAAAACCAAATTCATCTCTTAAAATATCCTTCAGGAGAGTTTTGCTTCCACACGCCGGCTCTCCGTTCACGCGATTGTAAGCGCCCATGACGGCCTCAACCTTGGCATCCTTGACACATCGCTTAAACGCATACAGATAAGTGTCATACATATCATGCTTAGACGCTTTTGCATTGAATTCATGGCGGATTGCTTCCGGACCGCTGTGTACCGCAAAATGCTTTGCGCATGCTGCAGATTTCAGATGATCCGGATCCGGTCCCTGTAAGCCTTTGATGTACGCACATCCGAGTTCTGCCGTAAGATACGGATCCTCTCCATACGTCTCATGACCTCTTCCCCATCTCGGATCGCGGAAAATGTTGACATTCGGTGCCCAGAACGTAAGTCCTTTATAGATTCCATGGTCGCCCCTTCTTGAAAACTCATTAAATTTTGCACGTCCTTCCGTCGACACTACATCACCGATCTGTCCGACAAGTTTTGGATCGAATGTCGCCGCAAGTCCGATCGACTGTGGAAATACCGTAGCAACTCCGGCTCTTGCAACACCATGCAAAGCCTCATTCCACCAGTTATATGCCGGAATATTAAGTCGCTCGATCGCCGGTGACTCATAGAGCATCTGGCTCATTTTTTCCTCAACCGTCATCTGTGCAACCAGTTTCTTTGCATATTCTTTTGTCTGTCTACTCATTATTTCATTTTCTCATCTTAAACACTTTCTATCAATCCATCGACTGGCATGTCAGCCATTCAAAATCAGCATAATTTGTACTGTCACTGCCGTTGGAAGACGCATATACACCGACTGTGCATCCTACAAAGCCTCCGGCTTCCTCTGTCGTGTAAGCAAGAAGATCCAGATTTTCCGCAACGGATACATATCCTTTGCCTTCCGAAATCCAGACACGGGCACACTGATTGCGGCACTGCAGGCGGATCTTTAATTTTCCTTTCTTCTCCAGCCGTGTTGTTGCCAGCGTCTGCTCATCTCCGTGAATACAGCTGGTAACCACAAAACAAACTTCTCCATCCACGCGCACCACTTCAAACCGGAGATGATTTTCATTATTCTGGTAAAGCACAAGTCCCGCCGTCTCCGACTCATTGTCCGGATAGAATTCCATTCCGGTCTCTGCGACAAAGCGGTAACTCTTCTGTCTTACACCAAGATATGCACAGTTTGCTCTCTCGGAAATCTTTTCTTTGCGAAGGTACATCCGAAGTGCACCCTCACGTTCGGTCAGCGAATAAATTCCGGATGTCCAGTCCTCGATCGCCACCAGCCGCTGATCCAGCTGTTCTCCCCAGAAATGAATGACATCGGAATTCGTAATTTCTTCCGCAAAGCGATGCTCAGGCATATCGATCGTAAATTCGTCCTCCAGATGTCCGACTCCCGGAGCGATCACCGGCCAGCCGTTCTCCCAGATCACCCTGGCAAGGAAAGTCTCACGCCCCATGCTGCTATGCTTTTTGCAAGGTCTTGATGCAAGCATTACAACATACCAGTTTCCCTTGCCGTCATCAACCAGATCTCCATGTCCCGCATAGATGACCGGATAATCCATACCGAGATTGCGGTGTGTGAAAATCGGATTGCGCGGACAGCCTTCAAACCACTGGAACAGCTTCTTACTGCGTGCCACCGTAATACTATGTTCCGGACCGGTTCCGCCTTCTGCGTGGAGTAGATAATAATAACCATCGATCTTGTAAATATGCGGACCTTCCGGCCAGATACATCCCTTTACCGCACCTTTCCAGATTGCCATGCTCTCACCGACCAGCTTCATGGTCTTAAGATCCAATTCCTGAATCCAAATCTCCCAGTCCCCGTTATAGCGAACGCCCTCCGGATTCGGACGGGTTCCGCAATAATAACATTTGCCGTCATCGTCGAAAAAAAGGCTCGGATCGATGCCCGGGGCATCGTCGCCGAGATAATACGGCTCGGACCACGGTCCTTCCGGATTCTCCGCTGTGACGATAAAATTGTTGCCGTGCGTCACATTGGTCGTGATCATATAAAACAAACCATCATGATAGCGGATCGTCGGCGCATAAATACCATCTGAGATATCCGCTCCCGCCACAGGAAGCTGCGACGGACGGTCTAAAATATTACCGATCTGCTCCCAATGTGCGAGATCTCTGCTGTGAAAGATCGGCACTCCCGGTGCATACACAAAACTTGAATTGACGATATAATAATCCTCTCCCTTTCTGCAAATGGAAGGGTCCGGATAAAATCCCATTAAAATCGGATTCTTAACTGTAACCATTTTACTCCTCCTTATAACACGTAACCAAATCCTAAAATTGTAAACTTCTTGTCTCTGTCTTCTTCTGCGACTTCAATGCGTACCGTATGGTCGGCGCTTTCATCCTCATTGAACACGATCATCGCGTTGCAGTGCTGCCAGTTGTTAATATGCGGATCCGCCGTCATGCGACGCTCACCGTCCACATCGACATACGCCTTTCCAACGTCCACTTCTCCGGAATCCTTAAAGATCAACACAAGCGCTTTGCAATGGATGCGGATTGTAAAGACAGCATTCTCCGGCATCGTTGCATCGTACATCCAATTGTACGGAAACTCCGGTGTCAATTCTAACCGGTCATCCATCTCCACACTCTGGAGCTGATCATCCGTTGCACAGAAGCCACCGGCGTCGATTTGAGCCCCGGCATAGACATCTTTCTTATCCAGAAGCCGTACATGCTCAAAGCTTTTGCCGATTGCCGGCTTCATCTGCAGCTGCTGTGCAAGCATTCCCTCCTCGGTCAGGCCGCTCTCAAAAGCGTCAAGTCTTGCATGTTCGCTCAAATCACAGCGCTCAAACAGATACTGTAAACAGTCTGCCATAATGGTATGGCCGAGGTTGCTCGGATGAAACATATCGTAAAAGAACTGATTTTTTGTCAGAACCCTTCCCTCGTTCGGTTTCTTTGTAAACTGCTCCACTACGGTATCCTTGATACTGACCATCGGCAGATCATACAGTCTGCCGACCGGACTTAAGCGATCCTGCAGATTCCAGTCATTGGCAAATACGGAAAAAAGCAGAACGACCGCCGGATTCCAATCCAGCTTTAAGATCTTGCGCACAAGGCTTTCGTAGCAATCGCCCTTCGTCTCGTCGCCCTCATCGTTGACCGCAAATTCTACGACTACGATATCCGGCTTCTCGCCGTCTCTTAACACATCTCTGTCAAAGCGGAGCATTCCAAGCTCCGACGGGGTTCCTCCAACGCCCGCTTTCACAAATTTAACGTTATCTCTCATCGCAAATCTGCTTTTGAAAAGCTGATAGGACTTATAGGCATAACACGCGGTATTGATCGGTGTTGCTCCCGCCCCCTGCGTGATCGAACCTCCGATATAGGCAAGCGTTACTTCTTTTCCGGCTCTCGCCTTCTCGATCGCTTTGCGGATACGGTAGGTGTTGCCCAGATTCATGAGAGAACGCTCGATCATCGTGCAGTACAGTTCCGATTTCGTATCCACCGCTTCTTCTTCCACCTCTTCCGGAGCCGTATATCCGTCGTTCAGATAAAACCGAACGCTCGCTTTTCCCATCTTTTCCGGTACGCTCATGATGAACTTGATCTGTCCCGGAATATAATCATCCTCTGTCCAGGTATAATCCGACAGATAAATGCGCCGTTCCATTCCGTCTCCGGTCAGGCTGCATCGCAGATTGGTTCCGCCTCCGTAGAGATCTTTTTTCCCGTACATCTGGAAAATGAACTCCATCTCCTCCTTTGGATTGTCGGTCTCAACAGACACCCCGATACTGTGTACAAGCTTGCCGAATCCCTCCACCGTCTCCAATAACCGAAGCATGTTCTCATCCGTAATATTTCCGACGATCTGTGCGCTGTTAATCAGCCTTCCGTCACTTTCATAGATAAAGTGGATCGCACTTCCGTCTTCCTGTTTTGCTCCGAAGATTTCTTTATCCTTCATAATGTAAAAATATGGTCTTTTCTTCTCCGGATCCTTTGGTGCTGCCGGTCCGTTCATAATCATTACCTCCCTACTTTCTTTGCTTTCTTTTCTTTATACATTTCTATATCACTCATGCGCATGCATTCTTCAAACGATTCACGCGCCGTAATCTGCGTCATATAATGTCCCATCGAGCAGTCCGCCCGGTAAGGTTTACCACTTTGCGCGTTTGCCTCATCCAGATAATGGTGGATCTGATTCTCCACATCCCTGACAAGTCCGGCATTCGCTCCGGTCAGAACAAACACGAACTCATCCCCTCCGGTTCGGGCTGCAATGCCGTATTTGCCAATTGCCTTGCGTATTGCTTCCGCAACGGCACAGATTGCCCAATCGCCTTCCTTATGTCCATAAGAATCATTGATCACTTTCAATCCGTCCACATCTACGCTTGCGCAGATCAGATACCGGTTTCCAAGGATCCACTCCGGCCACTTCTCATTGATGTAATCTTCCATGCCGCGGCGGTTATTTAATCCGGTCAGATAATCCGTCACACTTTTTTCCTGATTTTCGTGATTCAGCCGGATCAGGTATTTTGTCGTATAAAAATTATTGATCGTCTGGCTTAAGGTCAAATTCCAGTCATGATAAAATTCGTCCGGTCCGTCCAACGGATTTTCAAACTGTACAACGGTATAGCCGAAATTTTTTTCCCGATTATGCAATACCCGGATATAATATACTTTCCAGCTATCATCACACACTTCCTCCGGAAGCAGATCTTTCTGCCGGAAGCACTCCCCGGATACATGCAATATCTGACCGTCCCTGATTTCCATTCCGAGTTTTGCATACGAAGTAATATCCTGCTTAAAATACCGGATATGATCCTTTTCTTCACCGAGCAGCCCGAGATAAAATTCTTTGCACGTTCCGAGAAGATGCAGATTCTTGGCTACAATCTGTTTCATCTCCGCATAATCGGTGCATCCGTCCATGTCCGTCGAAAAATAGGATTGCCGGTTGTGTTTCTCCCGGATCTCAATCAGTTTCTGGTAGATTTCATCACTTCTCTTATCCTCCCGGTCGGTACAATCCTTCGTACTCTCCCGAAACAGAATTTTAGCCGGAACATAGATATTACGTTCCCTCGGCACACCTTCAAGAAGATCCCTCACAAGATAGACCGCCTCTTTTGCCATCGCTTCATAATCCACGGAGATCGATGTCAACTGCGGAAGTACATCACATGATTCCGGTGAATTATCCACGCCACTGACCATAACATCCTGCGGTACCAAAATTCCGTGTTTTTCAAGCGCGATTGTGAGTGCTCTCGCCATAAAGTCATTCGCACAGACGATCGCCTCCGGACGATGCGTTTCATCGGAAAAGAAAAATTCGTATGCCTGCTCGCCTTTTCCTTTCCACATATCTCCGTAAAAAATTGAATTTTCATAGACCGGAAGTCCGAGTTCCTCCATCGCCAGCCGGTAATGCTGTTCTCGGATCTGGCTGTCATAATGCCCCTTGTATCCTGCCATAAAACAGATATTTCTCACAGAATGCGTATTTGCAATATGCTTTACCAGCTCCTCCACCATCGAATTGGCATCCGAGAGTATCCCGTAGAATCCCTCCGACGCCTCACGAAAACTGATGACCGGACCATGCGCTCTGTTTTTCAGACCTTCGATCAGTTTCATTCGAAAGCTGGGTGTATCGTATGTATCCAGCGCAACAATAATTGCATCAAATTCTTCGATCGGTGCAAAATCAACAACGTTCTTCTCATACAGATCATACATTGTCTCGGTTTCCCGGATTCCAAATGAAGTCAGGAAAACAATATTATAATCGCATTGTTTTGCCGTCTCAGTCAGCGATCTGCTGAGCACCTGCTGGAATTCCAGTTCTGCACGGTTCAAAAAGACCCCGATTGTTTTTCTTTTATTATAGAACATCCGGATACCCCCTTTTATTACTGTTTTATTTCTTTTGGAATTATGCTTTTCTTGTGATTTGATTATAAAAAAAGCCCCCGCTTGCGTCACGAGGGCTTTTTATGGAATAATTACCGACAAACTATAGTAATTGTATTCCTGTCAATATTTTCTATCGAACGGCTATCTTCATGGATACCGTTTTTGTTTTTCCATTCTTTAAAGTCACGGTCGCCTTGATCGTTACCGTTCCTTTCCTGTTTGCTTTGATTTTACCGTTCTTGTTTACGGTAGCAATCGACTTCTTGGAAGTTTTGTAAGTTACCTTCTTTACATTGTTCTGATTCCGCTTGCTGTCAAGCTTAAACTCCGTTGTTTTTCCTTTTTTAACCGTTGCCTTTGCTTTCTTCGGAGCGATGGTCTTAAGGATTTCTTTTTCAATTCTGGCTGCTTCCTTTGTCGTCAGAAGTACATAATCGCCCTTCTTTCCAAAACTTACATTCAGATTTCCGTCCTCAGCCTTATAGGTCTTGCTGTTGATCAGTTCATATTCACCCGTCTTACGGTTGACAACAAATGCCTTCAGTGATTTATTATGTTTCACATTCTTTGCGGAAACGGAAACCGTGTATTTCACATCACCATTCGTATTCTTAACCTGCACGATGATCGTAAGATCTTCGGTTCCTGCCGCCTCGATAAGCTGCTTTACCACATCTGCGGTAAGTGTTCCCTTTGATCCCGATACCGTTGCATTTGCGCTGGTCACATTTCCCTGCGCATCCTTTGTTATGGTTACCGATGCCTCAGCCTTCTTACCGCCGGAAACTGTAATTTCCACTCTGGATGTCTCAATGGTCGTATCCTGTTTTCCGTCCGGTTTCACATCCGGCTTCGTATCCTGTTTTCCGTCCGGTTTCACATCCGGCTTCGTATCCGAAGTTCCCGGATTTACAGACGAGCCGCCGCCATTGCTGCCGGTCTTTCCGGTTAATTCGACCGTACCATATACGTTTGAGCCTGACCAGCCCATTCCGGTCTCATCATACCAACTTAACGTACCGATACGCTTGCCGCCTTTTGCATCGTTGATCTGGAGTTCCAAACCAATCTTGGTTCCGTTTGCCGGCTTGATATCCGTCCACTTGAAAGCAGCCTCAACCACGTATCCGCCATCGATTGTTTTTGTTGCAGACTTGACATTCTCTGCCAGACATTTTTTACCATTGAAGGACTGCTCATTGTTATAATTGATACGATACTGCTTATCGTCCTCTCCATAGGAAGCGGTCTTGCCGTTGTCCTCGTCGATGAACACTTCAAGAGAATCCTGCTCATGCGTCTGAGCGCCTGTTTTATCCAATACCGCGTCGTTTACGGTTGCATATACATAGAGATTGTCATCATCCCAGAGAACCTTTGCATTGGCAGAAGCCTCGGAGCCTTTGTTGATCGTAAGCGGGATGTTTACCGCATTGCCCCATGCGGCATCTGCATCTGCGTCAACCGAAATTGTTCCGTACGGGATCTTCTCGATGCCCGGCTTCATGGTTGCCACTGCATAATACTTGCTGCTTGACTCCTGCTTTCCGGTCAGATCATTAAAGCTTCCTGTCTCCCCGTCATTGTTTACAACAACATCGAGACTGATCTGCTGTGCAACTTTCAAACCCTTCATCGAAACCTTGACGGTTGCCTGATATCCGCCTGCGATCGCAGCAGCAGCTGTTCTTGCAACCGTCACCTTATGTGGTGTGATATCCGATGCCGAATTGTCCGGATCTACATATACCGTAACGGCATCTGCGTCATTTACGGTTGTATCTTTTACTTTTACCTGTACGGTAAGACCGTCTGCATCCCAAACCGGGATAAATTCTGCCTGTACCGCACCCTGATCGATCGTATAGGTTTCTCCTGCAATATTGCCATCCTTCGCCTCTGTAATGGTAACCTTCTGAATCGCCGGCTGAAGTTTCGTTGCATCCACATAAGCCCAATAAGCAGGCTTTGCTTTATAGTTTCCGTCAAAAAGCAGTGGGCACTGTGCAGAGCCGCTTGCTCCGCCACCGAGATTCGACTGGGAATGCAGCCATGAATTCGGCTCAATGACACCCCAGACGGTAATGCCGGATACGTTTGCTCCTTCCTCCTTTAACGCCTTGATCGCCTCATACAGATTCTTATGGCAGTATGCCATCTTGGTGTATTCGCTTTCCTTTGTAGCCGCTGTACCATCGTAGGTACTGCTTGCCTTAAAATCCAGCTCAGTCAGCTGCACTTTGCCGGCTGCCTGTGCATACTTCTTCGCTACACTCTTAAACTGTGCTGCTGAGAAACCGTCCACATTGTAATGTGCCTGCATACCAAAAGCATCCAGTCTGGTTCCATCTGCAGACTTCACGTCGTTGATCAGTTTTACGATACCCTCACACTTGGTGTTGTCTGTCTCTCCGAAGTCATTGTAGTAAAGTTCTACATCATTTGGCGCATATTTGTTTGCATACTTGAAAGCATTGATGATGAATTCGTTGCTTTTATACACATGCCACCAGCTTGAGTTATTGCCATGCCGGATCTCATTGAGCGATTCTGCGGCACTCACTTTATCGGTACGATAGGTGTTACCGATGACTGCCTCATTCACAACGTCCCATCCATAGAAGAGTCCGTCATACTTTCCGTTTGCAGCTTTTCCAAAATAATGACCAAACACACTGGAAATAAACCACTCCAGTCTGCGGTTCATAGTCTCTTTATTCACATATGGCTGTGTAATGTCATAGTTCTCATGGAAGAACCATTCCTGTGTCTGTGAATGCCATACCAGCACATGTCCGCGGATACGGATCTTCTGATCCGGATGGGCATTGTTCCACTCAAGGATCTTATCTGCCATCGCATCTGCGCGGGAAAAGTCAAGGCTGTCTCCTGCATCGTTCACAACCGGCACTTCCAATTCTGAATCGTTAAAATTGATCTTCTTTGTCTTAATCGACGAATCAAGCTGATAGTTAAACAGTGCATCCGGCTTTAACTCGTTTCCGAATGTCACCGCATTGAAATGTTTCTCGACAAGTTCCATCAACGTATCGTCTTTAATTTCACTTGACATGATGGCAGTACCTGCGATCGAACCAGTTCCAAGACTTTTCGTAACGGATGCTTTCCAAGCCTCAATGTTATTTTCAATCTCCGGTTTTGGTTTTGTGATCTTTTTCATGGATACATTTGCCACATAGTATTTTCCCATGATACAGGAACCTGGTTCCTGCCAATCTCCCTGTTCCAAAATACGAATCACAACCTTCTTCGCACCTGATGGAATCTTGTATGTTCCTTCGAATTTCGTCCATTTTCCAGCTTCAAGGACCTGCGCGGATGTACCGGAAATCAGTCCTGTTGTATCATACACCTCCTTATCATTTCCATTCACATAATACGGCTGAAATTGAACAGTTTTCTGAGAATCTTTCAATTTTTTATCTTTAGAATCCTTATAGTCATCCGACAATTTTGCCCAAAAAGAAAACTCATATTCTTCGCCTTCTCTTACTTTTCCCGTGATGTCCTGTGCAAAACATTCATATGATTTTGACGGATCGCCGGATCTTGTAATAGCACCACATGTTGTAACACCAATATTAGCTCCATTTTCAACAGGTTCTGCTGTAATCGTAGCGTCTCCTAATGAAGCACTCCAGGATGAGAAATCCTGATTTGAAAAATCTCCATTATCAATGATGTTCTCGCCATGAGTAATCTGGCTTCCGCTTCCTTCTTTTAACGTTACAACCACACTGGTCAAACAAAATGACGCATCATTCTGGGTTGTCATAATTACGACTTTATCAAACGTTCCTTCCGTCTTTTCCGGAACGATCGTATATTGTTTCTGTCCATTCTGACCATAGCATGCTTCCACATCCTCATACCAGCCCGATGCATTTGTCATTCCAAGCTTCAAAGCAATATCGCCTTCCTGACTTTCAACATTGAAGGCAACGGACTCTACATTTGCAAGATCAAAGGACTCAGACAAATTCCATACTGCCTGTGGATACTCTTGCTCTGCATCATGCTTCAGTGCAACATTCCAACCTTCTTTCCCTAATTCACAGGAAGTTCCATCAGCGCCACCTGCAAAAGCCTTTGTCAGTTGGTCCGCGGTGAACGTCTTGGTTGTTGTCTGTGTCTCATCCGCATATACCGTCTCAATCCCCCAATCCGACGGCAGCATACTGCCTACACTCGTGAGCATCATTGCCGCGGATAGTGCAATGCACGCCCCCATTTTCCCCATTTTTCCCACTCCTATTTTCCTCCTTAAATAGATTTTTGTGTATCTTAATAGTAGCAAAATCAAAGCCGACAAAAACAGGGAAAAACTATAGAAGAACAGCCGACAAATTGCAGTAAAACAATTCGGGTTTGCCGTGATCAGATAGAGGTTCAAAACGGAAGATATGATGATAAAGTAACGATAGAAAAAATCACGCGCGGCGAAATTTTACATTTATTGGTAAAATAACACCGCGCGTGAATTTTTATGATCTAATATGTAGCTAATTTTTGTCGTACATCAGATAAGCATTTCAAAACCATTCTTTCATGATCGGATATAATTGTCTGAATTTCTGATATTTTTCTTCGTACTTTTGAACCAGTTCCGGATCAGGATCTACAGTATCAATCACTTTAACAAGCTTTGCACATGCATGCTCAACACTGTCAAACGTGCCGCATCCTACTGCTGCAAGAATCGCTGCTCCGTATCCCGGGCCTTCCTCCGACTCGATGATCTCAAGCTTCACATTCATGACTGCTGCGATAATCTGTCTCCAGAGAGGACTCTTGGCTCCGCCACCACAGATTCTGGAGGAATCGATTCTGATTCCAAGTGATCTGGCAACTTCAAGCGAATCACGCAGACCAAATGCCACACCTTCAAGGACCGCAAGCGTCATATCCTCTCGCGTTGTGTCCATCGACATGCCGACAAACATTGCTCTGGCATCCGGATTGTTATGTGGAGATCTCTCTCCCATTAAATAAGGCAGATAGAACACCTGATTTTCACCGAGTGTTGTAATTCCCTTCTGCTCTCCGGCATAATCTTTTGTCTTTAATATCTCATCCATCCACCACTTATTGCAGGACGCTGCGGAAAG
>OLOX01003551.1_pt1 | contig 11612 bp, 8 predicted proteins | sample 1672091 | NCBI WGS metagenome assembly OLOX01 (sample SAMEA3136644, study PRJEB25190) | human gut metagenome | reverse complement strand
TGATAAGATGGGAAATATTATTGGACTTTGTATTGGTGTATTTTTATTACTGTGCTGTCAGGACGTTTTGGATTTTGGAATGCTGTGGAAATTACTATTGCCAACCATTATAATTCTTTTCGGTATCAAGATGATTTTTGGCAGTTTATTGGACAAAAAATGTGAAGAGGCCATGAAAAAAATGCGGGATGATAGTGGACAGACGCGCAGTGGAACCGCTGTGTTTTCTAGCAATAATCTTGATTTTTCAGGGGAAGAATTTCATGGCGTTGAACTAAATGCTGTTTTTGGCGGTATAAAATGTGACCTTAGGAATGCAGTAATTGTTCATGACTGTGTGATTCAGGCATCTGCGATATTTGGCGGAATAGATATACTTGTGCCAAATAATATAAATATCAAAGTTAATTCCAACTCTATTTTTGGCGGTATTTCCAATAAAAGCAAAAATGGTAAGATTGATGGTGCACCGACACTTTATATTAAGGGCACCTGCATGTTTGGAGGGGTGGATATTAAATGACAACCTTGCAGAGAATTATAAAATATTGTGCGATAGCATTTGCTGTATTCTTAAGCGTTTCTATTATTGGCGGAATTTGCGGTGTATTTGGAATGTTATCCGTATTTTTTGGTGATGATACGGTGGGCGAAAAAAAGACCTATGCAATCGGTAACGAGATAGAAAGTCTTGATATAGACATTAGTGCGGCTGACCTTAGTGTTGTCATCGGAAAAAACTTTTCGTTAGAAAGCAACCACAAATATTTGTCTGTGAAAGAAGAAAAAGGCATACTTAAAATATCGGAAGACAAGGTCTTGTTTGGTATTTCACATAAGGGAGCATCGGTAGTTCTTACGATACCGGATGGGTTTACTTTTGATGATGTGACCATTTCCACAGGTGCCGGAAAAGCTGATATTGATGTTATTTCAGCAAATACGATGGATTTGGATTTTGGCGCCGGAGTAACCAGGGTTGGCTGTTTGAATGTACATACCCGGACAAAAGTGAGCAGTGCTTAGCGCATTGGTTATGGCTGTCATGTTCCAAAATTCCCTTCGCAGAGAAGCAGAAAGGCTGCTGCGCCAGCATTGGGCCAGCCTGAATGGATCGCAGAAAAAAGAATGACTACGAAAGAGGGAGTGAAGCACTTGCGGTGCTTCACTCCCTCTTGTCATATGGCGATAATTTGCATTATGAGAAGTTCTCTAACGGCAGCGTGAAATGTATCGAGGATGAGATTCCCTTTGATCTGCCGGACGGTTGGACGTGGACGAGGATTAAAACGGTTTCTATTGATTTGCCATACGGAACTTCGAAGAAGTCTAATTCTTCTGGAAAAGTTGCAGTTCTTCGAATGGGTAATTTACAAGATGGTGAGATTGATTATTCCGATCTGGTATACTCTTCGGATGAAGCAGATATAGAAAAGTATTATTTGCTGGAAAATGACCTTTTGTTCAATCGAACAAACAGCGCTGAATGGGTAGGAAAAACTTCAATATATCGAGGGGATATTCCTGCAATATATGCGGGCTACCTCATCAGAATACGAACTCTCCTCTGTGGAGAATACTTGAACGCTGTAATGAACAGTTCATATGCCAAAAATTACTGTATCAGAGTTAAAACTGATGCAGTAAATCAATCAAACATCAATGCTCAAAAACTGGGAATGTTTCTTGTGCCTGTTGCGCCCATCAAAGAACAGCATAGGATCGTTACATCTTTCAAGCGGACATTTGAATTTACACAGTGCATCCAAAGTGAGAAAAAAGAACTTTCCGCATTGATTCAAAGCACAAAGACGAAAATCCTCGATCTCGCTATTCGTGGCCAACTCGTACCACAGAATCCAGATGACGAACCTGCCTCTGTCCTACTGGAGCGCATCCGTGCAGAGAAAGAAGAACTCATCAAGCAGGGCAAAATCAAGCGCGACAAGAAAGAATCCGTCATCTTCCGTGGTGAGGATAACTCTTATTATGAGAAGGTCGGTTCTGATGTCATTTGTATTGACGCAGAAATACCGTTTGAGATTCCTGATACTTGGGAATGGATGCGATTGGAGAGTTGTTGCATCAAAGAAATTCGTCGGGGAAAATCTCCCAAATATATCGACGAAAGCGGAACCCTTGTCTTTGCCCAGAAATGTAATACAAAATACAGCGATATTGATGTGGGATTAGCATTGTTCCTGGATGAAAGTATATTGGGGAGATATCCGGATGATGAATACATGCAGGATGGCGATGTGGTCATAAACTCTACTGGTACAGGCACATTAGGTCGCGTCGGCATCTATCATACGACCGACAATCACCGCGGTCTACCTATAGTACCTGATTCTCATGTGACTGTTATCCGTGCTGCCCATGGCATTCAATCGATTTATGTGTATGCTTTCATGAAAGCCAACCAAAGTAAGCTCGAAAAGGAAGGCGAAGGCTCTACTAATCAGAAAGAACTCAAGTCGCTCACACTGAAAGAAATGCTTATCCCGATACCGCCATACTCTGAGCAAGAACGGATTGTTGCTACAATAACCACAGCATTCTCAATTATATCTGCCGTAGAAAAGAGTCTCAGCTGAGACTCTTTTCTATGCTCTCTATTTGTTCAAATAGTTTATCAATAAAGGCAACGATTCTCTCTTGTTCATCTATTGAGGGAAGCGGCACTATCAAATTGTGTAACATCTTTGACGAAAAGCCTTGCAATCCGATACCTTGACCGCCAATAAGTCCCAACTGTTTCCACATATACATCACATAATAGTAGAATCGGCTGGAAAGTGAAATATACGGACGCAGTCGGTGGATATGATTCTGTATTCTGATGTTTTCTTCAAACATCCAAATTGCAGACCTACCTATATCTCCACCCTCGCAAACCAAAAGATCGCCCTTTTTCACAGTGCATTTATCAATCTCGCTATCTGCAAAAAGCATTTCTTTAAGTGAATCCAGTTCAAATCGATCCCAGTACAAATTCGATGTTGTGATATATGTCATAGGAGTTCCTGCTGAATCAGCTGAATTTAATGCCTTTCCGGTGTTATGGTCAAAAAGTGTACCAAGCCTACACCAACACCATGTTTCTGGCAGATCAAATGGAATTTCAATGTTAATACAGCGGACTTTCATGTCGATCTTCTCATAATAAGAGATAGTCACATATTCTCCCTATAATATTGATGCGATAATTTCGCAAAAATATTATTGGGAGGTGCCTTTTTATGAGGACAACCGAAACATTTGAGCAGCACCTGAGAAAGAGCAATCTTTCGGAGAACACTATCCATTCCTATCTCTGGACAGTCGACTTTTACCATGCCCACTACGATGAGGTCAACAAGGAAAACCTGCTGGCTTACAAAGGGTATCTGATGGAATTCTTCAAGCCCAAGACCGTCAACTTGCGCATCCAGGCGATGAACAAGTATCTGGATTTTCTGCACAGAGACCGCTTGCGGCTGAGAGCTGTGAAAGTGCAGCAAAAGAGTTTTCTGGAAAATGTGATCAGCAATGCTGACTACAATTTCATGAAAAAGCAGCTCAAAAAGGATGGCAATATGGAATGGTACTTCGTGGTCTGGTATCTGGCTGCGACCGGAGCACGTGTAAGTGAACTTATTCAAATCAAAATCGAGCATGTGGAACTCGGCTATTTTGATCTATACACCAAGGGAGGCAAACTGCGCAGGTTATACATACCCAAAAAGTTGAGGACGGAGACTCTTGAATGGCTGGAGGAAACGCACCGTTCCTCCGGCTATTTGTTTTTGAACCGTTATGGCGAGCGTATTACCACCCGTGGCATCTCACAGCAGCTGAAAAACTATGCGGACAAATACGGATTAGATAAGAAGGTTGTGTATCCGCACTCCTTTCGGCATCGATACGCCAAGAATTTTCTGGAGAAGTACAATGATATTGCTCTCTTGGCGGATTTGATGGGGCATGAGAGTATCGAAACGACCCGCATCTATCTCCGCAGGACTGCCAGCGAACAGCAAGCTCTGGTAGATAAAATCGTCACATGGTAAAGGAAACAGCCGCCTTCTTTCGAGGGCGGCTGTTGATTAGGATAGGTTTTCTGTGATAAAAGCAAGTTGGGAAAAAGTCTGCTCAATCGCTATGACGATTCGTTTCTGTTCCTCAAGCGGAGGGACAGGAATTATAGCTTTCGTCCCGTCTGCTGTTCCAAGACGGGGCATTTTTACGCCATACGAACATTTATTGGCGTATCTTAAAAACGTCGGGGACATCAGATAATAGCGGGCATACTGCGGAATTATATTTCGTTCAAACTCTAACGGCAGAATCTCAGAGGTGCAGTATCCATCTTCGTCTGCCAAGACCACCTTGTTCAGATAAGGACGAAGTTTGCTGTACAACACCTGGCCTTTATGGAAACGATGCTTTGTGCTTCCTGCATTGCGTTCACCTTGGCGTACTTTTTGTAGAACGACACCGGAATCTTTTTCGATATCTTCAAGATCCAATATCCACGCAGAATTAGCGATATCAGCGGTATCAATATTAGTACAGTTACCGTAATCGCACAACTCCCCAAGGCAGCACACACTCCAACCGTCGGGGAGTTCTTCGAAATCCCAGTCCTCCAGTGACTCCACCAATGCTCCGGTTCTGAGATAATAAGAGTTATCCTCACCACGGAAGATGACGGATTCCTTCTTGTCACGCTTAATCTTACCCTGCTTGATGAGTTCTTCTTTCTCTGCACGGATACGCTCCAGCAGGACAGAGGCAGGTTCATCATTCGGATCTTGTGGTATAAGCTGGCCACGAATAGCGAGATCGAGGATTTTGGATTTGGTGGCCATTATTATGGAGAGTAAAGACTTTTTCTCAGCATCAATTTTTGCTACATACGCCAACAAAGCCTGGGCTGTTGGAACAATTCTAAGTTGCTCGCTTATTGGCGGAAGAGGGATGAATAACTCTTTTAACGATGTGCCATTACAATTCGGTTGACCGACACCAACAGATTTGTCTGTAATCTGCGACCAATAACAAGCACTGTCAAAAAACTGGTATATATACTCGGGAGATAAACTTCCCAATAGGCGGATTCGGATTAAATATGATGCATAAACTGAAGGATATGGTGTTTCAGTAATCAAGAAGGACTTGCCAACAGTGGCTCCGGTGCGTGCAAAAACAATGTCGCCAGTTTTAAGTAAATAAGCCTCAGGATCATTTACTGTTGTAAACGGAACGGCATTCCAATCAACTTTTCCGTCTTGAATATCTGTAATTCGCAAAAGTCTGTGCGTACCTTGTGGTTCTGCTGAATTGCTCAATCCATACTGAATAGCTACACTTAGGTTCCCTAATCTCACCCATGCCCAGCCATCTGGCAGGCCAAACGGGACTTCATCCTCAATGCATTTCACGCTGCCGTTAGAGAACTTCTCATAATGCAAATTATCCTCACCGACGAAGATAACGGAATCGTTCTTGATATCCTTGGGCTTGAGCTTGCCATCCTTGACCATCTGCTGCTTCTGCTGGCGAATACGCTCCAATAACACGGAAGCAGGTTCGTCATTTGGGTCTTGTGGCACTAACTTGCCTCGGATAGCGAGGTCAAGGATTTTTTGCCGTAATGCTTTCGTATCAATCACAGGTCTATCCCTCCGAGGATCTCTTGCAGTTTTGCGACGGCATCCGTAATTGCCGCCGACTTGCTCTGCATATCATTAAGGATTTCCGTAATGGTGCGGTCATCTTTCTCGCCGAGATCAAGCCACTTGAAATCAAGCTTCAACTGATCGCGCGAATACACTTCTTCCTCGGTAAACTTTCTCCATCTGCCATTCGGGTTTTCTTCAGAATATGTTTGTACACGATCCTGAATATGTCCGGAGCAATAGCTGGCGACGAAATCATCAAGGTTTTCGCGAGTCATCGGCTTAGTTGCCAGCGTATGCTTTATGCCGGTACGGTAGTCATACACCCAAATATCCTTTGTGGGGCTTCCCTTATCAAAGAACAGCACATTCGTTTTCACACCGTTTGCATAGAAAATGCCGGTTGGCAGGCGAAGAATTGTATGCAGGTTAAAGTCTTTCAGAAGTTTTTCGCGCACTTTTGCCGTTGCTCCGCCGTCAGTAAGGACATTATCCGGAAGGACAACACCGACGCGTCCTTTATCCTTAACAATCGACATGATATGCTGCAAGAAATTGACCTGGTTGTCCGAAGTCTTTACGAATTCGGGACGATTGGCATACACCTCAACACTGCCCTGCGGTCTCGTTCCGAACGGAGGATTCGCAAGAATAACATTGAACATTTTGTCAGACTTATCAATCAGAGAATCCTGACATACAATCGGGCTCTTTGCGGTACCGATGTCATGCAGATAGAGATTCATTGAGGCGAGCGTTACAACCAGCGGAGTATTATCCGCGCCGAAGAAAGCTCTGTTTTTCAAGAAATTCTGCTTTTCAATCTCGCGGCTCTGTGGCTTCATGTGCTCAAAAGCAGCCAGAAGGAAGCCGCCTGTACCGCAAGCGGGATCGGCCACAGTCTCGGTGATTTTCGGATCGACTACATCAACAATAGCTTTTATCAGCGCACGGGGAGTGAAATATTGACCGGCTCCGCTTTTCTTATCCTGTCCGTTCTTTTCAAGGATGGATTCGTAGATAGCGCCCTTGAAATCGCCCTCCATCATATACCAGTTCTCACCGTTGACCATTTCGATGACTTTGGCGAGCATTACAGGACGGTCGATTTTGTTGGATGCTTTCGTGAATATAGTTCCGATCAGACCAGTGTCTTTGGAAAGCTCTTTCAGGATTTCCTCATATTTATCAACTAAGTCCGGTCCGTTGAGCTCAACTAAATCTTCCCATTTGTAACCTTCAGGGATGGCGCTACCGAGCCCCAATTCTTCCTTTTCGCTGTCCATCTTAAGAAAAAGAATATATGTGAGCTGTGTGATGTAGTCGGTGAAACCGACGCCCGCCGCCGCGAGAACATTTGCGATATCCCATACTTTTTTCAGCAGGGTGCTTTCGTTTTTTGCCTGTGTAATACTTGCCATTTTAAGCCACCTTCAAAATAAATCTTGATAATGTTTGCAGTTCTAATGCAAAACTCTTGCCAAAACACCCAACGCCTTTACGCCAAAGGTCGGTATCAATACTGTTAAGCTCCAATACCGTAAATGCGCCGTCGCTGACAATATAATCAGTGATCTGCTTCATAACTATTACCTGCTCATCCGTCAAAGACCGCTGCATTTGACCGCAATATAAGTTGAAGCGCTGAGGGCATCCTGTATACAGGCTCGAAAGAGTTGGATTCTTTCTGAAAGCATATCGAACAAGTTGAATCAAATGCGTCAGCGCATTGACATTCTGCTTGGTATCCAGCTGCTCAACATTGCCGTCGACATCAAGAATTTTATAGTTATTCCAGATGTAATACGGCGTGAACAACCGGTTTTCAGAAATGAGTTTATCCCTCAAGTCGCAAAGCATATCATGGGTTATAACGACATTTTCTGAATTGTAGATAATACGCAGAGCTTCAACAGAGTCCTTGTTATCGTTTAGATACTTTTCAAAGCTCTCAATAAATGTCCTTGCGGTTTCTTTTGAAAAGCCGGCATAGATTACCTCGTCTGGACCCGGAACTATGATGATGTAGCCTTTTTGCATTTCGAGCAGCTTTTTTCTTGCGCTGATATTACTGATAAGGCAAGAAATCAGTGCTTTTCTCTCACTGTTCGGCTCGGAAATGCCCGTATATGGCGGAAGTGCACTATTTTCTATTGCTTCATTGATGCTGTTTGCTAAAGTTCGCGGCGCAAATCCGAATGTCACAACAAAGTAGTCAAGATGCTTGCCAAGTAGAGGATCATCTTCATATCTGTGGTTAATCGTCGAACAATAATCGCGAAGCAGTTCCAAATTTTCATCTGTTACTTCACCGTGTGCAAGGTGCTCCAGCAGATGCTCCAGTGTCAATACTTTGATTTTGGGGCCGCTCCCGCCCGGTTTCGGAATCGTTTTATCAGACTCGGTTACACCTACCGCGTCAACGATGTAGTAGCACTCCTTTGTTTCCGCATTCGGAGTAATCTCCTTGAGTTTATCATCGTTGATGGTTCGACAGCCACGTCCTTTCATCTGTGTATAGAGGATGTCGGACTTAACATCATTCATAAACAGAACGACTTCCAGCGGTCTGACATCCGTGCCTGTTGCGACGAGCGTTACGGTAACAGCAATGCGGAAATCCTTTTCAATTCTGAGATCACGAATCAGATCGTTTGGGTTATCCGCGGAGTATGTAATCTTCTGTACAAAGCGCTCTGGCACTTTGCCGCTGGGAAACTTCTCGCCGAATACCTTTTTAGCTTCGTTTACAATTTCCGTCGCGTGGTTGTCATCCTTTGCAAAAATGAGTGTCTTGGGAATGTATTCCCATTTCTCAGCTCTGTCCGGGTATAGATCGGTGTATATGGCATCCCTGTACGCAGCAAGGACAGTTTCTATCTGCTTAGGATTTGTTATAGAGCGATCAAGTTGAGTAGGCGAAAAGTCAAGCCTTTCAGTTGCAGTGCGTTCAACCTTGACCCCGGTTTTCTTTGATTTTTCCGTAATTGTGTCGCCGGCGTTTATTGTTCCGCCATGCACGGTAACATTGGTAGAAATACGGTATACACGAGCAGGTACATTTACGCCATCAATCACGGATTCATTGTAAGTATATTTTTCTACTATATTATTATCAAAAAACGCATACGCTTCGGGAGTGGGCGTCGCTGTCAATCCGAGTATTTTGGCGTCTCTGAAATAATCGAGGACCGCTCTCCATTTTCCGTAAATCGAGCGGTGGCACTCATCGATCACAATGAACTGAAAATAATCTGGCGGCAGAAGCAGCTTGCCGTCCAACGAGACCGTTTCCTTCAATGCCTTTTCATTATCCCGCTGTGAAAATTCATCTTCGCGGTCTTCGTCTGTTTCATCGGGGATGGCTTGTCCGGTAAGTACCGCAAAAAGTTTTTGAATCGTGGATATGACCACATCGCCTTTAATATCTTCTGCCTTTTTCAGACGGTTAATCCGATAAAGTTCACTCAGAGCCTTGCCGTCCTCCGTCCTGTCAAATAGACTGAATTCAGACTCGGCCTGGCGAGCAAGGTTATTTCTATCAACAAGAAATAACACGCGTTTCGTTGGAGTATAATTCAGCAGGCGATAGGAGGCAAGACACGCAAGATATGTTTTACCAGAGCCGGTAGCGAGGATAGACAAAGCTTTCTTTTTTCCGACTTTCAGTGAAGCCTCAAGGTTAGCCTCGGCATCATACTGACAATCGCGTAAGCCCCTTTTCGCAAGCCTCGGTAAAGCGCCATATTCAGATTTCTTGCCGATGATCTGGAGCATCTTTTTCGGAGAGTGCATAGCTGACAGCTCAATATAATCCCCATCAGGATCGGTCAGCATATTCTTGAAATATATTTTATTTCCATTCGCAAGATATACCAGAGGGATCTGCTTGTCGAACCAAAGACCGTACCAACCCTGGGGATGGGAAGAATAACCCTCTGCTTGGTTTTCCACATCATCGGCAAGGGGATTTTCTTCACGCTTTGCCTCTACAACTGCGATTGCTTTGTCATCGACAAAAAGCAGGTAATCGCTTTCCGTATTGCCCTGCATGAGAGCCTCTTTTACGGCGGCAGCGCTCTTTGGAACATATTCATTACGAGTAACAATATCCCAACCCGCTTCGTTTAACTGCTTATCAATCTTAATTCTGGCTCTTTCTTCGGGTAACATAAACACTGACCTCCTGTTTCCTGATAATAAGGATTATCAGAAGTTGGCGGGCAAAATCAATCAAGATCCTCCGCAAAAAAGTCGCTGTCAATTCTTTTAATTTCGTATGTAGCTTCCGTGGACACCCCTAAATCATATTCAATCATCAATTTTGCCAGCGCGGTGCCATCAACAAGCACGACCTTTGTGGTGTGTTGCTTCTCTGCATATTGGCGTGCTTCTTTCGTGAACTTGGCCGTCGTAATGAACAATCCTTTGGAAGCACCTTGTCCAGCCAGCGCACCAACGAATTTCTGAATCTCCGGTCTGCCAACGGTTTTGTCACAATCCCAACGCTTCGCCTGAATATAAATCAAGCTGAAGCCAAGTTTGTCTTCACGGATGATACCATCAATGCCTTCATCACCGGTTTGCCCGATGACCGTGCCGGCATGATCCACCGAGCCGCCATATCCCATTTGCGTCAACAGTTTGACGACCAGGTGTTCAAAGAAAGCGGGCGGCTGCTTCATTATTTCACTCAGGAGATCATCTGCCAGGGTGGTATTGATCTGTTGAAAGGCTTCATCCAAAATATCCTGCGGTGTTTTACCGGACCCCTTTTCCGTGGGTGTCGAAATTGCTGTTTCTTCATTATTGTTCGGAGAAATAAACTTTCTAAATGGCTCAAAGCGCTGGAGATAAAGGTTATCAATTTGAGGAGGATTTTCATTAAGGACTTGTCTGCCTACTGGCGTAATCACATAAATACCTCGTGACGGGCTTTGCACAAGGCCTGCCTTTTTCAGATATGTCCTTGTCCAGCCAATACGGTTATCAAAAAGCTGCTGCCTCCCGCTTGGCAGCATCTCAGTCCGTTCCTTTTCGGACACCGAGAAAACACCTGCAACCGTATCTTTTACCTCTTTCGATCTGTGCAGTTGGCCATCTGCCAAGCAATCAAGGAAGGCACGGTACATCTCATCATATTTGGGAATTGGCATCTGATACTCTCCTTACGCTTTCAGCTTATAGGTTCTGTTTCGATTTCCGCCTTCGGCTACGACAATATCCTCCGCGGTCAGTTCAGAGAGGAGTTTCTTGGCTCGTGTACTTTTGACTCCAAGGAGCTCTGCAATATCGGCACTTCTGGCCGAAATATGATCAGTAAGGTATGCAACAATTTCTTCTTTCTGCCGTGCAGATTTTATCGTCGCTTTTTTATCGTCACTCTTTATCGCCGCTTTTTTATCGTCACTCTTGGAGAATAAGAGCGTTAATATTGTCCGCTCCGGCTCGAGTTGCTCTGTAATCTCCGGAGTTGTCCAATTTTGCTCGCGCCAGACGCGGAAGATATTCGGAATGCCACTACCAGCACGCTCACCAATATCAATCAGGTTGAACATCTTCAGCATCGTTCCGTTCCGCGGATCAGAAACACCACCGCTCTTTGCGGCATCAATTTCGATGCGGAAGCTGCCCGGATTAGACATCGTAATGCTATTACGCTTTTTGACGATGACCAACCCCTGTCTGCCGTAGTAATCGGCATTCACCAAACAGTTGGCCAGTGCTTCACGCAGCGCCTGATGCACTGGGGTATCATCTATACGAGTACCACCGTCCATCTTGAAGGGCACCTTGATATCCTGGATCAGCTTGTTGTAGACCCGGAAATAGAAGTCGTATACATTGCCGCTCCAGTCGCCGGAGGAAGATATGATACGGTCAGTCCATCGGATATCAGCGTCATACTGTTCCTGATAGTCCAGAAAGTAAGCGTTAAATTCCCGCACA
>OLOX01003546.1_pt1 | contig 11621 bp, 15 predicted proteins | sample 1672091 | NCBI WGS metagenome assembly OLOX01 (sample SAMEA3136644, study PRJEB25190) | human gut metagenome | reverse complement strand
CCGAAATTGAAAAAGCTGCAAAAGTGCGTAAATTCAAGGATTTTCACGAATCTGTACGACGTAGCCCTATTATAGTCTCCACATGGCTTGAGTGGATAGGATGAATATCAAATTCTACTCGGTCGTATATGGAAACATATCTACTACTATTTTAGTCCATTTAACCGTCTGTGGAAATATATCAATAGAGATTTTGCCCTGTTTTCACGATTTGGTCGTTTGTGGGAACATATCTCTGTTCAAGAGATTCAAGAATGCAATCATCTTTTTCCAATAAATTCTTAGTCTTCTAATAAATTTGCCCATTTTGATTTTATCACTTCGCAATGTCCTTGTGGAACATATAACTTACCATCAACACATTGAGCATTGACGAAACACATATTACAATGCTTTGAGTACTCACATCCATTACATCCATTAAGCTGCGATTTTTCATACTTGTTTATTAAAGTTCTCAATTCATTCATAGCCGTATGTGCATTTATTTCTTTCAAATTCCATCTGATCTTCATTTTATTACAAATAGACATTTTGAATCTCGAATCGATATGAACTATGCCTTTCTTTGATTTGCAAGGAAATCCTGTTCTAATCGTACTTTTCTTATTCGTTTCTTTATATTTATATGGTGTATATTTCTTTTTCAGTTCATCGCTTAATGCAAATTTATTTTCAATATTAGAATGTTTCTCATCAACGCCATCTGTAATATTAGCATCTGCTGCTAATATCATACCGTGATCTTCAAGCCATTTTTTTACCTGTTCATAATATTCCGACGTAGTTGAAGTCAATGTAAACTTTGGAAGCACAAAAATTCCCATCTCTTTTAGTTTCAAAAGATTAACAAACGGTGCAGAGTTAAAATCATCATTATACAATGTGATTTCCACACTACTAGGCGGAAATTCCTTCCAACACTCTAAAAGTTTTTCTCCTATCAAAGACCCATTCGTAAAAATTGTAACAAATACACCTTTTTCTTTTAAATATCTATATATTCTTTCGAAGTCCTTTACTATTAAGCACTCTCCACCAGATAGATATACTTCAAATAAACCTTCCTCAACTAAATTATCGATGACATCTTTAGCATCTTCAAACAATATTTCACTACAATCAATATTGTCCCTAATATAGCAAAATGGGCAATCAAAATTACATCTGCTAGTCATGTCCCAAGTAAGAAGTATAGGGCGATACATTGTACTTTTTTCACGCAAATAATGCGAAATGGCTGTGATTGATAAGTCACAGCCATCTTCCTTTAAACGGGATAAAGTTTGTGGTTCAAGATAAATACCAGATGCTTTTCTCTCATTAACATAATAATGAAATTCATCTATTCTTCGTTCAATCATATTAACCAACTTTCAATTAATCTAATAACAACATGTGGCACTAGTCTGATTACTTGTAGAATCATCATAATCGCCACAATATGTATTTGAATTTCCATAATAATCCGGTGAAATACTACGTCCACACTCTAACTCAACTTCAACTAATTTTCCATCGAATACTAATTTCTCCATAACTGCGTGCTCCTTTCCATTTACTTTTACATTTATAGTTTCGTATTAGATATACAAGTATTATAAATCAGAACGGCCTTCATTGTCCAGCAGAATCTTATAGAAGAAATGTCCTAACATGTAGGGTTACAATTGATGTGAGACTTTTCTATATACAAAAAGCGGTTGAGTACTATAAAATGTTAATCACCACAAAAAACAATCATAGAAAGGTTCCAACCGCCATGAATACTATAACACATTCACAACGATACTTACCACATGAACTTTCAACAAAATTTTATGCAGTAAAACTGTATCGAACCGTCGTAGGTGTTTCCTACGTTTGCAGACATTATCACATATCAAAAGCTTCCCTCATGCGATGGAATAAACGGTTTGATGGTACCAGAGAATCTCTGATCCCAAAATCACACAAACCGCACACCTTGACGTCCGAACGAGCCCAAGTCGTTTGAGCTTGGGGAGTACCCGGCTCCCGTTGTTAGGAAGATTCAGAGGACGGGTTCCATCTGCTTGAAGAAGCGCATCCCTTAGCCTGTGGCTGATTTCAAACTCCTCGCCATCAGCGTTTTCAATATAATAGTGTGCGATGTCGGAACCTTCATACTGGAAGGTTCCGATAGACACGCCCTCTTTAAGAACCGGGTACATCGATTTACTCCTCCTTTGTGTTAATTGGTAACCCTGAATCTGCCTTAATTCTATTCTTTTGAGGAGGACTAATCTAAGGAAGAGTAGCTATATTTTTCGGGAAAACAAATAACTCTCATCGGGAAAGCGAACGTGATTTAGATGGCCATTAGGTTTGTCAGTGCGGCTCAACAGACAGGTTGTCAACTATTGAGATCATTTTCTCTGTTGAGAAACACGCATTCCTGAGTTAGCTCTCATTTAGTCTGGCATCTTGATATCCCTTCAAGACAACTGCATAGTATGTCAAACTTGGAAGAACGTAACATATCGCATTAAATATGTCCAATTTTAATTCTTCATCTGTATCATATGTATAATTTAAAATAGCACCTAATATTCTTCGCAGTAATTCCTCATCAATATGTCCAGCGGCAACATGATAGCTTATATTTTCCATCTCCCTAAAGTATATATTTGCGACTGCCATATAACCATTTTTCAATAAAAACATTGCTGTAAGAGTGATTGCTATTCTTTTATTACCATCTGCAAAACAATGAAACTTACATGCACAGAAAAACAGATGCTCTAGCTTATCTAAAAATGTTGGATAATAATCATCATTCTGTACATGAAACAAAACGCTTTCTAACTTTCCCGTATCGAGTTCGCCATAGTCTCCACCACCACTATTTTCTATGGTAGCTTGATGAATAGCTTTGGCTTCTTCAATAGTAAGATAATTGATTTCTGCCATTAGCTACGCTCCTTTAATCTTTTTAACACATCACCATTCTCCTGCATCAACTTTTCAAGCTCATCACCAGCTGCCCCCCCAAGAATTTTTCATATTCTTCCGCATCTAGTGGTTTGATATACTCCTTCAATTGATAATGAAAAGCATCTCTTAGCGCCATATCTCGACTAGCCATTTTCGTTCTCGCTCTAACTATTAATGGTTTTCATAATGGCAACGTTTCAAATGCTGTAAAAAGATCAGACAATTCCCAGTTATTAAGTTTCCTTCTCAATTGTTCCGATTGATCCTTTATCATTGCAGCCAATCCACATTCATAGGATGCAATCAAATCTAAAACCTCTGAGTACATAGTATGTGTTTGATGAACTGTCAAAAGGTACACCTTTTGACAGTTTTTTTCGTTTAATACCTGACACCAGAAGGCTCTCATCTCCATAAAAAAGAGACTTTATCCATCATCGAATGAAGTCTCCTTAACTATATTTGTGCAAATATGTTTACTGTATATCTACTTCCGCGAGTTGTTTTATCTGATCTCTCCTGCTATAAATCACCGCTATAATCTGAACTCGACTATTTTTATCATCTACCCAATAGTAAATAAAAAAATTCTTAACTATTATCTTCCGAACACCTTCACTTCTCCATGGTTCTTCTTCAATAAGTGAATGGCTTTTAGGTAAAAAAGCCAATTTCATTATAGCTTCTTTCAAATCACTTAATAAATGATCCGCTGCACCGGGAGCCACGAGATCGTGTGAAATATAATGCACGATTGAACGCATTTGTTCCAATGCCTGCCTGGTCACTTTTACTTCGTATTCATCATTACCCATACATTATATCTCCATTTTCAGTTGGGCAAATGCCTCATCAATAGATACCGTATCTTCTTCCTTAGCCTGCGTCAGACCTTCCTGCATTATTGCATTGAATTTTTCCTTGGTCAACGTATCTCTTGTAGTAAGTTTATCAGGAATATCCACCGAGAACGGAACTCCGTCTCGCATAATAACCTGTCTGTAAGTCATATCAATAAATACGGATACCGGAATGCCAAGCCTTTCCAGAATTGCTTCTGCCTGTTCTTTTATATTTGGTTGAATACGTGCTGTAACATTTGCTGTTTTTGCTGCCATAATATACACCTCCTCGCTCATAGTGTACCACTATGTGTTGCGTTTTGCAATACATTTTCTAGTGTAATACTTTGCAGACTGTGGTATTCCCAGCAGGAGTAACAAAGAGGATCAGATAACTGTCAAGCTTCACCTTCCCAAAATTAAAACAAAGGAGAGTATGTGTTTTATCACATACTCTCCCCTTATTTTACTTAATTCCCTATTGTCGTGTCTTACTTTACCTTCTTCTGCATTACACCCTTAACTACATAGTATTTTGAACCATTGTAATTAACATAGCCGGTATATGTACTATCCATCTTGCCGTTCTTCACGTAGTACCATGAACTACCATACTTTACAAGTGTCTTTGACTTGTCAAGCTTGCCATTGTTCACAAAGTACCATACATTGTTGTATTTACAAAGAGTTCTGGATTTATCCATCACACTATTCTTGACATAATACCATGTTCCATTGTACTTAACGAGAGTTGTTGTCTTCATATCCACAACACCGTTCTTTACATAGTATGGCGTTGTGAAGTTCAATCAACTTTCAGCATCCGATACCCCACGCCAATGTGTGTTTGGATATATTGTGGAGAGTTCGGTTCTTTCTCGATTTTTTTACGAAGTGTTGCCATAAACACACGAAGGGAAGCAATATCATTATCCCAACTACTTCCCCAAATGCTTTGCGTAAGGAAAGTATGGGTCAGAACTTTTCCTATATTTCTTGTCAACAGGCAAAGCAACTTATATTCAATAGGTGTTAAATGCAACTCTTCTTCATTCAAATAAGCACAACCTGCAGCATAATCTACACGAAGTTTTCCGTTTACAAAAACAACCGCTTCGGCAGGGGATACTTTTTGCATCATCGATAACCTTCTTTGCGTGACTCGTAGTCTGGCAAGCAGTTCCTCAACAGAAAATGGCTTTGTTAAATAATCATCCGCGCCAGCATCCAACGCATCAATTTTATCGGTATCTTCACTGCGAGCACTGATTACGATAATTGGCACATTTGACCAAGTACGGATTTTTTTAATAATCTCAACACCGTCTATATCAGGAAGTCCTAAATCAAGTAAAACAATGTCAGGATTGTGTGAAGATGTTTCTAAAATTGCCGATTGACCATCGGGTGCCGTCAGATATCGGTATTCGTGCGTCTTTAAGGTTGTTGTAATTAAATTTCTGACAGATGTGTCATCTTCTACAACTAATATTAGTGACTTATTCATATACTTTGACCTCCCCTGCCGGTAATGTAAATGTAAATACTGTTCCGTGCGGCAGATTATCTGAAACAGTAAGTTCTCCGCCGTGGGCGTTAATAATGGACTTGCACAAAGATAATCCGAGTCCTAAACTTCGGCGGCTGTCTGCAATTTGATTTGCACCGCTATAGAACATGTCGAATATCCGTGGCTTTATTTCGTCAGCAATTCCGTTTCCGTCATCCGATATAGATACGATTGCTTGTTTTCCCCGCTTTTCTGTCCGAATAACAATATGAGAGTTTTTAGGTGTATATTTGATAGCATTATCAACAATATTGATGATTACCTGAACAATAAGCTTTGCATCCATTTTTGCAAGAAGAAATTCTTCTTTGCTTTCAACGGAAATATGATGTTCTTCACTCTTTCGGTTAATATGATGTAACGCTTCTGTGATCACGTCATCCATCAAATCTTCCGTTATACGGAGATTCAACCGTCCTTCTTCAATCCGGGTTACAGCCAGCAAGTTTTCTACAAGGTTAATCAGCCACATGGAATCATCATAAATATCCATGTACAGCTGCTTTTTTGTATCATTATCAAAGTAATCGCCGTTGGACAAAAGATTGCTGGCATTACCGGAAATGGATGTCAGCGGTGTCCTCAAATCATGTGAAATAGCACGCAGCAGATTCGCTCGCAACTGTTCATTTTTTGCAAGAATGGCCGCCTCCTGTTTCTCACGGGCATTTTTCTCATTTTCCAAAGCCAGGGCACATTCTCCGAGAATGGATAGTAGAATACTGTTTTCAAATGGATCAAGAGGTATTTCCCCCATCACGATTCCAATAACTCCATATACCATACTGCTGCTGCGAACAGCAAGGTACAGGCATTTTGCATTGGAAAGCGTTCCTGTTGTAGCTCCGGCACGTTTATTGTTTTTCAATACCCAGCCGGCAACGGCCTTTTCATTTTCGGAAATACACGATTCCAAATTTTCTTCAGTTACAGAAAAAATATGCGGCGTATCCAACACTTCTCCATCAGCTAAATAAAAAACGATATCTTTTCTCAAGAGTTTAATGAGCTGATTTGAAGTTGCAGATACAATTTCATTTTTATCTTTTGCCTGTTGCAATAGCTGGTTTGTATCAAATAACACTTTGGTACGGTAAGCAGATTGTGCCGCCTGTTTTGCTTGGTTTTTAATCCGTATAGCAAGAGAACTGGTTAAAAATGCCGCCAACAACATGATAATAAAGGTAACAGGATAACCCTGATCATACGCCTGCAAGGTAAATTGAGGTTCCGTAAACAGGAAATTAAAGACCAAAACACTTACAATCGAGGAAATTAGGCTGTATATCTGATGTTTCGTGATGACAGCGGTGACAAGAACACCTAAAACAAAAACAGTAATGATATTTGCTTCGTCAAATCCAAATTTCTGGAAAATCATTCCGACTAAACTGGATAAAATCAGAATCGCAGTAGATTTTAATGTATCAGTGACAGAGAATACGATATGATTCTTTTTCCTGCCCCCTCTTAACTGATACACTGCCGCATTAGAAACCGCATCCGGAATAATATGCACATCCAGGTTAGGGGCATAATCAATCAATTTTTCTGTCAGGGTCGGTTTGCTGAGCAAATGCCGTTTTGTAGCAGAACTACGTCCGATCACAATCTTTGACACACCGGACAAACGAGTAAATTCCGCAATCTGAAACGGAACATCTTCTCCGTAAACTGTTTCTATTTTTGCCCCAAGCTGCTCAGCAAGACAAATATTTGAACGCAGGCGTTTTACATTTTCCTCGCTCATCACCGAAAAATCTGGGGTTTCTACAAATAGAGCCGTAAACTCCCCTTTAAAAGCAGAAGCCATTTTTGCGGCGGTACGGATAATTTTCGCATTGGATGGAGAAGAAGATAGACATACAAGAATATGTTCGCCTGTGTGATAATCTCCATGATTTTTTATGCGGGTATTTTCTGTGAGGATATTCACCCGGTCCGCACATCGCCGCAGTGAAATCTCCCGGAGAGCTGTCAAATTTTCTATTGTAAAAAAATTTTCTACTGCCTGTTTTTCCTGTGTCTGTCTGTATACATTTCCTATATTCAAACGGTTGATCAAATCCTGTGGTTCAATATCTATTAATTCAACCTGATCTGCATTATCAAAAATAGAATCCGGGATGCGTTCCCGTACAACAATTTCCGTAATGGATGCAACTGTATCACAAAGGCTTTCAATATGCTGAACATTGACAGTCGTATAGACATCAATCCCTGCATTCAAAAGTTCCTTAATGTCCTGATACCGTTTTGCATGACGGCATCCTTCGGCATTCGTATGCGCAAGTTCATCTACAAGGATAAGCTGTGGTTTTCTTTTCAACGCCATGCCAATGTCGAATTCGTCCAGTATCATACCATTATAAAAAACTTCTCTTGTAGGAAGAACTTCTAAGCCATTCAAAAGAGCTGCTGTTTTGGGACATGCGTGGGGTTCTACATAACCGACTACCACGTCAATTCCCTGCTGTTTTTCCATATGAGCTGCTTCTAACATGGCGTAGGTTTTACCCACACCAGCTGCATATCCGAAAAAGATTTTCAAATGTCCTTTATTACGTTTTTCTTCATCAGCTTGGATTTCCTTTAATAACTGATCCGGATTGTGTCTGCTTTCACTCATACGGTCATCTCCTTGTACAAAAACATTATATAGAATAATGCGTAAATTCCAGAAAAGCATTCTAGCACTGACATTAAAATCGCATAAAGATTATACCACCTTTTCTTCTTTTTTTCCATTCGGGCGTGTAGCCGAAAGCAGAAAACGCTGCGAAAAATCATGCAATTTTTCGACAAATAGACCCTTCATACAATTAATGTCATTTTGCCATATCACTCTCGCTGGTTTCTCAATCGTGTTGATGGGATGTACCGCAATGTCTATAGAGCCTGGAGTAATGACACTTTGCTTTATTTGAAAGGATAAGGAACAATACTCATCTTTCAAAATATCGTTGGAATTTTCTATGATAAAGCCAGAATCAAGTTTATTATTTTCCAGCCCATTTATTATTTCACTTACAGAACCGTAGAACAGGTTCAGCTCATAGTTTGGGTATTCGCTTGAAAATTGTTCCAATAGATCTGCAATAGAATCTATGATTGCAGGTGTTTCAAATCCAATCCTGAGCTTAGAATCTGAAATAAGTTTTTGGGATTGATTTTCCTTGAGAAATTTATCCAGCTTTTCCATAAGAAAATAACCACAAATAAATGCTACCAATACCACTATAAGTAAAACAAAGTCTTTCATATCACCAACTTCTTTCAAAAATTAAATATGAAAACATTTTTGAATATGTTTCGTCTCCCCAAGAACAAACATGGTACTGTCCTTTAACAACTGCGTATCGGGACTTATTTTCAAATTCATAATATCATTTGTTTTCAGTGCCATAATATTGATGTTATATTTTTTTCGTATATCCAACTGACCGATTGTTTTTCCTATCCATTCTTCCGGTATAGATATTTCAAAGATTGCATGTTCTTCATCTAGTTCTATGTAATCGAAAATATGATCAGCACTATAACGGATTGCAACCCAATCGGCAAGCTGCCTTTCGGGATAAACAATTTCATCTGCGCCGTTTCGTAAAAGAAATTTTGCATGAACATCACGAGCGGCACGAGACACCACCATTCTTGCACCGAGTTCCTTCAAAAGGGACGTTACTTCCAATGAATTCTGAAAGTTATCTCCGATAGCCACAATACAAACATCAAAATTTTCAACACCAAGCGAACTTAAAAAATCCTCATTAGTCGCATCCCCAATCTGAGCATTAGTTACAAAGGGAAGTACAGCATTAACTCGAGTATCTTCTTTGTCTACCGCCATCACTTGATGATGCAATTCATCTAATTTTATAGCAATGTGCCGTCCGAATCTTCCCAGACCGATAAGTAATATTGATTTCATTTTTTTATTCTCCTTAACCTACTGTAATTTTTTCCTGAGGATATTTTGAACCGTTAGGCTTTTTTTCAGAAATGGTAGCAAAAATCAAGGTCAATCCTCCCACTCTGCCCAAAAACATCAGGCAAATCAAGATTATATGGGAAACAAGCCCCAGGTCAGGAGTTATTCCCAACGATAAGCCTACCGTTCCGATTGCCGACGCCGTCTCAAACAAAGCGGTCATAAGTGGAATATCTTCTGTTCTGCTAATTACCATTCCTCCGACAAGGAATAAAACGATATACATCAAAAAAATCGTAGCTGCATTTCTGATAGTGCCATCCGGAATTTGTCTGCCGAAAAAATGAGTGTGTTCCTTTTTTCTAAATACAGATAATGCCGATGAAACGAGAACTGCAAGAGTTGTCGTTTTCATACCACCTGCAGTGGAACCAGGCGAGCCACCGATGAGCATCAGCATAATGATAAGCATTTGCCCAACTTCACTGAGCAAAGTCAAATCTGCCGTATTAAATCCTGCTGTTCTCGGCGTAACGGATTGAAACAAAGAAACCCATACTCTTTCTGTAAGAGGCAAATTTGAAAACTCAAAACAAAAAAAATAAAGAGCCGGTAAGAATATCAATATTCCTGTTACCATAAAAATCACCTTGCTTTGCATCCGGTATTTTTTAAAATGCCATTTATGATTCTTTATATCCTCCCAGGTAAGAAATCCAATACCTCCTGCAATAATCAGCATCATAATTACAAGATTTACAATCGGCTGTACAGAATAAGAGGCCAACGAGGAAAAATGGCTTCTTATACCGAATAGATCAAATCCTGCATTGCAAAAAGCAGAAATAGAATGGAACAGTGAATACCATATTCCTTTCCAAAACCCAAAGTCCCTGCAAAAAACAGGGGCTAAAAGAACCGCACCAATGATTTCGATAAGAATAGTAGTCCGAATAATAAATTGCGTTCTCCGCACAATACCACCCACCGTTGGAGCCGAAATTGCCTCTTGCATGGTACTTCGCTGCATCAACCCGATTTTGCGTCCGGAAACAACAGCAATCGCAATAGCAATCGTAATAATTCCCATACCTCCGATTTGAATCAGCAGTAAAATAACTCCTTGGCCAAATAAAGACCAGTAGGTTGCCGTATCATTAACAACCAGTCCCGTCACACAAACCGCAGAAGTTGCGGTAAACAAAGCATCCAAAAAGGAGGTACACTGACCGCTTTTTGTAGCAATCGGCAGCATCAAAAGCAGACTGCCTAAGAGAATCACGGATAAAAACCCTAAACTAATCACTTGAAATGATGTTATATGTCGATGTCTTGATCTGTTTGTCTGTTGCATAACTATATCCTCATAATCTTAATTTCTTTTTTATATTTCCTTTATTCTATCTTTATTTGTATTAAATGGGCGTAAGTAAGTTTGTTTTGAAATTAAGATTGTATAAAGATGAGCAGAAGTCTGAAATCTTTTGCTCATCTTTTGAGAATGCTAGTTACAGGATACCGTCCAACATCAAATTGACTTTCAGAACATTTACTGTTTTCTCTCCAAAAACACCTAAAAATCTACTGTCGGTGCATTTTTCAATAATAGCTCCGACTTTTTCTTCACTCATATTATTTGCTTTTGCAATTCTTGTATAAACAAAATGAAACCTCTTATGAAGTCTCGCTTTGTTTACGCAGTTTAAACTTTTGGTTAATGGTTTACTTAATAGATATATCATCTATAAATACATAATATACATCCCCATACATTTCTGTATGAACAAAACGACCATAATCCAAAACGGTTTTCACCGTTCCATCCTTACACACTATTCTATATTGCACCCGGTCTATGTCTTTTTCCTGCGTAATCTGACTTGAAATATCACACTCTACTATTTTCAGGTCATCAGGATGGACCATACCTTTAAAGGAATTTCCTGTAAGTTCTATAAATTCCTCTTTATTTTGGCACTTAAAAATCCGTAATAGCTCCCGGTTAAAAGTAATGATTTGCTCCTCTTCATCTGCATGATATACAAAAAAGCCTCCTGGCAAAAGTTCTGCAACCGTTTCTACCTTTTTCAAAGACTCTTCCGTATCTATATAGGTATATGACCTCCGATCATGCCTTTTCTTTTCGTAATAGCTGCTCTTATCCATATACATCATTTCATCTGCAGCAGCAACACTTTTTTCAAAATCTATTGCATGCTCTTTCCAAATCGTTCCGATCGAAGCTGAATATCCGTCTTTCCATGACGCCTCAAGCCTTTTGCGTTTTTCATTAAATGCAGCTTCATTTTTATCAAAAGATAAG
>OLOX01003541.1_pt1 | contig 11628 bp, 6 predicted proteins | sample 1672091 | NCBI WGS metagenome assembly OLOX01 (sample SAMEA3136644, study PRJEB25190) | human gut metagenome | reverse complement strand
TAGCAAATTTCTGAAAAGCGTTCGAGTCCAATTAGCAAATATACATCATGCGGCGTATAAAAATCTCTCGGTAACAGAAGCGAAATTACCGGGAGAAGGAGGAACAAAAAACCGCTGTAAACCATCGAAAAACGGCTTACAGCGGGCATTTTTGGCACCCCCGGCTGGGTTCGAACCAGTGGCCTGTCGCTTAGGAGGCGACCGCTCTATCCAACTGAGCTACGGGGGCTTATACAGAAAATATTCAATTTTACATAGCTCCAGGATTCGAACGATTCGATTTTTAGGTGGCTCGCGCTCTATCCAACTGAGCTACAGACGCGAATGATAAAAATATTTTACCCTTTTGGCAGTGGATTTGTCAATGCCTGATTTGTCGCGAGCGGGGTGGAGAAAAGCGCTTGTATTCACCGCCGCCGTCCGTTATAATGGGACGCAAGAGCGGCTCTGACCGCAGACGGCGGACAGGGCCAGTGAGAAATATTGAGAAAAGGACGGTAAACCTATGGACGGAAAGACGATCCTCCCGCGCAGCGAGGTGCCCGAGGAGTTCACCTGGGACTTGAGCGACGTATTTGCAAGCGACGATAAGTGGAGCGAGGAGCTTGAAGCGCTCAAGGCCTACCCCGAGCGCATGGCCGCCTACGCCGGCAAGCTCGGCGAGAGCGCGAAGACGCTGCTCGACTGGTTCACGCTCAGCGATGAGATCACGGTGCGCGTTTCAAAGTTTGTGCAGTACGCGAGCTGCCGCAGCGACCAGGACGTGGGCAACTCGTTCTATCAGGGCATGCGCAGCAAGGCGTTTTCCACGGCGGTCGCGCTGAACAGCGCGGGCTCTTTTGAAGCCAGCGAGATCATGGCCATCCCTGACGAAACGCTTGCGCGCTTCTACGCCGAGGAGCCGAAGCTCGAGACCTATCGCCGCAGCATCGACAAGCTGCGCCGCCGCAAGGCACACATTCTTTCGCCCGAGTGCGAAAAGATTCTCGCCGCCGCGGGTGAGATCAGCGAAAGCCCTGACCGCACGTTCAGCATGTTCCACAATGCCGACATGCGCTATCCCGACGTGACCGACGCAAAGGGCGAGGTCCACACGCTGACGGACGGCACGTTCGTCCCCATGCTGATGAGCGCCGATCGCACGCTGCGCGAAAACGCCTTCAAGGCCTACTACAAGCGCGCGGGCGAGTTCCGCAACACCTACGCCTCCACGCTGGACGCGCAGTTCAAGCAGCTCAAGTTCTTCGCCGACGCGCGCCATTATAACTCGACGCTCGAAGCGTCCCTTGACGTGACCGAGGTGCCGGTCGAGGTCTACACGAATCTCATCGACGCGGTGCACGGCAATCTCAACAAGATGTACCGCTATGTCGAGCTGCGCAAGAAGATCTTAGGCGTTGACGAGCTGCACATGTACGATGTCTACACCCCGATCGTCGCGGACGCGGACGTTGAAATCTCCTTTGAAGAGGCCAAGAAGACCGCGCTCGAAGCACTCGCGGTGCTCGGCAAGGACTATACAGACGTGCTTGAGGAGGCCTTTAGCAACCGCTGGCTCGACGTGTATGAGAACACCGGCAAGCGCGGCGGCGCCTACTGCACCGGCAACGGCTGGCCCCACCCCTACGTGCTGCTCAACCACAAGGATAACCTCGACAGCATGTTTACCCTCGTCCACGAGATGGGCCACGCCATGCATACGTGGCACTCCTGCAAATACCAGCCGGTGAATACGGCGGAGTACGTCATCTTCGTCGCCGAGGTCGCCTCGACCTGCAACGAGATCCTCCTGATGCGCCACCTGCTCGGCAAGACCGACGACCGCAAGCAGCGCGCGTATCTCATCAACCACTTCCTCGACCAGTTCAAGGGTACACTGTACCGCCAGACGATGTTCGCCGAGTTCGAGCTCCAAATGGGCAAGATGGCCGAGAGCGGCGAGGCGCTGACCGCCGACGCGCTGAGCGCGAAGTATTTAGCGCTCAACAAGCTCTACTTCGGCGATACGATGATCTCCGACGACGAGATCGCGCTTGAGTGGACACGCATCCCGCACTTCTACTACAATTACTATGTCTTCCAGTACGCGACGAGTTTCTCCGCCGCCGTCGCCATCGCCAACCGCATTCTGCGCGAGGGCGAGAGCGCCGTCAAGGACTACAAGAAGTTCCTCTCTGGCGGCTGCTCGAAAGAGCCGGTCGAGCTGCTGCGCGACATGGGCGTCGACATGCGCACGCCCGCGCCCGTCAACGACGCGCTGTCGCTGTTCGGCGAGCTGATCGACGAGCTGAGTGCATTGCTGGGCTGACACCTTCAAATCAGTGGTGAACCACTGATTTGAGCAGGTTTCGCGTCGCTTTGCGCCTCGGTTGCCCGTTAAAACGGGCGATTCGACGCACGCTATGCGCAAGGTGTTTTCCGCCACGCACCGGTTGCAGCGGAAAACGATCAAGAACATTTGTGCCTGCGGGCACTTGGGCAACCGTTAGCAGCTTTGCTGCTTTACGGATGCCCATACCCCTTGCGGGTAAAAACTGTGCGAGGATGCCTGCCCGAGAGGACAGGCATCCTCTTTTCCTGATTTTTCTGCAAAAGAGACAAAAAAAGTTTCAAAAAATCTTGCAAATGACGAAGCGGCAGAATATACTATTACAGTTAAAGACTTACGATTTGATATCCCTGCCCAGCGGCAGGAAGGAGAGATCACCTATGCAGAATGAAAAACTTCGCAATGTAGCCATCATCGCCCACGTCGACCACGGCAAGACCACCCTCGTCGACGAAATGCTCAAGCAGGGCGGCGTGTACCGCGAAAATCAGGAGGTCGTCGACCGCGTCATGGACTCGAACGACCTCGAGCGTGAGCGCGGCATCACGATCCTCGCCAAAAACACCGCCATCCGCTACGGCGACACCAAGATCAACATTGTCGATACCCCGGGCCACGCCGACTTCGGCGGCGAGGTCGAGCGTATCCTCAAGATGGTCAACGGCGTTATCCTGCTCGTCGACGCCGCTGAGGGCCCCATGCCGCAGACGCGCTTCGTCCTCTCCCGCGCGCTGGAGCTGGGTCACCGCGTCATCGTCGTCGTCAACAAGATCGACCGCCCCGACCAGCGCATCCACGAGGTCGTGGACGAGGTGCTCGAGCTTTTGATGGACCTCGATGCGACGCCCGAGCAGCTCGACTCCCCGATGCTGTTCTGCTCGGGGCGCAACGGCACGGCGTCCTATTCGCCCGACGTCGTCGGCACGGACTTAAAGCCCCTGTTTGACACGATCCTTGAGTATATCCCCGCGCCGGAGGCCGATGTGGACGCGCCGTTCCAGATGCTCGTCTCCGCCATTGACTACAACGAGTATGTCGGCCGCATGGCCATCGGTCGCATCGAGCGCGGCACGCTCAAGCAGAACCAGGAGATCATGGTCTGCAACTACCACGACCCCGACGCCGCGCCGAAGAAGGCCAAGGCCGTCTCCATGTACGAATTTGAGGGCCTTGGCAAGAACCCCGTCACCGAGTCCACCGCGGGCAACATCATCTGCCTGTCCGGCATCGGCGACATCACGATCGGCGATACGATCTGCGCGCCCGAGTGCGTCGAGCCGCTCCCGTTCGTCAAGATCAGCGCCCCCACGATGGAGATGACGTTCTCCATCAACGACTCTCCCTACGCCGGACGCGAGGGTAAGTTCGTCACCTCGCGCCAGCTGCGCGACCGCCTCTTCCGCGAAACGCTCAAGGACGTTTCGCTCCGCGTTACCGAGCTCGAGGACTCGACGGACGCGTTCAACGTCGCGGGCCGCGGCGAAATGTCGCTGTCCATCCTCATCGAGACCATGCGCCGCGAAGGCTATGAGTTCCAGGTCTCGCCCCCGCGCGTCCTGTATCAGATGATCGACGGCAAGAAGTGCGAGCCCATCGAACGCCTTGTGTGCGACGTGCCGCAGGAGTATGTCGGCGCAGTCATCGAAAAGCTCGGCTCCCGCAAGGGCGACCTCGCCGAGATGACGCCGATCGGCAGCCGCATGAAGCTCGAATTCCTGATCCCCGCGCGCGGCCTGTTCGGTTACCGCAACGAGTTCCTCACCGACACCAAGGGCGAGGGCATCATGGCGAGCGTGTTTGATTCCTACGCACCCTACAAGGGCGAGCTTGCCCGCCGCAATACCGGCTCTCTCGTCGCGTCCGAGACCGGCACCTCTATCACCTATGGCCTCTTCAACGCGCAGGAGCGCGGCGTGCTGTTTATCGGCGCGGGCGTCGACGTGTACGAGGGTATGGTCGTCGGTCAGTCCCCCAAGCAGGAGGACATCACGGTCAACGTGTGCAAGAAGAAGCAGCTGACGAACATGCGCGCTTCCGGCTCGGACGACGCGCTGCGCCTTGTCCCGCCCAAGCAGATGAGCCTGGAGCAGTGCCTGGAGTTCCTGGCCGACGACGAGCTGCTGGAGGTCACCCCCGAGAATCTGCGCATGCGCAAGACCATCCTCAATCACGAAAAGCGCATGAAGGCCACCCACGGCGGCAAGAAAAAGTAAATCATTGATGAATTGATGAAAAGAAACGGCGTCCGCTTTTGGATAAAGGCGGACGCCGTTTTTGCCCTTTCTGATTGACAGGGCAAAAGTTACTATGTTATTCTGGACGGGAGAAAGCGCCCTGCGTGCTATGGGCGGGGTACGGAGATGGAGGCGGTTGATTTGCATTTTCCCCGGCTGAAAAACGCCCTTCTGTGCAGGGTCATGGTCTATGTGGTGGTTTTGGGCGGCTTCCTTGCCCCCATCTTCCTTGTACTTCGTCTGGAATTTCTTCCCGATGTTGTGAAAACCCTTGTCACACTGGGCCTTATTGTGGGACTGATCGTCTATATTTTGAAGAACCTCCTTCTGCTTATGAGCCTGGATATGTTTTTGGGGATGCTGCATTGCCGCAACAAGGCCAGAAAGCGGTTCACACTGCCGCGCACCTTTTCCGTTCCGGCGGCGGAGCGCAGCATTGCTCGCTTCGGCAGGAAATGTCAGCCGCTTGCCCTTTCTCCGCAGCCCGATCTGCTGCAATATCAAAGCAGGTATCCCATAACGGTGTATGCCAGCGGCATTGAAAAAATCATTGCCGTGTATCACACGGAGCGACTGAGCATGGGCCGGTATTACGACATATTCCGTTCCGGTGCGGCCAACGCCAAAAGACTCAAGGGTGCGAGAGGGCACCGTATGCTTGACCGCACCCAGAAAAAAGCGCCTATAAACCAGGTGGTTGTGATCCTGATACTTGCCGATCAGGTGGAGGAGGGCCTCCGCGGCCAGCTGTTCGACGTGGTCCGCAGGGAAGCGGGGGACGGATTCGACACGGCGTTGCTGCCATGTGTTGTGGATCTGGAAAAGCACATCTGTACCTTCGACAGCGAACGGATTCCCTACACGGGATTCCGGTATCCGGCCAAGAGTCGTGGCATCCGGCTTATCCGCCGGTATCTGTTCCGCGGCCGCTTCCCCTATTCCAGCTCGCCGGATATGCTGGACTCTGTCTGGAACCAGGAGCTGAGCCCTGAGAACAGCCTGTGGGACTTATGGCGCATGACAAGGCGTATTTTCATTCAGGAGGGCAGGGGGGCAAAAAAACGGTTTGGCAAAATGAAACACCGGGACATCCTGCTGGAGGACGGGCTTCTCTATCTGAAATGGGAGGAGCGCGGCCTTGTGGCCGCAGTGGAGCTGCATGAGGAATCCCGGGTCGCCGCAGTGAATGCCATCGTTTCCTGGAGCTATCCCAAAAGCAATCTGATCGCCAGGGACACCGTCAAGCAGATCAAGAGCCTAATCAGCACCTATTTTGCGGAGCAGGGGTATACGGTAACATATACCCTGCCAGAGTAACTGTTCAAAGGGCGTTTTCCGCATATGAAAGGGGAGTCCCGCCACTCGGCGGGACCCCCCTTTTGTTCAGCGCTTACCTGAGCGTTCCGTTTTCTCAGCTGTTGCGCTTTTTGCGGGACACGATGACCAGCACCACAGCCAAAGCGGCAGCGCACACCAGGACGATGATCCACATGGTGGTGTTGCTCTCGTCGCCGGTCTTGACGCCGGGCTGGGTGGGCTGGTAGCCGGGATCGGCTGCGCCGCAGTCGGTGCACTTGCCATCCTTGTAGTGATGGCCGGTGGCGTCGATGACCATGGTCTCCACCTCACCGCAGCCGGTGCAGGTGCGGGTCTTTTCGCCGGGCTCGGTGCAGGTGGGCTGGGTGGTGACGATCCACTCGCCGAAGGTATGCTCATGGGCGGTGCAGACCACGTCGTTGCGGTCGCGGACGCGGATGCGGGGAGCCATGGGGGTGCCGTCGGCCAGGACGAAGGTGTTGTCATAGGAGGCCAGGCCCGTGGCGGAGATCTGGCAGCCCACGGACAGGTTCGCCACATCGTAGGAGGTGGTGATATAGCCGTCGATGAACACGCGGGCGATCTTGCCCTCGCTGTCGCGGACCAGAATGGTCTGGACCAGGCCGTCGGCCATCTCATAGCCGGTGACGTAGCCGTTCAGGGTCACCAGCTGGCCCAGAACGGAGCCGTCGTTGATCTGGGTGGAGGTGACGGCTCTGGGAGTGACGGGAGTGGTCTCACCGATCTTCTCAATGGAGGAAACCTGCAGCTCGTTCTCGCCCTGATAGGTCTCCGTCACGCCGGTGACGCGGACCACGTCGCCGATCTTGAAGTCGCCGGCCACGGGGAAGCAGTTGATGCCGCCGGTCTCATCCTGAACATAGATGCAGTCGAAGAAGGCGGTGGCCTTGTCATAACCGGAGGCGTTGGAGGTCACGACACCCTCAATGGTGTACTTGTGACCGGCCTCGGTCTGGGCCTGGACCGTGGCAATGTCGGTGATCTTCACGGGGTTGATGCGGCCCAGCAGGTTCTCGCAGATCTTGTAGTTGGAGTAGTTCTTCTCGGAGCCGTTGTCACTGATGGTGGCCTGGACCTCGAAGTTGGACATGAAGGCCGCGCCGGACACGATGATCAGACCCTTGCCCTCCAGCTGCTCGCTGGCCATGGCCAGCAGACGGCTGTCGTTTTCGGCATAGGCGTACTTGGGCACGTTGGCGCCGCCCAGGCCGTCCTTATCCACGTCCACGGAATAGGTGGTGCTGTGGGCGTATACCACCGGGGAAACGGTGGTGGGCAGGGTGGAGGTGGGCTTGCCATCGGCGTCCACGGCATACACGGAGGCGCCGCCATAGTGGCTGAATACCTCGGTGTACAGGCGGTCATAGGGGTGAGCGGGGTCCACCTCCACGCCGTCGGTCAGGAAGCTCTGACCGTAGGTGTTGAAGTACAGACGCCACTTGTCCACGCCGTCGGCTGCGCTGCGGACATCGTCATAGGTGGCATCGTCTGCAATACGCAGGCTGGAGCCCAGGGCCTGAAGCACCTCGTTCTGGGTGGCGGCCATGTGCTTGATGGCGGGGTTGTTCTGGATCACGTCATAGTTCTCGTAGTTGTCGCTCCAGCCGGCCAGGATCACGGTGCCGCCGCCGGCGTTGAAGGCGGTAATGGCCGCCAGCTCCGCAGCGCTGTAGGTCCGGGGATCGGTCTGGGCGTCCGCCAGGCGGCGGGAGGGGGCGGTGAGGATCAGGGCCTTGAACTTGGGATTGGAGCAGGCGGCGATCAGATCGTCGCTGGTCTTCAGCTCCACGGTGCGGACGTTGTACTTGCCCGCCAGGTTGCCGAAGTTGCCCATGGAATCCTTGTAGTTACCGGCCACATACTCGTTGTAGTGGGAGGCGTCGATGCCGATATACACCAGGTCGTCGGCATTCAGCACGTCCAGGGTAATGTCCTTGGTGAACACATACTCCTTGCCGTCCTGCTCCAGCACCACGGTGGCGGTGACCTTATAGACCCGGGCGGTATCGAAGGAGATATCATAGCTCAGGTCCAGGGTGCCGCTGGCGGGAACGGTGCCCGCGTCGGTGGCGGAGGTCAGCACCTGGCTGCCCACGGCATAGGTGATGGACTTGATCCTGGCATCGGTGCTCTCGCTGTTGAACAGGGTGGTGGTGACGGTCATGGCCTCGCCGGTGACGGGGGTGGAGGTGCCGCAGGTCACATCGGAGATGCCCAGCTTCAGGGTCTCGCCCACCCACACGGGAGCGGTGACCGCCAGGTCGCCGTCACCCTGGGTGACGCGGATGTAATAGTAGCTGTAGTCGGGGTCCAGGGTGACGCTGAGGTCGCCGGTGGCCAGGACGGCGGGATCGTCCCAGGTATAGGCGGTCTTGCCGGAGTTGACAATGACCTCCACCTTGGAGATGGAATCGCTGGCGTCGGGGTCGTTGACGGTGACGTGGATGTTCAGCTTCTCGGGGACCTCGGTGAGACTGCTGCCCAGGAGCATACCGTTGACGGTGTAGCCGATCTCCAGGTTCTTGTCCTCAGTGGCGTACACACGCATGGCCCGCAGCGCGTCATAGATGCCCTGCTCGCTGAAGTCGTCGGTGAGGATCACGTCGCGGGCGTCGTTGGCGTTGCCCCAGCGGCCCTTGTGGTTATCCTGGTTGTTGGTGGGGGCCAGGTGCCAGCCCTTATCCAGCGCCATGGTGTAATACTCATAGCTGGGATAATAGCCGCCGGCGCCGATCTGGCCCTCGCCGTTGCCGGCCTCCACCATGTACATGCGGCTGTCGATGACGGGATCCCAGAAGGCGAAGTCACCGAAGGTGCCGAAGGTGTTGCCGGGGTGGTTGAACTGGCTGAGGCTGTCTGCGCCCTCCTGCTGGCTCAGCAGGGCATAGTAGGCGCGCATACCGGCATAGTCGGTCTTGTTGTTCAGGGTGGTGTTGTTGCGGGAGACGATACCGGGGGTATTGAAGGTGTTGATGTGGCCGGGACCGCCGGACCAGGTCATCTCGAAGCCGGCCAGAGCCACCAGGGAGCCGGCGTTGGCCTCGTTGAAGGCGGCCACGGCGGAACGGTAGCTGTTCCAGGTCTCCTGGCTGTAGGGGGTGGCCAGGCTCATGTCATACAGAGCGCCCTCGGGGTTGGCCGCGCCGCTCTTGTCGAAGTAGTTGGAGTGGTCGGTGAAGGCCACAAACTGCACGTTGGCGCTGTCGGGCAGGTTCTTCACATAGCTCAGAGCGGACTCCAGAGAGCCTGCGCCGTCGGAATACTGGGTGTGGCTGTGGAGCTGACCGAAGTACAGATTCCAGTCAAGGTCAAATTCTTCCGTGAAAATGACCTGGGTCACTTCCCCGGGTTCGCAGCCCCCGGCGATGGAATATGTCTTGAGATACGCCGTTCCGAAGTCCTTTTCAAAGCAAATTGGCCCGGCATACAGCGCATCGGGCTGGTAATTCACCCCGTCGGCGGAGACTGCGTAATAAATGTCGGCGCTTTCGTCCTCGCAGGTCAGGGTAATTTCCTCCCCGGCGCGGATCGTGCCGCCCTCGGGCAAAACGGTCACACTGGGCGACGTTTCCACCACTTCTCCCGGCTCCTCCAGCTCCTCCGGCTCCGGGTCGTCCTGCACCTCCATGCGCCGGTACAGCGTAAAGATGCTGACGTAGGAGTCCGGTTCTTCCTCAATATCGGCGTCCCTGCATGCAAGGAAGTCATTCTCAAGAAGCGTATCGGAGACCAGCGTCACCGGCTCGCTTCCGTTGCAGCCGTGAAAGGAAAAAAATTTGCCATCCCAGAGAACCTGCCATTCGTATGTCCCGGAAGCGATGCCGTTTCTGTCGCCTTCCATGGGTGCGGCGGACACGCCGTGAGCGTCCGTCAGAATGACCCCGTTCGCCGTCACGGTCAAGTCCCATTCCGCACCGGCGGCATCCGTGTCGCCGGTGAAGGTGGGTTTCGTGGCGGAAATCACAAAATCTTCTCCCAGCAGGATACCCGGCGCGTCGCCAAAGGGCGTTACCAGCACGTATTGCCCGCTGGTCAGTTCCTCCATGCCGGTGATCTCCTGATACACCGTCGCCGCTCCGGCGGGAAGCCGGAACAACGAAAAAAGAGCTGCCGCCAATACAACTGACAGCAACCCTCTGGCTACCAACCTTCTTATCATACCAAACCCTCCCGACTTTTTTCAGAGTTTCCTCCCGGAACCCCCGAAAAATCATCGCCGGCTTGGCTGCGGATAGTATTCAACCAGCTGTCAACGATCTGCCGTTTGTATCAGAGGTTCCCTTATCCGTTTGGGAATATAGCACAGCCATTTTTCGACGTTTTACCTCTTTTGAGTTAACGCACTACAGGTAGTGGTTTTCTTCCGCTTATATACACAAGATGTAGTAAAGATTCAGTTAAAATTCTTCCTCAGCAGCGAGTGGCTGACGATCAGAAGACACGCCCACAGGAACAGGCTCAGCGCCCAATAGCCGCTGCAGACCATGGGGCTGGACACCACGATCAGCACGGCGAACAACACGTTTCCCATGGTCACCGTCCCCATGGCGGACAGCACGTTCAGCACCAGTGCCAGCAGCGTCAGCCCAAGCGACAGCAGCGAAATGCCGCGCACCAGCTTCAGTGTGCGTGCGTCCTTCTCCTTTTTCGCGCCGTAAATCAGGCACGCGGGCGGCGCGAAAAATGCCACAGCCAGCACCGTCAGCACAGCCTGCGCTCCCGCGCTGACATTCTGAGAAAAGCCGGGGATAAATCCCAGCCCCGCGCACAAAATAAACAGACCGCCCCACAGGGCAAACAGCAGCTTTTTAGACATAAGGTTCTCCTTTTCAGGTAGATGTAGTGTCCCCATTTTAACCGAAACCGGCGCAAAAGGCAACAGCGAATCCCGTCGAACCCCGCCGGTGAAAAAAAACTGGACAGTTCTGCCAACATCTGCTATAATGTCAGGAATAGTATTGGGGAAGGGAGTGTTTTTCCCATGAAATGTCCGTTTTGCGGCCATGATGACAGCAAGGTTGTTGATTCTCGACCGACCGATGAGGGAACGAGCATCCGGCGCCGGCGCGAATGCCTCAAGTGTTTCAAGCGGTTTACCACATACGAAACCGTAGAACGCATGCCGCTCATGCTCGTCAAGCGCGACGGCACGCGGCAGTCCTATGACCGGCAGAAGCTGCTCGGCGGTCTGGTCAAGGCGTGCGAGAAGCGTCCGGTTTCGCTCATGCAGCTCGAGCAGATCGTGGATAATGTCGAGCAGCGCGTATTCAGTGCGCTCGAGAGCGAGGTTTCGAGCAAGACCATCGGCGAGCTGGTTATGGAGCAGCTGCGCTCGGTCGACGAGGTGGCCTATGTGCGCTTTGCGTCTGTCTACCGTCAGTTCAAGGATATCAATACTTTTATGGACGAGCTGAACACCCTGCTCAAGGACAAGTAAACAGCGAAAATCAGGGGAGCCTTTGCGTCGACGGCCGCGCGGAAGGCTCCTTTTCTTTGCATTTGGCCGGACAGTGTGGTATACTGATATCATCTGAACGTATACAGCTGGGAGGATACAGACTTGCGAGTGATGCATGTGATGGGCGGCGGCGACGTTGGCGGCGCCAAGACCCAGATTATGCCTAACCTCACGCTTCAATAACCATACAAAAGGATTAAACCAGCAAGCCATACACATCATCGCGCGCACTTCTTCGACGCTGGCAAACGGCGCAACGCCGAGGGAGT
>OLOX01003537.1_pt1 | contig 11642 bp, 10 predicted proteins | sample 1672091 | NCBI WGS metagenome assembly OLOX01 (sample SAMEA3136644, study PRJEB25190) | human gut metagenome | reverse complement strand
CGATCTTCTGGATCTCGTGGCTGGTACGGAAGCCGTCGAAGAAGTGCAGGAACGGGATACGCGCCTTGATGGCACTCAGATGTGCCACAGCAGCCAGATCTGCCGCCTGCTGGACGCTGCCGCTGGACAGCATGGCAAAGCCCGTCTGCCGGCAGTTCATCACGTCGGAGTGGTCGCCGAAGATGGAGAACGCGTGGGTGCCCACGGTACGGGACGCCACGTGCAGCACGCCGGGCAGGCGCTCGCCGGAGATGCGGTGCATGGTGGGGATCATCAGCATCAGGCCCTGGGACGCGGTGAAGCTGGTGGCCAAAGCACCGGCCTCCAACGCACCGTGACAGGCGCCGCAGGCACCGGCCTCGGACTGCATCTCCACCAGACGCACCGGCTGGCCGAAGATGTTTTTCCTGCCGTTGGCCGACCAGGCATCGGCGTGCTCCGCCATGGGGCTGGACGGCGTAATGGGATAGATGGCAGCGACCTCGGAAAAGGCGTATGCCACATACGCCGCCGCTTCGTTGCCGTCGCAGATCTTCATGATCTTGCTCATCTTTCTTTCCTCCTCTATAAAAATAGAAGTTACCCGCTTTCCGGACGGGCGCATTAAAACAGTGTTAATTATACCATTCACGCTTTAAATAATCAATGCAAAGGGAGCGATTCTGTAACAACTGCTACAAAATCGCTCCCTGTTTTGGTGAAAAGTACAACTCAGATGACCATCGGCTCGCCGCTGATATCGACCTGTCCATCGGTGACGGTCAAATCGCCGCCCAGTTGATTTTTGTACACGCCGTCGGCCAGCGCCACCGATACGCGGCCGCCGCAGCCGGACAGATCAAATACGCCGGTGCGCTCCCCCGCCGGGGACTTATAGTGCCCGATAACAGCGCCGCCGCTGACCTCGTACCACACCGCACCCTCCAGCGGCAGTTCCAGTTTCATAGCCTTACACCGCCGCAGGAAGTCGGACAGGTCAGACCGCTTGTCGCCGAAATTGTCGTCCGCATCGAACAGGCCTACCTGCCGGCGCGGTGCGAACTCCGTACCGCCGTAGAGCAGCATACTGCCCCGACAGAAGTACAAAAACGCCAGCCAGTGCCGCAGCCGCCGTTCGTCCTGTACCCAGTGAGCCAGACGCGGCGTGTCGTGGTTCTCGCCGCAGCGCATCTTGATAAACCCGGAGGGGTACGTCAGCTCCTGATAGTTCAGCATGTCTATGTACTGCTGCAGCGTGTTCCTCCCGGTCAGGCAGCCTTCGAACCACGGCCAGATATCGTAATCGTAGGTCATGTCGAAGGCCCGGTACAGCTCCGTATCCGTGGCGCAATAGGCACCCTGCCGCCGCAGACCCAGCACATGGGCGCCGTGTACGCTCTCCGCCAGCCAGATGCAGCCGGGGCGGACCGCTTCAACCTCCTGCCGCGCCGCCGTCCAGAAGTCCAGCGGCACGCTGCTGGCCACATCGCAGCGGAAGCCGTCCACGATCTCCGCCCACATTTTCAGCGTATCGATCTGGTAGCGCCACAGTTCCTTGTGGGTATAATCCAGGTCTACTACATCCCACCAATCCGCCACATGGCGGCTGGGCCGACCCTGCTCGTCCCGGAAAAACCACTCCGGGTGGGTCTGGGCCAGCACCGAGTCCGGCGATGTGTGGTTGTAGACGACGTCGATGATGCACTTCATGCCCCGGACGTGGATGGCGTCCACCAGATGGCGGAAATCCTCCACGGTGCCGTACTCCGGGTTCACGCCCCGGTAGTCACGGATGGCATAGGGACTGCCCAGCGTGCCCTTGCGGCCCACCTCGCCAATAGGATGGATAGGCATCAGCCATACGATATCCGTACCCAAGGCGCTCAATCGGTCCAGATCACGTTCCAGCGCACGGAAGGTGCCCTCTGGTGTGTGGTTTCGCACGAACACGCTGTAGATCAGCTGATGCTGCAATGTCTTATCCGTATTCACTGCCATATTGATTGCCTCCTCAGTCCAGAAGTGCTAAAAATTCGTCCTCCGTCAGCACGGGAATGCCCAGCGCCTCTGCTTTTTGCAGCTTGCTGCCGGCATTTTCTCCGGCCACCACATAGGTGGTCTTTTTTGACACGGAGCCGGCGGCCTTGCCGCCCCGCTTTTCGATCATCTCCGCCGCCGCATCACGGGTAAACTTTTCCAGCGTGCCTGTCAGCACAAAAGTCATTCCGGCAAAACGACTGTCAATCGTTTTCTCTTTACAGGTCATATTGACGCCGACGGCCTTCAGCCGCGCCAGCAGATCGCGGGACTGGGGGCTTTTCATCCACTGGCAGAGATACCGCGCGGTAATAGGGCCCACGTCGTCTACGGCAGTCAGCTCCTCCTCCGGAGCCGCTGCCAGTGCGTCCATAGTGCCGAACCGCTGCGCCAGCGTCTTGGCAGCCTTCTCCCCCACCTGCCGTATGCCCAGCGCGTTGATAAGCCGCCACAGGTCGTTGTCCCGGCTTCTGGCGATAGCGTCCACCGCATTCTGCGCCGATTTTTTGCCCATGCGCTCCAGCGGCTCCAGCTGCTTCGGCGTCAGGCTGTACAGGTCCGCGGCGGTCCGGACAAGTCCGCTGTCGATCAGCTGCTGCATCACCGCAGGTCCCAGCCCGTCAATGTCCATAGCGCCCCTGCTGGCAAAGTGGGTCAGGTACTGCAACAGCTGGGCGGGGCACTCCGCGCCGGTGCAGCGCAGCGCCGCACCGTCCTCGTCCCGCACCACCGGTGCGCCGCACACGGGGCACGTCTCGGGCAGGGTATAGGGCTTCGTCCCGGCGGGACGCTTGTCCGCCACCACCTCAACGATCTCCGGGATGATCTCGCCGGCTTTCCGCACCAACACCGTATCCCCCACCCGGATATCCTTCTGGGTAATATAATCCTGGTTATGCAGCGTGGCAAAGGCGACCGTCGTGCCCGCCAGCCGTACCGGCTCCAGCTCCGCCTTGGGCGTCAGCACACCGGTGCGGCCCACCTGTACCACGATATCCTTCACCACCGATGGCTTCACCTCCGGCGGATATTTGTACGCGATGGCCCATTTGGGGAACTTTGCCGTACTGCCGATGACCTCGCGGTCATGCAGGTCGTCCAGCTTCACCACCGCACCGTCGATATCGAAAGGAAACTGCTCACGGCCATCGCCCAGCGCCGCGATCTCCGCCAGGATATCCGACGGCGCGGACAGCCGCTTGTGGGGAATCACCTTGAAATGCTGGCTGGCCAGATAGTCGATCGTCTCTGTGTGGGTGGAAAATTCCCGGCCCTCCGCCAGCTGCAAATTAAAGACCGCGATATCCAGCCGCCGCTGGGCGGCGATCTTGGGGTCCAGCTGCCGCAGGGAGCCGGCGGCGGCGTTGCGGGGATTGGCCATCAGGGGCTTTCCCTCGATCTCACGCCGGGCGTTGATCTCCTCGAACACGCTGCGGGCCATGTACACCTCGCCCCGCACGATAAGGCGGGGCAGCTTCTCCGGCAGGGTCATGGGGATAGACCGGATCGTCCGCAGATTTTCGGTCACGTCCTCCCCCACCCGTCCGTCACCCCGGGTGGCACCGCGGACGAACACGCCGTCACGGTATTCCAGAGCCACGGAGAGGCCGTCCACCTTCGGTTCCACGCTGTAGGCGGGGTGCTCCAGGGGTATCTTCTCCAGGAAGCGGCAGACCTCCTCGTCGTCGAACACATCCTGCAGGCTTTCCAGCGGCACGGCGTGGGTCACCTGCTGAAACTCCGTCAGCGTCTGTCCGCCCACCCGCTGGGTGGGAGAATCCGGCGTGATCTCCTCCGGATGCGCCGCCTCCAAGTCCTCCAGCCGCCGCAGCAGATGGTCATATTCATAATCCGACATGGTGGGCGCATCCAGCACGTAGTAGAGGTATCCGTTCTCCGTCAGCGTGCGGCGCAGCTCCTGTATCTCCTTGCGATAGTCCATATCCAAGCCCTCATCCATTGTTCATAATGTACTCGTCGGCGTAATCCTCGATCTTATCCTCCGTGGTGCTGAAATAGGTGTACGTCTGGGGCACGCCGCCCACGATCACCGTCTCCGCCACGGATATCTCGTTGCTCACTTTTGTGTAGGTGGTGATCCCCGGCAGCAGGATACTCACGCGTACGTCTACATCCAGCAGGATCTGGTGCTTTGTCTGGTTGATGCCCGCCGCCGTGAATTTATCCCGGAATTTGGCGGTAGCCGTGCCGATGGTCTCCATTTTTACCGTCAGCTTCGGCCCCCGGCCCGCCAGCAACGGCGAACCGGTCAGTGTGCCCAGCGGCACCGCCAGTTCACTGGCGGATACCTGACTCAGCCGCGCCAGTACGTCATCCGCCACCGCGGTCTGCAGGCGGTTGAACTCCGCCATATTGCTGCTCAGCGCCGTCACGCGGCCGTCGCTGTCCTTGTCGAACTTTACCAGCCGGTCGTATTCCATCCAGCCGTTTTCCACGGCGTCGTTCACCGCCGCCACCACGATGCGGCTGACAGTATTGGCGCACCGGGCTGTTGCCAGATTTTCCAGCATAGGCCGCAGGTGCAGCAGGATCGCCGCCAGCAGCGCCGTCAGCGCCAGCAGGATGATCGCCAGCCACACACGCACCCGCTGCCGCCGGGTCAATCGTATATACCGCAGCCGGCCCATGCCGTCACCTCCCATAGACGCGCTGTATGACGCGCTTACTACGGAAGTCTATGACACCACGGCTTTTCCTCATTCCTCCCAGCCGTTCACGATGGCTTTGAAAAAGTCGCCGCGCTCGGCAAAGTTCTTGAATTGGTCAAAAGATGCACAGGCCGGCGACAGTGTCACCACATCACCGGGCTGTGCCCGATCGCGGGCGGCCTGCACCGCCGCTGCCAGAGGCGCGGCGTCGATGATCTCCGGGTGGCCGGGCCGGTACCCCGACGCATTCTCCACGGCGGCGCGTATTTTATCCGCTGTGGCACCGCAGAGCACCAGCAGCTTCACATGCGCCACGATCTCCGGCCCCAGCACATCAAAGGGAATGTGTTTGTCATAGCCGCCGGCGATCATGATTACCTTCTCGCTGAACGACCGCAGCCCCGCGATGGCACGGGAGGGACTGGAGGCAATGGAGTCGTTATAATACCGCACGCCCTTATAGGTTCGTACCAGCTCGATGCGGTGCTCCACACCGCCGAATTCCCGGGCAAAGGTCCGGATGACCTGGTCCGGCACCAGGCCGTCCACGGCGGCGATGGCCGCCATATAATTCTCCACATTGTGTACACCGGGGAGCTTGATGTCCCTCGTGGTCATCACGATGCGCTCATGACCGCCGCTGCGGCAGACAACGTCCTCGCCCCGCAGGAACACGCCGTCGGCAATCTCACCCTGCCGGCTGAAGAGCCGGGCGCGGCCGGGCGCGCGGGTGGACTGCTCTGCTGTGATGGCATTATCCGCATTAAAAATGGCAATGTCCTCCCGACTCTGATGGGTAAAAATATTCTCCTTGGCCGCCACATACTCCGCCATGTCCCGGTGCACATCCAGATGGTTGGGTGCCAGATTGGTGACGACCGCAATGTGCGGACTCTGCGTCATGGTCATCAGCTGGAAGCTGGACAGCTCCAACACCGCAAAATCCGTGCTCAGCATTCCGTCCGCCTCGCACAGCAGCGGGTGGCCGATGTTGCCGCCCACCCACACACGCTTTCCGGCCTTTTTCAGCAGCTCGGCAATGATGGTGGTGGTCGTCGTCTTGCCGTCAGAGCCGGTGACAGCGATGATCGGACACGGGCAGATCAGGAAGAAAACCTCCATTTCACTGGTCAGAACGGCACCTTTTTGAACACAGGCCGATATCTCCGGCACATCCGGGCGCAGCCCCGGTGTGCGGAAGATCACGTCCGCGTCCAAGTCCTTCAGATAGTCCGCGCCCAGATGCAGCTCACAGCCCAACTGCTCCAGATGCTCCGCCTGTTCGCCCATCTGCTCCCGGCTGCGCTTGTCGCAGGCGGTGACGCGGATGCCCTCCGCCAGCAGCAGCTCCAGCAGCGGCGTGTTGCTGACGCCGATACCGATGATTGCTATGCGCTTGCCGCGCATGTCCTCTATATATTCATGCAACGTCATGTTATACTCCTCCATCCGGCACAGTATTGTTCCGTTCATTATACCTCTTTGGCACCGATTGTACAACAAAAAACGCACCCCGGAGGATGCGTTTTTTCAGATCGCGACTGTGATGGGCGCTTCCAGCGCTACCGAGCCGCCGATGGATGCCGCGGTGACGGCGCCTGCCTGTCTTGTAACAGACGCATACACCGTTCCCGCCGGCTGCCGCAGGGCAACGGAGAAGTCTCCGTCACAGCCCCGGCTCAGGGCGATGGCGCTGGCCAGCGTACCGCTGCCGCAACTGCCTTCAAACACCAGCGTCCCCGCCTCAGGCACCTTTACCAGCGGCGTCATGCGCTCACCCTCGATGAAGCACACACCATAGGCCTCCAACATCGGATCCTCCGCAAAGATCGGCTCTGCTGCCGCAAAGAAATCCCGGCTGGGCGCGACACCCTGAACCACCAGGTGTGCGATACCGCCAAGATGCACGAGCGTTCCCGCCGTGCCGGCAACCTCCACTTGCTCTACGAGCTTCGGAAGCGGCATCTCCGCGGACGCCGTACCGGCATCCATATCCACGGTCACGGCCACCGGATGATCGCACCCGCTGACAGAAAGCCGCATGGTGTGACGGCCCTTCATCCCCTGCTGCTTCGCCAACAGATAGCCATACGCCCGGGAGGCGTTGCCGCAGAACTCGCCGGCCTCCATTTCCATATGTCCGTTAGGAAAAATGAACCCCACCTGCTCCGCCTTCAGTGATTCGATGGCCAGCAGCTTGGCGGCAACAGCGGCACATTCCGCCTTCTCCACCGGCGTCAGGACAAACAGCGTAATATTCCCGGCCGGGTCTGCCCGGACAACACGCAGCTCCCTCATCTCTGATACCGTCCCAGGAACTGGCGCGTCCGCTCCTCGCGGGTGTTCACCATGACCTCCTCCGGGGTGCCCTCCTCCACGATAACGCCGTCGGCCATGAAGATCACGCGGTCCGCCACATCCTGGGCGAAGGACATCTCGTGGGTCACGATGACCATGGTCATGTGTTCCTCCGCCAGATCGCGGATCACCTTCAAAATCTCGCCGGTCAGCTCCGGGTCCAACGCCGATGTCGGTTCATCAAAAAAGAGTATCTCGGGATCCATCGCCAGTGCCCGGGCGATGGCCACGCGCTGCTGCTGTCCGCCGGAAAGCTCGCAGGGATAGGCGTTCTCCTTGTCGGACAGCCCCATCTTTTCCAGAAGCTTGCGGGCGCGCTGCTGCGCCTCGCCCTTGTCGCGGCCCAGCACGCGTATCTGGGGATCCATGAGATTTTTCAGCACCGAATAGTGGGGAAACAGGTTGAAGCTCTGGAACACGAGGCCGAACTTTTCCCGTACCTTCTTCAGCTCGCCCTTATCGGCATAGACCGCCTTGCCGTCCGCGTCGTTGTGTACGGCCTGAATGTCGCCGTAGATCAGCTCGCCGGAGTCCATCTCGGTCAGCAGCGTGGCGCAGCGCAGCAGCGTGGATTTGCCGCTGCCGGAGGGACCGATGATGGCGACGACCTCGCCCTTCTCCACGGAGAGGCTGATATCTTTCAGCACGTGCAGCGTCTCGTCATTAAAGCTCTTCTTCACGTGGTTCATCTGCAATAATTTCATGGCGCCCCTCCTTACTGGTAGTAGCTCATGCGCTTCTCTACCCGGCCCATGACGAAGTCCACGACCGCGTTGAACACAAAGTAGAATACGCCTGCCACCAAAAACGGTACAAAGCTGGTTTCGGAGTTCGCGATCTGCTTACCGATGGTAAACATCTCCTGATAGGAAACGGTAAAGGCCATAGACGTATCCTTGACCAGGGTCACCACCTCGTTGGTGATACTGGGCATGATACGCTTGAAAACCTGCGGCAGAATGACGTGAATAAACGTCTGGACCTTTGTGTATCCCAGCACCTCCGCAGCTTCATACTGCCCAACTGGCATAGACTCGATACCACCGCGATAGATCTCCGCAAAATACGCCGCATAATTGATGGCGAACGCAATCACCACCGGGATCAGTTTATTGCGGGACACGGGCAGTTCAAAGAGGTAATACGGTCCGTAGGTCACCGCCAGCAGCTGCAGCATCAGCGGGGTTCCTCGGAGAATGGAGATAAAAAAGCGGGTAATGCCGGAGATGATCTTGCTCTTGCTCATGCGCAGCAGGGCAACGATCATGCCCAGGGGGAGAGAAAACAGCAGCGTCAGAGAGAAAATGGCGCAGGTTTTGGAAAGTCCCTCGCCCATCTTCACGATCATTGTCAGTAAGGTCATATCGTATCCTCAATTCACACGCATACGCTCCCGAAGGCAGCTTTTGCCTCCGGGAGCCGCTATGCTTTTCGTTGGGTATCCGCTGTGTATGGGATCAGCCCAGCAGCGTCAGGTTGTTCTGAATGTCGGGGTACTTGGCAGCGATCTCGGCATAGGTGCCGTTGGCGACCAACTGCGCCACGGCGCCCTCGATGGTCTTGCACAGCTCTGCGTCATCGGCGCGGAAGGCGATGCCGTACTGCTCAGCGCCCAGGCCCTCATCCAGGACCGTGAAGCCGGCGTTCTCGGCGGCATAGGAAACGGCCACGGGCTTATCCACGATCACGGCGTCCACGGCGGCGCCGCCCAGCTCAGTGAAGCACTTGAGGAAGCTGTCACAGGTCATCAGATCGCCAAAGGTCGCCGCAAGATCGGCCAAATCGCCGCCCTCGGACAGCAGCGCCTCGCCGGAGGTACCCAGCTGGACCGCCACGACCTTACCGGCCAGATCAGCGGAGGACTTGATGTCACTGCCCTCCTTGACCATGATCACCTGCGTGTTGTCATAGTAAGGCGTGGAGAGCACATAGCCGGCCTCCTTCATGGAGTCGAGGATCGTCATGCCGGACCAAACGCAGTCGCACTCCTTGGCGTCCAGCTGCACCAGCTTCTGATCCCAGTTCACAGGGAAGATCTGCAGCTCCCATCCCAGCAGATCACAGGCGGCCTTGCAGACCTCCACGTCAAAGCCGGTGTAGTTGCCGTCCGCATCCAGATAGCTGAAGGGGGGATATTCCGCGTCGATACCCATGATGAAGGTCTTTGCGGAAGTGGTGTCGTCCTTCTTCTCGTCCTTCTGCTCGGTCTTGCCGCAGGCCACCAGCGACAGTGCCATCACCATGGCCAAGATCATTGCAAGTATTTTTTTCATTGTTTTTTAATATATACATATTAAAAATTGTAAATAACGATATGAATTTTATTTTGAAATATACTGTATATTCAGTAGTTTTAGGATTTATATTAGAATATATAGTACTAAAAATAATAAACTCAAAAAATGCTAGCTTTATATACAGGATAAGTTTTATATTGGGTGTATTAGGTATAGTAATTTTGATTATATTTAAAGAAAATATTGTTAATTATATTTTCTTATTTAAAACTTTAGATACAATGAGAACAATATTTTATGCAGCACCTTATGAATTAATGGTTATAGGATCAAATAGTAATAAATCAATGAGTAGTTATTTGGCAAATTTAAATATTTTAGAAAATATTACAGCAATATTAACGCCAATATTTTCTGGATTTGTGATAGAAAGATTTTCATATAATGCTTTATTTGCTATATTATCAGTAGAAACAATATTAATAATATTAATATCTTTAAAAATTAAGAATTTTACAGTACAAGATAATAAAATGAATTTAAAAGAATATTGGAAAATTGCTAAAGATAAGAAACATTTAAGAAACATATATAACTGCATGTTTTTTAGAAGAATTATTAAAATTAATAAACAACAAAAATATAAATAAAAAATTTTATCCATATATGGCAATAGTGATTTTTATATCATCACTATTTGTTGTATTTAATGCAAGTTTTATAACGCTATTAATTTATTATATATTAATGAACTCATTTGGAACGATAATTGAGTCTGAATCATGTAGTGCAGTCTATGCTGCGATTAAAATAGATAATTTGGAAAAATATAGAAAAGAACATATAATGGTATTTAACATTTACATGCTTTTGGGGCAATTAATAAGTTATAGTTTAGTATTTGTATTATATAATTATTTTTACAATGTAAACATATTATCGATAACAATTGCTATATTAATGTTTTTCTTGATTATTGCTACAATTTATTTAAGAAAAACAGAAAATTATATGTATAAATGTAAAAATTCATAAATAATAAAATTATAAAATACAATGAGGCAAATAATATAAATGAAGAACTTATAGATGCAATTAAAGCGTTTAAAGATAATATAATAAGGCCTGTAGATAAGGATGAATTAAAGAATTATATAAATAAAGCAGAAGATTTGTATAATAATTCAAGTGAAGGCAAGCAAATAGGTCAATATAAATCAGGTTCAAAACAAAAATTGAAAAATTCGATTTATGTGTTGCTTGTGTCGATAGTCGTGGTTGCGTTTCTGTTTGCAGTCGGAACGGTCACGTCAAAAATAAGTAAAATGGATAAATCGCGAGCGATAATGCACCGATGTATGACGTGTTTCGGTAATGTTGTGTTTATGGCATTTCCGCTTATACAGGCACTTTACGGTGCAGAGGGACTTTTATATGCGGCGATTTATGAACTTGCAAACGATACTTGTCTTTGGACGCTCGGCGTGTATCAGATGAAGTCGATAGAGGAAAAAGAAAAATCGTTTATGGGAAGTATAAAAAATCTTGTAAACCCCGGAACGATTGCGTTTGTTGTCGCATTTGTGATGATGGCGTTCGGACTGAAATTCAGCGGTATATTCGGGGAAGTAATGACCGGTATCGGCAGTACAACAACGTATTTGTCGATGTTCTTTATAGGCGGTACGCTTGCACTTGTTGATTTTAAGCACATATATAAACGTGTGTGGCTGTTTGTATTGACGGCGGTTAAGATGGTCATTATACCGATTATATTGATGTTTGTTTTAAAACTGTTTAATCTCGGTGAAATGGTTACAGCGGTTATCGTACTGCAAGCCGCAATGCCTGCGTCAACCATACTTGTAATACTCGGTATGGAATATGACGGCGATGTGCTTTATTGTGCGGAGGGTGTGTTTATAACGCATCTGTTGGGACTTTTGACATTGCCGTTTGTGTATTACCTTATGAGCGTGATTTAAAATAATTTGTAATGCGGTTTTTCTTCGTTGAAAAACAGGTAACGTATATAGTCGTCAACGACTATACAGACAGGACTTAGTAAAAACCATAAAAACATATACGGCAGACATATCTGCCCCATAATATTGAACGGCAAATCGTAGTAATCCCATACGTTAAGATTTAGCAATAAATTAAAAATACACCCAAAGATAAATTCCATTAATGTTATGATAAATGTGCCTATCAGCATTTGTATTAACAAAGGAATATCCCAGGTGTATTTTTTGTTTATAAGTCCTAAAAGTACAAAGCATATTCCGCCCAATATAAACATACTCCAGTGCGAATATCCGCGCCAAAGCATTTCAATCAAGACGTATACTATGCCGCCGAA
>OLOX01003535.1_pt1 | contig 11647 bp, 11 predicted proteins | sample 1672091 | NCBI WGS metagenome assembly OLOX01 (sample SAMEA3136644, study PRJEB25190) | human gut metagenome | reverse complement strand
TTTTGCTGAGAAAGTAGTACACGACGTATGAAATCCCATCAGCATAAATCCTGAATACTGTGGCTATATTTCAGTCTATACGGCTGGATGATGCTGCCAGAATCTAAGGAATCCCACGGTTTTAACCGTGGGAGTATGTCAATAGAAGTTCATTTCTAATTTCGTGTTGTGCGGTGTTAAAAACTCTAATTCGCCCATCCACAAATTCTGCCACTAACGACTCTGGAAGTGACTCAAATTCCTCTAAGGTATTAACCATTATTTCTCCTTTCCACAAAACAAACCCCAGGATAAGCTCCTGGGGTTCTTGTTAGCTATGTATATAGCAATGGGTGATTACTCACTTACCGTTTCTGCTAAGGTTGTCTCAACCTCTGCCGCCGGAGTCGCAGCTTCTGTAACTGCCTCTGACTCAGACTCCAGATTAGTGTTGATTACAAGCCAGCGTCCGCAATTGGATGTCTGATAGGAGACGGTACCATCTGTTACTTCAAGCTGCTCGGATGTTACCTTACCCTCTGCATCTAATCTGTATAACACAACAGATGCATCCGGCGCCACGTCAAGGCTAAATGTAAGATCACCTGCTGGGATTACTTCCTCTGCGTCCTTGTATGCCTGCACACTGGTAATATCCAGATCAGTTGCATGGATGTCTGGAAGAATCTCTGCGATTACCATACCGATGATTGGATCAGCTGAACCAATCTGAGTGTATGAGAGTGTAACATCGTCTGACAGTCCTTCGATCTGAGGATATCCGTTTACCTCTGCCTCCTGAGAATCAAGCTCAGTATCAATAGCCTCGGTGCTTGTTGCCTCTGCCGTTGCTGCCTCAGAAGTCTCTTCTACAGCAGCGTCTGTAGTTAATTCCTCTACAGCATCGGACGGATCCGCCAGCTCAATAATAACGGTCTGAGGTCCTTCCTTCTTTTCTGCACAACCTGAAGTTGTAACTGCTGCACATGCAGCCATTGTAAGCATTCCCGTAAATAAAAATTCTTTTCTCATAGATACTCCTTTCCTTTCTGGTATTGTAGCTTTTTTGACGCTTCACGTCAAGCTACTTTTCTGATTTCCTTGAAGCTGTTTTGTACTTGTCCGCTTCAAGAAGTGTTTCCATCCTCTCGACCACTCGAATCCTATCGTCGTGATCGAGTGCTAAAAAATCCTCAACAGCTGGAAAGATTAACTCATCGTAATTGTCCGTCTTTTGCAGAACACATCTTACTACACGAATCTTGTCTTCTTGGCTTAGAGCCACAAAGTTTTCAATGATTTGCAAGGTCGGATCAGCCTGCTCATCATATCCAACAAGATATGCAACGGTTGTATTCAACGACTTTGCAAAATCAGCAATCTTAGCCATGTTTACGGTGCCTTGATTCTTTTCGATCTTACATAGGGCAGACTTCGAATACCCAACCTTCTGTGCCAATTCTGTTTGGGAGATCTTTAATTCTTTTCGACGGAGTTTAATGCGCTCTCCAGATGTCAATTCCATCACCCCCTCCCTTTATGGCTATAATATATCAAAATATTTCTTAATTGTCAACTGCGCTTTATACTTTATCTTATCATCGGGCATTTTTTAAGAAAAATGTTGACTTTTAAGAAATTTGGTGATATACTTATACTAGAATGATTATATCAGTCAACTTTTAAATCTGATGGCATTCTATACATTTTAAGCCGAACAAATATTCTTAATATAATATACATACAACACGACAAAAGGAGGAAAATGTCAAGATGATTAACAAGTTTGCCGATAAGCTTGACCATCTGACACCAGATCAAGTCAATGAGGTGATGGAGCTATTTGCAGATCCATCCATCAAGGTCAAAGAGATCCTTGAAGCATATAACATCGATGTTTCTGCTTGCTATTTGGGCAGAATCTTACCGCCAATCAAAACAGATAAGGTTTGCGAATATTGCGGACAGCCAATGTATTATCAGCCAAGTGGTCGAGAAAATTTCATTGCTTTCAAACAAGATTCTGATATCAAAGTTGATCTGTTTTGCAAGAACTGCAACCATCATGTATACAAGTATCTTTCGCGTAAATGCACCTGCGAAAATTGTACACAAAAGACTCAAAAATTGATTCAGAAAGCAGCTGAGGAGAGAGCACTTCAACAGCAACAAAAGATACAACTCATTCAAGATGTTTACGGGAAGACATACCCAATATTACAATTTGAAGAGTTAAGTCCGGTGGGTAGATTTAAATTAGTATACGTATTGCAGAATAGTCCGGCTGTGGTTGACACTAATGGTGATTCATTCTCAATAGTAATTAACCCTATTGAGAACGAGGCGGTATTTGCCAATGACAATATTTTATCTGATTTTATTGTGGACTTGGTAGGTGATCATATCATATCTATATCGCCCCAAAGTAGTATTGATGCTTTTGAGAAAGAAAACTTCCCGCATACAGGATTTGTCAAAAAACTTCAATATACTGTTAATATTAAGGTTGACTCAGCGTTCCTTTTGAGGCTTCGAACAAATTCTTGCTTTAATATTTCTGATAAAATTATGCTCATGGATACGTATAAAGCCACTATATACTACGATCTTATGTGCAAGTTTAACCAAATGTTACAGAAAAGGAATCTTACACTATATATCTCAGATGACGCGGATGCCAAATTCAAGAGTTTGCTAGATAAACTAAGCTATTCACAGATCCTATATTTGTGTAATAAAGTTGCTATGTATTTTTCTGATAAGGTTTTGACTGGATGCATGACACATGATTTTGCTTCAAAAGTTGTATTGATGAACGTCTCAAAATTCTATGAGCGTAGTATATCATCTGGATGGGAGATTTACCGTAGGAATGTAGATGTTAACAGCCTTAATCATGATTTATATTTTTTTATTGACACTGTGTTTAATCTGCCAATTTCGATTCTGGACGAGATTGCGTCTGTTGAAAATTTGAAAAAATGGGAAGAAAAATATCATTCGTCCGATAACTCTTCATCTGACTCTAACACATCAGTTGAACCCAGTGCATCAGCAGAAAACGAGAAATCCACGGTTTTGGATGGTGAGATTGACACAGAACTAAGGAGGCAGTATAATGGCAAATGATATTACATTAAGACCATATCAGCAGGAATGCGTCAACACAATTGATGCTTTACCAGACGGTGCGCATTCCATCGTTGCCCTTGCAACAGGACTCGGCAAAACAGTAGTTATTTCTCGTATTAACCGTAAGGGACGAATGCTTATTCTTTCCCACAGAGACGAGCTTGTGCGCCAGCCAGAAAAGTACTTCAACTGTACCTTTGGCATTGAGAAAGCTGATGAACAAGCATCTGAGACGGATGAAGTAGTTTCCGCGTCGGTTCAGTCTCTGTATCACGAGAACAGATTACATCGCTATTTGCCAGATGCGTTTGACATCATCGTTGTTGATGAATGCCATCATGCCGCAGCTCCTGTTACATACGGAAAGATTCTTTCTTACTTCCATCCAAGAAAACTGATCGGCCTGACCGCAACTCCGCAGCGTGGTGATGGTGCTAGTTTAGCTCATATTTTTGATTCGATTTGCTTTTCCAGGGATCTTGCATGGGGAATTAAAAACGGATATCTAACCGCAATCAAGGGTATTGTCATTCGAGAGAATGATGTGGATTTAACTGGTGTCCATATGACAGGTGGAGATTACAATGTTTCAGAAGTTGGTAAGCTTCTGGCAAATAGTCATTACTATGTAACGACAGCCGATGCCTATATGACGCAAGGTACACACGAAGGAAACCACACGCTAATATACTGTATCGACATTGCATCCTGCAATATCATTGTATCACTAATCAGAGAACGCCTTCCAAAAGAAAAGCAGGGTGAGATTGCTATCATTACTGGCCAGACAAGCACTAACGACAGACACCAGATCGAAGCTGACTACTTATCCGGCAAGATTCGTTGTATTGTTAATTGTATGGTATTAACAGAGGGTTCCGACCTTCCCATTACAGATCGAATCATTGTATGCCGTCCAACAGCGAATCCGACGCTGTATACTCAGATCATCGGCAGAGGAACCAGATTGGCAGAGGGCAAGGAGAGTTGCCTAGTGTTAGACATTCTTCCGGCAAAAGCAAAGCATATCTGCAGCATCACCTCTTTGGTTGATGAAAATATTAACCTGCTTCCAAAAGAAGTCGTGAGCCGACTAGAAGAGGAACCTGTTTCTCTGGAAGAAATTCAAAAGACAGTTGATGAAATTCGTGCAAAACGGTTGGGTGTCATTAACACACTGGCAGAAGAGTATGATATTTTTGAAAAAGAGGTTGAACGAGAGTCCAAATGTATTTCACAAGCAGTGGAGAGCGGCAACTTCGGTCAATCAATTGTAGACAGTGTATACAGAAAGGATCTGGATATTGACACGTCCGTATTGCCAGGCATCCATTACTCCATTGGTCCGACATCTGCAATGCGTTACCAGATTGTTGGAAATCGTGACGAAACTGTAAAGGCATGGGTTTCTGAACCAGATATGCTCTCTAAAGTGTCTGTTACAGCATGCGTTAACAACGTGTGGTATAAAACAGAGAATACCATTTCGCTGGATGATGCCACTACCTGCATTCGAAAGGTTCTCGAGAAGGAATGTTCTGATATGTTTTCCTCATTCTTTTGGGATGAGTCGCTTATCAGTTCGTGGAAAAGCAGTTGTGCAACACAAAAGCAGGGTGCAGCAGTCACCAGACTGTTACAGGATTGCGGATATGAGGTTTCTGATCTAACAGATCAATTGTCAAAATATTCCGCAAGTATTACAATCGACTATCTACAGAAGCACTCCAAAAATCAGCTACAATTGCAGCACTTAAAAGCAGAACTTGACAAAGCACACGAGCTTCAGAAGAAGAAAAAAGACATTAAGCTACCGTCAAAATCCGTTCAGTATAAGTCATTTAGTATATTGCAGAATGCATACAAAGATACGCAGATCATTGATCGAGAGCATCTTTTTGGTAGCGAGAAGCGTATCAATCAGGATTTTGTGTTCCAAGCAGTAATCAAACCGAATGACCGCATTTCTAGCGCATACAGAGGTGCTTCGTTGGCCCAAAAGAATTTCTTAAAGTCACTTTTGGATTCACTTGCTCCGGTATCTGATATATCTGGAGTACAGGAGCTTTGGGTGAGTTCATTTCTTCGAGCTGCGTCTGTATCTGCTCTAATTGATACATTGAAGATGTTGCAAAATGATCTAAGATACAATCGTCAGAATCGACCATTTTTGTATCTGTTGGAGCATACCTACCGATACCAGAAAATCGACCATACGATTCAAAACACTTTTCCGATCCGTGTCGTCTACAGCCTGACGGAAGCGGAGATTGCAGCAGAGGTTGCAACTGGAAAAGAAAAATGGAACACTGGTACTTGGGTGCAGGATTCAATTGATGCACCTGAGCTTCAGATTCCAGAAGATATTGAGTTTTATCCAGATTTTGGAGAACTCAACCCCGGATGTTTAAAACAGATCAAGATTCTCAATTCGCTCCATTCGCCAAGTACTCGTCTGCTCGAGAAATTGAAGTCAGATGGAATTGATCAGTGGAGTCGTTTGAAGATGGCAGATGCTTATTCACTATTTGATCCGCGCGTCATTAACCTTGTCAAAGAACAGTTTCCGGGAAGTGGTAGCAATACAATTCTTTGTCTACGATGGTATGGCAGAGGATTGCGTCTTGAATACTGCATCAAAAAAGTCAAGGAATGCCGATAGGTGAGTACAAAATCAAAAAAGTAATTGCAACTGGATTTTGAGCATATGCAAACTATCGTATGCTTGGCTAAATAAAGGAGAAAATAAAAAAATATGAGAAGAAAAACAGCAACATTTGCAGCACTGGTCCTTTCTACCGCACTGACCTCAACAGCGACTCCTGCAGCGGAGCTTTCACAGGCAGTAGACACCACGCAGGAAATTCCTATGGAAGCAGAAGAACCCGTGCTTACCGATAGTACAGAGCTGTCTACTGAAAGTGAGGACGAGACTAGCCCTGCTGAAAGTGAAACCGAAAGCGAAACATTTTCCGAAACTGAGGCAGAAACGCAGGCATCGTTATCCGAAACTGAGGCAGAAACGCAGGCATCAGATATCTATGTCGATACAGAACCTGTAAGCATTGACGCTTCCACAGAGAGCCTTTCGCCTGAAACCACAGGGCAGGAAGATCTGTTAGAGGAATATTTCGAATATGATGCAGCTGGGACACCAACAGATGCACCGGAAGTCAACTATTCATCCCTGGCAGGGGATTACATGGATGGCTCGGCAGGAGGCGACGCAACCGCTTATTCTGCTGCGCCGCTTTACCTGGCAGCCAGCGCCCTTTCCCTTGACACCGATGACATGCAGATCGTGACTGCATACGACCTGACAAAGCAGATGCTTTCAAGGGTAGGCTGCGGGTACAGCCAGTTACACAGGTATGATGTTGATTACTATGACTGTTCCAGTCTTATTGCCCGATCCATGTATGATCTCGGCATCACAAGTAATGTCCCGATCACGACAGCGGACTGGAATCAGAAGTGCCAGAATATGGCGGTAGGAGACATCATGACTTTCGTAGGCTCCGGCAGGAAGATATCTTACCAGTTGGCGGCGAAGAATGTAACACACCGCCAAAACCCGGAATACTTTGAGATTCCGGGAACCATTGCGGTCTACATCGCACCGAATGCATATAGCGGTCATGTCTCTGTGGTCGTAGGTTCTTATGATCGTCAGGATAATGGTCATGATCCTGTAACAGAACAGAGTGCGATTTTAAAGGACACAACGGATTATGTCGCTTCACAAATCGAGAAAACCTATGGCATTCCTGCGTCCAAGATGACAGGTATCAGCAGTATTACCGGACATACTTCCATCTGGCTTCATTCGGAAACAATGGGTACGGATATGAAGAAAATTGACGGTACCCCGTCAGGTACATACAACCCGGTATGGCGTATCGAGGCATACAGCGATGATTATGGTGTTTGTGTGACCAATGCCATCACAGGTACCGCAGGGAATCAGGTAGCCAGATATGTCTTCGTGCCGTATGTTGAAAAGACGACTCCGGCCCCAACGATTACGAGTGCCAAGGTAAGCAATGTTTCATCCGATGGGTATACCGTTACAGTTACCTTTGACGCACAGGAAGGTGTAAGCTCCTTGCAACTGCCGACGTGGACGGAGAAAAACGGTCAGGACGACCTTGTATGGCATAATGCCTCTGTCTCCGGGAATACGGCTACGTTCCATGTAAAGGCAAGTGACCATAAGGGTGAGACAGGAAGCTATATCACCCACATTTACTTGACAGACAAGAAAGGGCGTAGGGCACCGATATACGGTCTCACGGCAACACTGCCGGCCCCTGTGAAGGACAGCCTTCCGATTATCAAGACAGCAGTTGCATCCAACATCACTTCTTCCGGATATGATGTGACGGCTACTTTCGATGCCCCGGCAGGCGTAGTATCCGTACTGATGCCAACTTGGACAGAAAATGGTGGTCAGGACGACCTTGTATGGCATAATGCTTCTGTCTCCGGGAATACGGCTACGTTCCATGTAAATGTATCACAGCATGGATGGGAATCCGGCAAATACATCACTCACATTTATGTCAAATCGAAAAATGGGGAGTCCAAGCCGGTCCCGGTTTACGTGACTGTCCCGGCTGCCAGCTCGAAAAAGTATATTCACAACGGCGTTGACTATTCCGCAGTATTTGACCCGGTTTATTACCTGGGTCATTATCAGGATTTGAGGAATGCATTTGGAAACAACTATGACCTCGCATTCAAGCATTTCATCAGTAATGGAATGAAAGAGGCACGTATTGCCAAAGAAAGCTTTAACGTAGTCAATTACAGGAACAGATATGTTGATCTCAGAAACGCTTTTGGAAGCAACTGGGCAGCATACTATACGCATTACATTAGTTATGGCATTAAGGAAAATCGTAACTCAAACTGACTGCTTTTTGATACTTTCTCTGCCTTTAGGCAAGAGGAAGTATCAAAGCGTCTTCTCTGTCAATAACAACATTAAATAACTGAGCATACGATAGCGAAAAATACATAGGTTTTTGAGGAAAAAATATGATAAGTGACAGGATCAGAAAAATAAGAACCGATGCCGGATTGAGTCAATTGAGGTTTGCACAAACGCTATCCATCTCTCGTTCAGCAATTTGCAAACTCGAAAGTGGAGAAAACAAGCCATCCGAACAGACGCTGTCAATCATCCAAAAACATTTTCTCGTTAATGCAGACTGGTTGCGTACTGGTATCGGTGAACCATATACATCAGAGGATAGCAGAAGTTGTATATTGAGATTACTTGCCAGAACCGACGATGAGTTCATCAGTCTGCTCATTCGACTATTAAAGACTTATGATCAACTGGATATGACTGAGAAGGCTGTTTTAAGAAAGTTCGTGAAGAATATGGCAACAAAGAGTCAGGACCGATCCTGACTCTTTGTGATAGGGTAGCAGCAGATACTACATCAATCTTATTGCCAAATTTTTCAAAGATTTTGGAAGCCTGTTTTGAGTAGCCTAGTCCTGATCTTCACTTTCTTCAACAAAAACCTTCCGCATGTAATCCTTTAATGTTTGTCTGCTTTCTGGATCTAATTTCAAATACTCAGAAATCAGTTTTTTATCTGTACTGTCGCAGTTGTACTCAATACAAAGCTCATCCAGAATCGCTTCAGTTAGATCCTCAAACTGTTCTCCTTCTCCATAAACAAGCCAATCATAACTCACATGATACACTCGGCATATGTCTTTTATCATGCGATTCGTTAAAGTTCGATCTCCAATTTCAATCTTAGATATGATTGCTCGTTGAACACCCAGTTTCTTGCCAAATTCTTCTAATGTAAGCTGCAAGGATTTTCGTACTTCCCTTACTCGTTCCCCTTGCGTCAATGGTATCACCTCACTTCCCAATAAAGCATACCACATTATCGAAAAGAAGCCAATAAGAAGCGAAAAGTTATACTTTGGATACAATTTCATCACTATTTCCGTAGTTGTTTGTATTCCAGGGATACAAACAACTACGGCTTTTAACAAAATATTAAAAAAATTGTCTTTTGCCTATTGAAACACTATTCAAAATATAGTATAATATAATTAAACTGCGAACCAACGGAAAGAACACAGGGGGGCATTCCCGTCGTACTTTCTGGTCAGTAGGAATTTTCTTTCTGGCAGAGGCATCTTAAACGCAGTGCATTCTTCTTCAGAAAAAATTCCGCAACAAAAAGCAGCTCCCTGTCGTTAACGACCAACGACTAAAGGGGAGCTGTTTTTTTTGTTGCTGTAAAAGAACTAATGCAGATCATTACAGATTTTTAACAAAAATCCAGTCAGATTCCCAACGTCCGACAGAATTGTTGTAAAGCCTCTTGTAGAGTTTTCCGTTTTCTTTTTTGTAATACCAGGTATACTCATCACCGAAACGGGCCGATTGATTATCGGTAGAAGAGTAAGTGGCAGCTTCTGCAGCTGGAACAACATATGTAACTGATAAAGCCAAACATTGCGCCATTGCGCAAACTACAGCAAGTTTTTTGATGTTTTTCATTTTGAATTCCCTCCTTAATATTAGTTATGTATATGCATTCCTTCATATCCTTTAAGTGAATCTACCGTCTCAAGATATTCTCCATTATAGTACAAGTCATAAGTGCCACACGCATTGAGAACTGCATAAGCGTCTTCTTCTAGTGAAAAGTATGCACCAGATATTACTTCATCTGGAGTTGCATATCCCTTTAACGTATAACAAAATGACCCTGAGAAAATAGTAAGGCTTATTGCCACTAATAAGGTAGAAAGAAAAACATGGTGTTTTGGGCGATGCATCATCACGTCAAAGCGTTTTTCAAGCATATTTTCTTTAAAATTCGACAATGACAATGATGTTGTGCTGGATAAGGAAACTGATTTTACAATGGCTGTTTTCTTTACCGTACTAAGCAAACACTCCATGTATAAAATCATTTCTTTGGTGTTGGATGTGAGAGTGCGATCTATACTCATTTCCAGTAAAGTATCAATTTGCAAACGAATACAGGAATTAAACGGGTTCCACCAGTATACCGTCAAAAATAGCTCAATGAGAAATTTATATAATAGATGATGATGCACGAAATGCCCAATTTCGTGACGAAATATCACTTCTAATTCTTGACTGTCATACTTGAAATCCGCAGGTAATATGATAATTGGTTTAAATAATGAAAAAATAGCCGGTGTGTTGATACCACGAATTTTCAAAATTTCAAATTGGTGGTTTGTATTGCACAATTTACAAGCCGCTCTAAGTGGCGCCTCGTATTCGGGTTGATCAGAAACTGGAGTACCAATATTGTAGATCAGCACGGCATCCGCCCGATATGACTTAAAAAATTTATATAGATGCCAAACAATTCCAATTACCCACACTGCAATCAGTATACTCCATGGGTAGATCGAAAAGCCCAAAAACAGATCGTGGCGTTGCCGAAAAAAGGATACAGTGTTAGTAAACAATCCACCCAGTCTCAGTGTTTTTGAAAAGAATAGCTCCGCAGGTAACATTAGCCTTACAATGGAAAGCGTACAAATAAATACTATTGTTTGAAAGCCAACTGCAATGATTCTTTTTGCTCTGGCAAGCATGTAACATGCAATACCGAATAATAAAAAAGAAGCAGTGAGGGTTGTCAGTACAGTTTCAAACGACAGATTCATCGTTTACCCCCCCCCGTGCTATGTTGTGCTTTAATTGTATTCAACATGTCCTCCAGTCTTTTAATGTCTTCCTGATTATTTTCATGCGAAAACTCTGACTTTACAAGAGCAAGCAAGAGCGAATTATCCGGGAATACTTTACGATAATTCTGGTATTCTTGCTGAAAGATACCTTCCAAAACAATATGTGCCTGTTTCGTTGGTACGAATTTTCTTGCAATAGAAGTACCACGATACGTAAATCCACAATCCTCTATCATTTGCAGCTGAATAAGTTTGCGGACAATTGGCTTAACGATGTTTAAAGTATATTCTTGGGGGTTTGTCTTCACAACATCTGAGATTGTCATTGGACTTTCGGAATGAGAGATAATCGCTAAAACGTCTAACTCCTTTTGAGACATTTTGATCGACATGTATAACATCTCCTTTATAGATTGTATTATATTTAAGTTAGTTTAACACTCGGTTATGAAAATGTCAATCAGTTATTTTTTTAACTTCGTGTTTAAAGCAAAACTGAATGTTGAATTTGGAACGTATGTTTTGTTTCAAATTTACAAAAATTTTTCTTAATAAGTTATAATTAGGTTCTTTTTCACAAAAACATTCTCCGAAAACTATTTATTGTAACGAATGATCGTTTGTACGAACATTTATCTTGACTTTGGCTTTTTGCATTGCTATAATCGCATTATAGATATCTGCCAGAATCGAATCATGGATATCGAAAAACCTATCCATTCCCGCACCATATCTGCATAGTTTCAACATTTTCAACGAAAGGGAGGATTGATTATGAAAAGTTATGTCGTATACAAGGACCACACCTGCGGTTTTGAAGAGA
>OLOX01003534.1_pt1 | contig 11650 bp, 7 predicted proteins | sample 1672091 | NCBI WGS metagenome assembly OLOX01 (sample SAMEA3136644, study PRJEB25190) | human gut metagenome | reverse complement strand
CTTGCTTGCTACCTGTTTATTAAAGTAGTCATCTTGAGAGACGATGCCTTCCTGCGATGAAGTGAGAACCATATGCTGATTATTCACAGTGGTTTTCTCACTTATTTCAGTGATATAATCGCCTAAACGAATAACATTGCTCATTTTACAGCATCTCCTTCAGCGCCTTCAGTCCTTCGTCGATCTCTTTCTGTAGGCTCTCCAGCTCCGCCAGAATTGGGCGGGTATTCTACGGCCTGATATTCCACCTTCTTGTATTTGTTGATGGAAAGGTCGTAGCCGTTGTCCACGATTTCCTGCTTGGGCACGAAGAAGCTCTTTTCGGTGCGCTCGCGGGTTTCTTCCTGATCGAGGTGATGGAACCGCTCGATGATGTCGGGAATATCGTTCTGGTCGATGGGGCTGCGCTTGTCGTCGAGGCTGAAGCCGTCGGCGGCCATGTCATAGAACCAGACCTTGTCCGTGCCGCCGTGACCGGTCTTGGTGAAAATCAGGATGGCGGTGGAAACACCCGCGTAGGGCTTGAATACGCCCGAGGGCATGGAAATGACTGCCTCGAGGCGGTTGAATTCCACAAGCTCCTGCCGAAGCGCCTTGTGTGCCTTGGAAGAGCCGAAAAGCACGCCGTCCGGCACAATGGACGCGCAGCGCCCGCCTACCTTCAGCGCTTTCAGGAACAAAGCAAGGAAAAGCAGCTCCGTCTTTTTCGTGGGTGCGATGGCGAGCAGGTCTTTGGAGATGGTTTCCTTGTCCAGGCTGCCGGTGAAGGGCGGGTTGGCCATGATGAGGGTGTATTCATCGCGGTGGGTATTGTCCTCGGAAAGGGAGTCCATCCAGCTGATGTTGGGCGCTTCCACGCCGTGGAGCATCATGTTCATGGCTCCAATGCGCAGCATGGTCTGATCGGTGTCGAAGCCGGAGAACATGGTGGTGGTGTAATGGCGCTTGTTCTCGGTTTTCATCAGATCCATGGCGTAATCATAGATAGCGTCTTTATAATAAATCCGGTCGAACACTTCTTCATCCATCCGTTTGATGGATAACTTGTCCATGATACCGAAATAACGGAAATACTGATTCATGATTTGTCCTTCATCCAGACTGCCGATATAGTGAATGCCGGTATCCATCCGGTGCCCGCCGCGTTGGTAAGTCTGGAAGCAGCCGCCAAACAGTTCATTCTTCTCCAGCACACAGACGTGGTAGCCCTCTTTGCTCAAGATGGCTCCGCATTCCAGACCGCCCAGTCCGCTGCCTATGATGATGATATCGTACTTACTCATGTTCCGGTTTGTTTTTTTGGAAGATATAAATCGTATTCGAGGTATATCTGTCATTAGGTAAAATCTCCAGCTGCATCCCACCTTCTTGCGCGATGCTCCTTATTTGCGCTTCGGATGTGAAACAAAGTTGTTCTGTCGTCTTGTTGAAACTGAAAATGCCGGTAGACAGCAGTTCCGTGAAACGGGTGAGGCGGTGTTTCCGGGTGTTGGCGGCATTGCCGTCCCGCACAATCAGCTTTCCTTCCGGGCGCAACTGCTCCATGCATCTGAGCAATAAGGTCCGCTGGTGCTCATAGTTCATATAATGCAGGATATCATTCAGTATGAATGCGTCACTTTCCGGCAAAGGGTATTCCAATGCATTGGCGTATACAAATTGCAGGTGGGGAGTGCGGAGCCAACCCTGTTGCGCTACTGCTATCTTGTCCTCATCATAATCAATCCCTGTAATCTCCCGTTCCTCGGAAAGTTGGGAAAGCATATAGCAAAGCGGTCCGAATCCGCAGCCGATATCAGTAATCTGTCCTTTGACGGGAACCAGCCGGTTGAATAACCTGTAGTTATCCTCCATTTTCACCTTGATGCGTATATACCATTCCTCTACCGGTCCTTTATAGATATAGTTCTGTACCAGGTTTTCGTAGAAGACGGGATTGTCCGTTGTGCTCTGCTCCCGGCAGATACGGGCATATTCTTTTTTCATCCGTGCGGAGATGCTTTTGGTACGTTCCTGATAAGTGGTTCCGTACGTAGCATCGTTGGCCGGGATACGCGGCAGAATCTCTGTCAGCATGATGCCTTTCCGTACATTGAACGGCTGTGCTTTCGCTATGATTTTACAGTTACCGTAAAGGATGACCGGAATGATATCCAGTTGCAGTTTTTCCGACAGATAGAAAGCTCCTTTATGGAAACGCTTCATCCGTCCGTCGTAGGTACGTGTTCCTTCGGGGAAAATGGCGATGGAATATCCTTCTTTCACCTTTTGGCGCATCCGTTCCACGTAAAGCTCGTAACCGTCTCCTACGTAATAGAAATCGGCATAGCGGATAATGGCTCCGAAGAAAGGAGAGTGCCATACCCAGTGATTGGTTACCATGACCAGTTTGGGAGTCAGTGCCAATAATACCAGTATATCGATGAAAGACTGATGATTGGCTATCAGGATGGCAGGCTTTTTAAACGTTTCTCCTGTCCGGTTTATCTTTTCTTTATGTACAAATGTGGCTATATGGATCAGGCCTTTGCAGGTGACATGTATCAGTTGGCAAAGTACTTGTTTCTTATAGGCTTTGCGGATAGGAAGCAAGGTCATGACAGCTATCAGCAAGCGCAGGAACAGGCATCCGATAAAGAACAGCAGGAACAGGCCGCCGGTTCTTGCCAGTCCTGTCAATGTATAAGGAGGCAACCCTTTGGAAGCGGGTGCTGTGATGAAGAACCGGAAAAGGATGGGTTGCAGCGTGTAGGCCACCAGTACGACGGCAATCATTCCCAAAATGGAGATGAGGGAAATGGACTGCAATGCCGGATGGCGTGCGAAGACCAACGTACCCATACCTATCACGGTGGTGAAAGCGGAGAAGAAGATGGCTGTTTTGTGCGAGTTCAGCAACTGCCGTCCTGTGCGGTATTTGTTCTGCAATCCGTCCATAATGAAGATGCTGAAATCATCCCCGATTCCAAAAATAAAGGTGGACAGAATGATGTTGATGATATTGAATTCAATACCCAGCATGCCCATTAACCCCACAATGATAATCCAGCTGACCAGCATCGGCAGGAAACTCATCAGAGTCAGTTCTATGCGTCCGTAGGAGATCCATAAGGCAAAGAAAATCAGAAAAGAGGAGATATAAAGAATCAGATAGAAATCCTGATTGACGGCTGATACCCATTGGTTGGCGAAATAGCCGCGGTCGAAGATAACCACCTTCTCTTTTGGTTGGAAAAGGGGGTACACCGCTTCCTTGTCGGTCTCGTTCATCCGTACCTGAGTAATCAGCATGGTCAGGGAATCGGCGGAAGTCTGCCATTCGTTCAGAAGCCGGGTAGTGATTTCATTCTGGTAGTCTAAAGGCTGGAACGGACGGTCGAGCCATTGGAAAAACGGCTCGAATGCATGTTCACGAAAATGATAACGGGCAGCCTCTGTCCGGATGGTTTCGCGTAACCGGGCTTTCTTTTCCGGAGTCCAGTAGTTGTGCCATTGTTTCAACCGTGCTTCCTGCACCTCTTCCGGTATCAGAAACTGTCCGGCAGAGGCGTAATCTTTTATTTTTCCCTCTTCTTTCAGTTGGGCGAGCAGCCGGTTCGTTTCGGCGTATTGTCCGGTAGCGTCTCCCATATCTTTGCCTGTACTGACAAAGAGAACAGTCTTTTCTTTCTTGTCAAAGAGTTCGGCCAGCTTGTTTTCCGATTGTTTCAAGTGGGCAGGCTCATAGTTCAGACTCATCATATCCTCGTTGAAACGCACGTTCTGCGAGGTGAATAAACATATTATGGTCAGCACGAGAATGCCCCCTACCAAGCCTTTGTTCTTTTCGTATGGATAAGCGTTCAGTTTCTCGATAAAGCGTAGCACCGCCCCTTGTTTTACATGCGCCTGCCCTTTCAGGAAATGCGGCAGATAGACCAGGCAAAACAGCGTGGTTCCTATCAAGGCAAGCGAGGCGAACAGACCGAAATCCCGTAACAGGTTGGAACTGGTAAAGAGGAGGCCGAAAAAGGCGCCGATGGTGGTAAAACTGCCTACGGTAAGCGGATAGGCGATTTCTTTGATTAATTGTTGTACCGATGATACATGATTCTGATGCGCCAGCATGTGTATGGAGTAGCTCAAGGCAATGCCCATTACGGCGGAGCCCGCACCTACGGCAATGGCTGAAATGCCGCCTTTGATAAAGTAGATGAGGCATAAGGCGAATAAAGCTCCGAACAGCACCGGGGTGATGATAAGCGGAATGGATTTCTTATGCTTGAATACCAGAGATATGAAGACAATGATGATAATCAGCGCGATGGAAGAAGTGACCAGCGTATCTTTCTTTATCTGTCGTGCATTGTACACTCCTACGGAAGGACCTCCGAAATATTCGGCAACCAATTGGGGATGTTCCTTTTCCGCTTTTTGCAGCTCATTTTCAATCAGCCGGATGAGTTTGTCATTTTTGCCCGTGCTTCCGGTGTTGAATACCGGGGTGATGAACATCAGCAGGGTGGAACCGTCCCGTGAGAAGATATGCTCATTAATCAGTTCGTAATTAGCTTCCAACTGGAAGTCTTGCAGGTGTTTCAGCGTCTGGCTGCCCAGTCCCAACGGGTCCCGCATAATGTAGTTCTTCAAGGCGAATCCTGCCGGAGATATCAGGTTGGAATAGTTCTTCTGCATCAGGGCGGCAATGTTTCCGGCGGTAAGCAAGGTGTCCAGCCGTTGGTAGTCCTCGTCGGAAAGGAACAGGGGCAGGTTGTCGTAAACAAAATCTCCGACACTGTTGATCAGGTTTTCGTCGGCTTTTGAGAAGATCTCTTTAATCAGGGTTCCTTCCGCTTGTTGCTGTAAATCCTGTTTAATGGTTTCGGCAGCTTCAATCAGGGAATCCGCATCCGCCACACCGTCCTTGCCGGACAGCATGATCATAATCTTATCCTTTATCTTCAGATTTTCAAATACGTTGATGGCATTTTGGGAGTCCTTGGTATCCGGAAAGAAACTGGTTACGTTTTCCTCGAATCTGACTTGGGCGGCAAAAAGGGCCATAAAGAGGATGCATACGCTGAGGGACAGGTAAAACAAGACTTTATGCCTTTCAAAATAGTTATATAATCCAACAAAGAATTTAGTCATATCCGTTTTTTCTCCTACATATAGCCAGCAACACGGTGGAGATTACTCCAGACAGCAGACTGCAAGCCATTGCAAAGATAATGCTTCCTATTAAATATTGCTCTAAAACTGATTTGACATTTTCAAGAGAAAGGTCTCCGAGATGCAAATCGGGAGGATTACCCAGTACCATGCAGCCTGTCCGGTAACTGCCGTACAGCAATAGGGGAATCATGGGTGGAATACTGATATTGGCGGCGACAAGGGCAATCACTTTATTCAGTCTGAACAGATGCGCAAGAAAGAGGGTGATCAGCATCTGATAACCCCATAACGGAACGATACCCATAAAAATCCCCAGCATGATGGCGAGTACAATCTTCAGGTTGGATTCCCGTGTATTCAGCACATGGTCGGTGAAGAATCGCTTGCAGTTGCTCCATGACAGTTTGCGGAGCAGGTTACGGGGAACAATCCAAAGGCAGGTAATCAGCACCAGCACCGTGTTCAGCACACTGATACGGGTAAAATCCCGGAACGGCCGGAAATGGGATACCCGTTCTGCTTGCGGGGGATAATACACGTGGATGGGAATGTTCTTCACCGCTACATCTCCCCATGCGGCAAAGACGATGGCTTCCAACTCAAATTCGTATTTGGCGGTGTACCAGCAGCTTTGCACATCCATTTTGCGCAGAGGGTAAAGGCGGTATCCCGATTGTGTATCTTCCAGTTTCAGCCCGGTTTCCAGTCTGAACCAGAAATTAGAGAATTTATTGGCGAAGGTATTCTTGCCCGGCATATTGTCGGAGGCCAAGTTTCGGGCGCCTACCAGTAGCGTGTCGGGCTCTTTTTCAATGGCTTCGATAAAACAGGGAATATCGGAAGCGAAATGCTGTCCGTCCGAATCGATGGTGATGGCATAGCGGAAACCTTCTTTTTTTGCTTGGGAAAGACCGTGCTTCAAAGCGGTTCCTTTTCCTTTATTGACAGGATGGGTAATGGTGCGGATAGCCGGATATTGTTCCAGAATGTTGGCCGTATCATCCGTAGAGCCGTCATTGACGACAATGATATCGTCTGCATACCTGCATACCTCCTCAATGACTGCCGCCAGTGTCTTCCCGTTGTTGTAGGTGGGAATAACGACGACAATCTCCAGTTCCTTTAGTTTCTTCCGCCAAACCGATGTTGTGTTTGTACTCATCTTGTTTTTCAGTCAAACTATTCAGATACGTTTGGGATGAATGTTTTCGTACCTGAACTTATGTGGTTTCTAATGGGTGACAAAGATAGTATATTTTCGGATGCGGGCATTCTGGCGTTAATTATTTATTTGGAGATGCATTTTTAATTTTAAAGCAGGTAAACACCAACTTGTTCTCGTCGAATTGCGGATTTTCCAGATTGTTCTCGGATATATACAGTCCTTCCCTTCCCACAAAACTCATTTTATAGAAATATTTCTTTCCGGGGAATTTTGTTTCTCCGATGATTTCAAAATCCGCGTTCAGTACAATGACGGAGAACTCCTTTCCTTTGGGTTCGTCATAGGGGCTTTCGTTGGGAGCCAGTTTGTAAGGCATCTCGGCAAAGCGGTAATACACATCCCGGTATTTGTCATACATGATATGCCAATACATAGGTGCCTCACAAAATTCTATGATGGAATTGATTCCTGCCATAGCATTTCCTAGTTTAGGTTTCATGCTTTTCAGGTATTTGCTTTTGGCATTATACCATCGGATGTGTTTCAAGTCATCTGTGACCATCAGGCTGTCATATCCGAAAAATCCACAGACCAAACGGCTCTCTTTGTAGTTGTAATCATAACTGAATCCGTATCCTCCGTCTATGTTTTCATATTCCTCTTTAAAGATAGGTGGATAGAAAATCGGAACCCATTCAAACTTACCGGTTTTTAGATTCTGTGAGGCGAACATGTGGGTTTGGGGCCAATCTTCTCTCTTCATGTTTGGTTTGAATATACCTTGATTTAAAAATATGCAAGAGTCTTTGACAAAGGCAGGTGCATTATAATAACTACAGAAAAAAAATGTTGTGAATCTGCCTTCAGGGGTTTTGACTGGATAATTATGCACTACCTCTCCTTGGTTATTTATAGTGCTGAGCCGACCTATATTGTTCTGCGAAATCAATATTTGTTTAGAGTCGGGCGAAGGTCTGCTTCCATATACAGCTGGCAACCCGTTGGGGCCTGTTTTGTGAAGAGGTATCCGTTTGGCTATCTGTTTGTTTTCGATATCAAAAATGACAATGTCATATAATGATTTTCGTGTATTCTCAAAGTGAAGGTATTCTTTCCCATTTTCTTCGAATTGGAACATGGATTTGCTTAAGTAATAGGTTTGTTCATCTAAAGGGAAGACCAGCTGTTTTTCTGCTACTAGTTCTATTTCGTTCTGTTTTTCCGCATTGTTTTTCTTTCTGGACTGGCAAGACATGAAAATCAGAACAAAAAGTGCTGTTATAAAAAGATATGTTTTGTTCATAGTATTTCCGGTTTTTATCATGGTTGCAAACTGTTTTCTTTTGGCATTGCTTGTTAAGGTACATTTTTAATTTTAAAGCAGGTAAACACCAACTTGTTCTCGTCGAATTGCGGATTTTCCAGATTGTTCTCGGATATATACAGTCCTTCCCTTCCCACAAAACTCATTTTATAGAAATATTTCTTTCCGGGGAATTTTGTTTCTCCGATGATTTCAAAATCCGCGTTCAGTACAATGACGGAGAACTCCTTTCCTTTGGGTTCGTCATAGGGGCTTTCGTTGGGAGCCAGTTTGTAAGGCATCTCGGCAAAGCGGTAATACACATCCCGGTATTTGTCATACATGATATGCCAATACATAGGTGCCTCACAAAATTCTATGATGGAATTGATTCCTGCCATAGCATTTCCTAGTTTAGGTTTCATGCTTTTCAGGTATTTGCTTTTGGCATTATACCATCGGATGTGTTTCAAGTCATCTGTGACCATCAGGCTGTCATATCCGAAAAATCCACAGACCAAACGGCTCTCTTTGTAGTTGTAATCATAACTAAAACCGTATCCTCCTGCGATATTGTCATATTCCTCTTTAAAGATGGGTGGATAGAAAATAGGAATCCATTTAACTTCTCCTGTTCTCAGATCCTGTGAGGCGAACATATGGGTTCTAGGCCAGTCTTCCTTTTTCATATCGGGTTTTAAAATTTTTTGGCGTAGAAATATGCATGAGTCTTTGATAAAAGCAGGTGCATTGTAGTAACTGCCAAAAGACAAGGGTGTAAATCTGCCTTCAGGAGTTTGGAAATTATAGTTTCGTATTATTTCCCCTTGAGAGTTTATGGAACTGAGCCGACTGATATTATTCTGTGCAACTAATATATATTGAGAATCGGGGGAAGGTCTACTGCCGAATACAGCTGGTAGCCCGTTGGGACCTGTCTTGTGAAGAGGTATCCGTTTGGCTATCTGTTGATTCTCTATATCAAAAATGACAATGTCATATAATGATTTTTGTGTATTCTCAAAGTGAAGGTATTCTTTCCCGTTTTCTTCGAATTGGAACATGGATTTGCTTAAGTAATAGGTCTGTTCGTCTAAAGGGAAAGCCAGCTGTTTTTCTGCTACCAGTTCTACTTCGTTCTGTTTGCCAGCTTCGTTTTTTGGGGAGGACTGGCAAGATACGAGGATAAATATAGAAAAGAGTGATATAAAAAGGAGTGTTCGATTCATAATATTTTCGGTTTTATGATGTATGTAATTTATGTGACCGGATTTCTAACCGGCCACATAAATTGTTGGTTGTTAATTGGTAGGAGCACCATGATTCCCACCTTCTCCTGAACCTTCACCGGGGGCACCTACCTCTACTCCGGTGCCGCATTTACCATCTTCACTGATACACACAGTGCCTGTAGCAGCCATTTTGCAATTTTCCCATTCAGCTTCGAAAGCACAGTACTTTGGACCCCCTCGTGGCATTTGCACGGCAGGTGCTCCAAACACTACTTCCTCATTAGAAGAGTGGAGGTTCAAGCTTATTGCAAATGTTGCAATAACAGCCATAATCATTGTGAATTTTGTTTTCATAGGTGTCATATTTATAATTGTCTGAATATAAGATGTTTAATGGGTGTTGACAACTATAAATGGACTTATTGTTCTTGCTATTATGGATATTTAACAGAAGGACTTGCTTCATTGATACTTACTTGCCATCAGTACCGCTTTCAACTTGATAAATTCTTTTCCATTACAAATGCCTTCTGCCTGCAACTTGAAAAGATGCTCTTCCGTTTTTTCTAATCGGATAAACAGCTGTAGTAGCGGAGTTTCCAGCGGGTTGATGGCAGACAGGAATTTGGAAGAAGCAATCTGTACATACTGCAAAGGTTGGTTGGCGATCTGTTCGGCACTTTCTTTTATTATCTGTAAGGTACAGACGCCCGGAACCACCGGCTGTCCGGGGAAATGACCTTGATAGAGCACATGGCCGGGATTCAGCTCTATCTCTATTGCCTGTTTTCCGTCTTCTCTTTCCTTTATATGAATGATTTTATAAAAGTTCTCCAGCAGCATTTCAAGGGTTGTTTATGTTCAGTTTGTCCAATTGGATTCTTAACCGTATCAGCGGATGCTTGATTTGTACTTTCTCCGCCTGTCCGTTTACAAAGCCGGACAAGGTGAATACCGTCTTTCCAAATCCTTTGCCACTGATTCTTTGCTCAAAAGTACTACTTTTCTTTTTAATACGTGCTTTTTCACTCTTTAGAAATAGATTTTTGAAATCAGTTTCCAGTATTTTCAGCATCTTTTTCTTCCTCATCGGTTCAATGCAACTGTTTACTATGAAGGTGTCGCAGTGCAGGGAGAAGTCAAAAAGGCTGAGGCCAAAGTAAGTGGATCCCAGGATACGGATTTCGTTATCAGGCATTTGGCGGACAATGAGCATTCCGCTGAAATGATGTTTCATGAAATCCAGTTGCAAGTTGTACTTTTGCGACTGTGCTTCTGCCTGCAGGATGGGAGGCAGTGCCGTAGCTTCCCCTGTCACCCGGTGTGAGCAGGAGAGCAGGATAAACAGCAACAGCAGCCAGCTAGCGTATCGTAAACTTTGCCTCATCTTTCAAAGAATTGAATTTCTTGTCCGAGAATTCGTATTCGGTATAGTTGGTTGCGGTTTCCGATAAACGTAGTTTGTGGACAGACATGTCTTTTTTGTCTAAATAAATTTGAATCTGGTTGATATATGCCTTTACCGCTTTGCTGACGGGCTTGATTTGAATGAGATAGTAATGGGCGTCTTCAAAATATTCCAAAGCATAGCCGGGCGACATGTTGGACAGGTCGCCCACCATGCAGGCGGTAAGCATATCCTGCATTTGGTTCATCATCTTATTGGAGTGAAGGTCCATGATGCTTTTCTTTCCGTCCGATACTATTTTCAGTTGGTTGTTGTTGATCACGATAAGGTAGTTCATGGGCTGTGCGTAGTCCATGCATATCTTATTGCTCTTTTTATAATAGAACGTTCCTTTCGAGGTTATTTTCTCATCGAATACATCCAGATATTTTATCTGAGTGAAATTACTTTCGATGGACTCTATATTTTTAGCCTCTTGCAGCAGACGGGCTTCAAAATCTTTCAAATCAGTAAGTTTCTTCATCTGTTGGGCTTGCATCGGCAGGACTGTACAGAACATCAAGAGCAAAAGTATTTTCATGTAGGTCATACTTTATAGAGGTTTATCCGTTTGTAATGGGAAGCAAAGATAGTATATTTTGAGAAACCATTCATACCTTTACCAGCTATTTACGATTTTTACCTGTTTCTACAATCGTTCACATGAGCAATTATAATGAATAAAAAAGTTATATTTCTGCGTTGCAATATTTTTTTGTTTCATCACGGCATATTGTTGTTAATCAATAATTTATAGTGACGAATCCTCCTGTATCCCCCTCGAAACGGTTTATCCGTTTTCCCTGTCGGAGTCAGTTTGGCAGAAAGCGTCATTATGCAGGATGAAGGTCTGTTGGAATTCTTGTAAGGAGAACGGTAGGATATGATTTTCACTTAGGTGAAGATGGATTTTCACCTGTGTGAAGAGCTGTTGTCACCAGTGTGAAACTACCGTTTCACACTGGTGAAGCAACAGTATATATCGGAAGTTTACACACTGACATCCTATTAAGTTGAACGAAAGTACAGCATATCCCTGTCAGATTTAATCTGATATCTACGCTTCTTTTGCAAATAACGGGTGAATGTTCCACTCCATCGCTTACATACCGGTTTGGGGGTATTGCAGACTTTTTTACGCAGCAAATTGCTGGTAATGAGTGGAATGAGGTGGCGGAAGAATTTTATGTTTTACGTAAGACGAAGTTATCTTTTTATCAGTTTGATCATGAGGTGTGAACTGGGTCTCGTTTTTGGAACTTGGTGATGTTGCTGTTGAAAATATAGAAGAAATTTATTTTGTCATGTCCTTTATCAGCCTGTCTAATGTTACCACCGAGATCGGAAGA
>OLOX01003531.1_pt1 | contig 11652 bp, 9 predicted proteins | sample 1672091 | NCBI WGS metagenome assembly OLOX01 (sample SAMEA3136644, study PRJEB25190) | human gut metagenome | reverse complement strand
AACAAGCTCATCGACATGCTGGAGGATAACGAGGACGTGCAGAACGTCTGGCACACTTCCAAGATACATAACTGCAATGCGGTCGCTGATGTGGCGGACCACGCTTAAGTCATGGGAAATAAACAGATACGTCAGATTTTTCTTCTGCTGCATATTTCTCATCAGGTTCAGCACCTGGGCACGGACCGATACGTCCAGAGCGGATACCGCCTCGTCACAGACAACAAATTCCGGATTCAGGATCAGTGCCCTTGCAATTCCGATTCGCTGCCTCTGACCGCCTGAAAACTCGTGAGGAAAACGATTCAGATACTGTTTATCCAGTCCAACCTCCTGAAGGATCTCTTCCACCATTTCCCTACGCTCTGCTTTGGTGCCGATCTTATATACCTCAAGAGGCGCACTGATCAGATCGTAAACCGTCATTCTTGGATTCAGGGAGCTGTATGGATCCTGGAAAATGATCTGCAGCTTCCGGCGCATTTCCCACATTTTTTTCTTATCATAGGTAAGGATGTCTTCCCCATTGTACATAACCTGGCCCTCTGTTGCCGGGATCAGGCGGAGAATAGTTCTTCCCAGAGTGGATTTTCCGCAGCCGGACTCTCCGACCAGGCCCAGTGTCTCACCCTTTCTCACAGAAAGACTTACATGGTCTACTGCTTTTACTACAGATGGATTACGGTTCAGAAGCCCTTTTTTTGCCGTAAAATATTTGGATAAATCCTTTGTTTCCAATAAGATTCCTGTGTTCTCACTCATTATTTCTCACCCTCGTATCTGAAGCAGCTTACCAGAGAATTCTCTGCGTGGTAAACGCCAGGTTTTTCTGTCATGCAGCGCGGATTTCCATAAGGACATCTGGGAGCAAATCTGCAGCCGGACGGCATGGCATCCGGTGCAGGCACGGTACCCTCGATGGTATTCAGCATTTCCACATCCTCGTCAAGTCTTGGAATGGAATTCAGAAGTCCCTGTGTGTAGGGATGCTTCGGTCTTTCAAAAATATCCTCAATGCTGCCGTATTCCACAGCCTTGCCTGCATAAAGCACAAGCACATCATCCGCAGTCTCTGCAACTACGCCCATATCGTGGGTGATGAGCATGATCGCGGTTCCCATTTTTTCCCGGAGCTCGCACATCAGCTCCAGGATCTGTGCCTGGATGGTTACGTCCAGCGCTGTGGTGGGCTCGTCCGCGATCAGAAGGCGCGGCTCGCAGGAAACAGCCATGGCGATCATGACTCTCTGGCGCATACCTCCGGAAAGCTGATGAGGATATTCCTTCATTCGTTTCTCCGGTGCTGCGATCCCAACACGTTTCAGAACATCCACAGCCCTTGTCCAGGCTTCCTTTTTATTGCAGTTCTGGTGAAGCATGATCGGCTCCATCAGCTGGTTTCCAATGGTCAGGGTAGGATTCAGGGCTGTCATAGGATCCTGGAAGATCATCGCGATATCGTTGCCGCGAATGTGCTGCATCTCTTCCTCGGTCATTTCGAGGATGGAGCGGCCGCGATAGCGAACGTCACCGCCCTCGATCTTTCCCGGAGGCATCGAGATGAGGCCCATGATGGTCATGGCGGTCACGGACTTACCGGAGCCGGACTCACCGACGACGCCCAGGGTCTCGCCGCGATCGAGCGTGTAGGAGACACCGTCGACAGCGCGAACAACGCCATCCTCGGTGTGGAAATACATCTTAAGGTCATCGACCTCGAGCAGATGCTGGCCCTCGGGAACCGGCTGGTCCTTCAGGTCCACATAGTTCTTGTTCTTCTTCATCCTTATGCGTCCTTCATCTTGACGTCGAGGGCGTCGCGCAGACCGTCACCCAGCAGGGTGAAGGCGAGCACCGTCGAGAGAATTGCCAGACCGGGCATGATCATCATCCAGGGAGCAGTCAGAAGATACTGCTGACCGTCCTGAATCATGGAGCCCCACGAAGGCGTAGGCGGAATAACGCCCATGCCGAGGAAGGACAGAGCGGACTCGGTCAGGATGGCGCCACCAATGTTCATGGTCGCGTAGACCACGATGGAGGCAACGGAGTTCGGGAAGATGTGACGCACGACGATACGAGCGTCAGATGCACCCATCGCTCGCGCAGCGTCAACATAGTCGTTTTCCTTGACCGTCAAGATTGCAGAGCGGAAGACGCGCGCAATCGAAGGCCAGCCAAGAATGCCGATGGCGATAAAGACGTTCTGAAGACCACGGCCGATAACGGCGATCATGGCGACAACGAACAGCACGTACGGGAACGCCAGGAAGATGTCCGCACAGCGCATGATGATCGTATCCCAAATGCCGCCGTAGAAACCGGCCAGGGCGCCCATGACCAGACCGATCAATGTGGAGATGGCGGTGGCCATGATACCGACAGAAAGCGAAACGCGTGCACCGTAGATAACGCGGACGAGAATGTCGCGACCGAGGGCATCGGTGCCAAACGGGTGCTCGGCACACGGAGCCAGCAGCGACGTCTGAGCCATGGTGGTCGAATCGGAAGCCGTCGGCGAACCGAGCCAGGGCTTAGCCCACAGATCTGCGGTCAGGGCAACCACAACGACGATGATGATCCAGCAGACACCGATAACGGCGAGCTTGTTCTTGCGAAGACGCTTAAAAGCGTCGCCCCACAGCGTGCGGGACTTGGCGGGAGCAGAGGCGGCCTTGGTGGCGGTAGCCTGCTCCTGAGACTGAGAATCAGTTTCCTGCATGAGACGTACCTCCCTTAGGCCTTATCCGACGGACCGCCAAGGCGGATGCGCGGGTCGAGGAATGCATAGCTAATGTCGACGAGCAGGTTGATCACCATGACGACGACGACAATGAGCGTAACGCCGCCCATAACGATGGGCCAGTCACGCATGCTAATGGCGCGATAGACCTCATAGCCGATACCGGGCCAGTTAAAGACCGTCTCGGTCAGGATGGCGCCCGAAAGCATGCCGCCAAAGTCGACACCAATATAGGTAACGACGGGGATGAGTGCATTCTTAAGCGCGTGCTTGATGATGATCGCGCGATTGGAGAGACCCTTGGCCTTTGCCGTACGGATGTAATCCTGGTTCATGACGTCAAGCAGCTGCGAGCGCATAATGCGCGCAGCATAAGCGGTCGAAACCGAAGCCAGCGTAATGGTCGGAAGCACATAGTGCATCCAATCCTGATACTGAGAGCTGGAACCGCCGGCACCCGAGATCGGCATGGAGATTGCACCGCCCGTGGCGTCCTTGAGGATGACGCCAAAGAACAGCTGCAGCAACATACCGAGCCAGAAGGCCGGGACCGCAACGAGGATCGACGTGGTGAGCGTTACCAAAATATCCCAGAAGGAATAACGCTTTACCGCCGAAATGATACCCGCACCGATACCCATGATTGCCTCGAGCACGATGGCGCACGCGGCAAGTTTGACCGTATACGGATACTTCTGGGCAAAGATTTCCGTAACCGGCAGCTTGCGCTGATACGAATTGCCCAGATCGCCATGAAGCAGGCCGTTCATGTAATACAAGTAACGGTCCACGAGCGACGTTTGAACGGGGTCGCCGTTCTCGTCAAGGATCGCGTTGCCGTCCTCGTCCGACTGGACCAGGTGATAGCGGACGCGAAGCTGAAGCTCCACCTCGGGGGACAGAGCCTTGTCTCCACCGATCAGCTTGATCGGATCTCCCGGCACGATATTCTGGAGGGCGAACAAAATCAGCGTAACGCCCAAAAACACCGGGATGAACTGAAGCACACGTTTAACGATGTACTTACCCATACCACTCCCCTATCTAGGGATTAACCTAAATGGGATGCCGATCGCCAGACCGGCATCCCAAAATTACCATCAGCCAGTTTACCCCAGGTTAGGGAGAACTGTATGTTTCCCATGAGGTCTACGTAAATACTTGACCCTCACGGAAGCTGCAAACTCTTAGGCGAGCTCAGCGGTACCCAGATCGGCGTGCTTCTGCGGATCGACATAGAGGTGCTTGATGCGATCGGAGCCGACGATGGTGTGCGTGTAGAACATCACCGGGATGACCGGGCAGTCGGCAGCGACCATAGCGTCGGCCTCCTGCATCTTAGCGACGCGCTCTTCGTCGTCAACCGTGGTGCGAGCCTCGTTGACCTTGGCGTCGAACTCGGGGTTGCTGTAACCAGAGCGGTTGTCGCCACCGAGGGAGTCGGAGTGGAACAGCGGATACAGGAAGTTGTCCATGATCGGGTAGTCGGCAATCCAACCCAGACGACCGAACTGATAGTTAAAGTTCTGATACTGCTCGAGCAGGGCAGACCACTCGGGGGTATCGGAGACAGCGGTAACACCAACCTTGGCGAGGTCGCCGATGATGGACTCCATGATCTCCTTGTGGCCACCATCCTGGTTGTAGGAAAGGGTCACGCTAATGCCACGATCGCCGTTAGCGCCAGCGGGAGCAACCTTGTCGAGGTACTCGTTAGCCTTGTCGACGTCGTAGGCGCAGAACTCCCATGCGCCCTCCTTGTAGCCATCGATGCCCGGAGGAACAATGCCGTCGGCGGGGGTACGGGTACCCTTGAAGATAGTCTTGCAGATGGCCTCACGGTTGATGGCCAGGGAGATACCCCTGCGCAGGTCGGCGTTGTTGAACGGCTCGGCCGTGTTGTTGCAGGTCAGGTAGTAGGTGGAAGGCTCGGAGCCGAGCAGCATGCGCTCGCCGTCACCCATGGTGTAGCCGTCCTTGGACACGCCGCGATCCTTCTTGGCGGCGTCGATCTGAGCAACGGGAACGTCGCAGACATCGAGGTTACCGGCCTGGAACTCCTTGTAAGCGGTCTCCATGTCCTTGATGACCTGGAAGTGGATGCCATCGATCTTGGCCTTGTCGCCATAGTAATCGTCGAACTTCTTGAGGTTGATCTCCTGACCATCCTCCCACTTGCCGTCCATCATGAACGGGCCGTTACCGACCGGTGCAAGATAGAAGCTCTTGGCATCGGACTCGGCGCACTCGGGAACCGGGGCCAGAGCCGGGTGAGAAGCGACGAAGGGGAAGTCGGCGTAAGCGGAAGACAGCTTGACGACGAGGGTCTCATCGTCGGGGCAGGTAACACCGCTGAGCTCGGTAGCGTTACCGGCAAGCAGGTCGTCATAGCCCTCGACCATGGAAAGGTGATAGGAGACCTCGGAAGGGCCGTACTCGGTAGCGATGGCCGACTTGGTGTTGACCAGACGCTCCCAACCGAGCTTGAAGGACTTGGAGGTAACGTCGTCACCGTTGTGGAACTTGGCCTTCTTGATCTTGAAGGTAAACTCGGTGGCATCGTCGTTGGCCTCAAAGGACTCGCAAGCCAGCGGAACGATTTCGCCCTTCTCGGCGTCATAAGAGGTCAGAGCGTCAAAGAGCTGGTACTCGACCTGAGTGCCCTGGTCCTCCTGGACATTGTAGGGGTCGATGCAGACCGGGTTGTTGATGTAGAAGTTCAGCGTCGAACCGGACTCAGAACCGGAAGCGTCGCCGCCCTTCTTGCCGCATGCGGCAAGAAAAGCCATGGAGCTCGCAGCAAGGGTACCGCCAACAAAGGCGCGACGACCCATAACGGGCTGGTGGAACATAGAATCAGCCATGCCATCCTCCTTATGAGATAGGACAAAGAAATGTTCAGTCGGACACATGTCGAGACAATCCGATCCGAACCATCAAAACGCCGCCCGCTGCTATGGCTGGTTATGCACAACGGACCAACGTTTTGCAATACAGTAGCGCATTTTATGCACGATTTGGGGCTAATTCCGGTTAACGGTCGAGAATTTCTTTAGTTGGGCGAAGTATGTGGGGATATTTTGACTCTGTTACAAATATGTAAACAAAAAGGGTCCCGCACCTGCGAGACCCATTGCAAACGTATATACGCCGATGCTTAGTAGCCGACGATGCCCTGCGGAAAGAAGAACATGCACAGCACGACGCACACGGCAAACACGACAGCCATGATGACGGTCAGGCGGTCAAGGTTCTGCTCCATAACGCCCGTGGCAGAGCTGGAGTTATACAGCGAGCTGGCAATCATATCCGAAACGCCGGTACCCTTACCGGAATGCATCAGGACGAGAATCGTCAGCGCCACGGCAGAAACAGCCCAAACGACAAACAGAAGAATCTGGAACGGACCCATAGATAAGCTCCTTAATAGAACAGTTCAAACTCCAGTACTGTACCACAATCCCCCGCTCTCCCCTACCTGCCACTCAAGGACGGGGTGGAAATGGCAGAAATACCAAAAAGGGGGTTGTCCGGTTGTGGACAACCCCCTTACTAGAAAACGGTATTTGTTTTCTATTAGGCCTCGGTAGCGAGCACGCGGCCCGTCATCTCGGCGGAAGGCTCAATACCAGCCATGGTGAGCATGGTCGGAGCGATATCGGAAAGACGGCCGTCCTCGATACCGGTGAGCTTGGCCTTCTCATCAACGATGATGAACGGCACGCGGTTGGTGGTGTGAGCCGTAAACGGATGCTTGGAACCGTCGGAAGCAACGTCAAACATGTGATCGGCGTTGCCGTGGTCGGCGGTAATCAGTGCAAAGCCGCCCTTGGCGAGAATCGCCGGGACAACCTTGGACAGGGCATCGTCAACAGCCTCGACAGCCTTAACGGCAGCGTCGAAGACACCGGTGTGACCAACCATGTCGCAGTTCGCGAAGTTCACGATGTAGAAATCAGCGCGATCCTCGTTGATGGCGGCGACAAGCTTCTCAGTAACCTCGGGAGCGCTCATCTCAGGCTGCAGATCGTAGGTAGCGACCTTGGGGGAAGCGACGAGCACGCGCTCCTCGCCCTCCTTGGGCTCCTCGATGCCGCCGTTGAGGAAGAACGTCACATGGGCGTACTTCTCGGTCTCGGCGGTGTGCAGCTGCTTCAGGCCGTTGGCGGCGATAACGTCGGCCAGGACGTTCTCGGGGAACGTCTTGGGGAAAGCGACCTCGACGTCAAACGTCGGATCGTACTCGGTCATCGTCACAAAGTGCGAAAGCTTGATCTGCTCGCGCTCAAAGCCGTCGAACTCCTTGTCCGTGAACACGCGGGTCATCTGACGAGCGCGGTCGGGACGGAAGTTGAAGAAGATGGCCGCGTCACCCTCGTGGATGCCCTCGTTGTGGGCAGCAAAGGGCTCGACGAACTCATCGCCGCGCGGATCCATCTCGTAGTAGGCCTTGATACCGGCAACGGGGTCGGTATCGGCATCGGAAGCGTTGACCATGACGTCGTAGGCGCGCTGGATGCGCTCCCAACGATTATCGCGGTCCATGGCCCAATAACGGCCCGAGACGGTGGCAACGCGAGCGTCGCAACCGGTCTCCTCGGAGATCTTGGCCAGGAAGGCGCAGAACTCACTCATGTAACCGGCACCGGACTGCGGGTCGACGTCGCGGCCGTCCATAAAGGCGTGGACGCGAACAGTCTTGACACCGTGCTCGGCAGCCATCTTGACCAGAGCCTCGACGTGGTTCATGTGAGAATGAACACCGCCAGGGCTCATAAGGCCCATGAGGTGGAGAGTCTTGCCGTCAGCCTTGACGTCGTCCATAGCCTTGACGAAGACCTCGTTCTTGGCGATGGAGCCATCCTTGATGGCGTTGTTGATGCGCGAAAGCTCCTGGAACACGATGCGGCCGGCACCGATGTTGAGGTGACCCACCTCGGAGTTGCCCATCTGACCGTCGGGAAGGCCCACGTCCTCGCCCGAAGCGCCGAGCGTAGTGTGGGGATACTTCTCGTACAGGCTATCAAGGAAGGGCGTCTTGGCAGCGGCGACGGCGTTCTCGCCATCGGCCGGAGCAAGGCCGCAGCCGTCCATGATGATCAGGAGTGCAGGAAGATGACGCTGTGCCATATGTCCTACTCGCCTGCCTTGACGACCATAGAAGCGAAGTCGGCAGCCTTGAGCGAAGCGCCGCCCACGAGGGCGCCGTCGACGTCGGGCTTGGCGACGAGCTCGGCGATGTTGCCGGGCTTGGCAGAGCCACCATAGAGAACGCGGATGCCGTTAGCGAGCTCCTCGCCAAACATCTCCTTGAGGGTCTCACGGATAGCGCCGCAGACCTCCTGAGCATCCTCAGCAGTAGCGGTCTTGCCGGTGCCGATGGCCCAGATGGGCTCGTAGGCGACGACGACCTGCTTGGGGCAGGTGATCTCAAGACCAGCAAGGCCAGCCTTGACCTGGTTCACGACGTGCTCGACATAGGTGCCGGCCTCGCGGACCTCGAGGGACTCGCCGCAGCAGAAGACGGGAACAAGACCGGCGGCAACGAGGGCCTTGGCCTTCTTGTTCTGGTCCTCGTCGGTCTCGTGGAAGTAGTCACGACGCTCGGAGTGGCCGATGATGCAGTAGGTGCAGCCAGCGGACTTGAGCATGTCGCAAGAGGACTCACCGGTGAAGGCACCCTTGGCCTCCCAGTACACGTTCTGTGCACCGAGGGCGATGGGGGCAGCCTGAATGCGGTCATGAACCGTGGTGATGTCGATGGTCGGAGGGCAGACGAGCACCTCGACGCCAGCCGGAACCTCGGGCAGAGCCTGAGCCAGCTCGTCGGCGAGCTTGGCGGCCTCGGCGACGTCGTTGTTCATCTTCCAGTTACCAGCGATAAGAAGGGTGCGATTAGGCATCGAGAAGCGCCTCCACTCCGGGCAGGGCCTTACCCTCGACGAGCTCCATGGAAGCGCCACCGCCGGTGGAGATCCAGCTCATCTTGTCGGCCAGGTTGAACTTGTTGACAGCTGCGACAGAGTCGCCACCGCCGATGATCGAGGTGCAGTCAGCCTCGGCGACAGCCTCGGCGATAGCCTGGGTGCCGTGAGCAAAGTTGTCAAACTCGAAGACGCCCATGGGGCCGTTCCAGAACACGGTCTTGGCGCCCTTGACGGCCTCGGCATAGAGCTCCTCGGTCTTGGGACCGATGTCCATACCCTCACGATCGTCGGGGATAGCGTCGGAAGCGACAACCTCGGGGACAGCGTCCTCGCCAAAGTGATCGGCAACGCGGTTGTCGATGGGGAGGAGGATCTTGACACCCTTCTCCTCGGCCTTCTTGAGCATCTCGCCGGCGCGCTCGACCCAGTCCTCTTCCTTGAGGGACTGACCGACGGACAGGCCCTGAGCCAGGAAGAAGGTGTAGGCCATGCCGCCACCGATGATCAGGGTGTCAGCGGAGTCGATGAGGTGATCGAGAACGCCGATCTTGGAGGAAACCTTGGAACCGCCGACGATGGCGACGAAGGGGCGCTCGGGCTCGGCGAAGATGCCGGTCAGCGTGTCGACCTCCTTCTCGAGCAGGAAGCCGGCGACGGCAGGCAGGTAAGCGGCGGGGCCCACGACGGAACCCTGGGCGCGGTGAGCGGTGCCGAAGGCATCGAGAACGAAGACGTCACCATAGGAAGCGAGCTTCTTGGCGATCTCGGGATCGTTCTTCTTCTCACGCTTATCGAAGCGGACGTTCTCGAGAACGAGGACCTTGCCCGGCTCGACGGCGGCGACAGCCTCGGCGGCCTTCTCGCCATACGTGTCGGCGACAAAGGCAACGTCGAGACCAGAGAGCTCAGCGAGCTTCTTAGCGACAGGCTCAAGGGAGAGCTCAGGCTGGAAGCCGGTACCCTCGGGACGGCCGAGGGGGCTCATGAGGATGACGCGAGCATTGTGCTCAACGAGATAGTTGATGGTGGGCAGGGCAGCCTTGATACGGGTGGTGTCGCCAACGACGCCATCCTTGATAGGCACGTTGAAGTCAACGCGGACGAGAACGCGCTTGCCGTCGACATCGATGTCGCGGACGGTCTTCTTGGTAAAGGCCATGTTTGCTTCTACCTTTCGTACGTGTCTGCCTCCCATTACGGCAGACGATTTCTTATAAAAAGGGCGCGACCCTAGGGTGTAAGCCCTATAAGGCCGCGCCCTTCTTTAGACGCTCAACGAGCTATTCGCTAAAAGCTAAATTAAGCAACGAACTTCTCGAAGTACTTGATGGTGCGGACCATCTGAGAGGTGTAGGAGTTCTCGTTGTCGTACCAAGAGGTGACCTGAACGAGGGTCTGGCCGTTGCCGAGGTCAGAGCACATGGTCTGAGTGGCGTCGAAGATGGAGCCGTGGGTCTCGCCGATGATGTCGGTGGAGACGATGTCGTCCTCGTTGTAACCGAAGGTCTCGGAGATGGTGGCAGCGTAGGCCTTCATAGCAGCGTTGACCTCGTCGACGGTGACCTTCTTGTCAACGACAGCGTAGAGGTTGGTGATGGAGCCGGTCGGCGTCGGGACGCGCTGGGCGGCACCGATGAGCTTACCGTTGAGCTCGGGGAGAACCAGGCCGATAGCCTTGGCAGCACCGGTGGTGTTGGGGACGATGTTGACGGCGCAGGCGCGGCTACGACGCTTGTTGCCCTTGCGCTGCGGGCCGTCGAGCGGCATCTGGTCGCCGGTGTAGGCGTGGATGGTGCACATAATGCCGGACTCGATGGGAGCCAGATCGTTCAGAGCCTTGGCCATCGGAGCGAGGCAGTTGGTGGTGCAGGAAGCGGCGGAGATGATGGTGTCTTCCTTGGTCAGCGTCTTGTGGTTGACGTTGTAAACGATGGTGGGCAGATCGTTGCCGGCCGGAGCGGAGATAACGACCTTGCGGGCACCTGCATCGATATGGGCCTGTGCCTTGGCCTTGCTGGTATAGAAACCGGTGCACTCGAGGACGACATCAACGCCAAGCTTGCCCCAGGGCAGATCAGCGGCGTTCGGCATCTTGTAGATGACGATCTTCTTGCCGTCGACAACGATGTAGTTGTCTTCGCCTTCGCCCTCATGGTAATCAACGGTGTGGCCCTGCGCAACATAGTTGCCCTGCGTGGAGTCGTACTTCAGCAGGTGCGCGAGCATCTTCGCAGAAGTCAGGTCGTTGATGGCGACGACTTCGTAGCCCTCAGCGCCGAACATCTGACGGAAAGCCAGACGGCCAATACGGCCAAAACCATTGATCGCAACTTTAACAGACATAATAAACTTCCTCCTTCAAATATCCCGGCGCATGACCGGCGAGGCCCACGCCGTAACTGCCTCAAAAACGCGTTTTTGTTGTTTATCTTCGGTTTCTGTTTGATTATAGCTTAATTCTTTTCCACTGTCCACTAGGATTTTCGCCAAAAACAGCCGTATTTTCCTGTTCATTCTCCATCATTTTGTCAGTTTTCTCCACACTGCCGCCGCTGTGCGGCGGTTTGTCGGAGAATGGAACTTTTCCATGGCTAATTTTCCCGGAAACTTCCCAGAAAATACACGATTTGTTCACATTTGTCCGCTATCATTTTTTTAAATCTATCATGCAAAGGGGTCCTGCGCACATGCTGCAGCTGAAAAATATCGTCAAAAACTATTCCGCCGGCGACAGCACGGTCGCCGCACTGCGGGGCGTGAGCGTCTCGTTCCGCGACCGGGAGTTCGTCGCCGTCCTCGGCCCGTCCGGCTGCGGCAAAACCACACTATTGAATATCATCGGCGGCCTCGACCAGTATACGTCCGGCGACCTGCTGATCTCCGGCCGCTCGACGAAGGAGTTCCGCGACCGCGACTGGGACGCCTACCGCAACCACTCCATCGGCTTTGTCTTCCAGAGCTATAACCTCATCCCGCACCAGT
>OLOX01003518.1_pt1 | contig 11686 bp, 12 predicted proteins | sample 1672091 | NCBI WGS metagenome assembly OLOX01 (sample SAMEA3136644, study PRJEB25190) | human gut metagenome | reverse complement strand
ATCCGATCGGCTCTGGACGCTACATCATGAAACAGTGGGATAAAGGACAGCAGGTCATTTTTGAAGCAAATCCGGATTATTACGGAGAAGCACCGACTATGAAGAAAGTGACTGTGCTTTTTATGGAAGAGGATGCGGCACTGGCAGCAGCACAGGCAGGAACGGTAGATGTTGCACATACAGCAGCTTCTTATTCAGATATGACTGTGGACGGATACGATCTGTTCAGTGTACAGACGGTTGATAACCGTGGATTTAATCTTCCGGCAACAGAGGCAGCAGAGATTGATGGCGTAACTTATGGAAATGATTTTACCAGTGATGTGGAAGTCAGACGTGCGATCAATATTGGAATTGACCGTGAAGAAATGATCCAGAATGTACTGAACGGCTACGGAACTCCTGCATACAGTGTCTGTGACAAGATGCCGTGGTATAACGAAGAGGCAGAAGTTGAATATGACCAGGATAAGGCAAAGGAGCTTCTAGATGCGGCAGGATGGGAAACAGGAGATGACGGTATCCGTGAGAAAAATGGTATCCGCGCAGAGCTGACAATGCTTTATCCGGCATCGGATTCTGTTCGTCAGGCATTGGCAGAGGATACAAAGAATCAGCTGACAGAGCTTGGAATTGAAGTGACGACTGAAGGTGTTGACTGGGATACTGCCTATACCAGAGCTGAGTCAGAACCGCTTGTGTGGGGATGGGGTGCACATACACCGATGGAACTCTATAATATTTACCATACAATGAGCGAAACAGGACTGGCAGAGTATTCCCCATATTCCAATGAAACTGTTGACAAATATATGGATGAAGCACTGGAATCCAGTGACCTGGAGAGCTCCTATGATCTCTGGAAAAAGGCACAGTGGGATGGTGAGACAGGAATTACACAGGATGGTGACATTCCGTGGATCTGGCTCTGCAACATCGACCACCTGTATTTCGTAAAAGACGGTCTTAAGATTGCAGATCAGAAGATTCATCCACATGGACATGGCTGGTCAATTGTGAATAATGTAGATCAGTGGAGCTGGGAATAGTTCATATGAAAATAAATGTAGGAGTAAAAATGTTTTGAACAGAACAACGGGAAAATTTATTTTCAGAAATTTTATAAAGATGATACTGCTTATGCTGGCAGTAAGCATTGCAGCATTTGCGCTTATGACTGCTTCACCGATTGATCCACTGAAAGCAAATGTGGGTCAGACTGCTCTTGGAAGTATGAGTCAGGAGCAGATCGCAAAGCTGGAAGAATACTGGGGTGTAGGGAAGCCGCCGGTACAGCGGTATCTGGCGTGGTTCAGGGATTTTGTAAGGGGAGATATGGGCGTATCTCTCCTTTACCGTCAGAAAGTAACCAAAGTGATCGCAGTGAAACTTGGAAATTCGCTTTTTCTGATGATCATAGCGTGGGTTCTGTCGGGAGTAATCGGATTTCTGCTGGGAGCTTTAGCAGGGATGAAGCGTGGGAAACCGATTGATAAAGTGATCAAAGGATATTGTTTGCTTATTTCCAGCACACCGGCTTTCTGGATCGCAATGCTTCTTCTGATGATATGTGGAGTGTGGCTGAAGATACTGCCGATCGGATTAAGCGTTCCGATTGGCGTGGAAGCCAGTGGAGTGACTTTTCTGGATCGTATACGCCATGCGATTCTTCCGGCGGTGACATTGTCTATTACGGGAATTTCCAATATTGCCATGCACACCAGAGAGAAAATGATTGATATCTGTGACAGCGATTATGTACTCTTTGCCAGAGCAAGAGGGGAGAGCACCTGGGAAATTTTCAGAAACCATGGATTCCGCAATGTGCTGGGACCGGCCATGACGCTGCAGTTTGCTTCTATCAGTGAAATTTTTGGTGGTTCTGTACTGGTAGAGCAGGTTTTCTCTTATCCGGGACTTGGACAGGCGGCAGTCAGTGCGGGACTTGGAAGCGATATGCCGCTTTTGATGGCAATTACGATCATAAGTGCAGTATTTGTGTTTGGTGGGAATCTAATCGCGAATATTCTTTACGGAGTAATCGACCCAAGAGTACGAAGAGGGGGCGCAGGAAGATGAAAGAACTAGATACATCCCTGGAAGAATGTGGTTTAGAAGAAAAGTACATGAAAGAAAGATATTTTGTTGAGAGCAGTAGGAATGGGAAAATTTTCAGAGACAATATTACTCGAAGAAATATTTTTTTCAGACAAGAGAGAAGAAAAGAAGAAACAAAAAAACATATAATGTGTGTCAGGTGGAACCGCAGGAAAACGCTTGTACTGTGGCTGGCAATTTCCATTGGGTTTCTTCTGGCAGTTTGTATTGGAGGAAGTTTTTGTAAAGAAGCAGCACAAGTAACAGATTTTTCCAGAAAGAATCTACAGCCCTGTCTGAGTTATCCATTTGGGACAGACTGGCTGGGAAGAGATATGTTTGCCCGGACAGTCAGAGGGCTTTCTATCAGTATTATTATCGGAGTCTGTGCTGCGACATTCAGTGCAGTTATGGCATTTATCCTGGGTGTTGTTTCGGCAACGATGGGAAAAACTGCAGATGCTATTGTGACCTGGTTTATTGATCTGGTGATGGGAATTCCGCATATGCTTTTGTTGATTCTGATCTGTGTAGCGTGTGGCAGAGGCTTAAAGGGAGTGATCCTAGGGGTGGCACTGACGCACTGGACTTCTCTGGCGAGACTGATCAGAGGGGAAGTGCTCCAGCTTAAGGAACAGATTTATATAAAAACAGCAAAGAAACTGGGAAAAAGTAATTTCTATATAGCTATGAAGCATATGGTGCCGCATCTGCTTCCACAGTTTATTGTAGGCTTGGTGCTGCTTTTTCCGCATGCGATCCTGCATGAATCCAGCATTACATTTCTTGGATTTGGCCTGTCAAATGAGCAGCCTGCTATTGGAATTATCCTTTCGGAAGCAATGAAATATCTGGTTACCGGGAAATGGTGGCTGGCGTTATTTCCGGGAATGATGCTGATTCTTACAGTAGTGTGTTTCTATACAACAGGGGAAAATCTCCGCAGACTGATCGATCCGGCCAGTGCGCATGAGTAGATACAGGAGGAAAGAAATATTGGGAAAAGAGAAAATTCTGGAAATTAACCATATGAAGATATCTTTCTGCCAGTATCAGAAAGGCATGTGCCAGACGCAACTTCCGGTGATAAGAGATTTAAATGTTACGGTTCATGCGGGGGAAATGGGAGCGATTGTGGGTTCCTCCGGATCAGGAAAAAGTCTTCTGGCACATGGAATTCTGGGAATTTTACCCTATAATGCTTCTATGGAGGGGGAGATTCAATATTGCGGTGAAACATTGACAGAGAAAAGAATCCGAAAACTTCGTGGGAAGGAAATTGTTTTGGTACCGCAAAGTACTTCATATCTGGATCCTCTTATGAAAGTTGGACAGCAGATATGCAAAGGAAAGAAAGACCCAGAAAAGAAACGGAAATTGAATCGGATTTTTGAACAGTATTCTCTGGAACAGAAAGTTCAGGAACAGTATCCGTTTGAACTTTCAGGTGGAATGACAAGAAGAGTTATGATTTCTACAGCGTTAATCGAGACACCGAAACTGGTCATTGCAGATGAACCAACTCCCGGGCTGGATCCGAAGCTTGCGAGACGTGCAATGGAACATTTCAGGCAGCTTGCAGATATGGGGGCAGCAGTGCTTATCATTACGCATGATCTGGAACTGGCACTTGATACAGCAGACAGAATACAGGTTTTTTATGCGGGATATACGATTGAGGATGCAATGGCAGAGGATTTTGCGAAAGAAGAAACATTGCGTCACCCGTACACAAGAGCATTGTGGAGAGCTATGCCGAGGAATGGATTTCATTATATCAATGGAGTACAGCCGTATGCCAGAGATATGAAACCGGGATGCCCGTTTGCACCACGTTGTGAGAAATGTATGGACAGATGTCGGGAAAAAGAAGTTCCATGGCGGTCATCCGGAAATGGCTATGTGAGGTGTGTGTATGATTCTTGAAGTAAGAAATCTTTCTTTTCGATATGAAAATAAGGGCAGACAAATATTAGAACAGTTCAGTCTGCAGGCAGACAGTAATGAGAGAGTTGGGATTGCAGCGCCAAGTGGGTTTGGAAAAACAACATTATGTAAGCTGCTTGCAGGATATGAACAGCCGGAGAGTGGAGAAATTCTTTTGGATGGAGAACTATTACAGTCCTATAAAGGGTACTGCCCGGTACAGATGATCTGGCAGCATCCGGAACAGGCAGTGAATCCGAGACTGAGAATGAGAAGCGTTTTTGAAGAGGGTGATCAGGTAGATCCAAAGCTTATGGAGAAACTGGGAATTGAATCGGACTGGCTGAACCGTTTTCCAACAGAACTTTCAGGAGGCGAACTACAGAGATTCTGTATTGCAAGAGCCTTAGGAAAAAGAACCCGGTTTCTTCTGGCAGACGAGATCAGCACTATGCTGGATCTCATTACTCAGAGTCAGATCTGGCATTTCCTGATAGAAGAAACCCAGAGACGGGGAATTGGAATGATCGTGGTCAGTCATGATTCGGAGCTGGTGGAGAAAGTGTGTACCAGAGTGGTAAGAATGAATAAACAGTAATAGAAATGTTTATCTATATCATTTACCCGTATGCAGATTCGGTTATACATTTGATGAAAACCTTGGCGTGGTTGGCATATATAAAAAATAATAAAGAGACTTACATATTCCTGAAAAATGTTTTTTCAGAAAACAGTAAGTCTCTTTATTATTTTGATATCATTAAAGCAGAACCGGATATTAGACTACAGAGATAATATTTGGTTAGTTTAGCATCCAAATAATTCCGCAGTTTTCCTCATTCGTTCTGCAATCGGAACACCGAACGGACAGCGGGATTCGCATGCCTGACATCCGATACATTCAGATGCTTTGTGTTCCAGAAGTTTGTAGTGAGACTGGACAGTTGCAGGTACTTTTGGCTGCATGGTTGCCAGGTCGTAGAATTTGTTGATCATGGCGATGTCCAGGTCGGATACACAAGGTTTGCAGTGACCGCAGTAGGTGCACTCTCCTCGGTAGGAGTGCAGAGGTGCATTGGCAAGTACGGATGCGTAGTCTTTTTCTTCTTCGGAAGAAGTTTCATATGCGACTGCTGCGTCTACCTGTTCCTTAGTATCATAGCCGCACATAATGGAACAGACTGCAGGTCTGGTCAGGGCGTAGTGGACGCACTGGACTGGGGTAAGAGTTACTCCAAACGGAGAACGTTTCTCGTCAAAGAGTCTGCCACCTGCGAAGCCCTTCATAACGGTGATTCCTACGTCATTCTGTTCACATACTTTGTATAAGCGGGCACGTTCAGGATCAATTCCTTTCAGATTTGAATCAAATTCTTCTGCAAACATGGTATCAATATTTTCACTTGCCGGAAGCATATCGAATGCCGGGTTGATGCTGAAAAGAATCATTTCTACAAATCCGGATTCAGCAGCTTTGATGGCTACTTTTGGATTGTGTGAACTTATGCCGATATGATGGATCACGCCGGTATTTTTTAATTCCATGACATAGTCCATGTAATCAGAATGCTGGATATTTTCCCATTCTTCTTCGGAATCTATGTAGTGGATCATACCGAGATCAATATAGTCTGTCTGTAATCTTTTTAACAGATCTTCGAATGCAGGACGGACATACTTCATATCTCTGGTGCGGTAGTACTGGTTATCTTTCCAGGTGGAACCGATATGTCCTTGGATAAACCATTCGCTGCGGTTATCCTTGATTCCTTTTCCGATGATATCTCTGGACTTCGGATCTGCCATCCAGCAGTCAAGGATGTTGATTCCTTTAGAGGAGGCGTAGTGGATCAGTTCAATTCCTTCTTCTTCCGGATGGCGCTCCAGCCATTCTCCGCCGAAGCCGATTTCACTGACTTCCAGTCCGGTTTTACCTAATCTGCGAGTTTTCATTATTGATTTCCCCCTTTGAACAATAATTGATTTGTATGGATTGCCAGAACTATTGTGCAGCAATCATAGATAACAAATCAGGGTCAAAAAACTTTTGACCCTGAAATTATGTTTATTATAACATGAATAAAGAAGATTCAAAAGTTATTAATGAATGATATCAATCCACTTTTCAATGTCTTTTTTAGATGTGCGCAATGTTGTTTCGTCAAAGCGGATATTCATTCCCTTTTTCACATCTGCACCCTGGCAGGCCCTCTGGAAGTCTTCAAATGTGTGACCAATCCAGCCGCCATTTGTAGCGAATGGGTAGACAGTTTTTCCTTTCCAGTTCTGACTTTTCAGGAAAGTATGCATGGCTGGAGCAAAAGTATACCACCATACAGGAGTGCCGAGAATGATGGTATCATACTGAGCCAGATTTATATCTACAGGTTTGAGCTTTGGACAATAACCACGGTTTACTTCATCCTGTCCCTGGTTTACAACCTGATTATAGTTGCTGCCATATGGAACGACTGTTTCGATGCGAAGAACATCAGCATCGATTTTTTTCTGGATCATGTCTACAATACTTTTTGTATTGCCGCGATAAGAATAATAAATAACTAATGGTTTCATAATATTTAGATTCCTTTCTGAAAGATATTAAAGTATTTTCGGAATAGCTCAGGGTTCTGGCTATTCGGGTAAGGTTTTTGTTTTTTGGTTTTCGGATTTATTTATACTTTAATACTTAAAGTTGACTCTAAGTCAAGAAAAATTAATGGTAGTTCTGTTAAATGTAAAGTTTAATTCCGCAATGTAAGACTTAATTCAGGGTAGCTGACGTTAGTACGGCGTGTTGGCATATATATTGGGGATATGAAGAAAATATTTTTGTAATATGGTTGACTAACAGTTTTGGGTGATGATATAAAATGTCACATTTGCCTCGGAATCAGTCAATGGGATATTAATGCGTTTTGACTGAAAAAGTCGCTGATTTATCCCATAGTCTGTGGTAAAGCAGGGGAGTGAGGAATTAAGTACAAGTTCGTTGAATGCATCGGTGTCTGTCTGTACCAGAAATTTGGAGGCGGGCATTTTTTCGCGGCAAAGAGTATCCCAGAAACCGAGTTCTGTGCGCAGGAGAAAATTAAAGCCGTTGATTTCTGAGAAAGTAAGGGAGTTATGGGAAGCCAGTTCGTGTTCTGGCGGGACACATACGAAAAGCTGTTCTTTCATATATTCCTGTGCATTTTCCTGAGAAAATGGAAGAATTCCAATATCGCAGGAACCATCTGATAATGCAGTTAATACTTCTTCATTCTGACAGATTGCAGAGGATACCATAAGTCCGGGTTTTTCTGCATTCAGCTGCGGCAGCAGTTTCCATAAGGGGGCGGGAGCGCAGGATTTAACGACAATGGTTTTTCGGCGGGTATCGAAGGTTTGTACCTGAGAGATTGTCTGCTCTGCATCCTGCAGAAGTTTGCGTGCGTATTCTACGGCGAATTTTCCTGTTTCATTTAATTCAATCCTGTTTTTGCTGCGGGAGAAAAGAGATACGCCAAAACTTTCTTCCAAATGCTGCATGGAACGGGTAATGGACGGTGTGGAAATATGGAATTTATCAGCAACTTTGGACAGTGTGCCGAGATCTGCGAATGCAGTAAACTGTTCCAGTTCATATAAGTCTAACATAAGTACCCCCCTTCTTTACGTTTCATTTTATGAAAAGTAGATTGCGATATAAATAGTGTACATTTCAAGATGGAGGATGTAAAGTAAAACTGTAAAAAGATGTTTTGAGACCAGAATATTACTGTTTGCGCTAAAGCATTATGATTGCTGAAAGTGCAATAAACAGTGATAATTTTTAGAAATCGGAGGTATATGATCATGGAATATGTAACATTAAATAATGGAATTAAAATGCCGAAACTTGGATATGGTGTATACCAGACTCCGCCGGAAGATACAAAACGTTGTGTACTGGATGCGATTGAGGTAGGTTACCGCAGCATTGATACCGCACAGGCTTATTACAATGAAGAAGGTGTAGGCGAAGCTCTCAGCGAATGTGGACTGCCAAGAGAGGAGTTTTTCCTCACAACTAAGGTGTGGATCAGCAATGCAGGATATGAAAAAGCAAAAGCATCTATTGAAGAATCTATGAAGAAGCTGCATACAGATTACCTGGATCTTCTTCTTATTCATCAGCCATTTGGTGATTATTACGGAACATACCGTGCAATGGAAGAACTGTACAAAGAGGGAAAACTTCGTGCAATCGGCGTATCCAATTTCGGCCCGGATCGTTATCTTGATATTGAACATTTTGCAACAGTGAAACCTGCAGTTAACCAGATTGAAACTCATGTATTCCAGCAGCAGAAAGTTGCAAAAGAATATCTGAAAAAATACGGTTGCCAAATTGAATCCTGGGGACCATTTGCAGAGGGCCGTAAAGATATGTTTACCAATCCTGTACTGACAGAAACCGGTGCAAAATATGGAAAAACTGCTGCACAGACTGCTCTGAGATTCCTGCTTCAGAGTGATGTGGTAATCATTCCGAAGTCTGTTCATAAAGACAGAATGCAGCAGAACTTTGAACTTTTTGATTTTAAACTGACTGATGAAGAGATGGCGGCTATTGAAGCATTAGACGGCGGTGAGAGCCTGTTCTTCTCACACTATGATCCGAAAACTGTAGAGTGGTTTATGTCACTGGTATAATGTTTTTTATTTCTAAGGAGTGAAAACACTATGGAAAAACGAAAATTGAGAGACATTGAAGTATCACCAATCGGTATTGGCTGTATGGGATTCAGTCACGGATATGGAGAGATACCGACAGAAGATTACAGTATTGAAGCAATTCGTAAAGCACATGAATTTGGCTGTACATTTTTTGACACAGCAGAAGCTTACGGACCGAATCTTTTACCTGAGAATAAAGGACACAATGAGAAAATCGTTGGAAAAGCAGTGAAAGATTTCCGTAAAGATATCGTGTTGGCAACAAAACTGCATCTGGATACAGCAGAAGCGAAGAACAAGGGTCTGGAACAGACGATCAGAGAACATCTGGAGCGTTCCATGGAACGTCTACAGACAGATTATGTTGATCTGTATTATCTTCATCGTATTAATCCGGACATTCCTGTTGAGGATGTGGCTGATGCTATGGGAAAATTTATTCAGTCCGGACTGATCCGCGGATGGGGGCTTTCTCAGGTTGATGTAGATATCATAGACAGAGCAAATAAAGTAACTCCACTGTCTGCAATCCAGAATATTTATTCTATGGTAGAACGTGGTGTGGAAGAAAAAGTATTCCCATATTGCATGGAACATAATATTGGTGTTGTTCCATTTTCGCCAATTGCAAGTGGATTTTTGTCCGGAAAAGTAACGGTAAATTCAGACTTTTCACATAGTGATGATGTGCGCAAATTTGTTCCGCAGCTTTGCAGAGAAAATATAGAAGCCAATCAGCCGGTTCTGGATCTGCTGGAAGAGTATGCCAAGAAAAAAGACGCTACCAGAGCACAGATTTCCTTAAGCTGGATGCTTCATAAATATCCCAATGTAGTTCCAATTCCAGGTTCCAAGAATCAGGAAAGAATTCTGGAAAATCTTGGTGCATGGAATGTAGAGCTGACTGATGCAGAATTTACAGCATTAGAGACAGCACTTAACAAAATCCCGGTACACGGACATCGCGGATTCTCTGAACAGCAGGGAAACAGTATGGCGAACTGGAATAAGAAATAAAGTCAATATAGAGAAGAATTAATATTAAGAAATGGGTTTTCCTTGAAATGAGTAAGTTGTGCAGCGAATATCTGCTTGACAATATGAGAGGAAAATCCATTTTTTTTGAATAAATTATATAACAAAGAAACAAATGGAAGATTGATTTATGAATAAATAAATGATAAAATAATATCAGATAAAATATTAGCTATTTTGAATAAAATAGTGATGTTTTGGATAAAATATTATCCATAAAGTAAGGAGGAATAATGGAGCAGTTCGTATGGGAAACAGCAGAGGAGTTGGATCAGAAGCTTGCACAAAGGGTGCGTAACATCAGAAAAAGACGCTCTATTTCTCAGGAGAAATTATCTTCCATGAGCGGAGTAAGCTACGGTTCAATAAAAAAATTTGAAATGACTGGGCAGATATCATTGATATCACTGACAAAGATTGCCATGGCATTAGACATTGCAGATGAGCTTAGAAATATTTTTACACATGTGCCGTATAAGAATATCCAGGAGGTCATAAATGAAACAAGGTAATGCATTACAGGTACTTTATGATGGAAAAATTGTAGGAACACTGGCTATGACAGCGAATCATAAAGCTGCATTTCAATATAGCGAAGAATGGCTTGAAGATGGTTTTCCAATCAGTCCATTTTCACTTCCTCTTAAAGAACAGGTTTTTGTCCCGACAAAGGATTATTTTGACGGATTATTTGGCGTATTCGCAGACAGTTTACCGGATAATTGGGGGAGATTATTATTAAATCGTCTGTTGCGTGCACATAAACAAAATCCAGATAAACTGACGGTACTGGATCGTCTGGCAATTGTTGGAAAATCAGGTATGGGTGCGCTTACTTATTATCCGGAGAAGGAAATCAATGAGAAATATGGAGATGTGGATCTGGATGAATTAGCAGAGCAGTGTCAAAGAATATTAAATACGGAATACTCTGATAAACTGGACGAATTATATCGATTGGGTGGTACAAGTGGTGGTGCCAGACCGAAAATTATGACTACAATTGATGGAGAGGAATGGATCATTAAATTTCCGGCTCATGTGGATGGAGAGAATGCAGGGAAAATGGAGTATGATTATTCATGCTGTGCGAAAGAGTGTGGCATTACAATGAGTGAAACGAAACTTTTTCCATCAGATAGACCGCTTCCGCAGGCTTTTCGCGCCGGTGGTTCTCCGGGTCCACGCATGTGCGCAGCGTCTGCTGCAGCAGCGCTGCCAGCGCCTCGCTTCCCGGCGTCTTCGCGTAGAACACCTGCGCGCCGTGATATTTTGCCTCCGGGAAATAATTCTGATGGATGCTCAAAAGCAGCGCATTCGGCGTGCGCTCGACCATCTGCACGCGGTTTTTGAGATCCGATACCTTCTTCTGCTGGATGCTGCCGCCCTCTGTGCAGACGGAAATGTCCTGCGTCCGGATCATCTGCGTCCGCACGCCCGCAAAATGCAGCAAGTCCTCGATTCTCTTCGCAATCTCCAGATTGATCGTACTCTCCAGAACGCCGGACCGGCTCGACGCACCGCCGTCCTCCCCGCCATGCCCGGCGTCTATGACCACGGTTACGCGGTCTTCGCGCGCAAACACGGGCGCTGCATGCCGCAGCTGCGCCGCAGAATCCATACATACGAAGAGCGTTGCTAACGCCAGCGCCGCGCATACTGCCCAAACTGCCGCTTTTTTCATTGCCATCACCTCAAGCTATCTTATGAGGCGCAGGACCAGTATAGCATATTTTTTCCGCGCTGAAAAGAAGAAGTTCCCCCGCACAAAGCATGTGCGGGAGAACTCGGAATCTTATTTCAGAATTGCCTTGTGATAGACCTTCTTGCCCTTGCGGATCTTGAGGCCCTCTTTGAGCTGCTCGGCGGTGTAGGATGCGTCGATGGATTCGACCTTCTCCTCGTTCACCATCACGCCGCCCTGCTG
>OLOX01003516.1_pt1 | contig 11693 bp, 11 predicted proteins | sample 1672091 | NCBI WGS metagenome assembly OLOX01 (sample SAMEA3136644, study PRJEB25190) | human gut metagenome | reverse complement strand
AAAGAGGCATAGAAGATGGGCAAAATTGCATTTGTATTCCCGGGGCAGGGTGCACAGCATGCCGGCATGGGAAAAGAATTTTATGAGAGAAGTGAAAAGGCAAGAGAGATTTTTGACCTCGCTTCGAAAGCGACCGGGCTGGACATTCCGGCACTCTGTTTTGAAGAAAATGAAAAACTGAACGAAACGCAGTACACGCAGATTGCAATTCTCGCCTGTGAAGCAGCGATCCTTGGAGCAGTGTGGGAAGCAGGGCTTGCTGCGGATGTCAGTGCGGGGCTCAGCCTCGGAGAATATGGTGCACTGATCACGAGCGGTGTGCTGGATATGGAAACAGCATTTCGCGTGGTGCGTCAGAGAGGCATTTTTATGCAGGAAGCAGTTCCGACAGGCGGAGCGATGGCGGCTGTGATCGGTATGGATGGAGAACAGATCCGGAAAATCTGTCAGGAAACAGAAGGCAGAGTTTCGGTGGCGAATTATAACTGTCCGGGGCAGGTCGTGATCACAGGAGAAGATACTGCTGTTGAGAGAGCGGGCATGGCTTTAAAAGAGGCCGGTGCAAGAAGGGTGCTGCCCTTCCAGCTTTGCTTACTCATCCGTGATATTTCCTTTCGTAGGGAGCCCATGTGCGCTCCGAGATGATATAGCGCGGGCGGGCCTTTGTTTCCATATAGATCTTGCCGATATACTCACCGATCACGCCCAGACACACCAGTTGCACACCGCTCATAAAGCAGACGATGCAGACGGTGGAGGCCCAGCCCGCCACACTGCTGCCCATAGCGGCGCACACGATGGCCCAGATGACCCCGATAAAGCTGACAAGGCTCACCACGATGCCCGCTCCGGTGATGATGCGGATGGGCTTGTTGGAAAGGCTGGTGATGCCGTCAAAGGCCAGTGCCAGCATCTTGCTCAGGGGATAGTGGCTCTCGCCGGCCAGACGCTCGTGGCGCTCGTAGGTGACCACGTCGTGGGGGAAGCCCACCAGCGGCACCATGCCCCGCAGGAAGATGTTCACCTCGTGGTAGTCGGCAAAGCTTTCCAGCACACGGGTGCTGATGAGGCGGTAGTCGGCGTGGTTGAAGACGATGTCGGCCCCCAGAGCGTTCATCAGGTGGTAGAACCCCTCGGCGGTGAACCGCTTGAAGAAGGTATCGGTGTCGCGGCGGCTGCGCACACCGTAGACCACCTCGGCACCGTCCAGATACTTCTGCACCATCTCATCCATGGCGTTGATGTCATCCTGCCCGTCGCAGTCGATGGAAATGGTGATATCGCAGCTGCCGCTGTGCAGCGCCTCCATCAGGCCTGCCAGTACGGCATTCTGGTGGCCGCGGTTGCGGCTCTGCGCAATGCCGATGAAGTGCTCGTCCTGCTTTGCAAAGCCCTGAATGAGCTCCCAGGTCTTATCCTTGGAGCCGTCGTTGACGAACAGCACCCGGCTTCTGTCGCTCACAAGGCCGCGGGCGGCAAGGTCGTTGATCTTTTGCAGGAACAGCGGGGCCGTGATGGGCAGCACTGCTTCCTCATTATAACAGGGGATCACGATCCAGAGAATCGGTTTGGACATGGTAAAAACTCCTTTTTATCCCTTATTGCACCATCTGCTTCAGAGCGTCCGGGTCCAGCAGTTTGAAGCTGCTTTTAAAGGTATCCAGCAGGCCGTCCTTCTGCATCAGGCTCAGCTCCCGGCTCAGGGCGCTGCGGTCGCAGTTGAGGTAGTCGGCCAGCTGCACGCGGGAGAACGGGATGCTGAAAGTCAGGCTCCCGGCCCGCTCGCTCTCGTTCAGCAGGTAAGCGCACACCTTGGCGCGCAGGCTCTTCAGCACCAGCAGGTCCACCCGGCGGGAGAGCAGGAAATATTTATCGCTGATGGTCCGCACCAGATTCTGCAGCAGGCGCTGGCGGGCAGCGGAGCCGTCCGGCTGGAGCAGCTTCTCGTAGGGGAAGAGCAGGACCTCGCAGGGGGCGGATGCCACCACCGTGACCGGGCTGTCCAGGCTGGAACCGCCCAGCACGTCACCAAACACGCCCCCCGGCCCCATGTGGGTGATGGGGATCCGTGCCCCGCCCGGTGCCGGGCGGTAGGCCTCGATGCTTCCGGTCAGCACAACGCCGCCCCGGCGGCTGGGGGCCCCGGCCTGCACCAGCGCCTCGCCCCGGCCATAACTGCGGATGCAGGCCCCCAGCTCACTGAGCAGGGGGCGCAGTTCCCCGGCAGAGATCCCGGCAAAAAGAGAGGTGGATTGTAACAGCGGCAGATAGTTTTCCATGTCAGTTCCGTGAGGTTTTCCCCGGGCCCTCACCGCCCTTCTGCAATTCCGTTGCATGGGCAACGGTATTTTTAGCTCCATTATAGTAAACTTGAGCGCGTAAAGCAAATGATTTTGCAAAATTTGCAAATTTTGTTTCTGGTTGGAACAACAAAGAGAGGAAGGAATCTGAACCATGATGAAAAAACTGACCTCCCTGCTGCTGTCGGCTGCGCTGATGATCAGCCTGCTGGCCTGCGGGGCTTTTGCCGCCAAAACAAAAAGCGGCGTGCGCATTGCGGGCCTGAAGGGCCCCACCACCATGGGCCTGGTCAATCTGCTGGATATGGAGCGCAGCGGCAAGGCCAGCCAGCACTACGACCTGCAGCTCTACGGTGCAGCGGACGAGATCGTGCCCAAGCTCATCAAGGGTGAACTGGATATGGCCGCCATCCCTGCCAATCTGGCCGCGACCCTCTACCAGAAGACCAATGGCGGCATCCAGGTGATGGCCGTGAACACGCTGGGCGTGCTGTATGTGGTGGAAAAGGGCGACAGCGTCCACAGCTTTGCCGACCTGAAGGGCCGCACCATCCTGTCCACCGGCAAGGGCACCACGCCGGAGTATGTTCTGCGCTACCTGCTCACCAAGAATGGACTGGATCCCGACAAGGATGTGAAGATCGAGTATTACAGCGAGGCATCCGAGGTGACTGCCCAGATGGCCGCCTCCAAAAAGGATGCCATTGCCGTTCTGCCCCAGCCCTATGTGACCGCCGCTCAGCTGAAGGACAGCAGCCTGCGGGTGGTGCTGGATCTGACCAAGGAGTGGAACAAGGTCTGTGACACCCAGCTCATCACGGGTGTCACCGTTGTCCGCACCGAGTACGCCAAAGAGAACCCGGACATCGTGGCAAATTTCCTGCGGGATTACGAGAAGAGCATCAAGGCCGCCCAGACAGATATTGCCGGCACGGCGGCTCTCTGCGAGGAGACCGGCGTGGTGGCCAAAAAGGCCATTGCCCAGAAGGCGCTGCCCCAGTGCAACATCGTTTACCGTGTGGGGGACGAGATGAAGGCCGATGTCAATGCCTACCTCAAGGTGCTGTATGATGCTTCCCCCGCTGCAGTGGGCGGCAAGCTGCCGGATGCAAACTTCTACTACACCAAGGCCACGCCCGGCCAGGTGTTCTGGAAAAGCGTCCAGCGCAGCTTTCAGTAAACCGATAAAAAGGAGAGCCGTGCAGCTGCACGGCTCTTTTTGAGTGAGAACGGAGCAGGTAAAATGAAACAGACAAAAAAACGCCGCACAGGGCTGCTGGCAGCGGCGGTGTTCTGGCTGGCCGTCTGGCAGGCGGCGGCTATGGCCATCGGGCAGGAGGTCTTTCTGGTGTCGCCCATTCAGGCGGCGGGCACCCTGATGGAGCTGCTGCCGCAGGCCGATTTCTGGCAGCGGGTGGGGTTCAGCGCCGGGCATATCCTGCTGGGTTTTGCGCTGGGCGTGGTGGTCAGCGTTCTGCTGGCGGCTGCCGCCGAGCGTTGGACCTGGGTGGACACGCTGCTGGCCCCGGTCATCCAGCTGGTTAAGGCCACGCCGGTGGCTAGCTTCATCATTCTGGCGCTGGTGTGGGTCAGCGGGCGGTCGCTCTCCATCCTCATCAGCTTTCTGATGGTCCTGCCCGTGCTGTACAGTGCCGTGCGCACCGGCATCGAGAGCGCGGACGTGCAGCTGCTGGAAATGGCACAGGTGTTCCACCTGCCGCTGGCCCGGCGGGTCAAAGCCATCTGGCTGCCCGCTATTCTGCCCGCGTTCCGGCAGGGGTGCAGCGTGGCGCTGGGCATCTGCTGGAAGAGCGGCGTGGCGGCGGAGGTCATCGGCCTGCCCGATGGCAGCATCGGAGATGCCCTTTACCGGGCAAAGATCACACTCTCTACCGGGGAGCTGTTCGCCTGGACGTTCGTCATCATCCTGCTGAGCGCAGGCTTTGAGAAGCTGTTTCTGGCCCTGCTGGACAAGGCGGTGGCCCGCGTGTTGGGAGAGGATGTGACGAAAAATGATTAACAAACTGGAAATTTGCGGATTAACAAAACGCTTTGGAGAAAAAACGCTCTTTGAGGATCTGGATCTGACCCTTGCGGAGCCTGCCATCCTCTGGGCACCCAGCGGCTGGGGCAAGACCACCCTGCTCCGCATCCTGATGGGGCTGGAAGTACCGGATTCGGGCACGGTGCAGGGCGTGGGCCGGGTCGGCGCTGTCTTTCAGGAGGATCGGCTCTGCCCGCAGCTGACCGCCGTGCAGAACGTGGAACTGGTGCTTCCGGAGGGAAAAACACAATACAAAACGCAAATCGTGTCGGATTTTCAACGATTTGGATATGATGAGCAGGCGCTTGCCCTGCCTGCCCGGAAGCTTTCCGGCGGGCAGAAGCGCCGTGCGGCCCTGCTCCGCGCTCTCTGGGCCAGGTGCGACACTCTGCTGCTGGACGAACCCTTCACCGGCATGGACCCGGAGACCATGAAAAAAGCCGCAGCGCTCCTGAAAGAGCGCCGCGGCGAACGGGCTGTTCTGTTGGCCACCCATGACCGGGAAGCCATCCGAGAGCTGGGGTGGAGGGTCATTGATCTGACGTAAGCGATTGTATTTTGTCAGAAAATATGATATCCTAAAAATACAGCTTTTAAGCTGTCATCAGGTGTTGCCTTAAACGTAGGCGGCTGAACGCTCCTTACCGAACCGCAAAGGTTTTACTTACTGGTAAACAGGCATCGGGAGGGCGGCTTTTTTGGGCGCACAATCCCGACGCTTCGGCGAAAGGAGGAATGCGCATGACTTTGTCAGAAGTGCTGCTGCTGTTGACATTTGTTTCCAGCGTAGCATATGGTGTTTTTGACATCACATGGAAAATCAGCCATGACGACAAAAGATATAAAAACAAAAAAGACTGACCGCCATCTATGCTTCCCCAAGCAAATCGGTCAATCTTTTTTGATACGAGTAACGTAAGGAGCTGGCCGTTTGGAGGGCAGCACCTTTTGTAATTTCAGTATATACGTTTCAACGTAAATTGTCAAGCAAAAGTCACAGCAGCTCCGCCAGAATGCTGTTCTGCACAATGAGACCGGCGGGGGTGAGGGCAAGGGTGCTGCCATCGAAGGCGGCATAGCCGGACTTCACACAGTTCTTCACAAAGGCGAGCTGGGCGGTGGAAAACTCCTTCCCGTAGCGGGCCTTATAGGCGGCAAGATCCAGCCCCTTGCGCAGCCGCAGCTGTAAAATGAGATAGTCCTCTGCGCCGCAGCCTCCGTCCATAACGGGGGCTGCTTTGTCGTTTAGGAAGGCCTCGGTGTCGGCGGGATAATAGAATCGTCTGCCGCCCATGCAGGAGTGCGCCGCCGGGCCAAGGCCGAGGTAATCCCCACAGTCCCAGTAGATGAGGTTATGCCTGCCCTCATAGCCGGGCTTTGCAAAGTTCGAGATCTCATACTGCCGGTATCCGTGGTGCTCCAGGTGTTCCACGGCGTAGAGGTAAAAGTCTGCTGCTTCGTCGGGGGAGGGCAGGCCCTCGGGCGGGTGCCTGCCAAAGGCGGAATCCGGTTCGATCTTCAAAAGGTAAGCGGAGATGTGCGTTGCCCCGCCTTCCGCAATGAGCTCCAGTGTCTCATCGAACTCGGCCTGCGTATAATGGGGCAGGGCCAGCATAATGTCGCCGCTGATGTTGGTAAAGCCTGCCCGCCGTGCCGCCGCAAAAACTGCCCGGGCCTGCCGGGCGGTGTGGGGGCGGCCCAGCGTTTTCAGCTGGCTGTCCCGGGCCGACTGTACCCCGAAAGAGATGCGGTTCACCCCGGCTTCCCGGAAACCGCACAGGGTCTGCTCGGTTACGGTCTCAGGGTTGGCCTCCAGCGTGATCTCCGCCCCGGGTGCCGGAGCTGCCGCCGCAATGAGCCGGGCGGCATCAGCAGGGGAGAGCAGGCTGGGGGTGCCGCCGCCAAAATAGATCGTGTCCGGGTGAAGAGGCGCTTCCGGCGCAAAGCGGGCAAGCTCCCGCAGAAGGGCATCCACATACTGGGTGGGCACGCCGCGCTGGCCGGGGGCAGAATAGAAATCACAGTACCGGCATTTGGAAAAGCAGTAGGGAATATGCAGATAAAGTCCGAGAGACATACAATATCACAGCCTTTTTCACGAAACGTTCATTTCTATGCAGTATACTATAAAACGTAGACCGGAGCAAGGCGGAATGCCCGCCCCGGCAAAAAGACTGGAGGAGTTCCACAATGGATTACAGAAATTATGACCGCGGCTATGCGGAGCCCACGATGAGCGCATCGGACTATATGACCCGCACCTACCGCTGGATGGCCTGCGGCCTGCTCATCACCTTCGCCATGGCCTATCTCACTGCGACGACCTCGCTCATCTATCTGGTCGATTCGCTCTATCTTGTGCTGACCATTGCGGAGCTGGCGCTGGTGTTCGTGCTGAGCTCCCGGGTGCAGACCATGTCGGTGGGAGCTGCCCGCGCGACCTTTTTCGGTTATGCACTGCTCAACGGCATGGTGCTGAGCTACTATTTCCTTGTTTTCTCTGCAAGCACCCTGATCATGGCGCTGCTGGCAACGTCCCTCTACTTCGGGCTGATGGCTGTTTACGGCACCACCACCCATAAGGACCTGACCGGCTGGGGCCCCCGCCTGATGATGGCTCTGATTGCCATGATCATCACCGGCTTTGTGGGGATGCTGTTCGGCTTCGGCTTTGGCGGCTCGGTGCTCTACTGCGGCATCGGTCTGGTGGTGTTCATGCTGCTGACCGCTTACGATACCCAGAAGCTGCAGCAGATGTACAGCTACTACTCCGCTGATGCTGAGATGGCCGAAAAGGCTTCCATCTATGGCGCGCTGACCCTGTATCTGGACTTCATCAACATCTTCCTGTATGTTGTCCGCCTGATGGGCAACAACCGCCGCCGCAGCTGATCTGTGTATTTCAGCCCTCTCCGTCAAGGCCTCAGGCCTTGACGGAGAGGGTTTTCTTTTTATAAAATGTGTATAAACCCGGTTCCGGAATCGCATACTGCAATCAGAAAATCAAGCGAAACCATGACGGATTGGAGTAACGAACATGGAACAGATCAGGAAATTTCTGCGGGACAAAGGGTTTGCACTGGCACTGCTGGCCTGTCTGGTGGCGGCAGCGGCGGCGGGGGTCTGGGCGGTGCGCACCGTGCGCGACGAGCTGGACAAGAACCTTTCGGGCCTGAAGACACCGGACAGCACATCCACGGCCCCCGGCATCGATGAGGGGCTTTCCACCACCACGCCACAGGAGGACGAAACAACATGGGAATGGCCGACCGAACCCGCCGCAAACAGTGTAAGCAATGTGCCCAAGGCGGCCTCCTCGGCATCGCGGAGTGCATCTTCGGCCTCCTCTGTGCCGCAGGCTGGCTCTGGCTCGGTGCGCGAACCATCCGCGCTGCAAGGTGCATCCTCGCCTGCCAGCAGTTCGGCAGCGCCTGCTTCCACGCAGCCGGTCTCTGGCAGGGTGCTCAATGGATACAGCGGCGATGAGCTGGTCTACAACAAGACCCTGGGCGACTGGCGCACCCACAACGGCATCGACTATGCCTGCGCAAAGGATGCTGCCGTCCAGAGCCCCACGGCGGGCACGGTGGTGCTGGCCGGTTCCGATGGCAGCTGGGGCCCCACTGTGGCGATCAAGGACAGTGCGGGCCGTGTCTGGCGGCTCTGCGGCGTGGCCAGCCCGGCGGTGAAGGAGGGCGAGACGGTCAGTGCCGGGCAGACATTGGGCAAAGTGGGCAGCGTCAGCTGTGAATGCGCCGAGGAAAGCCATATCCACCTGGAAGTGAAACAGGACGACAGTTATCTTGACCCCGCAAAACTGATGCAGTGACCCCAAGCGGCAGACACGACCGTCTGCCGCTTTTCTGTGCCTTTCCAAAGGAATGCAGATTGCAATTGCGGGCCGATTCTGGTATGATAAACTAGAACAAATTTCGACAGGCAGTGAATTGCGGGAGGAACCAGAATGGCAAAGGTGTTGATCGTGGGGGCCGGTGCGGCCGGGCTGATGGCGGCGGGGGCCGCTGTGCGGCAGGGGCATCAGGTAACGGTGCTGGAGCATACCGACAAGCCCGGTCAGAAGATCCTGGTCACGGGCAAGGGGCGCTGCAATGTGACCAACGACTGCACCGCAGAGGAATTTCTGCACCATGTCCGCACCAATCCGCGCTTTCTGTTCTCCTCGCTGGGGGCGTTCCCGCCCGCCAGGACCATGGAGCTGTTTGAGAGCCTGGGCGTGGAGCTGAAGGTGGAGCGCGGCCGCCGGGTGTTCCCGGTGTCCGACAAAGCCGAAGAGATCCGGCAGGCACTGCTCCGCTACGCACAGGACGCGGAGATCGTCTATGACGGGGCAAAAAAGCTGCTTCTGGAAGAGCTGCCCCCGGAGCCGGAAGCCGCCCCTGCCGTGCCGGAAAATCCGCGCCATCCCAAAAAGAAAAAAGCCGGGCCTGCCCTGCGCTGTGTCGGTGTGCGGGGGACTTCCGGGAAAGAATACCGGGCCGATGCCGTGCTGGTGGCCACCGGCGGTGTGAGCTACCCCACCACCGGCTCCACCGGTGACGGTTACCGGCTGGCCCGGCAGGCCGGGCACACCCTTGTGGAGCCGGTGCCCAGTCTGGTCAGTCTGGTCAGCCATGACCCGGATTGCAAAAAGATGATGGGGCTGGCCCTGAAAAATGTGACCCTGACCCTTTTTGAGGACGGCAAGGACATCTTTGAGGAGCAGGGCGAGATGCTGTTCACCCACTTTGGCATCAGCGGCCCGCTGACCCTGAGCGCGTCCAGCCATCTGGGCGACATGAAAAAACATAAGTACCACGCCGAGATCGACCTGAAGCCCGCCCTGAGCGAGGAGCAGCTCTATGACCGCATCACCCGGGATTTTGCCCTGCTGGCCAACCATGCCGCCCAGGGGGCGCTGGTCAAGCTGCTGCCTGCCAGTATGCAGCCGGTCATGGTGGCACGCTGGGGCATTGACCCTGCCACAAAGGCCAACCAGATCACCCGGGAGCAGAAGCGGGAGCTGGTGCGCCTGATGAAGCACTGGAACGTGCCCATCGATGCCCGGGGCGACCTGGCCCATGCGGTCATCACCTCCGGCGGCGTGTCCGTGCGGGAGGTGGACCCCAGGACCATGCAGAGCAAGAAGGCGCTGGGCCTTTACTTTGCAGGTGAGGTGCTGGATGTGGATGCCTATACCGGCGGCTACAACCTGCAGATCGCTTTCTGTACGGCGCAGAGCTTTGCGAGGAATCTGGACGAAACCTCTCAGTCTCGCTGACGCTCGCCAGCTCCCCTAGTAGGGGAGCCCTTGGCATTCCGTAGAGTTTTTACTGACCGATAAAAGAAAAGCTTATATTATAAAAGGAGCGTATCAAATGGTTTCAGTTGCAATCGACGGCCCTGCGGGGGCCGGCAAATCCACCCTGGCGCGGCGGCTGGCCGCAGAGATGGGCTACATCTATGTGGATACCGGTGCCATGTTCCGCACCATCGGCCTGTATGCCCTGCGCAAGGGCGTGGACCCGAAGGACAATGCGGCGGTCAACACTCTGCTGCCGGAGATCGGCCTGCGGGTGGACTGCATTGACGGGGAGCAGCATATCTATCTGAACGGTGAGGACGTGAGCACCGCCATCCGCACGGAGGAGGCTGGTATGGCCGCCTCTGCCGTGGGTGCCAACCCGGAAGTCCGCGCCTTCCTGCTGGAGCTGCAGCGCGGCATGACCAAGACCCAGAACGTCCTGATGGATGGCCGGGATATCGGCACTGTGGTGCTGCCGGATGCCACGGTCAAGATCTTCCTGACCGCCGCCCCCGAAGCCCGGGCCAGACGGCGCTGGCTGGAATACCAGCAGAAGGGCATGGAGGTCGCCTTTGAGGATGTGCTGGCTGATGTGAAGCAGCGGGACTATCAGGACACCCACCGTGCCGCCGCCCCCCTGAAACAGGCCGAGGATGCAGTGCTGCTGGATACCTCTGACCTCAACTTTGAGCAGAGCCTTGCGGCGATGAAAAAGATTATTGCAGAAAAGGTTAATTAAATGGTACTATATTACATACTGCTGCCGCTGGCCTGGCTGGTGTTCCACATCGGCTTCCGGGTCCATACCGTTGGCCGCGAGAATCTGCGCAAGGTGCAGACCAAAGGCTGCATCATTGCCCCCAACCACGTTTCAGCCATTGACCCGGTGTTCATCGTCATCAGCCGGTTCTGGGGCAGGCGGATGCTCGTTTTTGCCAAAAAGGAGCTGTTTGAGATCAACGCCCTGCTCACCTGGTTCTTCCGCTGCTGCGGCGCGCTCTGCGTGCGCGGCACCAAGGAGGAGCTGGAGATCATTGACCGGACCGTGGAGGCCTGCCGGGCGGGGGAGACTTTGCTCATCTTCCCGGAGGGCACCCGCGAAAAAGAGGGCAGGCTCCTGCCGCCCAAGAGCGGCCTGTTCGTCATTGCGGCGCAGGCCGGGGTGGATGTGGTGCCGGTGCGCATCCGCTACGATACGCCGGACGGGAAGATGCGGCTGTTCTGCCGGGTGAACGTCATCTACGGCGAGCCGATGCCCGCCGCCCAGTTCGCCATGGAGAGCCGCCGGGATATGAAGGTGCTCCGGGCCAATAAGCAGGCACTGCTGGATGCCTGGGAACAGCTGAAGTGAGAACCTCTCCGTCACCTTCGGTGATACCTCCCCTGGTAGGGGAGGCAAGAAAACAACAGCGTAAACTTGGCTCCCCTGTTAGGGGAGCTGCCGAGCGAATGCGAGGCTGAGAGGTTTAGAAAAGGAGAAACGCTATGGAAATTCGTCTTGCCAAGACCGCTGGCTTCTGCTTTGGCGTGAACCGCGCGGTGGAGCTGACCTACAATCTGCTGAACGAGGGCCATAAGGTGGCAACGCTGGGCCCGCTGATCCATAATCCGCAGGCAGTGACCGATATGGAAAGGCGCGGTGCGCTGGTGGCCGATACCGTGGACGATATCCCCACCGGGTACGAGGTCATCATCCGCAGCCACGGCGTGCCCCGCACCATCTATGATACTTTGGAGCAGCGCGGCCTTGTTTACCACGATGCCACCTGCCCCTTTGTGAAGAAGATCCAGAGCATTGCCGCCCGGGCCGAGGCCGAGGGTGCGGTGCTTCTGGTGGCCGGTGATGCTGCCCACCCAGAGGTGCAGGGCATCGTGGGCCATACCCGGGGAGAGGTATTTGTGTTCAGCGATCTGGACGAGCTGAAGGCCTGGAAAGGCCCTTCTGACCCCCAAAAGCCCATTTTTGCGGTTGCACAGACCACATTTCAGGTAACAAAATGGCAAGAAAGTTCGGAGTTTCTCAAAAAAGCCTATACAAACGCCCGAA
>OLOX01003513.1_pt1 | contig 11707 bp, 10 predicted proteins | sample 1672091 | NCBI WGS metagenome assembly OLOX01 (sample SAMEA3136644, study PRJEB25190) | human gut metagenome | reverse complement strand
ACTGACTTGAGGGGGATTCCTGCGGCGTTCGTGAGCCTTACAAGCCACGGCGCTGGTGGGAATGGGACAGCCTTGCCAAAGGCGGCTGATACCGGTCCCAGAGGCGATATATGCCTCGCGCCGGGGGCTGTGACAAATACGGCGGAACAAAACCAAATGACACAACATACGCAGATAGCCGCGCCGGTGCAGTATCATGCAACATGACAGCAATCCCTCCGGCGCGGCTGCTCTGCCGGAACGAATACGAACAAGCCCCGCTGTCATATCGTGGCAGCGTGACCTACATGATAAATCGGAGGTGCGTTTATGCAGAAGCAAGCCATCCCCAAAGAGCCGGTCGCCTCTTATAAGGAGGTCAGGATCGGCAAGACCCTCTATCGCGTGACAAGCGTGTTTTCCGGCGAAAAGGACCTTGGCAGGACGCTGGAGCAGCTTGCGGTGCGCCGCGCCATGACAGAGCTGGACGCTCCCGCGACCGCGCAGCCCTGTCACGCATCGTAACAGACAATCAGCCTCCCTGCGGCGGCATCCTTGCGCGAAAATGGTATCCCCGGTATCATATTCTTGCAGGGAAAACCTGCGAGCGCCATCACGCCGCACGGATGTATGAATCGCAGAGAATCGGGAGGTAAAATACAGATGATCGAAAAGACATACAACGTAGGCATCTATTGCAGGCTCAGCAACGACGATGAGCGCGATGGGGAGTCCGTATCCATTGAAAATCAGAAGCTCCTGCTGCAAAGCTATGTGCGTCAGCGGGGCTGGAACGAGATCGCGGTGTACTGTGACGACGGGTACTCAGGTACGAATTTCGACAGACCCGGCGTCAAACGCCTCATCGAAGATGCAAAAGCCAAGAAAATCAACCTCATTCTGGTAAAAGACCTATCGCGCTTTGGGCGTAACTACATCGAGTTCGGACAGTACACGGACTACCTGTTCCCCTCGCTGGGCTGCCGTTTTATCGCGCTGAACAACGGCATCGACACCATGAGTGACAACGGCAGCACCGACGTTATGTGCTTCTTGAACTTATTTAACGAGTTTTACAGCCGGGACACCTCCAAGAAGGTCAAGGCGGTCAAAAGAGCCTGCGCGGAAAGCGGCAAGTTCATGGGAACCTACCCCGCCTACGGCTACAAGCGCGACCCGGAGGATAAGCACCACCTTGTCATCGACGAGGAAACCGCCCCTACCGTGCGCCGCATTTTTTCCATGCGCGCCTCCGGCATGGGCTTCCGTGCCATCGCCGTCACGCTCAACGAGGAGGGCGTTCTGCCGCCCGGTGCGCTCTACTATCAGCGCAAGGGGCGCAGCGACCCGCGCAACGTCAACCACAAGTGGGCGGAAACCACCGTCAAAGCCCTCATCCGCAGTGAGGTCTACATCGGGAACATGGTGCAGGGCAAAACCGGCACTCTGTCCTACAAGTCCAGAAAGCTCATCAACAAGCCGGAGGAGGAATGGATACGGGTGGAGGGAACCCATGAACCCATCATCTCTCGCGAGGTATGGGATACCGTGGTCAGCATCGACAAAAAGAAGGTGCGCAAGACGCCGCCCACGGACGGCATCCGCAGCATCTTCACCGGCCTTGTCTACTGCGCAGACTGCGGCTTCAAGATGCGCAACCACATCGAGCGCTTCACCTATAAGGACGGAACGCCGGGGCGGTACAGCTCCTTTATCTGCGGCAACTATGCCAGAAGCGGCAAAAGCGCCTGCACCATCCACTCCATCTATGAGAATGTGCTGGAGGAGCTGGTGCTGACGGACATCCGGGAAAAGGCGCGCTTCGTCGAGTGCGACGGCGAGCGCCTTGCCGAGCAGATCAGCCGTATGAAGGAAAAGGAAAGCCGCAGCCGCGTCATCTCCTATGAGCAGGAGCTGAAAGCGGCAGCGGCGCGTATGACGGAGCTGGAACGGCTGATGCAGAATCTCTATGAGGACAAATGCACCGGCACCATCCCCCAGACGGTCTTTCAGACGCTCATGCGGAAATACGAAACCGAACGGGCGGAAAAAGCCGCCGCCATCCCGGAGCTGGAGCAGAAGGTCAGAGCGCAGCTTGAGAACCGGCAGGACGCAAACCGCTGGATGGAGGTCATCCGCCGCTACACCGAGATCACGGCGCTGGACGAAAACATCCTCTTTGAGCTGGTGGACCGCATCGAGGTGGGCGAGGCGCGGAAGGTCAACGGACAGCGCATCTGCGACGTCAAGGTGGTCTACCGCTACGTCGGCAGCGTGGACGACGCGCTGTCACAGGAGAGGCTGGAAGCGTATGAAAAAGCTATATAAGGTCGGCATCTATTGCCGGTTGAGCGTGGACGACGCCTCCAACTCCGCCAAGGCGAAAAACTATATCCCCGCTGATGAATCCGTCAGCATCGAGAATCAATATGAACTGCTTTCCAAATTCGTAATGCTCAACGGCTGGACGGAGGTCAAGACCTACCGCGACGACGGTTATAGCGGTGGAAATTTCCAGCGTCCCGGATTTCTGGAGATGCTGGAGGACGCGCGGCACGGCCTTATCAACCTGATCCTTGTCAAAGACCTATCACGGCTGGGCCGTGATTTTGTGGAGGTCGGGCGCTATACCGACGTTATTTTCCCCTCGTTGGGCTGCCGCTTCGTATCCGTCCTTGACTGCCTCGACACCGAGGGCGACAACACAGATATGCTGCACTTCCGCAGTCTGATGAACGACTACCACTTGAAAGACCTCTCCAATAAGGTAAAATCCGTCCTTCACGCCAAAATGCGCAGCGGCCAGTATATCGCCGCCTACGCGCCCTACGGCTACCGCAAGAGCGAGGAGGACAGGCACCGGCTGGTGATCGACGAGGAAGCAGCCGCCGTGGTGCGCCGGATGTTTGAGCTGCGGCGGGCAGGCATGGCCTACGGCAAGATCGCCGCCGTGCTGAACAGCGAGGGCATTTTGTCCCCACGCTGGTATTGGGCAAAGCTGTACGGCAACGGCTCCTGCAAGTACGCGAACCTTTGGATGTACGCCACGGTGAAGAACATACTGACAAACGAGGTCTACACCGGAAATCTCATTCAGAACCAGACCGGCTCGCGCTCCTATAAGGACGACACCATGATCTATAAGCCGGAATCCGAATGGATACGGCATGAGGCTTTGCATGAAGCCATCATCTCGCCGGAGGTATGGAATGAAGTGCAGGCCATCAACCGGGAAAGGACGCTGCTCTCGGCGGACAACGCGCCGCCGAAGCCCTTCCTGTTCACAGGCAAGCTCATCTGCACCGACTGTAAAGCACCCCTTCAGGGCAACCGGGAGACGCAGCGCCGCAAGAACGGCACGTCCAAAAAGTACGTTTCCTATTTCTGCTCCCGTTATACGGCCTCCGGCTACGGCGCGTGTTCCAGGCACACCATCTATGAGATGACGCTGACGGAGCTTGTATTGAGCGAGATCCGCGCCCATGCCGAGGCGCTGGAACTGGACGAAGCTGCCATGCTGGACAGGCTGCAAGCGCAGCGCACCGCCGCAGACGCAGAACGTCTGGAAAGCGTCCGGCAGGAAATTGGGAAGCTGCGCCGCCGCGTCCATGAGCTGGAGCAAATGACCGTAAAGCTCTATGAGGACAAGGTTTGCGGCAGCATCAGCGCAGCGTCCTTCGCCGTGCTGCTTGAAAAGACCGAGCAGGAGCGCCGCCAGCGAACCGACCGGCTGGATACGCTTCTTGCGGAAGTCAGGGAGTATGAGCAGAGCGCCGCCGACATTCAAAGCTGGGCGGCAGTCGTCCGAAAGCACCTGCATATTCGGGAGCTTGACCGTGAAACGGTAGACGAACTGATCGACCGCATTGAGGTCGGAGAAAAAACCGTTGTTGACGGAAAAAACGTCCGTGACATCAAAATCTATTACCGCTTTGTCGGCAATATCTGAATGGAGGTCAGATCATGGATAGCAATAAAAGCAAGCGTGTGGTAGTATATTGCCGGGTAGCGACACAGGCGCAGCTTGACGGCGACCACACGCTGGAAGCACAAAGCGCCCGGCTGCACGAGCAGGCCGAGCGGCTGGGTTATGAAATCGTGGGGGAAGTCAGCGAGTATGAAAAAGGAACTACGCTCGACCGCGACGGTTGGAAAAGGGCTTGTCAGAAGGCGGTGGAGCAAAAGGCGGACACGCTCTTTGTTGCCGATCTTACACGGATAGCGCGCGATCCGATCCTTTGGATGCAGGCTTTGCGCGAGTTAAGCGGCAAGGGCGTTTGGATTCAGTCCGCGGCTGAACCGGATGCGTTTCGGGTAGATCCCCTTTTTCACCTATGGCTGCCGCCCGGAATCCAATGGCAGCTTGCACTCCATGAACTATGGAAAACTTACCGCAGGAACAACGAAAACAGCGATTGATACAGCAAAACCGTCTGAAAAGGGAGAAATCATTACTTACCTTTCCCGAATGGGAGATGTTCTTGGCCCAGTTGCGGATGGGGTTGAAGTCACTGCTGCTCTCCACCAGTGAATCCACGCCATCGTTGACCGCGATGAAGCGGACACCCTTGGACGGGAAGTAGAGTTCCGTCAGCTCACCGACCTTCAGATACTCGCGACCCAAGCGGGACATATCCTTCACGATCAGGGTACGCACCAGTCCGGCCTCAATGAGCGTTACGATGTCCTGCCACGCGGGACGGTCAAAGTTGGTGCCGCTGTAACCATCGTCCGCCATGAACACGGGATTTTGAAATCCGTTGTCGGCGGCGTACTTCTCCAGATAGCTGCGCTGGTTGACGATGCTGTTGCTGTCACCGGCGTGGTCGTCCTCCTGACTCAAGCGGCCATAGAGAATGTCCACCGGCTCTCCGTTCTTGATGATGTTGGCTGTGATTTGACTTGCCATGTTTCCTCCTTTCTCAAGGGCAAGCCGATGCGGTACACACACCATACCGCAAGGCTCGTCCAAAGTCTACTGAAATATCTACGCATCTTCTTTCTCTATGCTTGCGTCGATGCAGGCCAGCAACTTCTTCGTGGCGGTGGTCGTGGGCTGGCTGGGGAAGATAGAGGTGACATGGAAGCAGTGCTTGCCCACCATCATGTCGCGCTCCACAACGACAGCATCCTCGTCATAGTGATAAGTTGTATCACGGAATACAGGCTGCACACCATCGTCTGTCTCACGCAGCAGAGTACGTTCCGGCTGGTAGCTGCCCAGCATACCGGTCTGCTTGTATTCTTCGTATTCAGTCATAATAGTCCTCCTGAATCACATCCTTCAGCGAGATCGTGCCGCGTGTGCTGGTGACCTCGCGGACGCTGCCGCCACGCATCTTGTTGTATTCTTCGCGTGTCATATCTACGTCTGCGGCCAGCAGGTGGTTGGTGATGTTGTGTTCCACGGTCAGGTTAAACAGCAGCTTGGCCATACGGTTTGCGAACACGCCCAGCGTACCTTCCAGCACATCCGCCACTGCGTGTGGCAGGAACGCACCGGCGTTCTGCACCTTCAGGTAGCCATCGTAGAACCGAACCGCCTTCTCCACGAACTCACTTTGGCTGCCGCAGTTGGCCAGCGGCGCGTTTATTTCTATCATTTTCTTCGCGTCCGGCGTAAGCCAAAAAGCGTACTTTTCCTTGTTATTTGTCATTTCATTTTCCTCCTTGAAATTTTGCTGCGACCCCGCAGCTTTTCTCGCAACTGTGGGATCATTTTTGTTCTCGACCCCACCGCCCTCCGAAAATCTCCTTCTACGACGCCGGTGGTGGAACGGCGCAACTGCCCACACTGTGGGCAGAAGTGACCGGGACGGGGGCGTCCACGACGCCGCCCCTTTCTCCTGCTTCGCTTTCGGCGCACCGAAAAGCTCCCCAACACGCGCCCAAATAGGCTGGGTGGTATCCGTACCCCGCCTCCGCTCTACGAGGCCACACAGCGGCCCACAGGCGGCAACACGGTGGGCAACCGGCGCGAGGTTCGGCGTGGCTGCGAATTTCCCTTTTCCTTCCCCGGGTTTGCTCCAAAAGCGTGATTTTCCGGAGCGAAATAGCATCGTGTGCCTCTGTCAAAAATCGGTACATTTTCGCTCTGTGACGGCTGTGACAGGTGTGACGGCAAATTCAACACAGGCACCATATCAGTTTTTCCCGTCACTGCCGTCACTCCCGTCACACGGAAGGCAAAGGATACTCAGCGTCCGTGCCATCCGTGTGCGTTCGCTGACCACGCGGATGCCGTTCTGCTCCAGCACCTCCGCGTACTTCACCAGCCGCTTGGACAGCACACTGGGCGTTAGCTTTTCGCCCGTCTGTGCTTCCAGCAGCGTGCTTAACTCCGTAGCCGTTCCCTCGAAGCTGCCCAGCCCCCGCAGAAAGGCAGAGAGGGAAATTGCCTCCGGGTCGATAGAAATGTGCTCCCCCTCCACCGGCTCTGTCAGCCGCCATGTGTAGCCACTCTTATCGAACACCAGCGGCAGCGCACGGTATTCTATGTCCCGTCCGGTGCAGTACAGGGTCGCTTCACCGCTGCCGCGCCTACGTTCCTTCAGCACGAAGTTGCTGTCTGTCGCTCCGCTGATGCCCGTTGTGCCGGAGATCATATTCATGGGATCGTCATCGTTCATCTTACGGAGGTGGTGAATGAGCAGGATGGCGATGTGGTGCTTGTCCGCCAACGCTTTCAGTACAGAGATGTCACGGTAGTCGTTGGCGTAGGGATTGCCGCTGTCGCTGCCGGTGCGGATTCGCTGTAATGTGTCGATGACCACCAGTGATGTGTCGGGGTGCTGCGTAAGAAAGTTGGTGAGCTGCTCCTCCAACCCCTCGCCGATGCCTGCGGCGATGGTGGCGAAGTGCAGTGCCTCCGGCGCGTCGTCGGTGATCTGAAACAGGCGGCTTTGGATACGGGTGAGGCTGTCCTCCAGGCAGAGGTAGAGCACAGTGCCTCTATGGGTCGGGAAGTCCCACACGCTTGTTCCCTGCGCCACTTGCAGACACAGCCATAGAGCCAGCCACGATTTGCCCACCTTCGGTGCTCCGGCAAGGATGTGTAACCCCTGCGGCAGCAGCCGGTCTATGATGAACCGTGTGGGCGGCAATGTAGTGGACAGCAGCGTGTCCGCGTCGATGGTAGAAAGAGTTTTTCTTGATGTCATAGCAGTCCTCCTTTGCTAATCTATATCGTCTGTGAATATTCGAGTGCTGCGATGGTACCATTTCCCTTGACATTTAGCAATAGATAATTTACGATATTAGCAGATACACTATTATTCGAGATAGATTATCAATCGCAGGAGGGACGCGCCGTGGGAATATTGGGAAAAGATATGTTCGATATGGACAGGATGTACACCAACACACGCGTCGAGTTTGGTGCGGCGGGATACTGGGTGGAGGAGAAGGTGTACCCGCTGCCATACGGATTTGTGCTGACGGAGATCCTCAACATGGATGTCACGCCGTTTCAGGAAGCATTGGATGAGCTGGAGAGCGTGATCTCCCAGAGCCATACCGAGGCGGTATTGGGAACGTTTTTCAATGCTCTGAAATGGTTTGGGCGGCTGCCGCTGTACCGCAGCTACTTGTATCTGGCACAGGATATAGAGATGGTCTCGGTGGAGGAACTATTCACCGGCGAAATAAGAGAAGAGATCGAGGAATTTGTACTGCAGCGCAGGAGCAAGCTGATCCCCTTCATGCAGGAGCAGGTCAAGGCCATCCGCTTCGTACAGGAACGCTACGCGTGGTTCTTGGATGAGCTTTTCAGCAAGGCCGTTTTCGAAAAGAAGAAAGGGCAGCGGAAGCTGCCCTTGGCGGAACACATTTTGCAGGCGCACTTGGAGCCGTTTATCAGCGGCGTCAGCCTCGGCGCGGACAGAGAGGTAGATGCGCCGCAGGTAAAGACGCAGTACATGCTCAAGGGGATGTACTGTACCGAGCCGGAGATCGTGGAGCGAATGTACTTTGACGGGCTGCTGGATTTCGTGTATGTGGAGTTTATGAAAGGTTTGCAGCGGGGCTTCGTGCCAAAGCGATGCGCCCACTGCGGACGGTGGTTCTTACAAAAGCCGGGAATGAGCTATACCTACTGCGACAGGCCGTCTGAGCAGCTGGGAGGTAAGACCTGCCGGGACGTGGGGGCTATGACAAGTTTTAAGGAGAAGTCCAAGAACGATCCGCTATGGCAGATACAGATCCGCGCCTATAAAAAATACTTTGCCCGTGTCCGTAAGGGGACAATGAGCAAAGCGGATTTTGAAGTATGGTCACGGCAGTCGGAGCAGCTCCGCGACGCGGCGGTGGAGCGATACCGTTCCGCGCGCACAGACGAGGAAAGAAACGAGATCGTCGATACGCTGAGAGTAAAACTGAATGAGGTATGAATATGATAGGGAGCCAGTCGAACGACCGGCTCCCTATTTTTTGCTTACACCGACGCAGAAGCTGCTCCGTGTATATCATCCGTACAGCACCACCACGATGTACTCATCTCTCGCCGCGTTGTAGTGGACGGCGCAGTTGAACCGAGCGTATGCGCTGACAATCTCCGCACCGTCCAGCGCCGCAAGACAGGCGAAGGTGGCATCTACGTTGCCGCAGACGGCGGCATTCAATGCGGCCTGTCCGCCGTGTTCGGTCAGCCGCGCTACACTGTCCGCTGTGCCGGGATAGTAGCTGGAGTCAGCGGTGGTCATACTGGTGTCGATGGTCACGCCGTACTGTGCCTTGGCGTACTCGTTGCCCACACGCACAGCCTCCTCGACGGAGTAGATGCCACCGGTGGCGGGAGGCGCAGAGGGCACTTCCTCTGCCGTCTGCGCCGGCACGGTGTCTAAGCCTGTATTGGGTGCAGGTTCGGGTGTCTGTGTGGGTGTGTCCGCTGTTGGCGGTTCGGCTAGCACAGTGATCGCGGGTTCCTCCAGCGGCGCAACAACGGGCGCGTGTTGCGACTGCGCGGGGATTTCTGATATGGTTGGTTCGACAGCTACTTCCGCTATTCCCGTCGGCACATCTTGTGTGTCAGTTGTGGGGGTAGTCTCCTCCTGCACTATCGCGGGAACGGTGTCCACTTCCGGCGCAGCAGCCTGCCCGCAGCCTGTAAGCAGCAAGATGGTACAGATGGTCAGCAGTATCAACTTTTTCATAGTCGTGTTCTCCCTTCGGTTTTGGTAGCAAACACAACTACCACACAACCACAAACAAGTCAATGGGAATGTGAAAGCCAGAGATGGTCACAAAGGGCCATCCCTGGCTTTTTCTCCGCTATACTATTTTGTCTGACCGCATGGTCAGGTGGCCTCCCGAATATCTCCAGAGGCCAATGCGTTCCGGGAACTCCGCTTCCTATATCAGCGTTCTCTATATCATGGTGCCTCCATTATCCACCCATACCGCTGCCGAGATCATAGCCAAGGTCACAGGTATAGCGCCACTCCACGACGTCGCCGTCCTTCACCTGGTAGCGGGAGCAGCCGTAGTTGGGATACCAGCCGTTGACGTTGTACATCCAGCCGGACAAACTGCCCACGTCGAACTCATAGAGGTTATTGATCCCCTCTACATAGGCGCTGTTATATACCGGAGTCCAGTTGGATTCCATGTGGATGGCGTTGTCCCGACATACCCGCTGGAGAACATCGAATACGCTCTCGCCCTCGCTGAACTCTACCTCCGTGGCAGGAAAGATAACGCCGTCCGCCGGTACGAGAAACTTCTTGTTCTCCACACATTTGTCCATATTATCCAGAATGGTCTCGCAAGAGATGGAGAAAGTACAGGTGTGGGTCGTAGTGGTATCCACCGTCGTATCCTGCGGCTCTACCGGATCGGGCTTGCCATCCGGGACAGGCTCAGTCATGTACTGATCCTTATCGCCGGTATCCTCCGGCTGCACCGTCTGCGTCTGACCGCAGGCAGCGCAGGACAACAGAAGGAGAACTGCCAGAAACAAGGAAACGATATGTCTGCACTTTACTCTCATGTCACTGCTCCTTCTTAATACGGCGGTAGCGGCGCACCATGCCGAAGGCCAACAGAGCAACGATGATGACGGCCAGCAATATCGCTCCCAGCGGCGTTTCGGTCAGGGCAGAGCCCACGATCTCGAACACGTTGCTGCCCGTACCGTCCGGGCCGAACTTGCCGTTCTCGGCGGCCTGGAGGTAGGTGAGGGCGGATACAGCGGAAGAGAAGTCCATAACGGGGTTGTCGTATGTAGGAATATCACTCATGCCATCTACTGAGGCTTCTACCTCTGTCTTGGAAACAAAGCCCACACCCTCAATGTAGAACGTTCTCAGCCCATCGGCTACTGTACTGCCATTTTTCACGAAGCGGTCATCATCCAAAGAGATGCCTGCGGCATTCATCATATCCAATACAGCGAGAGTGGCTTCTCCATCGGGTAGGCCATCTCTGCCAGGAAAGCTGCCATCTGCCAACTGTACGGACGAAAGATATTCGATAGCCTTGTCTATTGCCTTGGCGATGTATTCTTTGTCCGTATGGGGAGCAAGGGCGGCCACGTTCTCAGCAGTGAACTGCACCTCATCCCAAATCGGATTGTCGGCATCGTAGCTGAACTTACCGTCCGCCATTTGGTTTTGCAGCATTTTGGCGGCGTATTTGTCCACCACACTATCAGCATCCACACCTCGGGAGCGCCATACAGAAAGGTCAATAGAATCTAGATCCTTCAGCGCATCCGCCAAATTTCCGGTTTCTTTACTGCTCACATCAGTAAGCGGTGCAAGGAAGTCAAGCCCATTGACATTCGCAGGGTCTATATCCAAGGATTTCATGGCGCGCACCGCCACCGGCGAATAGGTTGCGGATTTGAGTCCCATTAGGTATTCACTGTTGGTGTCGGTAAGGTGCTGCATGATCGTCCGCAACTCCTCTTTCTGAGCCTTGGTCAATTCACCCTGTGCCTGTTCCAGCGACAATACCTCTTTGGCATAGCTGGAGATAGCTGATTCGGAAACAATCGTTACATTATCGCCCCAAAACTGGCCATCTTCCATTTTTTGATAAGATGTATCCGCCTGTTCCTGAAGCAATGCTTTATAATCAATGGACGATACTTTTGCTCCGTTGTCCGCAAGAAGGTTGTCAATTTTTGCAACATTTCCAGCTATTCCCCGCACCGCACATAAACCGCCATAGGGGGCAGTGTTACCATAAATCCTGTTGGGAACGGCACCTTTGTGACTCGGATCATCCGGATCATTCATCTGTTTCCAGCTGCTCCTGTACCATCCTCGCGCTTCTTCATACCCCCACCAAATATCCTCGTGGTAGAAGCCCTGCTTTGGCTCAGATGTCTTGGCATCCGCAAAATAGAAATCCTGATACCACCCCATCATGCCGTCCAGCACGGTGTGGCCGTCCTCGGTAAAGCGCTCGTCCGTGAAGGAGATGCCCAGTGCCGCCAGCATCTCCAGCACCGCCGCGTCCTCCTCCACGTCCTCGTCACCGTATTTGACGAAGCCTCCGCTGGAGAGCTGCTGCTCGGAGAGGTAAGTTAGCGCCTTGTCAATGGCTGCGGATACGTCCTTGCGGTTCTGATAAGGCGCAAGGGCCTGTACGGATTTTGCCGTCAGCAGGATATAGTCAAAGCGGTCAGGTTCATCGTCCACGCCTTTTTGCTTCAGCTCGGCGGGCCATTTGGAGGTATAACGGAACTCGCCGCTGCTCTGCTGGCGGGCAAGGGCTTCCGTCAGAA